>Ga0187851_10005471_pt1 | contig 10120 bp, 10 predicted proteins | sample June2016WEW_6_10_FD_132997 | JGI IMG/M metagenome (GOLD analysis project Ga0187851, IMG submission 132997) | Peatland microbial communities from SPRUCE experiment site at the Marcell Experimental Forest, Minnesota, USA - June2016WEW_6_10 | ecosystem: Environmental > Terrestrial > Soil >... | reverse complement strand
GGTTATCAAGGCTCCTCCTCACGTGGTGAAGACGGCCGTTTTCCATGAGGTAGAAACAATCAGTGGCGGAAAGCGGTCCGTAGACAAATTCGAGTAACTATTGAAATACGAAAGAGGAAAGTCGAAATGCGAGCATTTCACCCTTTTGTTAAGTCGGCAGTTGCTCTCTTACTGTTAGCCGTGGCAGTGAATGCCGCAGAAGCGCCAGCAGGAAAGACAGCGAACGCGAAAGCGTCGTCCAAAGTTGCGGCAGAGATGCCCGCGCAAGAGCAGCAGATTGCACAACAGACGCTGGCACCGGAAACGCAATCGGTGCATATACAGGTCGGCAGGTCGATCATTTTGAACACCCAGTCTCTGCTACGCCGGATCGTAGTCAGCAATCCGAACGTGCTGGATACGACCACGGTTAGCACGACGCAGGTGGTTGTGACGGCGAAGGCACCAGGCTCCAGCAGCCTTGTGTTGTGGGATCAAAGCTCGAACGCCCGCATCGTAGATGTTTATGCAGATGTTGATATCTCCGGTCTGCGGGATGCAGTCCGCTCGGCGTACCCTCATCAAGCCGTGCAGGTGGAAGCGGAGCAGGGAAGAGTGATCGTTACCGGAAAGGTCGACAGCAAGGCAGTGGAGGACGATGTTCTGCGGATGGCGGGGACATACAGCAAGGAAATCGTCAACTCAATGACGATTGTCGCTCCGCACGAAAAGCAGATCATGCTGAAAGTGCAGTTTGCCGAGGTTGACCGCATCAAACTGGAGCAGTTTGGCTTCAACATTTTGAGCACGGGCGCGGCGAACACGATAGGAGCAACTTCAACCGGACAGTTCGGGCAGACGACGCTCGGCGCCGGCGGAACGATTAACAGTTCCATCGGAGCATCGGCACAGGGCTTTACCTCCAGCCTGTCGGCTTCTAACCTGCTGAACGTGTTCTTGTTTCGCCCGGATCTGAACCTGGGAGCGATGATCCAGGATCTTCAGCAGAAAAATGTTCTGCAGATTCTCTCCGAGCCGAATCTGATGGCGCGCAGCGGCGAAACCGCAAAGTTCCTAGCCGGCGGCGAGTTTCCCTTTCCAGTTGTTCAGGGAGGGGTGGGAAGCGCGGTTGCGGTTACCATTCAGTTCAAGCCATATGGCGTAAAGCTGGATTTTACGGGCACGATCGATGGCGACGTGATCCGTTTGAAGATTGCGCCTGAGGTTAGCACGCTCGATTTTACGAATGCGGTAGAAATCTCCGGCTTTGAGATTCCCGCTATCTCCACCCGGCGAGCAGAAACCGAAATCGAACTGCGCAACGGGCAGAGCTTTGGAATCGCAGGCCTTCTGGACAAGCGAACAACGTCACAACTGAGCAAGATGCCAGGCATCGGCGATATCCCGATCCTGGGACAGCTGTTCCGGTCGAAGAACATAAATCAAACCAATTCTGAGCTGCTGGTTATGGTGACGCCGGTTATCGTCGATCCCCTGGCGGAAAACATGCCTGCGCCAAGAACGCCGTTAATGTCTGTACCCAACATGGAAGACAGGAAGTTTGACAAGCTGGGCAGCAAGTCAGGCGCTGCGGCAACCACAACTTCCAACTAACGAGTAACCACGAGGCAAACTAACGTGAGCGCCATGGTTTTCCAAGCATCTCGACGCACTCTAAGTATTGTGACGGTTTCCGGGGATAAACGGGCCGCGTCAGGTCTGCGCGACATCGTGGATTCGCTCCCTGGATTTGAGATTGCTGGTGAGCTCGAGCAAAAAGGCGCGAGCGACTCCGTACTATTGCAGTCTCTGCAGCAGTGGCAGCCCGATGTTTGCGTGATTGACTTCGACGGTGATCGCGAAAGCGCGGTTTCATGCGCGGAGCATATCAAGAACGCCATGGCTCAGACCGCGGTCTTTGCGCTGGCATCGGACTCGCGTCCGGAGCGCATCATTGAAGCAATGCGCTCTGGCTGTTCCGAGTATCTTTTGAAGCCCCTTGCGCGCGAGCGGGTGGTTGATGCCCTGAACAAGCACGACCAGAAGAAAAGGGAACGCAGCGCCCCGGCAAAGAGGGGGAAAGTATATGCCTTCGTGGGCGTGAAAGGTGGCACCGGAGTTACGACGCTTGCCACCCATGTTGCGGCGCTTGCTGCCCGGGGCGGAACGAAGACACTTCTGATTGACCAGCACCCTCATCTGGGCGATGTCTCGGTGTATCTGCGGTTGGCGCAGCATCAGTATCATTTCTTCGAACTGGTGCATAACATCCATCGCCTGGACTCCGAACTGCTTCAGGGATTCATTACGAAGCACTCGTCCGGACTGCACGTTCTTGCCGCTCCCGACTCGTTTGGTTCGAGTACCAAGCCTTCGGAAACTGCGTTAGAGAGCACGCTCGACTTCCTGAAGGATGAGTATGATCTGGTCCTTATCGATTGCGCACCAGGACTGAATGCGTACAACATCGGCGCTATTGATCGGGCCGACGCGGTGTTTCTGGTCGCCGCTCCCGAACTGCCGTCGATTCGAAACCTGGTCCGCTATCTGGAGCACTTGAAGCGTTTTAATTGTCCACAGGAAAAGACGCGAGTTGTCATTAACCGGTATGACAAGCGATCGGCGATTCGGGAAGAGCAAATCGAGAAGACGATCCGGATGCCGATCTCGTTTGTAGTACCAAACAGCTACGCCGAAGTCATCGATGCGATTAATGGCGGCACGCCAATATCATCTACTGCGAAGTCAGAGCTGGCCGAAACATTCCGGCGATGGGTCGACACGCTGGTTGAGCGACCGGTGATATCGGCCGGCAGACAAGAAGGAAAGCGGCGGTTCGGAATTCTGGGCCTGTAACGTTTCCAGGGGAGAAGAAGGGCTATGGCAACATTCCAGCGGGACCTTTCGGGAAGCACCGGCACGGTGGAGACAGAACTATTGTCCAGGAGAGACCTGAAGCCCAAGGCCTATCAGGAAATGAAGTCTGTCCTGCACCGGGATCTGCTCAGCCGCATTGATCTTGAAAAGCTGAATTACCTCGATAATAACCATGCTCGAAGCCAGATTCACGCGGTCATACAAGACCTGGTGTCGCGCTCCAACACACCGTTGAGCGCCTCCGAGCGAGAACGATTAGCGCGCGAGGTTCTGGACGAGGTTTTCGGTCTCGGGCCACTGGAGCCTCTATTACAGGATCCGACGATCAGCGACATACTGGTGAATACCTACGCCAAGGTATACGTTGAGAGCGCAGGACTACTCGAAGAGACCAACGTTGCCTTCAAAGACGACGGTCACCTCATGCACATTATCGACAAGATTGTCTCCGCAGTAGGCCGCCGCGTGGATGAGTCATCGCCAATGGTAGACGCTCGGCTGCCCGATGGATCGCGCGTCAATGTAATTATTCCTCCGCTCGCCGTGGACGGGCCCATCTTGTCCATTCGCCGCTTTGGGACGATTCCTCTCGAAGTGGAAGATTTGCTTGCAAACAACACCATGACACCGCAGATGCGAGATCTGCTGCAGGGTGCGGTGAAGGCAAGGCTGAATATCGTTATCTCGGGCGGAACCGGTTCGGGAAAGACGACGATGCTGAATGTGCTCTCGCGCTTTATTTCGGAGAGCGAGCGAATCGTTACGGTGGAAGACTCGGCCGAGTTGCAGTTGAAACAGCAACATGTTGTGCGTCTTGAATGTCGCCCGCCCAACGTAGAGGGTAGAGGTGCGGTGCATCAGCGCCAACTGGTCATCAACTGCCTCCGCATGCGTCCGGATCGCATCATCATCGGCGAGGTGCGCGGGGAAGAGGCGCTGGACATGCTCCAAGCCATGAACACGGGCCACGACGGTTCACTGACTACGATTCACGCCAATAATCCGCGCGACGCAATCGCCCGTATGGAGACCATGGCACTGATGGCCAACTTGAATCTGCCGGAAAAAGCCGTCCGTCAGCAGATTGCGTCAGCCGTCAACATTATTATCCAGGTTTCGCGCATGAGTGATGGCACGCGGCGCGTGACTCACCTGAGTGAGATCACGGGCATGGATCAGGATGTCGTCAGCATGCAGGACGTCTACCGCTTCGAGAAACGTGGAATAGGAATCAACGGCCGCGTGCTGGGGCGTTTCTACTCAACCGGAGTAACGCCAAGATTCGCGGAAAAAATAAAGGCGTCTGGGATCGTTGTTCCTCCCAACCTGTTTGATCTGTCAGTGGAAGTGTAGCTCCGCTCGGAAAGGATTCAGCAATGCTGATATTAATGTTCCTGTTGATTTCGGTCTTGACCTTCTTCGTGGTGCTGTTCGTGACGAAGCCGAGCAAGAAAGAGATTGAACTTGGGAAGCGTCTTGCCGGCTTGGACAGCAGCTCTGCCACTGAACAGGTAGTGAGTCCGGACATTCTGAAGCGGGAAGTCTACAGCGACGTTGCGTTCGTGAATTCGCTGTTGCGGAGAATCAAACTTACCGCCCACTTAAACACTCTGCTCAAGCAGGCCAACTCGACTTGGACGGTCGGCCAGCTACTGTTTAGCGCTTTGGCAATCTGGGCCGTGGTTGGAATGCTGAGCGCGGTATACCTACGCAGCAAACCGATGGGACTCGTTATCGGTCTTGTGGCCGCGAACGCGCCCTACATCTTTTTAGTTATAAAGCGGAAGGCGAGACTGAACCGCTTCGAATCCGTATTGCCCGATGCCATTGATCTGATGGCGCGCGCATTGCGTGCTGGCCACGCGGTTACCGCGGCCATTGAGATGGTTGCGCGCGAGATTCCCAACCCTGTTGGAATTGAGTTTCGCCGCGTCTTTGAAGAGCAGAACTTTGGCTTACCGCTTCGCGAAGCTCTGCTGAACCTTGCAACTCGGGTTCCCGTGCCGGACCTGCAGTTCCTGGTAACGGCAATGTTAGTGCAAAAGGAAACGGGCGGCAATCTGGCCGAGGTTCTCGATAAGACCGCGGCGGTCATTCGCGAGCGCTCGCGGTTGCTGGGGCAGTTGAGGATCTACACCGCCCAGGGGCGAATGACCGGATGGATTCTGGGTCTGCTACCCTTCATCGTTTTTGCGATGATGAACTTTCTCAACCGTGGTTATGCACGCATCATGCTCGACGATCCCACCGGGCGCAAGGCAATCTGGCTCGGACTTGGATTGATGACCGTCGGTGCGTGGATGATCCGCAAAATCGTGGATATCAAGGTATAACGTCATGATCTCAATGGTAGTTGCAATCGCGTTGACCTTCGCTCTCAGCCTGGCTCTGTTGCTCTTGTTGCTGAGCGCAAGATCCCCCGTAGCCGACAGGCTGGCGGAAATCGCGTCTCCCGTAGTTGGCGGAGCAGCGGCGCAGGCTCCTTCTCGCCTCGACGCGGCGTCCCGGTTCACGCAGTTGTTTGCGCCGTTGCGAAAGCTCGTTGGGCTTTCAGATGATGGCGACGTATCGCAAAGGCTGATAGCGGCCGGATATCGCGACCCGGTTCACGTTCACCTTTACTACACGGCGAAGCTACTGGGTCCGGTCGTGGCCGGTTTGATCGCAGGCTTTTTGCTTCGGGGGCAGAATGTCATTCTGTGGTTCCTGATCCTGGCGGCTCTTGGCTTCCTTGGACCGGATCTATGGTTGACCAGTGCAGTGAGACGGCGGCGGGAGAGAATCCGGTTGGCGCTTCCGGACGCGCTTGATCTGCTCGTCATCTGCATGGAGGCCGGCCTCGGCATGGACCAGGCGCTGATTCGCATTGGCGAGGAACTGCGTCTCGCACACAAGGACTTGAGCGACGAATTTCTGTTCATCCGGCTGGAACAGCGGGCCGGAAAGCCGCGTATCGAAGCGTGGCGCAACATGGCGAATCGGACCGGCCTGGAAGTCGTACGCTCCTTCGTCAATATGCTGGTGCAAACCGAGCGTTTCGGAACGCCGCTCTCGAAGTCATTGGGCTTTTTTGCGGATTCGCTGCGCACACGCCGTCGTCAACAGGCAGAAGAGATGGCGGCAAAGACCACCGTCAAGCTTGTATTTCCGCTAGTGTTTTTCATCTTCCCAAGTATGTTCATCGTCTTGCTGGTGCCTGCAATCATCTCGATCAGCAAGAGCTTCCTGGTGAGCTTCGGACAATAACCTTAACGAATAGGAGACAGGAGACCTATGGATAACGTAATGCTCATTCGAGCCATTTCTGGTGTGTTGTTCGTCGTCGTGCTGTTCATTCTGGTTCAGCGCCGAAAGGGCCATGCATCGGGTGGATAGTATCTCGGAGCCCAAGTTGGACAATACCCGCGACCTGGTTCGTGTCCACAACGCGACCAGAAAGAGTTGCCTTGGCGAGCAGATCAGCATAGCCGACAGTAGTCTGCGGCGGATGGTCGGTCTGCTCGGCAAGAGCTCTCTTGACCGCGGATGCGGATTGTTCATTGTGCCTTCTCAGGCGATTCATACCGTCGGGATGGCGTTTCCAATCGACGTAATCTTTGTGGACAGGAAATACAACGTAGTGGGCGTGCGCGAGGCGTTACGCCCGTTTCGCTTAACCCGTGTGTTCTGGAAGGCGTTAGGAGTCCTGGAGCTGCCTGCCGGAACCATAAAAAGTTCACGCACGCAAGTCGGAGATCAGCTCAAGCTTGATCGCACAGGCGGATCGCCGGCAGACGCGCAGACCAGAGATTCATAAGGGAGCATACGATGCGACCGAGCAAGGGAAGGATCAGTCTTTGGCCCGTAGGGGTGATCGGGTTTGTGTTAGTGCTCGCCGCCTTGTCCATCACCCCCATGCTCAAACTTAAGAGCGAGCCTCCCCCTGATTTTGTCGCGTTGCACGCCCCTGGCACGGCGGCGAAGGGCGCGGCGGCAGCGGCATATTGGGAGGTTGCGGTGCGCGTGATTCAGTGGAAGTACAATCGCGCCTCCTCGTTGCCGGAGCAGATGCCCGAGGAATTCCGGCTGGCGGCCGATGTGGGCCAACCAGGGCATACTGAGGACCGAGCAGCGCGTGCCGTTTATTGGGCAAAGCTTCGCGAGGAGTGGCTGCGACCGGAGAACTGGCACACGACAATCAGCCTCGATTTGAGTTGGCCGGTTCGCAACGCGAAGAGCATGTCGCATGACGTGCTGGAGTTTATTCACCAATCGTAGACTTGCGGGAGGACGTTTGCAGCCTGCAGGCAAGCCATGTTCGCGCTCTTGGGGCTTAGGATGATGAAGACGAAAATAGACTTGGATTGCCACGATGAGCGCGTCAGCGACGAACCCTCAAGCTTGCCCGGAATGTTTGGCAGCGAGCTGGGTGCATCCTCGCTGCCCACTCGCGGACTCTGCTATTCCTCGCTGGCCCACGTAGCTGTCGTCGTCGCATTCCTTTATGTTCCGTGGAGCAGTTTGCTGCCTGGCGGGGCGCGTCTGGCCAGCGCACAGTCGGTCATTCAGATGCACGAGGTGTTGCTGCTCCCCACTTTGGAACCAACGGGCAGCGGAGCCTCTGCCGCATCAAGTGAGAGCGGAGACAGTAAACGGGAAGAAGAAGCTGCGGCTCGCTCGGCTGAAGCAAAGGCCATACGAGGCGTAGTGTACAAAGGCCCGCAATTGGTCGTCTCTGATCCTCCGCGTCCCGACAACTTCGTTCAGACGATTCAGCAGCCAGGCCGGTCGATACAACCGAAGCTGCCTTCTCCATTGCCGCTGCCGCCATTGGTATCCATGGCTGCGGCCAACCCGGAGCTTGCGCCACCAGCGGCGCAATCGCTTCCGGACGTTCCTCGTGAGAATCTTCCGGCGCCGATATTGGCGGCCGAACCTTTTAGCCTCCACGTTGAAGCTCCGAAGCTTCCGCTTCCACCGCCTAGCTCGAATGATCTTGCGCAAGCCCTTGCCAACGTTACTGTGCCAATGCCGAAGCTGGAGCATCGCGTCGCCAAAACCAACGCAGCGCGAAACGTCTTGATAGTGAATGCGTTTTCCGTGCCGGATCAGAAGGCTCCTGCGATTCCTTCTGGAGAGTTATACGGATCATTCACCGTTTCGCCGGTCGGAGCAACTGCTGCTGGTCCGGCGGGTGGCGGCACGGAAACCAAGGGCGTGCCGGGAATCGGAGACGGATCCGGTGAAACGGCGAGCGCTAGTGCGGATGAGGTCACAACTCCGAGCGCAGGCGTCGCAGGCAAGTCAACGGGCGGCGGTGGTGAAAGCAGGATCGCCCGGGCAGGTGTTGGATCAGGCACAGGGACAGGCCGCCTGAGCGCTGGGAATGGCAAGGGAACCGGCAGCGGCTCGGGAGGGGGAGTGCATACCTCCGGCAACGGCAGTGCTCCTGGAGCAGGCTCCGGCAGCAGTCCCTTTCCGGCCATCATGATTCAGGGAGGGAGCGGCGGCGGCTCGCGAGGCCTTGCCGCTGCGCCTGGCGCCATGGCTGCGCAGGCACAAACCAAGTACGAAATCACCATCGTGGCAAGCGGTGCAAGCGGCGGCGGATTTAAGGACTTCGGAGTCTTTCGGAATGAGGCTTCTTACACGGTTTATCTCGACATGGCTGATGCAGGAATGATTGGTTCAACCTGGACGTTGCAGTACGCTCTGTATGTGCATCCGGCGCAGAACTCATCCGTTCCCGCAGAGCGCGCCCATGGCTTGGTGGTGCCTCCGTATGCGACATTGAAATCACTACCTCGATTTTCTGCCGAGGCAGCCGGGAGAGGCCGTGGCGGCACGATCGTAGTGTTTGGAGTCATCAATCCGCAAGGAAGGTTCGAAGACCTGAAAATCATGCAGAGTCCGGATGCCCTCCTCAATCAGTTTCTGCTGGATGCTCTATCGAGATGGACGTTTCGGCCAGCCGAAGTGGATGGAACGCAGGTGCCTGTGAAGATTCTGCTGGGCGTTCCTGTCGACTCCGTGTCGGGAGAATAATTCGCTTCTGAAAATTGGAACCTCGAAAAATCTCTCCCGCAGATCATTTTGTGCTGCATCGGTAATCTTCGAAGCCAGCGCGTTTTTCCTGATTTTTTCAGCTACTCAGGCTGCCATATTCAGTGTTTATGAATCAATAGTAATTAGGAAATTCGGCGGCGTTGGTGAGGATTGTTCCGCATTTAAGTCAGGGTAGCTGGGCAAGGACACTTTGGAGTCAACGATGCGCAATTGCCGGATAGGCCAGGCGACGAAAAGCACGCACACGACGGGGCCTTCGTTATTGCTCAAGAGGAATCGGCAGTGCCGGGGACAAGCCCTGGTCGAATTCACTCTAGTGGCGATGATCTTCTTCCTCCTCTCGTTTGCGGTTATAGATTTTTCCTGGTTGCTGTTCAACCAGATGAACATGCAGGATGCGGTGCGAGAGGCTGCGCGCTATGCGTCCACCGGAAACCATATTCCCAATCCCGCTACGCCGGGATCTAACTTTTCGCGCACTGCCTCGATCACCCAGATACTGGAGGACTCCGCGACCGGGTCGAATATCCAGAGCATTGTGATCTCCAGCGCATCGGGAGGGGTTGGAAGCGCCGGGGGACCGGGCGACACGGTGACAGTCAAGGCCGTTTGCGATGTTCCTCTGCTGACGACAGTGCTCTCCGGCATTTTCGGAGCGAACCAGTTCAATTTCACGGTGAGTTCCACCTTCAAGAACGAACCGTTTCCGTCGTCTCAGACGAATTAGAGGAGAGATGTCCTCATGGCATTGGTGACTCGCAGGCGATTTCAGAAGACCGCAGTTGGGCAGCGGGGACAGGCGCTGCTGGAGATTCTACCGGTTGTTACGCTGTTGCTGATCGTGACCTTTGGAGTCATCGAATTCAGCCACGCTATATGGGAGATCCAAGTGATTAACGGGCTGACCAGGGAAGGTTCAAATCTTGCCTCACGCAATACCGCATTACCGGCGGCGGCTACTGCTGTGATCAACGATGGAACAGTCCTGAACTTAGCTACCAACGGAGAAGTCATCCTTACAGCCGTGCAAAATCAGGGCGGCAAGCTCGTGATCACCGGTCAGACTTCAAGCGGAAATTATACCGCCAGCAGCAAAGTCGGAAGCGGTGTGGGAAACGGAGCGACCCTCCCAGCCACCGGGACTGGGATTCCGCTGAACGGCACCGTGTACGTCACGGAGGTTTTTAACCAGTATTCGCCGATTACTCCACTCGGGTCG
>Ga0187851_10005465_pt1 | contig 10131 bp, 7 predicted proteins | sample June2016WEW_6_10_FD_132997 | JGI IMG/M metagenome (GOLD analysis project Ga0187851, IMG submission 132997) | Peatland microbial communities from SPRUCE experiment site at the Marcell Experimental Forest, Minnesota, USA - June2016WEW_6_10 | ecosystem: Environmental > Terrestrial > Soil > Wetlands... | reverse complement strand
TCTCTTCGTATTCGGTTTTCACGCGTTCCGATTGGCCCGCCACATGGGCTGGGAGGACCAGCCGATTCACGCGTGGATGAGCGTCCCGTTCATTGCGCATACCCACCATGTGCCCAAGGAAGTTCTTTACTCGGCTCTCGGCGTGGCGCCTCGGGAACATGACCATCGCCCGCTACGCGCCATCGCCCGGCAGCAGAACCGCCCGGTGAACGACGTCATCCGTGACCTTGAGAAAGCGATCGCGAAGGAGCACGGCAGCCCAAAGGCCCCCGGTGGCGCAAAGGAGCAAGGCAAGGCTCCCTGATGCGCGAAGAGCTCCTGGCTGCTCTTTCCCAATACGGATCGCCGGCGCTGTTCGTGATCACCGCCGCGGCATCGGTGGGCGTGCCTCTGCCGGTGGCGCTGCTGCTGGTGGTCACCGGTTCGTTCGTCGCTCAGGGGTTCATGGATGTCTGGTGGGCGATTGCCCTGGCCAGCGCCGGGTCGATTACGGGAGACCTGACCGGCTACATGATTGGACGTTGGGGCGGAAGCCGGCTGCTGCGCCGCCTGAGCCGTCTTCTTGGCGACCCGGCACGCCTCAAGAACGAACAAAAGAGAGCGCAACGCTGGGGCTGGGCGGGCGTCTTCTTTACGCGATGGCTGCTTACGCCGCTGGGCCCCTGGATAAACCTGGCAAGCGGCGCCTCTAATTACCCGTGGGGAAAGTTTCTGCTCTGGGATGTGCTGGGCGAATGCCTGTCCGTGGTTCTCTACGTGACCCTGGGGTTCGTCTTCAGCGATCGCGTCATCTCGCTCGACTCCGTTCTGGGGGAACTGACGTGGGCGATGGTGGCCTTAGTCGTCGCGTTATTCCTCGGATGGAAGCTGGTCGTGTTGCTTCGCCGCAAGCGGTAAACATCACTCGGCTGCGCCGTTTGCCAGAGCCTCCACTGCCGCAATGTTGCGAAGGAGTTCCTGCGGAAAGCCGTGCCGCGCTTGCAGCCAGACCGGAGAATTGTATGAGATCCAGACCTTACCATTCGCGTCTTCCGAGACAAGGATCTTCAATGGCAAATCGATGGCGATGCCGGGCGAAGCGATCATGAGCGGCGTGCCGGCTTTCGGGCTGCCGAAGATCAGCAGCTTCGTGGGAGGCATGTGCATCCCCGCCTTCTCCGCTTCGCCACTGTGATCAACGAGGGCAAAGAGCTTGATGTCTTTCCCTTTCAGGATGCCCAGCAGCTTTTCCACCGTCTGATCCACGGATCGGTGGCCGGGGATGGTTACAATGCCGTTCTCCGGGGTGTCCATAACAGGTAAGGTTACACTGGTGTTTCCGGCCCATTCATGAGAATTGCTTTTTTGTTTCCAGGTCAGGGGTCGCAGTATGCCGGCATGGGGAAAAGCCTCGCGGAGCATTACCCCGTGGCACGCGCCGTTTTTGAAGAAGCCGACGAAGCCCTGGGCTTCTCGCTCTCCCGGCTGTGCTTTGAAGGCCCTGACGAGGATCTCAGGCTCACCGAGAATACCCAGCCCGCGCTGGTGACCGTTTCAATGGCGGCTTTCCGGGTGTTGCAGGAGGCGGGCGTTGTCCCGGACTATGTCGCCGGTCACAGCCTGGGTGAATACGCGGCTCTGGTGGCGGCCGGTTCGCTGCAGTTTGCCGACGCCGTGCGGCTGGTGCGGAAGCGTGGCTGTTACATGCAGGAGGCCGTTCCCCAAGGCGTGGGAGCGATGGCGGCTCTGCTTAAGCTGCCGCTCGACAAGCTGGATCAGGTTCTGGCCGAGGCGGCGCAGGGCGAAGTGGTGAGCGCGGCAAATTTCAACTCGCCGGATCAGGTGGGAATTGCAGGTCATGCGGGGGCGGTGAGCCGGGCTATGGAACTGGCCAAAGCGGCTGGGGCGAGGCGGGCCGTGCTGTTGCCGGTAAGCGCGCCATTCCATTGCGCGCTGATGAAGCCCGCGCAGGAGCGCATGGCCGCGCATCTGGAGGAAACGGAGTTCCGCGATCTCGCCGTCCCTCTGGTCAATAACTGGCAGGCGCGTGAGATAACCAGTGGAGCCGACGCGCGGCGCGGCTTGTACGAGCAGATTCCGAACCCGGTCCGCTGGACCGAGAGCATTCGATATCTGGCTGCGCAGGGCGTGACCAAATGCTATGAAGTGGGCGCGGGAAGCGTTCTCTGCGGCCTGTTGCGTGGTATCGATCCGGCCCTGCAGACGGTGAAATTCGGCGAAGCGGAAGATTGCGAAAAGGCGGTGGCGGCATGTTGAAGGCGGCGACTATGGCAGTAGTTGTGCTGGGGGCGATGGCACTGGTCTCCTGCCAGAAGCGAGGGCCCGTGGATTTCGAACCAGTGCGCAGCGATTTCGTGTATGGCAGCCTCGCGTTGTCGCCCGTTTCAGCGACCCAGGCCGGCTACCACTATTACAAGCAGCTTCCGCTGGATGAAATGCTCGACGATTACAGCCAGGCAGGCGTTCAGGGCCAGCGCATGTTCTGGGAAGGCTTTCGCGATCGTTTGGCGAAGATCGACCCGAACTCGCTGACCCCGGAGGACCACGCCGATTACCAAATGATCGGAGATCAGATCTCTCTCGCGCTCCTCGAACTCGACACCGTTCAGAACTGGCGGCACAACCCCACTCAATACGTCGAACTCCTGGGCAATGCGCTGTTTGAGCCGTACGTGCTTGACTATGCGCCGAAGGAGAAGCGCTACAGGCAGATCGTCTCGCGCCTGCAAAAGATCCCCAACCTGATCGAGCAGGCGAAGGCAAACCTGACCAGCTCACCGGAGGTGTGGACCAAAGTCGCCCAGGAAGAGAACGACGGCAATATCGGCCTCATCGAGGGGACGCTGAGATCCGACGCTCCCGAGGAGGTGCGCGGCGACTACGACGCTGCCGCAAAACCGGCCGCCGAGGCTCTGCGCGCGTTCAATAACTGGCTGAAAACGGACCTTTCCAAACGTCTCAGCGACTGGCGGCTCGGCAAGACCAACTACGACCTGAAGTTCAAGAACATGCTGGAGGTGGGCAAGGCGCCGTCGGAAGTGCTCGGCGAAGCTGAAGCGGAATTGAAGATCACCCAGGACAAGATGGCCAAGCTGGCCGCGCCGCTGTCGATTCGCGAGGCGCTCGATAAGATCGCGCTGGACCACACCGCGCCGGACAACTACTTCAACGAGGCCCGCAAAGACCTCGCTGAGGCAACCGAATTCGTGCGGGCGAAGAATCTGGTCCCGCTGCCGGACACCAGCAATCTGAAGGTGATAGAGACGCCGGAGTTCATGCGTGGCATTTACGGCGTGGGTGGTTTCGCCGCGGCGCCTGCGCTCGAACCGCAACTGGGCGCGTTTTACTGGATTACGCCCATTCCGAAGGACTGGCCGAAAGAGCGTGTGGATTCGAAGCTGCGCGAATACAACACCTACGGCCTGCAGCATCTCACCGTGCACGAAGCCATGCCCGGCCACTATGTACAGTTCGAATACGCCAACCGCGTGGAGCCGTTGTCGCGCCGCCTGTTGCGCAATTTGTACGGCAACACGCCTTATGTCGAGGGCTGGGCCTTCTACACGCAGGAGATGATGGCCGATGAAGGTTATCTCGACAATTCCACAGGCTATCGCATGACGCTGTATAAGCAAATCCTGCGCGCCATCGGCAACGCTATCCTCGACATTCGCCTGCACACCATGGGTATGACCGACGAACAGGCCATGGACCTGATGCTCAACCAGACCTTTCAGGAGAAGGAAGAGGCTATAGCGAAACTGCAGCGCGCACAGCTTTCTTCCGTGCAGTTGCCTTGCTACTTCGTCGGCTGGAAAGGCTGGCATCAGGTGCGGGACGATTACGAAAAAGCCAACGCCGGGTCGTTCAATCTGACCGGTTTTCATGAGCGCGCTTTGAAGGAGAGCGCGGTTCCGCTGCCCATCCTGGGGCAATTGCTGAGTGGCCAATAAGTACCTGTTGCGGAACCGTGTTTGCAACCGAAATCGAGGGAGAATCCGTCCAAAGCGACAGGGCCGAACCGGTTCACTTTTCAGAAGTGTTTCTTCCGAAAAGTGAAGTTCAGGGCATCGAGGGTACTGTATCCTCAAGAACAAGTTGAACTAGCAGCCATGGTAGTGAACGTGCTTAACACCGGGCGGAAGAGTACGTCCCAACGCTCTCTCTCGCCCTTGTTTTGGCGGACGGTGACGGACCGTGAACGAGCTTAAGCGACAATTCCTGAGCGCGCTGTTAGTCCTGCTCACTGTGGCCGCGGTGAGCTGCGCCGTTATTAGCTTTCAGCAACAGAGCCTCTATCACCTGCCCGACGACGGGGCCATTTGGGTTGACCGCGATATCGCGGGCGAGCACGCTGTAGTAGCTCTGGAAATTCGTCCAGGTGGCCCGGCAGAGCAAGCCGGCATCAGGGCCGGGGACGCGGTGCTGGTCATTGCCGGACACAAAATCGCGAAATCGCTCCAGGTGGCTCAGGCGTTGGCCCTGGTGGGAGTGTGGCAGAAAGCCGATTACACGCTGCGGCGAGGGGGCATCGAGTTTCCGGCCAGCGTGATTGTTGGCGCGAGGGTGCTCGATTCGGTGGTTTATTACCAGTACATGGTGGGCCTTGCCTGGCTGCTGGTGGGCCTGTTTGTTTACTTCCGCCGCGGCAACGCCACGCACGCGACTCATTTCTTCCTGCTGTGCCTGTCCTCGTTCATTTTGACGACGTTCCATTACACCGGCAAGTTGAACAATTTCGATCAGGCGATCTACTGGGGTAACGTGGTGGCGGGCTGGTTCGCGCCGGCCATCTTCCTGCATTTCTGTCTGGTGTTCCCGGAGCGCCGGAAATGGATGCGCGCCCGTGGGAGCGCGGTGCTGTTGTATCTACCGGCGGTCGCACTGCTGACGCTCCACGTGCTGGTGGCGCAGGGGATGCTTCGCGTAGCTGTACCGCTGATTGAGGTTCGCTGGTTTCTGGACCGCATCTGGCTCCTTTATCTGAGCGTTTTCTGTCTGGCGGGCGCGGCGGCGTTGTCGCTCGAATTCCGGCGCGCGGGGGATCCGGTGCTGCGGCGCCAGTTGACCTACATGCGCAACGGCGCGGTGCTGGGATTTCTGCCGTTCACGCTGGTTTACGTGCTGCCGTATCTGATTGGTGTGCTGCCTGGCCATTACCAGAACATGGCGATCCTGTCGCTGATCTTGATTCCGGTCACCTGGGCTTACGCCGTGCTGCGCTACCGGCTGATGGACGTCGACGTCATCTTCCAGCAGGGTTATGTTTATACGCTGGCGACGTTGTGCGTGCTGGCGGTTTTCTATGGGCTGATCTTCTCTTTCGTGCGGCCGGATATGCTCAGCCCCGCGCCCATTGTCGGGCTGATCCTGTTCGCCACGTTCATCTTCCAGCCGATTCGCGACTGGCTGCAGGAACAGCTCGACCGCTACGTTTTCTACAAGGGCCGTTACGATTACCGGCGCAACCTGATCGCCTTCGCGCGCGAACTGACTTCGGAAACCGATCTCGACGCCATGATGGCGGCACTGGGCGATCGCCTGGTGCACACGCTTCCAATCCAGCATGTTGCGTTTTTCGTCGATGACGAGGGCGCCGACCGCTTTGCTTTGCGCACGATCGTGGGGGCGCGCCTCGAACGGCTGCCGCGGCCAGGCGATGCCACGCTGGATTTGAGCTTTCTGCCCGCGCATCCCGGCAAGCCCTACCTGTTCTTCGAGCGAACGCATCATTTGCTGGACGCGCTTTCCCATACGCTGCCGCGCAGTGTCCGGTCCAGCATCGCGGATCTCGACCTCACGTACTATTTCGCCTGCACGGCGCGGGGACGCACCATCGCCTATTTGGGCATCAGCCGGACCGAGAAGAACGACTTTCTCTCCAGCGACGATGTGGAACTGCTGATCACTTTATCGGGCTACGTGGGCATCGCCATTGAGAACGCGCGGCTCTATCACACGCTGCAGCGCAAGGCGGAAGAGTACGAACGCCTGAAGGACTTCAGCGAGAACATCGTGGAGTCGATCAACGTCGGCATTCTGGCGGTGGATCTGGAGGACCGCGTCGGAAGCTGGAACACGCAGATCGAGCGGCTCACGGGTGTGCCGCGCGACCGGGCTCTTGGCCGCTTCCTGCGCGATTTGTTCCCCGCCGACCTGTGCGATGAATTCGACGAGGCCAGGGGGGAGACTGGTATTCACAACGTCTACAAGTTCGCGTTTCGCCCCAAGGTGCTGGCGATGGCGGTAAACGGGCATGCGAATGGAAACGGCACATCCGGAAACGGTGGTCCGGTGGAACACGCGGGGCCGCGCGAGGCGATTCTCAATCTGGCTATTGCGCCGCTGGTTTCGAAGGATCTTCATCGCATCGGCCGGCTGATTATCTTCGACGACATCACCGACCGCGACGAACTCGAGCGCCGGCTGGTTCAGGCCGACAAGCTCAGTTCCATCGGCCTGCTGGCGGCCGGCGTGGCGCACGAAGTGAACACGCCTCTGGCGGTGATCTCCACGTATGCGCAAATGCTGGCCAAGCAAATCTCGGATAACAGCACGCAGTCGAAGCTTCTCGACAAGATCGCGCGGCAGACCTTCCGCGCCAGCGAGATCGTCAACTCGCTGCTGAATTTCTCCCGCACCTCCACCACCGAATTGACCGAGCTCGATCTGAACCGCCTGGCGCGTGAAACAATAGGCCTCATCGAACATCAGCTCGCCAAAACGGGGATCAACGCCGATTTCGATTTTGAAGATTCTCTCCCGCCCATCAAGGGCAATGCAGGCAAGCTGCAGCAAGTGTTCCTCAACCTTTTCCTGAACGCGCGCGACGCGATGGAGCAGGGTGGTTCGCTGACCATTCGCACCTGGAGCGACGATAGCTCCGTCTATGCGGAAGTCAGGGACACCGGTTCGGGAATTCCCGCGGAACATCTGAGTCGTATCTACGATCCGTTCTTCACCACCAAGGCCGCGCGCAAGGGCACCGGTCTGGGTCTTTCTGTTTCCTACGGAATTGTGCGCGAACATGGAGGAGAGATCGAAGTGGACAGCCAGCCAGGCGCTGGCACCCGCTTCCAGCTCGGATTCCCGTTAGCGCGCAAACCAGTTCATGCCTGATAAACTTCCTCCCGACGTGCCCGACGGCGATTTGTCCAAGGGCCGCATTCTGGTGGTTGACGACGAAGCTGACATCCGCGAAAGCCTGGAGACTCTTCTGGATCTCGAAGGCTACTCCGTGGAGCTGGCGCAGAACGCCACCGAGGGCCTGCGCAAGATGGAATCCGGACACTACGACCTGGTGCTGCTCGATCTGATGATGCCGGACCGCTCCGGAATGGAGGTGCTCCGGGAGGTCCGCGAGCGCGACAGCGAAACGCCCATCATCATGATCACCGCGTACGGGTCGGTGGAAGTGGCGGTGAACGCCCTGAAGGCCGGCGCCAGTTATTACTTCTCCAAGCCGTGGGACAACGAAAAGCTGCTGATCGAAGTGGATCAGATGATCGCGCGGACTCGGCTGGAACACGAAAACGTCCAGCTCAAGCGCGCTCTGAAGCAGCGCTACAGCTTTCCCAACATCGTGGGGCGCAGCGACCGGATGCTGCGCATTCTCGATATGGTCAGCCAGGTGGCGCCCAGCCGCGCTACCGTGCTCATAACGGGTGAAACCGGAACCGGCAAAGAGCTGATTGCCAAAGCAATTCACGCCAACTCAGCCCGCGCGGACCAGATCTTCGTGCCGGTGAATACGGGTTCGGGCACGCCGGACCTGCTGGAATCGGCGCTGTTCGGCCATGTAAAGGGGTCGTTCACCGGAGCGGTGGCTTCGCGCAAAGGATATTTCGAGACGGCCAATAAGGGCACCATTTTCTTCGACGAGATCGGAACCATAAGCCCTGAAACGCAGGCCAAGCTGCTGCGGGTAATCCAGGAGCGCGAATTCATGCCGGTGGGGTCTTCGGAAGTGATTCGCGTGGATGTGCGCATCATCGCCGCCACCAATGCCGACCTCCGCAAGATGGTGGAAGAAGGCCGCTTCCGCGAGGATCTCTACTACCGGCTGAACGTCATCAATATCAATCTGCCCCCCTTGCGCGAGCGCAAGGAGGATGTGCCGCGGCTGGTGGAGTACTTCTTTGCCCGATACTGCCGCGAAAACGAAAAATTCCTCGATGCCGAAGCACGCAGCCTGTTGCGGTTCGATGCCGACGCCATGCAGTTGTTGATGGACTACAACTGGCCGGGCAACGTCCGCGAACTGGAGAACGCCGTCGAACGCGCGGTGGTGCTGGCCTCGTCGCCCAGCGTGCCAGCGGACGTCCTGCCCGATTCAATTCTCCAGGCCAGCGGCATGCGCATTCGCCAGGATGCGTTTGGTTCGCTTCCAGCCGACGCGTCGCTGTTTGAGATGGTGGCCGATTTCGAACGCCGGAAGATTCTTGAAGCTCTTGAGGCGGTCAACTGGAGCCAGACCGGTGCGGCCGAGCGGCTCCGCATCCCCCTCTCAACTCTGAACCAGAAGATCAAACGGCTTGGCATAGATCCGAAGCGTAAGATGTGATACTCAGGCTGCGTCGCACCACTACTAATAGTACTTCGGAGGAAATAGTAATACTTGCTACTGTGTATCGGGTTGACACACGTGTGTCAGTTCAGGTAAGGTAAAGCTTCGTTAATCGACCGAGACGTTTACCCCGGACAGCAACTGTGATTCTGGGTGGCCCCCAGCAGATGCGCCGGGTTTTTCATCCAGGGAGTTTCATGGAGCTGAAGCCATATTTCGTAGTTGTGCTGGCCCACTCGCTGCACGGTCGTCTCCGCCGCATTCACGTTCCCCATCAAGCCATCTACGCCGTTCTGGTGCTGGCCGCGATCGGTTTGTTTACGGTGGTGGGGTGTGTGGCCAGCTATGGACGGATGGCCTGGAAAGTTTCGCGCTACAACTCGCTGCGCGCCGAAGTGGATTCGCTGCGGGTGCGGTATCGGGAACTACAAAAGGTTACGAATCAGAAGAACGAGCAACTGGCTACGCTGGAGCTGTTCGCCAGCGAGGTTTCGGTTCGCTACGGGTTGAACAACCGGCCTGCCGGCCCGGAGGTAGATGGCGCCGGGCTGAACCCGACCTATCATGAGACGCTGGCCGAGTATGACTTTCTCAAAGTGGCCACGTTTTCCCGGGGCTTTAATCAATACGCGCGGATGTGGCAGACCAACACCAGACCGAGTCTCTGGCCGCTGCTGGGCCGCATCATGAGCCCTTATGGAAACCGGGAGGATCCTTTCTCCGGTGAGGGCGCTACGCACACAGGTGTGGATATTCAGGCCCAGATCGGGACTCCGGTGAAAGCAACGGCGGACGGCATCGTCCTGGTGGCGGAATGGTCCTCGGGCTACGGCCGGATGGTGGTGATTGACCACGGCAACGGACTGCAGACGCGTTACGCGCACCTTTCGGCGTTTGAGGTGGTTCCCGGCCAGGAAGTGCATCGCGGCGACGTTATTGCGCTGAGCGGGAGCAGCGGCCGCACCACCGGACCGCACCTTCACTATGAGGTTCGTTTGCAGGGTACGCCGGTGAATCCGTATCCCTATCTGGCCAAGTCGGATGTAGCCCTTCCCAGCCCGGCGCACAAGGATTTCCCATTCTGAGTTCTGGTTCGCACGGGGGGACTTCCGTCCGGGTACGATACGGTTTGTCATACCCGTGACTATGCAACCATGGAAGTGCTAGAATCCCAATGAGCAATCACTGCAACCCCGGAGAACTTTCCGCGTCTACATAATGGAGCGGCTGCGGCCGGAACCGGAAGGTAGATTGCTCAGCGAGCAAAGTATGATCTCTCCTGAACAGGGCACGGAGCAACAGGTGAACCCGGAATTGTTGCGCGGAGACGATCCGCTCGACCATCTGCTGATTAACGTCGAGCAGCCCTGGTATAAGTCGCTTGTTCAGGACTTCCGGGAGTGGATCCATCCGCCCAAGCTTCCGCCACTGGAGCTCACCTCGCAGCCGGTGCCGGTCAAGGACATCTGGGGATTCTACGGCGGCCAGGAGAAGAAGGCTGGCGTAACCTCGATGCTGATCCACGTGGCCGTGGTGACGCTGATTTTCACGGTCAGCTTCAATCC
>Ga0187851_10005464_pt1 | contig 10131 bp, 11 predicted proteins | sample June2016WEW_6_10_FD_132997 | JGI IMG/M metagenome (GOLD analysis project Ga0187851, IMG submission 132997) | Peatland microbial communities from SPRUCE experiment site at the Marcell Experimental Forest, Minnesota, USA - June2016WEW_6_10 | ecosystem: Environmental > Terrestrial > Soil >... | reverse complement strand
ATTTGGACAGCACACCGGCGTCGCCATGACCAACCTGTTTTCCAAAAATGCCATTTCGAGGAACATCTCCGAGGGAAACCCCTCTTAAAACCGGCTAATTTGGACAGCAGTGTCTAATCTAATCTAAGGTCTAAGGGGTCAAACCGTACAGTTGCGCGATTTAGCACTTGCCACTGGGTGTTTTTTGGGGCAGGATTGAGTTGGAGCGGGAGATGAGGTTTATGCTGTTGGTCTTTTCTCTAGCGTTGCAGGGAACCAAAAAAATTTGCCGATTGTTAGGTTTGGAAACATAGCTTTGATTTCAGATGAATTTATTCCTACCACAAAATTCGGAGACATGGAGGCATACTTAATCGAAGCGCGCTCGATTAAAGGCATTAGCGGATCACCTGTATTTGTTCTAAAACCAACCGACAATGGATGGAGAGCCTCCTTGCGCGGGTTAATGCACGGGCATTGGGACTTAAAGCCGGGAGCAATCATTGATGCCGACGATGGAAAAAGCGGAGGCGGTTCTATGAATATGGGAATTGCAATTGTGGTTCCTGCAAAAAAATATTAGAAACCCTCAACTGTGAACAATTAGGAAAAATCAGGGAAAAATCAGAGGTTGAATGGATTAAAAAAACTCACCTGAAGAGGATTAAAACACGTTCATTTTTTTGCGTCCATATCCAGATTGCCCGGCCAACTGGCCAGCCACAATCTGAGGCAACATTACCCAAAACGCATTGTTTACAGACATTTGTGAGCATTCTGACAGACTCGAATTGGATTTCTACGGCAGCATGGCGCGATAGAAACCGGCGGTGTTGGTCAGCGCCCTGGTGTCGGTGAATGTCCAGTTGCCATTGATGTCGGTAAAATTGGTGACGACTGGCTGCCAGTTGATTGGCGGGACAAGATTGCCCGCCGCCTGAAGCACATAGGCGTTTGTCGGCGTGCCGGTGAATTGAAATTCCACACCTTGCCCGGGAATCAGGCTGGCGCTCAGATTCTGCGGCGGCAACAGGCCTGTGACAGTGAAAACGCTGCTGGTCACGCTGCCGTAAGGACTCGTCACCACCACGTCGTAATTCGTCGCGGCGGGATAAAAGTTTGTCACCAAAAATGTGGGTCCCTGGATGTTTACCTTGCGAATTCGGCTGTGCGAGGTGTCCGCAATGAACAGGTTTCCGTAGGCATCCACAGCCACGCCATTGGGATTCTCCAGGATGGCATTCGTCGCCGCGCCGCCGTCGCCGGGATAGCTGTCGCCGCCGCCCGCCACGGTGGTGATGATGCCGTTGCTGCTGACTTCGCGGATGCGGTTGTTGTCGGTGTCCGCAAAGAGGATATTGCCGGAAACGTCCAGCGTCAGGCTGTGGGGCAGGGACAGCATCGCATTGGTGGCCGCGCCGCCATCGCCGGAGTAACCAGACCCGTTGAACCCCGCCACGGTGGTCATAATGCCGTTGGGAATGTTCGTTCCGTTTTCCTGCCATTGGTAGGTGAACGGCCCGGTGCCGGACACCTTTACGCTCAGCGTCGCATAGTTCCCCGCCAGCACCGTCTGGTCGCTGAGATCCTGCGTAATTATTGGCCCCGTTTGCGCGCCTGCCTCGACCGGGCCAAACAGCACCATAAAAAAAGCCGCCAAAGAGAGTTTCTGCAGACTTTTATATGCATTCATAAAACATGTATAATGTATATTCAATGCACATCCAATGTCATTACAATGTATTTACTTCATTTATTGAAGATTGTCAACGGATATTTTTAAATTCGCGGTTCGCCTTCGGAAGTTATTCAGCCACAGAAGAATACAATCGAAAAAACTTGCTAAAATCCCATTCTTTTGGACTCATTTTCGGCCTTTTTCAGGCTTTTTCTCACTTTTCGATATGAATTCACAGTGACCCGTGCCTATCCTCTCTCCATGCGAACGGCGATTTATCCCGGCAGTTTCGATCCTCTGACCAATGGCCACCTGGATCTGGTTCACCGCGCGGCCAAGCTTTTTGACCGCCTCATCGTCGCTGTGGCCCGCAATGACCGCAAGAAGGCGCTGTTCACGCTGAAGGAGCGGCTGGAACTCGTGCGGGTTGCTGTCGCCAAGATTCCGAAGGTGGAGGCGGATTCGTTTGACGGGTTGCTGGTCAATTACGTGGAGGAACAGAAGGGCCAGGCCATCATCCGGGGCTTGCGCGCGGTGTCGGATTTTGAGTTTGAATTTCAACTCGCTTTGATGAACCGTAAGTTAAACGAGCGGGTGGAAACGATTTTTATGATGCCCAAGGCCAGTTACACGTTTCTCAGTTCACGCATCGTCAAGGAGATCGCTGCCTTGGGAGGCAATGTGGATTGTTTTGTGCCGGAGCACGTCCGGCTGGCCTTGGCGCGCAAATTTCGGCAATAAACAGGGCGGCCGCATGGTTTTATGACCCGGCGGCGTTACGACGATGTCTTTGAAAGTGAATATCCGGCATTTGGAAGCGGGCGATGTTGCCTTGCGCGGGGAATTGACGGCGGAGGAGGCCGGCTTGGATCTCCAGGATGAATTGGTCCATGCCCGCCAGCCTTTGCGATATGATTTGACGGCGCAAAAGTCGGGCCGGGACATTTTGGTGCAGGGCCGGATCACGCTGGTGCTGGATTGCGAGTGCGCCCGGTGCTTGAAATCTTTCCAACAGCCAGTGGAATTGGGGCAGTGGACGACGCTGGTGCCGCTGGCCGGACCGGAAAAAGCCGCGGTCAAGGACGATTGCGTGGACTTGACGCCTTTCCTGCGGGAAGATATCCTCCTTGAGTTTCCGCAACATCCGTTGTGCGGACCCGATTGCGCCGGTCTGCCCAATCGTGGGGAGAAAAGTGCCAGACAATCCAAAGGCGCCAGCCAATCGCCCGGTTCGTCTGTTTGGTCGGAATTGAACAAACTGAAATTTTGAAAGACATAAATTATGGGAGTACCCAAACGCAAACCTTCGCACAGCCGCCAACGCATGCGGCGCGCCTACAATAGCAACCTGACTCTGCCGCAACTAAGCACCTGCCCGCAATGCGCCGCCCCTTACGTGCCGCACCGGGTCTGCCCGGCTTGCGGCTTTTACAACGGGCGCCAGGTCATCACGGTCAAGGCCAAGGCCTGAAGCAATTTAGGGCGTGGAAGTCCGGTTCTTCCGCGCTCTTTTGTTTATGCGCATGGTTGTGGATGTGATGGGCGGGGATCACGGGCCGGGAGTCGTCATAGACGGGGCGCGCCTCGCCCTGCAATCGCACCCCTCCATCACCGAACTGTTTCTGGTGGGGCGCGAAGAGGAGATCCGGGCCGGAATGGACCGAGCCGGCTTGCGCGATCCGCGCGTGCAAATCGTTCACGCCGGCGAATCGTTGACCATGGACGACAAACCCGTGGAAGCCCTGCGCCGCAAGAAGGATTGCTCCATCCTGCGCGCGGTGGATATGCTCAAGGAAGGCAGGGCCGATGCGCTGATTTCGCCCGGCAACACCGGCGGCATCGTGGCTGCAAGCACCATCAGGCTCCGGCCCCTGGACGGCTTGGACCGCCCCGGCATTGCTGCGGTCATTCCCGCGGCGCAGAACGAATTTGTCCTGCTGGATGCGGGCGCAAGCGTGGAATGCAGGCCCACTCATCTCCTGCACTTTGCCATCATGGGCAGTGTTTACTCGCGGGAAATCCTGGGCTATAAAAACCCACGGGTCGGCATATTGTCCAACGGCACCGAAGCCAACAAAGGCACCGAAACGACCCAGGAAGCCTTCAAATTGTGCAAAATGGCGGATCTGAACTTCATCGGCTACGTCGAAGGATACGATTTGTTTCATGACCGCGTCGATGTCGTGGTATGCGACGGATTCATCGGCAACATCGTGTTGAAGACCCTGGAGAGCTTCGCCAAGGGCTTGGGCGTGTGGCTCGGCAACGAAATCACCAAAAACCCCAAACGCATGCTGGGCGCCTTTCTCGTTAAAGGCGCCTTGCGCGTCATCAAACGCCGGACTGACCCCGATGCCCGGGGCGGAGCGCCTTTGCTCGGCCTCAACGGCATCGTCTTCAAGGCGCACGGCTCGGCCCGCGAACGCGCCATCATGAACGGAATCGGCCAGGCCATCCAGGCCGTGGAACATCACATCAATGACATGATTCGCAACGAAGCGGCCTGCGCCAACGAGCGCCTGGCGGCGGCCAAACCATGAAAACAATGCCAAAAAAGTTCAACAACCCGCGCGCCAGGCACAATTTCCAGGGCCGCACCTGCTCCATCCTGGCCGTCGGCTCCTACGTCCCTGAACGCGTGCTGGCCAACTCCCACTTTGAGAAAACGGTCAACACTTCCGATGAATGGATCACGACTCGCACCGGGATCAAGGAGCGCCGCATCGCCGCCAAAAACGAATTCACCTCGGATCTGGCCGCCAAGGCCGCCCTGCGCGCCATCGAACGCGCCAAAATCACTCCCGATCAAATCGACTTGATCGTGGTCGCCACTATCACGCCCGACATGCCGTTTCCATCCACGGCCTGCCTGGTGCAGGAAAAAATTGGCGCCCGTCGCGCCGCCGCCTTCGACATCCAGGCCGCCTGTTCCGGTTTCGTTTTTGGCTTGGAAGTCGGCCAGCAATTCATCATGTCCCGCACCTATGACACCGCCCTCGTCATTGGCGCTGACAAACTTTCCTGCATCGTCAACTGGAAAGACCGCAACACCTGCGTCCTCTTTGGCGACGGCGCGGGCGCGGCAATCTTGCGTCATCGTCCGCAAGCGCACGGCCTGCTCACCGCCTGCATGGGATCGGACGGCAGCCGGGCCGACCTGCTTTGCATGCCCGGAGGCGGCTCACACAACCCGGCCAGCCCGGAATCCCTGGCTGCTGGAATGCATTACCTGCACATGAAGGACGGCAGGGAAACCTTCAAGAGCGCCATCAACGCCATGTGTACGGCGGCCAGGGAAGTCCTGCGGCGTTGCGAACTGGATATTTCGCAAATCAAATGCATCATCCCCCATCAGGCCAACCGCCGCATCATCGATGCCGTGGCCGAACGGCTGGGGGCCGGGCAGGATCAACTCTTTGTCAACCTGCAAAAATTCGGCAACACCTCCGCCGCGTCGGTGGCCATTGCCCTGGACGACGCCGTGCAATGCGGCCGCATCCATCGGGGCGACCTGGTTTTGCTGATCGTCTTCGGCGCCGGCCTGACCTGGGGTGCAGCCGTTATTGAGTGGTAAACCCACCCATGAAAATGACAAAGCCAAAGAAACCCATCGAGGCGCTGATTCTCAACCTGCGAAGTCAGAAGGTGATTCTGGATACGGATCTGGCGGAGCTTTACGGTGTGCCGACGAAGGTTTTCAACCAGGCGGTAAAACGCAACGCGGAGCGGTTTCCCGAGGATTTCTGTTTCCGGCTGACCTTGGAGGAAGCAGAGGCGGTGCAGCGTTCAAGGTCACAATTTGTGACCTTGAAACGGGGACAGAATCTCAAATACGCGCCCTGCGCTTTCACCGAACATGGCGCCATCATGGCGGCGACAATTTTGAACAGTCCCGAAGCGGTGGCGATGAGCGTGTTTGTGGTGCGGGCGTTTATGCAGATGCGCGAGCGGCTGATCGCCAACCCAGCAATTCTCAAGCGGCTGGCGGAGATGGACAAGACCTTGCTGGAACACGATTCAGCGTTGCGCCCCATCTGGACAAAGCTGCAACCGCTTCTGGCTCCGCCTCCTGATCCGCCCCGGCCGGAAATAGGCTTTCACATCAAAGAAGATCCCGCGCCGTATCGATTCAGCAGAAAGCGGCGGCCCACTCTATGAGAGGCTTCGAAAAAACAGGCCATCGTCAATTTGCTGTCGTCAATTCGCTTGCAGGTTTTGCCGCGAAACGGCTGGACGACGTGGTCGAGTGGAGATGGAGCCTCTGACCTCCGATAATACCGGGCGCAGGACCGGTGCTTGCCATTGGTTGCAAAACCGCTACGACGAGATGTGGTCGTCGTCCATTGGCAACATAAGGACAGGGAAGGTTGAATTGGATCCCGTTCTGTCCCGGGGCCTGGTTGATCACCGGCGTGGCATGACGCTCATCGCCCGGCCGTCGGCAATGGTGCGGGAGAGAGTTGGGGCGTTACTTCGCGAATTGCGACGCCTTGAACCGTATCAATACTACTACACTCCATCGGACCTTCACATCACCATGCTGTCGCTCTTTACCGCCACGGTTGCGCCCGAGCCTTTCTTTGCCCGAACAGAACGTTATGTGTCCGCGGCGGATGCGGCCTTGCGCATTGCCGGTCCAATCTTGATTGAATTTGCCGGCCTTACCGTGTCGCCGGGCGCCATTTTGGTCCAGGGTTTCATCGAGGACGAGGCCTTGAACGACATCCGCGACAATCTTCGCCGGGAACTCCGCGTTCGCGGCCTGGCGAAGAGCCTGGATGGGCGGTATCGATTGGAAACCGCCCACATGACTGTTGTCCGATTTCGAGCCGCGCTGCGTGACGGCACAAAGTTGGCTGCCGCCCTCGAACGCTTGCGAAGCCGGCGATTTGGGACCACCAACATTCGGAACCTCAGCCTCACGAAAAACGATTGGTATATGACCCGTCAAGTACTGGAAACGGTAAAGCGTTACCGGCTGCTTCCCGTCGCCTGATCTTCATGGATCACTCCAGCCTTTTCACGTTCGTTTAGCTTTTCTCCCGCTCTGGTCCGGGAGGCTCCAGGAGCGTCACAACTTCCTCGGCAAAAAGATTGGGCAGAACCCCGACCTTGCCGCGCGCGCTGAAACACGCGTCGCGGATGCTGGAGGCGCCCATCTCGCGGCAGAATTCGCGGAAGTCCAGCAGGGACAGGAAATGCAGGTTCGTCGTACGATACCAGGGTTGGGGAAGGGATTTGGTGACAGGGGTGCGCCCTTGAAACAGAATCTGCAACCGCACGCGGTAATGGGCGAAGTTGCTGTAGGCGATGATGACCCGGCCCCCGACGCGAAAGGCTTCCCGCAGAATCTCTGCCGGCGAAATCAATTCCTGAAACGTGCCGAGCAACAGCACGTAATCAAACGAATGGTCGCCATACTGGTCCAGGCCCTCCGCAATGTTGCCTTGATGCACGACCAGCCCGCGCTGGATGCAGCCGGCCACCAATGCCGGGTCAATCTCCACGCCCTCGGCCACGGCGTGTCTGGCGCGGACGACCTGTTCCAGGAAAGCGCCGTCGCCCGTCCCCAGGTCCAGCACGCGCGCCCCGTCAGGTATCCAGTCCAGAACCGTTTCGTAAATTCCCGGGTGCATGGCTCAGCTAAACCGCCGCCCCGGCTGGCTTGGCGCCGGCGTGGCGATACTCATTGTCCAGGTAATGATGCACAACGTTGTCCAGTTCCGGGTTTCGGATCATGAACGAATCGTGTCCGTAAAGCGTTTCGAGGTTGATGTAGGTGGCGGCCACGCGGGCGCGCTTGAGCAGGCGCACCAATTCCCGCGATTGCGCCGGAGGATAAAGCCAGTCGGAGGCAAACGAGATCACCAGAAAACGCGCTTTGATCCGGCGCAGCACTTCCTCCTGCGGTTCGCCGCCAAACAAATCGAACTGATCCAGCGCCTTGGTCAGGTAAATATAAGAATTCGGATCGAACCGGCTCACGAAGCTTTCCCCCTGATGGTGGAGATAACTTTCGACGCTGAACAGCGCCTCGTCGTCGGCTTCGGCAGTGCCCGGGGCTTGCAAGGTGCGGCCGAATTTCCGCGTCATGGCGTACTCGCTGAGATACGTGACGTGCCCCACCATGCGGGCCACCGCCAGGCCGTGATTGGGGCCGTGGTCGGGCGTGTAATCACCGCCGTTCCAATTCGGATCAGTCATGATGGCGCGGCGCCCGATTTCATTGTATGCAATCTGCATCGCGTTGTGCGAGGCGCAGGTGGCGATGGGCACGCAAACGCGGACCAACTCCGGAAAATTCACCGCCCAAGCCAACGCCTGCATGCCGCCCATCGAACCACCAATGGCGGCGAACAGCCGCGGGATGCCCAAATGTTCGATGAGTTTGGCCTGCACCGTCACCATGTCGCGGACGGTGACGGGCGGAAACTCCATGCCGTAAGGCTTGCCCGTGTCGGGCCGGGGCGACATCGGGCCGGTCGTCCCGTCGCAGCCGCCCAGCACGTTGGAGCAAATGACGAAGAACTTGTTGGTGTCAATCGCCTTGCCCGGACCGACGTGATAATCCCACCAACCTGGACGTCCCGTCTCCGGATGCAGTCCGGCCGCGTGCGCCGTCCCCGACAATGCATGGCAGACGAGGACGGCGTTATCTCGCTTGGCCGAGAGTGTTCCCAGCGTTTGGTACGACACTTCCACCTGATCAAAAGTGAACCCCGACTGGAGCCGCACTCCGCGCAGGACGGCGGATTGGGTTTGAGTCACCCCCAGGTCCGATTTATACCCCGTGATCTTTTGGTCCTGAAGATCGCCCTGGATGATGCTGGCGGAAGGTTTCATTTATTTGGCCAGGTGCTTCCTAATCTTAATCTTAATCCTAATCTTAATCTTCTTCGTGCAACCGCATCAAGATTTTGCCGCCCGCAATGCCTGGTCAATGTCCGCCTTGATGTCTTCCACGTCCTCAAGGCCGATGGAAAGGCGGACGTAATCAGGCGTGGCGCCGGTTTCCTCCAATTCGGCAGGTGACAACTGCGAGTGTGTCGTGGAGGCCGGATGAATCACCAGCGATTTGGCGTCGCCGATGTTGGCCAGGTGCGAGAGCAGCTTGACCGAGTTGATGAACTTCTTGCCCGCCTCCAGCCCACCCTTGATGCCGAAGCCGACGAGGCCGCCGAAGCCTCGCTTCAGGTATTTGGAGGCAATTGCGTGGCTCGGATCGTCGGGCAAGCCTGGATAGGCCACCCATTTGACCAGCGGATGCGTTTTGAGCCAGCGGGCGATTTCCAGCGCGTTGGCCGAATGCTGCTTTTGCCGGAGCGGCAACGTTTCCAGTCCCTGCAAAAAGAGGAACGAGTTGAACGGGCTGAGCGCCGCGCCGGTGTCGCGCAACAACGTCACGCGCACCTTGAGAATGAAAGCTACGTTGCCCAGGCCGGGCACGTTGCTCAATGCGTCCCAATAGACCAAGCCATGATAGCTCGGATCGGGTTCGGTGAACTCCGGGAATTTGCCGTTGTTCCACTTGAATTTGCCGGAATCCACGATGACGCCGCCGATGCTGGTGCCATGGCCGCCGACGTATTTCGTGGCTGACGTGGCAATGATGTCCGCCCCAAAATCAAAGGGACGGACCAGGCCGACGCCGACAGTGTTGTCAATCACCAGCGGGATGCCGTTTTCATGAGCAATCTTGGCCAGGGCCTCGAAGTCCGGGACGTTCAACTTTGGATTGCCGATGGTTTCGGCGTAAAGCGCCTTGGTTTTCGGCGTGATGGCTTTGCGGAACGCTTCGGGGTCGCGCGAATTGACGAATTTCACCGTGCGGCCCAGCTTGGGAAACGTGTAGTGAAACAGCGCATAAGTGCCGCCATACAGATTGTCTCCCGACACAATCTCGTCGCCCAACTGCGTGATTGCCAGCAGCGCATAGGTGATGGCGGCCGCGCCTGACGCCAACCCCAACGCGCCGGTGCCCCCTTCGAGGGCGGCGATGCGCTGTTCGAAGACATCGGTCGTCGGGTTCATAATGCGGGTGTAGATGTTGCCGAATTCCTTCAACGCGAACAGATTGGCCGCGTGCTCGGTGTTTTTGAAAACATAGGAAGTCGTCTGGTAAATCGGCACGGCGCGCGCCGTGGTGGTCGGATCCGGGACCTGGCCGGCGTGCAATGCGATGGTGCTCAAACCTTGGGATGTAGTGCTCATAAATAATGTTAGTCAGATATAATGTTGTTGAACAGGCTGGGTGCCGGGATGTCTGGTGTGAACCGGCGCGTTAGGAGGAACGGGACGCGAATCAAACACAAGCCGTCGTCCGGCCCCCAGCATAATCTGGTTCGCGCTTAGAACTCCCATTTGGTCGTAAGGCCCCAAACTCCGTTGGCCTGATGATTCAACACGTTGCCAAAGTGGCCGTAACCCACCGCGAGCGTCAAGTGATTGTTCACCACATAAGCGGCATCGATTGT
>Ga0187851_10005457_pt1 | contig 10140 bp, 9 predicted proteins | sample June2016WEW_6_10_FD_132997 | JGI IMG/M metagenome (GOLD analysis project Ga0187851, IMG submission 132997) | Peatland microbial communities from SPRUCE experiment site at the Marcell Experimental Forest, Minnesota, USA - June2016WEW_6_10 | ecosystem: Environmental > Terrestrial > Soil > Wetlands... | reverse complement strand
GTGGTGCAGCGGTCCACGCGTTGCAATCCCGGCAGCAGCACCTGGTGAATTTCCGGTGGCGTGGCGAGAACCGCGCTCTTGGTGATCGCGTTCGGCTCCTCCTGCGCCTCCAGTTGCAGGAAGTTATGTTGATATATCTTCCACGAGGGCGTGTTGGCCTGCCACGCGGCGGCAAGAATCAGAGCCAGCGCGAGAAGACTGAGCGCAAAGAATGTGATTTGCAGTCTGCGTTCCATTATTCAGCCCCCGCGACAACGTGTACCCATGGTGGAACAAGCGCCCAGCCCGGTCCACGGAAGAAGGTTCCCACCACGATCAGGACCAGGTTTGCGACGACGAAGATCGTGAAGAGCCAGAGGATCAACTTACGGTCGCCTGTGCGGCGGCTGGGATTGCGATCAAGATAAGGGATGGCGAGCAGCATAAGCACCATCAGCGCCGGCGCCACCACGCCGCCAAGAAAAGCGGAGTGGCTGACCAGTTCCTGCAAGCCTAGAAAATACCACGGCGCTTTGGCCGGATTGGGCGTCTTGGCCGGGTTGGCTAGCTCCTCCAGCGGCGCATTCAAAAACAGCGACATCGTCATGATGGTCGTAACCGTCGCCATCAGCACGACTGCCTCGCGCACAAAGGCATAAGGATAGGAGAAGACTGTATCCTCTTCCTCGTCCGGAGTCACTGTCTCGAAGATGGGCTTGCCGCTGACCACTTCCATCAGGCCGTAGGTCTTGTCTTTGGAGGCGGCAGCAGCTTGCAGAGCGGCTATCTGCGCCGGCGCTCCGATGGTAACCAGCGTCTCAGTCTTCTTTGGCTCCAGCTTCCAGACCGGACGCGAGAGGCCTCCGTCCTTTCGCACTCTCCAGAAGTGAACGATGGTGAGCAGTATCATCACGGCGGGCAGCACAGCGACGTGCAGGACATAAAAACGAATCAGTGCGCCCTCGCCGACGCTATGGCCGCCCAACAGCAATTCGCGCAGTTGTCCGCCAATCAGCGGAGCATAACTGCCGATGTTGGTGCCGACGGTGATCGCCCAATAGGCCAACTGATCCCACGGCAGCAAATAACCGGTGAAAGAAAGACTGAGAGTTACAAGCAGCAGCAGCACGCCGATTACCCAGTTGAACTGGCGCGGCCTCTTGTACGAGCCGGTATAAAAGACCCGGCACATATGAAGGAAGACACAGATCACCATCCCGTGCGCCGCCCAGCGATGCATGTTCCTGAGAAACGGACCCATGAAAACGACAAACTGCAGGTCCTTCATATCCTGATAGGCCTGCGGCGGATAGGGGCGGTAGTAAACCATCAGCGCGATTCCCGTGGTGAGCAGGATGAGAAAGAGAAAAAAGGTGATAAAGCCCAGGTAAAAGGTGTGCCTGAACTTCATGTTCTCTTTCTTCACCTTGGCAGGATGGATGTGCAGCCACACGTTGAGAAAGACCAGCTCGGACTTTCCTTTGTCGGTGGAGAGCGGGTCACGCCGCACAATCGATTGCCAGATTTCGCGGATCAGATTCATCATTACACCATCAGCCGGTAGTTGGGCGGTACGACCTTGTCTTTGTTGACGAGCAGCCTGCCATCGCGCGCCATTGTCACTTCAAACCAATCCAGGGCGCGGGGCGCTGGCCCGTGCTGCACCGAGCCGTCGGCGGCAAAGACACTGCCGTGGCAGGGGCAATGGAAGCGCTGGTCGCTGGAGAAGTGCGCCACCGTGCAGCCCAGATGCGTGCAGACCGCGCTGGCCACAGCAAATCCCTTTTCGCGGTCGCGGAAGACGAATATCTTCTCGGCGACGAGGAAGGTGGGCGGGCCGAAGGGAAAGTCGCCCGGTTCGCCGATCTTGAAGCTCTGGGGCGGCTCGTAAAAGACGCTCGGCGTCAGGAAGCGGAGCACGGCGGCCAGACTCACGCCCACACCAGAGATGAGAGCGCCTATGCCGACGGCTCCCCAACTGATCTTGAAAAACTCGCGTCGATTCATACCCTTCGCACCCTCACTCAAAGACTTCGCGTTCCTGCTGCTCCAAGGCTTCCATGGTGATGGCCCCGGTCGGGCACCGCTGAGCGCAGAGGCCGCAGCGAATGCACTTTTCCTCGTTCTTGATGATCGCTCCCGCCTGGCCGGCTTGCAGCTCGGCGGCAGGCACTCCGTAGCGATTCTGAATCAGCGCGTCGTAGCGCGCATCTCCGCTCACCTGCACCAGGTCCACCAGCCGCAAGCAGCTCTCCGGGCAGACATCGACGCAGCCGGCGCAGAGAATGCACTTCGAGCCGTCGAAGATGGTATTCACCTGGCAGTTGAGGCAGCGCAACCCCTCGGCGCGCCCCTGCTCCTCGTCAAAGCCCAGCTCCACTTCGGCGATTCCGATGCGACGGTTGGCGGCCAGTACCGGCATCTTCTGCCGCGGAGTCGAAAGAAATCCGCGCGGCATCTCCCAGTTGGGCAGGATCCGGAAGCGGCTCAGCATCGTCTTCTTCGTCTTGCCGCTGAGGAAGACGTGAATCGAACGCGCCGCCTTGTGGCCATTGGCGACGGCCTCCACCAGAATGCGCGGGCCGAAGGCCACATCGCCCCCGGCAAAGACTCCTGGAGCCGTAGTCATCAAATTCTCGTCGATCTTGAGAATCCCGCGCGGTGTCACCTGCACGCCCTCTTCGCCACTGAGGAATGAGAGATCCGCCTGCTGGCCGATGGCTAGGATCACGCTATCGCAGGGAATGATCTTTTCCTCGTCGCTGAAGGCGGGATTGAAGCGGCCGTTCTCGTCAAAGACCGTCAGGCAGCGGCGCACTTTCAGTCCCGCGACCTTGCCGTTTTCGCCGACAATCTCCTTGGGCCCCCAGCCGTTTTCAACGGCGATGCCTTCGTGCTCGGCTTCATCCACTTCGCCCTTCCAGGCTGGCATCTGCGCCCGCGATTCCAGGCTGACCAACTCAACCTCTTCCGCGCCCGAGCGCAAGGCCATGCGGGCGGCATCGAAGGCCGGTTGAAGGCCCTTGGCGTCCTCATCCTGCTCCGCTTCAGGAAAGATCGCCGACTCCTGCACCAGACGGACTGCGGCGCGCGCCACGTCAATGGCCACATTGCCGCCGCCGACCACCACCACGCGCTTGCCCAGCTCGATCTCGAAGCCGAGGTTGACGTTGATCAGAAAATCGATGCCGTTATAGACGCCGGCCAGATGCGCGCCTGGAATATTCAGTTCGCGGCCCTTGTTCAGCCCCGTCGCCAGCAGCACGGAATCGAACTTCGCGCGCAGATCGGCGAAGGAGATGTCGCGGCCCAGCGTGACGCGGGTATGCAGCGTGACGCCAAGGGCCAGAATGTTATCGACTTCCATCTTGATAATCTCGCGCGGCAGGCGGAACTGCGGGATTCCCAGGTACAACATTCCGCCGGGAACCGGAGCGGATTCAAAGACCTCGACCGAGTAGCCCAGTAGCGCCAGATCGTGCGCGCAGGTGAGGCCGCAGACACCTGCGCCGATAATGGCGATGCTCTTGCCGCGTTTGGCGGGGGCGGGTAGCTTCTTGCGTGCCGGATCGTGGCCCGTGCCAAGGTTGTGGCGATCGGTGGCGTAACGCTTTAAGGCGCAGATGGCGATCGGTTCGTCGATCTTGCCGCGCCGGCAGTTGTCCTCGCAGGGATGCGCGCAGATGCGGCCAAGCACATAGGCAAAGGGGTTAGGCACGCGAGCCAGAAGATAGGCTTCCTCGTCCTGGGAGATTCCAATCGCCTGAACGTAGCGCCCGCACTCCGTATGTATCGGACACGCGTAGCGGCAGGGAATATTCCTGTCGAAATACTCCTGGTCCGGGACGGTGACGGAATAGCTCATGGATTCCCCGCAATGGCGATTCCCTAAACAACTCGACTTCGATGTCGATGGGTGCTCCGGTCCCGCATTCGGAACCTAGGCACCATAAACTCCGATCAAAACGCAATTCGTGAGGCACAACATTCTAGTGCTGCTGCGCCTTGAGAGCTTCAATCTCTTCGTCGCTTAGAGCCTTGGTGAAGGCCGAAGGATTCTTGTCCTTGCGATTCTCCTGGTCATAGGCGAGAAACTCGTAGATCGTCTTGCCCTGCGTGTCGCTGATGCCGGAGTTCGGCTTGTGCATCATGCGCTTTACATAGCGGCTCCACTCCGGCGTAGTCATCATGGTGTTGATCGGCCGGGCGATGGTGTGGCACTTGGAGCACTTGTCCACAAAGACCTTGTACCCCTTCTGCTGCTCCGCCGGATAGCTGGAGACGTTGATCTTGTCCGGCCCCTTGTCCTGCGGGAGTGTTACGTTACTGCTCTGCGCCCATAGAAACAAAGGCGCTGCAATGCAAACTGCGGTCATGGTGCGAATTGCCTTGGTCATCTCTCTCCTTACCACATGTACCGGATGTCCAGCTTGAAAAGTTTGTCGGTGGTCCCCGTCAGCGCCACCGGATCGCCGTCGTGTTCTTGGGTATAGGCGGCGCGCAGCACGACGTTGCCCAACGAAGTGAGCGCGTGTTCACCGCCGATGCCCCAGGCCTGCGTCGTCATTGTCGGATTGGGTGCGATGGTCTCAAGCGCGTGATCGTAGCGCGCCATCACGACCGTCCCCGTCTTGAAGTAGTAGTCTGCCTCTCCGCGGACAGAGTTGGAGATATAGTGCGAGTTCGGTCCGCCATTCGGAGGCTCCCAGTCATCCTCGCTGCGAATATAGCCGCCGAGAATGTCCAGCTTGTCGAAGAAAAGGTAGTTGGCGAATGCGCCCACGCGATTGATGTTGGCCCGATAAGTAAACGGATTATTCCCGTTGGTCGGAGTCTGAATCTGGTCCTTCGAGCCGCGGTAGAACATTACCGTAGCGCCGCCGTCGGGTCCGAACCAGTAATCGGCGTCGGCCCAAACATCCTTGGAATTCTTGGTCGAAGAATCGAGTATCTCGCTGCCGTCCGCGTTCAGCCCATTTGTGACTTTGGCCGAGACGGCAAAGACCCGCTTAAAATACGGCGAAGCCCACGTGTAGCCCGCATCGATGCCCACTGGATGCTGATCGAGCGCGAAGCTGAGCGGATCGACGTTGATGAGCGTGTAGGCGGGGTCGGAGAAGAGGTTGTAGAACATCGCCGCGCGCGTTCCTTCGCCTTCCTGCATATGCATCTCGCCGGCCTTGAGGAAGTAGCTGCTGTTAGCCCTGCCGGCGGTGTAGACGCCGAAGCCCTGCTCCAGATCGTTCGTGCCTCCCTGGTAGAGCTCGTAGTGTCCAAAGTAAGAGAACCCTGTCTCCGGCACGGACCCCGCCACAAACAGTGCAGCTTCATCCAGGTTGAAGCTGGAACAGGAGGAACTCTGCTGATTGGCGACGCTTCCCGTGTTGCAAGACGAAACGGGAGATGCGGAGACTGTGTTGCCCTTGTCCGCTACGGTCTTGTCGTCGGTGACGCTGGCCTGCAAGATCAGCGCCAGAGAGTTCGTGATACTGAACTTGATGTCCTTGTCCAATGCGGTGATCTTGGGCGCCGGCTTGGTTCCGTCCATCTCATCCGGCGGCATCCGGTAGCCGAGGCGCTTGAACATATAACCGTTCTTGTTCAGCGCCGGCGGAACGGTGTGGCAGGTGTAACACTTGACGCCGTATTTGCGGGCAAACGCCGGAATGGCGTTCCCTGGCTGGGGCATCAGCAGAATCAGGCCGAAGACCAGCAGAATCGTTTTTACGCCCAGGGTCCAAAGTTTCATGTGCGGAGCTCCTGGCGGATTCTTAAGCACGATAGGAGCCAAAGGTTCTGAACCTTGCAATCAACAACATGACGCAGACAACTCTGAGTTCTGGGGATATTATTCCCCGCTTTCCTTATCGATCTGTGGAATGGATTCCCCGCTCTGTTGTTCTTTCTCCCGCCGCAGAAGCGCGTAAAACGTCTTCCGGTCTACCCCAGCCTCGCGCGCCGCGGCGCTCACATTTCCTCCGCACCGCGCCAGCACTGCTTGCGCGTAGGAAACTTCGAAGCCAGCCAGGTACTGCTCCCGCGCATCCTTCCAGGGAAGCGCGGAAAGACCGGAGACCGCGGCCTGCGCGGGCGGTAAATCCTCGGCCAGATCCTCCGCTCCCAGCACTCCGCCGGGATGCAGTGCAGTTAGCCTCTCAATCACATTCTTCAACTGCCGGATGTTGCCTGGCCAACGCTCCCGCATGAGCGCATCGTAGAACTCCGGCGATCCCAACAAACTCTTCCCGTAACGCCGCGAGAATCGCTCCAGAAAGAAGCGCGCCAGATGCGGAATATCCTCAGGCCGGTCGCGCAGAGCCGGCAGCTTGACCGTGACCACGCTCAACCGGTAGAAGAGCTCCTCGCGAAAGCTGCCGGCCTTGATCTTGGCTACCAAGTCCTGATTGGTCGCGCAGAGGATGCGGCAATCCACCTTCACCGTCGCCAGACCGCCCAGCCGACGCAACGCCCGCTCCTCGACAAAGCGAAAGAGCCGGGTTTGCAGCTCAACGCCCAGGTCGCCGATCTCGTCGAGAAACAGAGTTCCGCCGTCGGCCGATTCGATCAGCCCCTTCTTGGTCCGCTCCGCCCCGGTAAATGCCCCGCGTTCATAGCCGAACAACTCGCTCTCAATCAGCGACCCTGGCATGGCGCTGCACTCGACCGGCACAAACGGCCCATCCTTGCGCCGGCTCTGCTCGTGCAGAAAGCGGGCGGCCACCTCCTTGCCGGCGCCGCTCTCGCCCAGGATCATCACCGTGGCGTCGGTCGCAGCAGCGCGCCGGCACTTTTCCATCATCTCCAGCATCAATGGGCTGCGCGACTGAGCCGCATCCGCCTCGCCCAGAGCCTCCAGCCGCCCCTTCAGCGTCTCCACCTCGCGCTCCAATTTCGAATGGGAGAGCGCCCGCTTGGTCACCAGCAGCAGATCCTCGCGCTTGAAGGGTTTTTGCAGATAATCGAAGGCACCGTTGCGCATCGCCGCAACCGCACCCTCCACCGAGCCAAAGGCGGTCAGAAAGACGATGGGAAGCCCCGGATGAGCCTCATGCAGCCGCGCAAAGACCTCTTCGCCATTGATTCCCGGCATCCGAATATCGAGCAGCACCAGGTCGGGTGGGTTGGCCAGACACTCGGCCAGCCCTTTCGCAGGATCTGTGAAGACCGCCACCGTCGTTCCGGGCAAGCGCAGCATCCGCTGGATGTTTTCGCCCAGTGCGGCTTCGTCATCGATCACCAGAACGCGGCTCACTCGGTCGTCCCTCCCGTAAACCAGTGGTAAGGCTGCCCGCGCGTGAATCGTGCTGGCGGCAACTCGATCACAAAGCTCGCTCCGCCGCCCTCCCTGGCTTCATAGCGGATGCGCCCATCATACATATCCAGCAGGCTGGCCGCCAGAAAGAGCCCCAATCCCAGCCGCTCCCGTCCGCTGCTCTGTGAGACAAACGGCTCGAAGAGATGTTCGCGGATGCTCTCCGGCACACCCGGCCCGTTGTCCTCGATCCGCGCCACCACCTTGGCGCCCGCCATGCGATAAGGCTCAAGCCGCACCCAGATTATGCCCGCCTCGCGTCCCTGCAGTGCCAGCAGCGCGTTGCTCAGCAGGCCGCGCGCCACTTCTCCAATCACGTGCTCGGGTACATCCACACGCGGCGCTTCTCCAAGCTCTTCCACTAGTTCCACTCCCTGGCTCAGGGCCGAAGGCCGCAATGCTCCCAGAGCCTCTTCCAGCGCCTTCTGCGGAATCGAAGCCTCGAAGATCTCGCTGCCGCGCTCCCGCCGCAGCGCCTGCAAGAGCGTGGTGGCGATCTGCGCCATATAGCGCGTCTCTTTGAGCATCTGTTCCAGATCGGCGCACAGAGCCGCATCTTCCTTGCGCTCCTCCAGTAGCACTTCGATCCGCCCCGCCACAATCGCCAGCGGATTGTTGAACTCGTGCATGAATCCGGCGGTGAACTGGCCCAGCAGCGTCAGTTGGTGGCTGAGCCGCGCCTGCCGGTTGGCGGCCTGCAACTCTTCGCGCAGGCGGGCCGTACGGAAGCGGACGGTCTCCAATTGCAATTTCAGTTGCGCTGCCGTTTCTTCGGCATTCGCCGCACGTGCGAGTGATCGGTCATTCCGACTATGCATATACAGAAGCGCGGGAAGAGGCGCTACGATGCAAGCAGCAATCAAAGCGAAAGCCTCGGCAAATACGGAGCCGGTGAAAAGCCAAAGACAGAGTCCCAGAAGCGGCAAGACCCAAGCCCCGCTCAACCAGAGAAGAGACCGGCCCCGCTCCTTCGGGCGCCCGAGATCGCGGTCTTCCTTTGGCTTCGTGGACATATCATTCAAGCTTATTGCATCAAGATAGTTGTATCGCAATCGGCGGTGTCTATTGTCGGTTCTCTCGAACAAGCTTCCTGAGACTCCTTCACCCCTGCGTTCGAAGATAGAGTGCGAAATCAAAAATGGATGAAGTGCCGGGTATGCTGACTGCTTTGATTCTTTGGCGTCGCATAACGAATAGACCCAAGCAATTCATCCACCGGAAGAGCCAATACGGCACGGACCATTCGTCATCCTTCAACTCAAATTGAACGGCGGACTAGTAAATTTTCAACCCCCATTGACCCCGCAATTGAGTCGGCATACTCCTCGATCTGTAGGCTCCAGACAATCTGGGCGGGAACGACGACAGGAGGGATCACGGGATCCATGGGGTTATCGCCTCCACGAAGCGTCAAGATGATCTCAATCAGGCGCCGGATCTGGCGGACGAGGGACAACTACCGAGTCGAGACTCGGTAAGTCTGCCGCACCTGGTCGAGCGGCGTGAAGGGATGGGAGGCGTGCAAGCGGGGCAGCATCTCCTGCGTCCTTGCGCGACGCCGCGTCCCCAGTGGTCAAAGTCAGCTTCAGGGTCAGGAAGTCCATCTTGCGCGTCCGCCAACCACTCGATTATGCCACGCGCGGCCTTTCAACGACGGGCTCCTGGGAACGCCCTATAGATGTGCGTACCGCAGCAAGAATCCGGCCAGCGCCCCGCCCACGAGCGGTCCGAGGACGGGAATCCAAGCATAACCCCAGTTCGAGCCGCCTTTGCCGGGAATGGGCAAGAGCGCGTGGACAATGCGCGGACCCAGATCGCGCGCCGGATTGATCGCGTATCCCGTAGTCCCGCCCAGCGAGAGGCCGATGCCCCAGACGAGAGAGCCCACCAGCCATGGCCCCACTCCCGCCGCCGGCCCCGCCATCGAAACTCCATGCGAGAAGATGGAGCCGGCCACCACCACCAGCACCGCCGTCCCCAGTGCCTCGCTCAGGAGATTGAGCAGCGGGTTGCGTACCGCCGCATTGGTCGAGAAGACGCCCAGCTTGGCCTCAGGTTCGGGCGTCAGCCTCCAGTGCGGCGCGTAGTGCAGGGCCATCAGCGCCGCGCCGGCCATGGCGCCCAGCAACTGCGCCGACCACAGGCTGAGAACCTGCGAGTAGTCGCCGCCGAGGACCGCCGCCGCCAGCGTAATGGCCGGATTGATGTGGCTTCCGAGGCTGCCGAAGGCCTGCGCCACAAGCACCCCGCACAGCACCGCCAGCCCCCACCCGGTGGTGATCGCCATCCAGCCCGTGCCCGCCGCATAGGACTTGCGCAGGGTCACGCCGGCATTCACGCCCGTGCCCAGAAGGATCAGCACCAGTGTGCCCATAAACTCGCCAAACCACACAGAATGCATAGGGTCTCCGCTAAAGAACCAGATGGGCGCATGGCAGGAAAGCCTGCTCCATCCCTTGAATTCACAACACGATCAAAACCACGTCTGCCGCTTGTAATCTAGATATTGCACGCCGAACTTCTCCGCCAGCACCCGCTCCTCTTTCCGGCTGCGAACGACCTGCATGGGAATCAGAACGGCGAGGCAGAGCAGCAGCCAAGGCTGATTTGCCCAGAGAATGAATCCGGCTAGCGTCAGCGCGCCAAAGATGTAGATCGGATTGCGAATGCGGGAATAAAGGCCGGCGGTCACCAGTGTGGTTGCCTTGGCTTCAACGCTGAATGCCCTTCCCAGTTGAATGCGGGCCAGGACGAGCAGCAGGAGAGAAGGAATAGCAATGGCCAGTCCGGCGATTCGCAAAGCCGTCCAGGGCAAGTTCCAGAAGCCTATCACCAAGACCAGCGCGGCT
>Ga0187851_10005455_pt1 | contig 10141 bp, 6 predicted proteins | sample June2016WEW_6_10_FD_132997 | JGI IMG/M metagenome (GOLD analysis project Ga0187851, IMG submission 132997) | Peatland microbial communities from SPRUCE experiment site at the Marcell Experimental Forest, Minnesota, USA - June2016WEW_6_10 | ecosystem: Environmental > Terrestrial > Soil > Wetlands... | reverse complement strand
CCATTTTTAAGAGTTTTTACCTCATCATTTCCTACGTAAATGCATTTTACCGGATTTGAAGTATGTGCTGTATACGGTTCTCCTGTTTTCAGGTTTATCATCTGTTCAGCATTTCCGTGATCCGCAGTTATGAGTGCTATTCCTCCTGTTTCTTTCAGAACCGCTACAATCCTGCCAATGCAGTTATCCACAGCTTCGACTGCCTTTACTGCAGCTTCAAAAATACCGGTGTGGCCAACCATATCCATGTTTGCGAAGTTAAGGATAATGACATCATACTTTCCTAACCGAATTCGCATGATAACCTCATCCGTAACTTCATATGCGCTCATTTCGGGTTTGAGATCATAGGTAGCAATCTTCGGAGAGGGGATCAGGCAACGATCTTCTCCTGCATAACATTTTTCCTGTCCACCGTTCAGGAAATAAGTTACATGTGCATATTTTTCGGTTTCAGCAATTCGGAGCTGGATAAATCCCTGCTCACTAAGTACTTTTCCAAGCACCTTTACCAGCTTTTCTTGAGGGAAAGCAATGGGCAAATCTAGGGTTTCATCATATTGGACCATACAGACATAGTAAACATTCGGACGTTTTTCCCTCGCAAAGCTTTCAAAGCCTTTTTTTACAAAAGCCCAGGTAAGCTGCCGTGCCCGATCTGACCTGAAATTGAAGAAAATCACAGAATCGTTATCTTTTATGACTGTTTCTGGATTTCCTTCTGAATCAATGATTATAGTCGGTTTTACAAATTCATCAGTTTCTCCCCTGCCATAGGCTTCAGAAACTGCAGTCTCTGCATCCGGGGCTGTAGAAGTGGCAATTCCCTTAGTTATAGCTTCAAAGACAAGTTTTGTCCTATCCCAACGATTATCTCTGTCCATTGCGTAGTAGCGCCCTGAGACCGTTGCGATTTTAGCATCCCCATTTTCCCTACAAAATGCATCTAGTTTCTTTATGTCGCCAAGAGCGGACTTAGGGGGTACGTCCCTTCCATCCAAAAAAGCGTGTATATATATTTTTTGAAGTCCTTTCTCATGTGCAAGTTTTATAAGCGCATAAAGGTGAGTCATATAGCTATGTACACCTCCGTACGAGGTAAGCCCCATGAGGTGCAGGTTTGAGTCGTTGACCTTTACATTTGAAATTGCATTTAGAAAAACTGGGTTTTTGAAAAAATCTCCACTTCTGATAGAGAGGTTTATTCGGGTAAGGTCTTGGTATACAATTCTTCCTGCTCCTATATTTAGATGCCCCGCTTCAGAATTTCCCATCTGACCTTCTGGAAGACCAACAGCCTCTCCAGATGCTTCTAAAAAACACCAGGGATATTCTCTCACCAGCAAGTCAAGGTTTGGAGTTCTGGCTGCCAGGACAGCATTTCCTTCTTCGTCTCCCCTGTATCCCCACCCATCGAGGATAATGAGCAAAAGGGGTCTTCTTGTCTGAGTCATTTAAATGGAATCCCCCACCTGTCCATAAATAGCTTGTTATGAAACTTCATTAGTACTATATGCGATTGGACCGAGAAATAAATATCATTACACCTACAAATGTCTAAAATTAAAGGTAATTATTCAGCTTACTAAAAATCAGTTGGAGGGTATCTATTTTGATACAACAGATACAACTGACTGGGTAAATAAAAACACAATCAATAACCTACAGTCATAGAAAATAAGTCCATAGAAATTTGCTTAGTGAATCCTAGTAAAGATGGTCATTAGTATTGTTTTACCCAGGCTAAAGAGTTAAAGTTTAAATTATAATTGTGATTGTACCTGATTTCATACTTCAAGTGCATAAGTCTTATAACGGAAACAAAAACATTTACTTTAAAGAGTATTTCGATAAATTTCTCATTTCAACAAGTTATTTATAAGCCGCTTAAATGAGTGGTCTACCAATAATTAATTGATGTTTCTCCAGAAAAGTCACATACTTGCTTTCTACATCTCATTTTCTGCGCAGTGTGGTTTTCGATTCTCTGCATGCAGGTAAGCTTAAAAACTAGCGCATTTGAATCAAAGTACATTCTAAGGTGAAAATATCAACCAGCTAATGGGGCACGACTAAAATCTCCTAATATAATAAAGACTTAATTAATATTAAATTGTTGTTAGATTTTAAAATATTTTATGGGGAAATAAGTTTTATTCAGAAACTATTTTTTGTATAATTAATTTAAAATAAATAAGGGATAATTGTACATTGTACTTTAAAGCGAACAGCTAAAAGAGAGTCAGTTACAGATACAAAGACTAAGTCAATAATTGCCTAGAATACATTTATACTTAAGGGATATATTTTCGGAGCAACGGTATTTGGGTTTACAATAAAAGGAATATAACTCTTCATTGTTTTTTCTGATCCTTTTAATGTGCTTTTTGCTACCGGTATTTTAGTTTAGATTGTGTCCATCTATAGCTTAGAGATTTTCCAGCGACATCTAGTGTACTGTTTACTGGGTTAAGCTTAAATTATCATTGATTTAGTTCACAGTTGATAAAAAAGCCAATAAAGTAGGTATTTCGTGGTAAAAAAGAGGTTATAGTATGATTGATCTTGGAGAAACTAACCTTTTTGGGGCTAATCTTAAAAGAATTACCTTGAAAGAGCTAACCTTGTGGGGACTAAACTTGTAAAAGCTAACCTTTTTATGGCTAACCTTAAAAAAGCTAATCTTGTAGGAGCTAATCTTCAAGTAGCTAACCTTGAAGGGGCTAACCTTGAAGGAGCTAACCTTGAGGGAGCTCTCAATTTATCAATTGGCCAGCTATCTAAAGTGAGATCACTTTATAATGTAAAATTAGATGAGGAATCCCTCATACAACTAAAAGAAGAGTTTCCATTACTTTTTAAATCCTTAGAGCAGCAGTTTCTAGAATATCAGCGTAATTTTTTAGGAATATGTGTAGACAACAATCTCTAGAGAAACTGGGCTTAAGGAGGATTTCGATAAACCACTAAATTTCATCACATGCACATAAGCTGCATATAATAATTTGTGAAAATATCGAAACCCTCCCTAATCAAAAGTGAGGATAAAATCACAGACTGAAAATTGTATCGAATTGAATACAAATTGAGAGCAAAAATAATGGGAAAACAAACATTTGACAGAACTAAAAAGACATTAATTATTTTACTGGTAGTATTGTATATAATTTCAATTACTTCTGCGTCAGTAGCAGCATCTTGGTTCTCAGAGGAAGGATCTAAAATAGCATCTGGAACACATGAAGCTGAAAAAAAATAGGTGGGGCTGAACATAATTTTGATAGGGATGTCTCAGGCGTAGGAAGACCTATTTACCCTAAGGTTGACCGTGTCTTCTAATTGATATTGAAAATCTATCCTATTTTTAGCTCAAATTAATTTGACAAAATTTATGAATATATCATATTTTAGGATCTATTCTACGGAATAGTGCCCTTTTTTGTTACAATTAAGCTATAATCTGATTAAAATTAGCAAAAATATCCTTTTTGATCCAATGATAGAAATGAGTTTTCCCTATTTAATGTTGTTCAGGTGAATCAACAAGTGACGTTTGAATTTTTATTTATGATTCATTGATAAAGCATCTATCTTTTATAATTGAAAATGCGCGAGATATGAAGGCATTTACACACAAAAAAACAGACGACAAAAAAATTATGGGAAGAGCACATGAGGAAGATAATCTCATGTACTTTTATGCCAAATACAATCAAGATGACTCAAACAAAAATTAATTTGAAAAAATAAGAATCCGGATTGCCCCTAATTCTGATTCATTATTTCTTGATTAGGACATTTATTTTAAGGGGGTTTATTAAGTGGATATACACGAATGGGAACAGCGTCATATAGAAGCTTTTTATAACGTCAAAGAAACAATTCCTTATCTAGACGGGATGTTTGTAGCTTACAATAGCAATATCGATGCTATCAAACACCTTACTGAAGCAGACCTTTCCAAGCTTATCGGACTTTTTAAAGAGACTGAAATTATGGAAAGGATTGAGACATATCCTAGGGAAATAAAGGATCCTATAGATTTCATGGCACGCTTACTTATTTCCATGCGAGAAGGGAAAGCTGTCGAAATCCCTACTTATAACTCAGATGTCCACGAATGGCTGAAGGAGCATCTGGGGTTTGACTATGCGCACATGGGCGGCCAAGCCGGAATCATTTCTAATCTTCTTTCTTCCTTGGGGCTGAAAAAAGTAGTTGTATATGTCCCCTGGCTTTCTCAAGAGCAAGCAGAATATTTTGTAGATACTAACAATCTCTGGCATCCAAAAGTCGAAAATGGAAAAGTCTTCTTAAAGCATCCACGAGAAGCTTTCAAACCCAACATCGAGTCAAAAGTCAACTGGATCCTTGAATATTCCACAAATCTTAACGTAAGCTGTGATGGAAGAAACTTCAAAGTGCCTAGAGATAACCGTTTGATTATTTCTTCTCATCCCAAATGGCTCCGCCTGGATATGGAAAGAGAGGTTTATGAACAGCTTAATTCCATTTTCCCGATTGACGGAGCAATGCTTTCAGGTTATCAACTGATAACGGAGAAGTATGAGGACGGGTCCACATATCAGAATCATGTTGCACGTTCGGTGCAGGTTATTGAGAAACTGAAGTCCTTAAACCCTGAACTCCGTATCCATGTAGAACTCACATCCATCCAGAATAGGGTTATAAGAAAGGCTATTTTAACAGAGATTGTTGCCAAACACGTTCATTCCCTGGGCCTTGATACTATGGAGATCGCAAATGCTTTGAATGTGCTTGGGCATGAAGAACTCTCTTATTCTGTGATCACGAAAGAGGAATACGGGATAACATCTATTTATCAGGGAGCTGTTCAACTTTTGAAGGACCTGTCGCTTGAAAGAGTCCATGTACATTCTCTTGGTTTTTATATCTGTATATTGGTAAAAGATCACCCTCTTACACTTAAAGAACATAGGGGCTTTCTTCTCTTTTCCTCAACTCTGGCAGCTGCTAAGGCCATAAGGGGAAATATTGAAAACTTTATGGAGGCAGAGGTTGGGCTGGAAGTTCCGATTTCAAGTGATGGAATTGAAGGCCTGGAAAACTTCAAAATTTATTGCGTAGGCCGAAAGCTTTGCACTCTGGAAGAATTCGAGTCTGGATATCTCTACGGACCAGATCATGATGCAGTCATTATTCCCACAAAGATCGTTAACAAACCAAAGGCTACAGTGGGAATAGGGGATGTAATTTCGGCAGGAACTTTTGCCGCCATGATTTCAAAAATAAAGCAAAAAAAGATAATAAATAGTTTATCTGTTTAAGCTGAAACTATCCATTTCGTGGAAATTAAGCAGAAACTGGTTAACTGAAAATACTTTATGGATAAAATGTCAAGGTAGACTTTGTATATAGAATAGGTGGAGCTGAGATCTCTGAATGGTTTGAAAATTTCGAAATGATCGAAATTCTTGAAAAAATAGACAAACTTCTGGAAAATATTTTCATAATCCAATTTGTTGTCAGATTTGTCTATCGTATAAAAACCCGGATGCTGATGTTAGTGGCTCGTTTTTGAGCAAACCGGTTTCGAGTTTCTTAAAACCCGTTATTTTGAAGAATCCTCATGATAATGGGTGAAAAAACCGAAATAATGACAAATGCTTTCTCACAGCTCAGAGTTTCCAGGGTAATTCCAAATGTCGCTGTACCCTCAAAAATTCAATTTTCGTTGTTTTCAAGAAAATCGATTTCTTTCCCTATGCTCCCATGCAGAGAGAGGAAAATTAAGGGGCTGAATCAGAAGAAAATATGGACATTGTTTCCAGCAATCAGGATCCTATCATTTCATATTTTATTTTTTAGAAGGAGATACTTTTTCCCTATATAGGACATAGATCAGGGTTCCAAGGGAAAATCGTTTCATAGCAACCTATGAACCAAAACTTCAGGCTCTTTGTTCAATCCTGCATTTGAGAAATATGCCCTTTAACACGCTTGGGGGATTGATGCCGGACTTATATCAGGTTTTCATCTCCTCCTTGATACTCACTCATATCGTGATGATCTTGATCCTTGAGAATTTGTAGCTACGGTACTTCAAAAAGGTCAGGATATTGCTCTTTTAGTGACTTGAGGAGCTTTTCGTCTAATTTTGTATTATGAAGTGTTTTCACTTTAGAAAGCTGGTCAATTGATAAATTAAGAGCCCTATAAAGGTTAGCTCCCTCAAGGTTAGCCCCTTCAAGGTTAGCTCCTTGGAGATTAGCTCCTACAAGATTAGCTTCTTTAAAGTTAACCTCTTTAAGGTTAGCTCCATAAAAATTAGCCCCTATAAGATTAGCAAAATGAAGGTTAGCCTCCTGAAGGTTAGTTACTTGAAGGTCAGCTCCTTGGAGATCAGCTCTCTGAAGGTTAGCCAAATGAAGGTTAGCCTCTTGAAGGTTAGCTCCCTGAAGGTTAGCCAAATGAAGGTTAGCCATTATAAGGTTAGCTCCTTGGAGGTTAGACCAGCGAAGGTTAGCTTCTTGAAGGTTAGTTTCTTTACCCCCTGGAAGGTAAGCATTTGAAAGGTTAGCTCCTCGAAGGTCAGCTTTTTGAAGATTAGCTCCTTCAAGGTTAGCTCCTTCAAAGTTAGCCTTTATGAGGTTAGCCTCTATGAGCTTAGCTCCTTGAAGGTCTGTCTCGATAAAATTAGCTCCTTGAAGGTCTGCCTTGATAAGATTTGCTCCTCGAAAATCTTTTCTCTCTGAAATATCCATGAACAATTAATTTCTTTTAAACTAAAATAAACATTACCATTTTAGAAAGATATCTTCTGTTCTATAAGTACAGGTTTTTTAATCCACCTTCACTCAAATATATACTAGTTTGAAAATATTTGCCTCATAGTTTCTGTTTCTTCTATTTTCATTTTAATCAATACTTTCAGTATTTTGGTCGTCCTCTATTAATTGATTCATGTTTTCAATGTTAAGTTTCCAGTGTGACTAGCGCTTACTTTTTCATGCACTGAAGATCAGCTGTGTGCCGATTTTTCTGTAAAATTCAAAATATTGAGAAGTTATTGGGTCGATAAATTCCATACTAATAGAACCCAATTACACTCGATCCACATAACTTGACTTTGAACTTGCTATAAATCCAAAGTCAAATTTTTATTTACTTTGTTTAATTTGTTCTTCTGAGCAGGTTTTCCTACCCAATAATTTTTTCATATTCTCGATTTTACAGAACTTTCGGTACACTGCCAAGGTGTGAAATGATTTATGAATCTATCTTATTTTTTTCATATGTGTAATGAGAAAGATTACTGAGACTGAGATCTTTTCGGTTGATGAATGTCTAAAAACAATTAGTGAAATAATTTTAATTTTGGGAAAAGAGGACAAAGAGAGTACTTGTAAAAGAGTTTTAGAGATCTGAGCAGGTATCCTTGTCTCCTATTATAATGGAAAATGTAACATTGAAATAAATAAATATGGAGCTTGCAATAGAGGTTGTCTTCAAAAATACGAGTTCATTAAATACAGATCTTTTCAGGCTCTCCCATATTTATCCTCAAGTCTTACAATGTCATCTTCTCCAAGGTAATCTCCCTGAGCGATCTCAATAAAAATAAGATTTTCGTTGCCTATATTTGTAATGCGGTGCACCTCGTTTACTGGAAGATCAACAGAATTTCCGGCAAAAACTCTGATTTCACTCCCGTTTTTAGTTACAATTCCTTTTCCATTGACTATGTACCAGTGCTCTTTTCTATGAGAATGACGCTGAAGTGAGATTTCACCCTGTGGTAGAATTGTGAGAGTTTTGACTTTATATCCTGGCATATGCAAGAGCACCTCATAGTACCCCCAGGGTCTTACTGACTCATGTTTACATTTTTCAATAATTGTTTCATACACTTTGATGTAGTCAGCTACCATCCTGTCAACAGAGAAACGTTTTTCCACACTTTCCCTGCATTTTTTTCGGGATATGTCAGCAACCTTTTGGACAGCCTCTGCAGCCTCATCAATGCTATTGACCAGAAAACCAGTTTCTCCATCTCTTATCAGCTCAGGCATCGAACCTCTGTTCATTGCAATTACCGGTGTACCGCTGGCCATAGCTTCAACTACATCAAGTCCAAGAACTTCATCATGATTGATCATGTGCAGTAAAGCGTATGCATTTGACAAAAGTTCTTTCTTGCTTTCAGGATCAACATGCTTCTCATAAATAATCTGTTCATTGTCTATATGGGGTTGTACTTCTTTTTCGAAATACGCCTTATCAGCAACAAAACCTACCATTCTAAGTTTTTTTCCTGTCTTTTTAGCGATTTGTATTGCTTCATTTGCACCTGTATCTTTATGCAGAGTGCGCGACAAAAAGAGGAGATAGTCCAATGGGTCATCATTAAAATGAAAATTTTCTACATCTATTCCGTTTCGAACCGTAGCTATATAATCCAGCTCATGACATCTGTCGGCATTACTTATAGATACATAAAAAGTTTTATTATTGTATTTTTTATAGACAGGAAGAATTTTACTTGGAGAAAACCCGTGTATAGTTGTCACAACAGGAGTATTGACAAGCGCACTGTAGGTAAGAGGAATATAGTCTAAATGATTGTGTATTATATCGAATTCATTTGCTCTCTCAAAAACTTCTGATATTTGCAGGCATTTGCATACTTTTGTTAATATACTCTTATCTTCCTCGTAGGGTTTAGGGCATGCTGCATGAAGTTTGGCCGAAGTGTGAGAATCTGCTGTCGCAAATAATGTAACGTCAATTCCCTTTTTTACCAGCCCTTCAGTTAATAAAGATACTACAGATTCCCATGGGCCATACTTTCTAGGTGACGTGCTCGAGCCAATTGAAGATAACATCCCAATTCTTATAATAATACCCCCAAAACTGCTCATATCCCTTGTTAATTTATTATCATTATTTTGGTCATCGGTCATTAAGTAGTTGATGTTTTTTAGCAATTAGCTAGATATCAAAAATAAGTCTATTGATTCTATTTTTGAGTTGTGATATTTCTATATTATTTTGATGTTATTTCAAGAATACTCTTAATGCCATTTTTCAGCCATTTTTGTGCCGCGTTTCAGTGAGGTTACTTTAGAGTATATCTGCTTCAGTACATAAAAACATAAACATTCTTTTCATTGGAAACTTAATCTTGAAAACATCAACTACTTAATGACAGACTAACTGAGTTGTCAAAATGTGCAATTGCTAACTCATTCAAAACTAAAAAAAATCATTAACCAACAATCAAAGGAAATGAGCTCACAAAAAGTTGCCAATTAAATCTTAAATAATATGGTTAATGATATCTTTTTTCCCAAGCTGAATAGTTACGATTTTATTTTAATTTAACATCGCCTTTTTTTGGATCATTAGAAAGATCCCTGTTTTCTTCAAACCATCTGCAGTATTCATCAGGGCATTGTGTCTCAGGACACCCATTTATATACTCTAAGATATCGTGCATTTTTGCACTGGCCATTGATACTGATACATCCGCACTTCCATAATAAATACGGATTTCATCATTCACTAAGACCCATCCGCAAGGGAAAACAACATCATTAACGTCCCCACTTCGCTCATACATTTCACGAGGCCCGAAAACCCATCCTTCAGATCTGTGAAGAACTTTCCTGGGATTTTCAAGATCAAGAAGAGCCAACCCAAGTCTATAACTTGCTTTTGACGTAGTCTGGCGTACTCCGTGGTACATAATTAACCATCCGTCAGATGTGCGGATTGGTTGAGGGGATAGACCTATCTTATTGGCATCCCACCATCCACCTTCTCGAGCATACAGAAGAACCTTATGTTCTCCCCAGTACTTCATATCTGGAGAAAAGGATATCCATATATTAGCCTTCGAACCAATCATACCAGATACAGGCCGATGTAACATTGCCCACTTGCCATCAATTCTCATAGGAAAAACAGCAGCATCTTTATTTTCAGGAGGCAGGGTGGCTCCTAATCTATCGAAATTACAGAAATCTTCTGTAAAGGCAAGAGATGTTAAGGGACCTGAATCCGAAAAAGCCGTATATGCTACAGCCCATTTTCCCATCTCATCGATGTAAGTTATACGCGCATCTTCAATGCCGTATATCTCTTCAGGGTAGTTTAT
>Ga0187851_10005454_pt1 | contig 10141 bp, 6 predicted proteins | sample June2016WEW_6_10_FD_132997 | JGI IMG/M metagenome (GOLD analysis project Ga0187851, IMG submission 132997) | Peatland microbial communities from SPRUCE experiment site at the Marcell Experimental Forest, Minnesota, USA - June2016WEW_6_10 | ecosystem: Environmental > Terrestrial > Soil > Wetlands... | reverse complement strand
CGTGACTGCGTTGCAACCTTGAAAACAGGGAAACCTCTGCCCGCTGAACCGAAGGAGTTATTCGTCCGCATGCAGTTCCTGCACAACGAGGACGGAGTCGCCCTCACACCGAATGGGCCGCGAATTATGTCGGGAGCAAGGGTGCAGTTTAACCTCTCACTGGCGGGCGAATCCGGCCAGGCCGCCACTTGGAAAGTCATGGGAGCCGGTTGCGCCGAAGCGGCTTGCGGCACCATCTCCCCCGATGGTTTGTATATTGCCCCTGATGTTCTGCCGGATCCGCCTTACGTCCGCGTGAAGGCAATGCTGGCCGGAGCCAATCCGATGGTTGCGTCCACGATCGTCGCGCTCGAAAAGGCCCGTTGAGCCGCGGCTGCTGCATAAACTTTCTGTCCGGCAGGATGCGTCATCCAGCAGCTCCGCTCTCGCGGTTGCCCGAATGTCCCGGCGATGATACAAACCTTCCGAGGACGCTCAAGTGAAAAACTTCGCTGGGATCTCGCTCTTCGCCGTCTGTACGCTCATGGTCATCTATGTGGGCGCGCGTGCCGCCGATCAATCGCGCAAAGTTAACCTGCCTACCAGCAAAACTCTGACTCTGCCTGTGCCGGGCTATATCGGACGCACTAACAGTTTTCCAGCGACCATCGCCCTCAGCCCCGACAGCCGTTATGCCGCTCTGCTCAACCAGGGTTACGGCACGCAGGAAAGCGGAGCGCGCCAGTCGATCGGGATCCTTGACCTCGCCAACAACGAAGTGCACGATTTCCCCGACGATCGTCTGTTGGCCGACACGAAGTCCGCTCGCCAAAGCTACTTCATCGGACTTGCCTTCTCCAGCGATGGCAAACATCTTTACGCCTCGATGGGATCGATTACCGACCCGACTGGCGAGAAGCCGACGAGCACAGGGAATGGCATCGCAGTCTACCGGTTCGACGACGGACGAGTCGCGCCCGAACGATTCATCAAAATTCCGCCGCAGCCAATGGCCGTGGGGAAAGAAGTCGCCTTTGGCCTGCGCACGACGCCTGCGGGGACTGCGCCGCCTTATCCGGCAGGGTTCGCAGTTTTGCCGTCGGCGAAGGGTGATCGCCTGCTGATTGCCAACAATCTTTCCGACAATGTCGTGATGCTCGATGTTGCGTCGGGACAGATTCTCAAGTCGTTTGATCTAAGACGCAAAAAATTCGATCATGGACAATTTGTCCCCACCGAATATCCCTACACCGTGATTGCCAATAAGGCGGGAATCAAGGCGTGGGTGAGCTTGTGGAATGCCTCGGCGATTGTGGAACTAGATCTTGAGACGGGGGACGTGTCTCGATCCACGCGGATTGGTCTGTGGAGAGAGAAAGAGTATGACCCTATCGCCCCCGGCTCGCATCCCAGCGCGATGCTGCTGAGCCCCAACGAAGAAACGCTTTATGTGGCGCTCGCCAACGCCGATTACGTAGGGGCCATCGATCTGAGAATCGCCGATAGGGCTTGGAAGGTGTATCACACAAATCTTAAAGACCCAGGATCCGTCCTCCAAGCCATCGCTCTTTCACCCGACGGCAAGTATCTGTACGCCGCCAGCGGGTCGCTCGACGCGATTGCGGTGTTCAAAGTCAAGGACCTGCCGAAACTACACGGCGGCGGCGAATACATTGCTCCTATTGATGAAGAACCCCTCGGCTTCATCCCCACCGAGTGGTATCCCAGCGCGCTTGCCATGGCCGGCGACGATCTTCTCATCGCCACGGCCAAGGGCCAGGGCAGCGGCCCCAATAACATGAAAGCGACGCTGCAAACAGAGTTGCATCCGAACGCGCACCCCTACATCGCGACGCTCATCGGGGGTTCCATCCAGCGCCTGCATATCGCCGACATTGAAAAAAATCTTCCGGCCTACACCCGCCGGGTCGAAGAAGACAATCTTCTCCGCGCCGATCCAGGCAAGATTGAGTTTGCCGGCGGAAAGAATCCGATCAAGCATGTGATCTACATCCTCAAGGAGAACCGCACCTACGATCAGATTCTCGGCGACCTGCCTGTGGGCGATGGCGATCCATCGCTCACGATGTTTGGCGCGGACATCACCCCCAACGAGCACAAACTCGCGCTTCAGTTCGGCGTGCTCGACAACTTCTACGATAGCGGGGAGGTTTCCGGAGGCGGCCACGTGTGGTCCGATGCCGCCACCACCAGCGACTACAACGAGAAAACCTGGCCCATTGCCTATCGCAGCAAGGAACGCACTTACGATTTCATGGGCGCGGTCGCCGAAGAGTATCCGCTGGAGCAGGGCATTCCCGATGTCGACGATCCGGGCACCGGCTACCTTTGGGACAATCTCGCTAAACACAATCTAACGTATCGCATCTACGGCGAGTTTCTGGCCAGCACGTGGTGTAAGCGCACGGGAGGAAGCGAAAAGATGAGTTCACCGAAGGAGGGAACGCCGTCTCCGATTTCGGCCGAGTGTCCGTCCACCGCCGTCAAGAAAGGTGATCCGCTGCCGCCGAATGTTGGGAATCCGCCGGGAGGGCCAAGTCCGTGGCCGTGGGCGGTGCCGCGGCTGAAGAGCATACGGCCGACCAAAGCTGCGCAGGGCGACCATTTCGACCCGCAGTATCCGGATTTCGAGATCGATTATCCCGATCAGTTGCGCGCCGACGAATTCCTGCGCGAGTTCGACGAGTTTGTGAAAGGCAGGGGGACGGCGAAAGAATTGCCCCAGTTCATCTTGCTTTATCTGCCGGACGATCACACGGGGGGCACGCGTCCGGGCAAGCCCACGCCGCAGGCTTCGGTGGCCGACAACGATCTCGCGGTAGGCCGCGTTGTCGACGCCGTCTCGCACAGCCCTTACTGGGATGACACTGCGCTATTCATCGTCGAGGACGATGCGCAAAACGGCGCGGACCATGTCGACGCTCATCGTTCCACGGCGTTTGTCATCAGCAAGTATTCGCCGCGCTCGGACAATCCGGTGGTTGACCATCACTTCTACAATACGGTCAGCATGATTCACACGATGGAGGAATTGCTTGGCCTTCCGCCGATGAATTTGTTTGACGCCCATGCCCCGGTGATGGCGCCGCTCTTCGCCGGTCCCGGAACGCAGGCGCCCTACCGGGCCGACGACAGGAACCTGCTAAGTGGGCTGATTTATCGCGTGAACGAAAAGAAAGCGCCGGGCGCGAAAGAATCGTCGAAGATGGATTTCTCCCGGCCAGATGCAAACGACGCAGGGAAGCTCAATGCGATCCTCTGGCGGAATGCCAAGGCTGACAACCCCGAGGGCGACCCAGGTTCAGGCCGGTCGGCTGCGCGCTGAGACGGTTATTGATCGGACGGCCAGAGCCGGGATTTTTCCGCGGCGGCTTCTAAGTTAGAATTCCCGGGTGGGATCTCCAATCGAGTGCGCCGACCTACGCAAAACCTACGACGGCAAGGTCGAGGCCGTCCGTGGCCTGAGCCTGCGCATTGAAGCCGGCGAATGCTTCGGCTTGCTCGGGCCAAACGGAGCAGGGAAGACCACCACAATCGAGATCCTGGAAGGCCTGCTCGCGCCCACCTCGGGCGATGTCCGCATCTTCGGACACCCGTGGAGTGACAACCCGCGCCAGTTGCGCGAGTGGATTGGTATCTCATTACAGGAGACGCGGCTTTCGGAAAAATTGACCGTCCGCGAGACCCTTGAACTGTTTGCCAGTTTCTATGATGAGCCTCGTCCTTCCGCGGAAGTGCTCGACGAACTGCAACTGGGCGAAAAGTCCGATAGCTGGGTAGGCAAGCTCTCTGGAGGCCAGAAGCAGCGGCTCGCCGTGGCGACCGCACTCGTGGGCAACCCGCGCATCCTGTTTCTCGACGAGCCTACGACTGGTCTCGATCCGCAAAGCCGGCGCCAGCTTTGGGACATCATTCGCGCGTTCCAGAAAAAAGGCGGCACTGTGCTGCTCACAACGCACTACATGGACGAAGCCGAGCGTCTGTGCGACCGTCTCGCGATCGTCGATCATGGTGTGATCATCGCGGAGGGCACGCCTTCCGAGCTGATCGACCGCCTTGGTGGACACAATGTCGTTGAGTTCCAGATCAGTCACAACAGAACCAGTGACCCCGATCCGAAGCGCTGGCGCTCGCTGCCCAGCGTGGAGTCGGTTCGCTGCGAAGATTCGACCGTCTGCCTGGGTGTGCGAGAACCGCACCTCACCATTCCGGCGCTGCTGGACACGGTCAGGAGAGACGGCCATCAACTTGAGCACCTGAGCACGCGCCAAGCCAGCCTGGAAGACGTTTTTGTCCAACTCACCGGGCGGCATTTGCGGGAGGATTGAATGGCTACAGAAACCAAGACGCCGCAAACTCCCCAAGCCGAAAATCTTCCGCCATTCTCCTCCGGGCGCAGGTCGCGTTCCGGCCGTTGGTCGGCTTACCGGCAATTGCTCTGGGTGCGGATCCTTGAACTGAAGCGCGAGCCGGAAGTGGTCTTCTGGGTCTTCGTGTTTCCGCTTCTGCTCGCTCTAGGTCTCGGCGTCGCCTTTCGCAACAAGCCTGCCGATGTTAGCTCAGTGGTCGTTATCGCCGGCGAAGGCTCGGAGAAGACATTGGCTTTGTTGCAAGATTCGCCGCACCATGGCATCCGCGCAACTGTCCTTGACCGCGATGCCGCCCTTAAGGGGTTTCACTTCGGCAAATTCGATTTGGCAATTGAGCCGAAGCCCGACGGCAGCTACATCTATCACTACGATCCGGCGCGTCCGGAAAGCGTGCTCTCCAAGGCCGAAGCTGATGCGGCGCTGCAATCCGCAGCCGGACGAAAAGACGTCATCGCCACGTCGACGCAGGCTTCGAGCGAACCCGGTTCGCGATACATCGATTTCCTGATCCCCGGCCTGCTCGGGATGAACCTGATGAACTCAGGCATGTGGGGAGTTGGCTTCGCACTGGTGGAAATGCGGCAGCGCAAATTGCTGAAGCGTTTTGTCGCTACGCCGATGCGGCGCAGCGACTTTCTTCTGGCGCTCACCAGCAGCCGTCTGGTTCTGATGGTGATTGAGGTCGGCCTGCTTCTCGGCTTCGGAGTGGCCGTCTTTCACATGCGGGTCGCCGGTTCGATCTTTTCTGTCGTAGTGCTCGGAGCGGTGGGCGCGATCGCATTCGGCGGAGTCGGCCTGCTGACCGCGTGCCGCGCGCAAAAGATTGAAAGCGTCTCCGGCCTCATCAACCTGGTTATGATGCCGATGTGGATTTTTTCCGGAGTATTCTTCTCGTACGAACGGTTCCCTGCGATCGCTCAGCCCTTTATCAAAGCTCTTCCGCTGACCGCGCTTAACGATGCCTTGCGTGCCACGATCACCGAAGGCGCCAGCCTGGCATCGCAGTCAGGACGACTGCTTGTGCTGGTGATCTGGGGAGGTGTTTCGTTCATTCTTGCGCTGCGCTGGTTCCGGTGGACGTAGAGCGGCTTTGAGCAGTCGGCCATCATTTCTCACCCGCTCGATGGACGATTCTAAATCGGCGATGTCCCGTCATTGATGATTCACGGTCTGGCGCACTACCATATCTCCATGCCCGTTGAAACGGAAACTGCAACATCCTCCTACACCCCGATTCGCGCCCCGCGCGGCTCAGCGATCTCATGCAAAGGCTGGCAGCAGGAAGCGGCCATGCGCATGTTGATGAACAACCTCGACGAGGAAGTCGCCGAGCGGCCCCAGGACCTCGTCGTGTATGGCGGGACGGGAAAGGCCGCGCGCAACTGGGATTGCTACCACGCCATCGTCGCGACGCTGAAGAAACTTGAAAACGATGAGACGTTGCTTGTGCAGTCGGGCAAGCCGGTTGGGGTTTTTAAGACGCATGACTACGCTCCGCGCGTGCTGATTGCGAACTCGAATCTGGTCGGACATTTTTCCAACTGGGAGAAGTTCAACGAACTCGAGCGCGCCGGCCTGATGATGTACGGGCAGATGACCGCCGGGTCGTGGATCTATATCGGCTCGCAGGGCATCGTGCAAGGAACCTATGAAACGTTCAACGCGGCCGGCGACAAGCACTTTGGTGGCGATTTGGGTGGCAAGTTGATCGTCTCCGGCGGCATGGGAGGAATGGGCGGAGCGCAGCCCTTGGCAGCGACCATGACTGGCGCAGCATTTCTTGGAATTGACGTCGATCCGGAGCGCATCAAGAAACGCCTGAAGACCGGCTACTGCGATTTTCTGGTCACCACGCTCGACGAAGCGCTGCGCATCCTGAAGAACGCAGTTCGCAAGAAAGAAAATGTCTCGGTCGGCCTGGTAGGGAATTGCGCCGACATTATTCCGGAGCTGGCCGAGCGCGGAGTCGTCCCTGATATTCTCACCGACCAGACTTCGGCGCACGATCCGCTGAACGGTTACGTTCCGAATGGGATGACGTTCGACGAAGCCATGGCGTTGCGCATTCGAGATCCGAAGGCTTATCAGGAGCGCTCGCTCGATGCCATGGCACGCCATGTGGAAGGCATGCTGCGGCTGCAAAAGATGGGATCGGTCACGTTCGATTATGGCAATAACATCCGAACGTTTGCCTTCCAGCGCGGGGTGAAGAATGCTTATGATTTTCCGGGGTTCGTGCCGGCCTATATTCGTCCGTTGTTCTGCGAAGGACGCGGGCCGTTCCGCTGGGCGGCGCTTTCGGGCGAGCCGTCTGATATCGCGATCACGGACGACCTGGTTCTGGAGTTATTCCCCGAGAATCGCAGTCTGCGGCGCTGGATCGAGCTGGCGCGCAAGCGCATCAAGTTTCAAGGTCTGCCTGCGCGTATCTGCTGGCTTGGATATGGAGAGCGTGCGCAATTCGGGCTTGCGATCAACGATCTGGTGAAGAAAGGGAAGATTGAGGCACCCATCGTGATCGGCCGAGATCATCTCGATTGCGGTTCGGTGGCATCGCCGTTCCGCGAAACCGAGAGCATGAAAGATGGGAGCGACGCGGTCGCGGATTGGCCGCTGCTTAACGCGCTGGTCAACACAGCGGCGGGCGCGTCGTGGGTGTCGATTCATAACGGCGGAGGCGTGGGCATCGGCTACTCGCTGCATGCGGGACAAGTCACGGTCGCCGACGGCACCGATATGATGGCCAAGCGCATCGAGCGCGTGCTGACGACCGATCCGGGGATGGGCGTGATTCGACATGTCGACGCGGGGTATGAGGAGGCGAAGGAGTTTGCCGCTAAGACGGGCGTGAAGGTGCCGATGGGAAGATAGCCGTCGCAATGCGGCCGGAGGTGCATCCAATGAGATTGGCTCGATGGATTGTGCTAAGCGTCGGCACGCTGCTGATTGTTTTGCACGCCTTCCCGGAGGATCACAGCAAGAAGTCATATCTGGACAGAGCCGTCATCTCCCAGACCGGTGATACCGTTCACATTTTCGCGAACGCCCCTCGGCCTCTGGCACAGGCATTGGATGCCCTCGAAAGGAAATACTGGTGGAAGGTCAGTTACGAGGATCCCTGCTACACCTCCGACCTTGACCTCGTGGATAATATCGACCCTCAGTACCTCAAGGGTCATCCGGGCGCACGAGCTCCGGTGCCCAGCGGCGGGGCATTCAACGTCGACTTTCCGTCTGGCCCCACGCCGGACAAGCCGCCGGACGAATACTCAACCCTGAAAGCGGTGGTAGATGCGTATAACGACAGCGGCAATCCAGGCCGTTTTGAGCTTCGAAGCGACGGGAAAGGTAACTTCGACGTGGTAGGCGTTGCAGCCCACGACAAGGGTGGCCGTGTTGTCCGGCAAAAGCCAGTGCTTGACTTGTCCATTACTGTTGCGCCGCGGCAGACAAATGCGAAAGACGCGATTGACTTGATCCGTCAAGCGCTGGCGCGACAGATCGGCACACGAGTTCTCGACGGCGCGTGGGGAAGTCAGTTTGTGAACGAGGTCACAGTGATGGTTGGAGGAGAGGAAGAGCCAGCACGCACAGTGCTGTGGCGCACCCTTTCTGCAATCTCCCCCAATGACGGTCAGCTGAGGTGGCGGCTTTTTTGGGATCCAGAATCGGCGGAATACTGGCTAAATGTGGAATGACACGCAGGGTTGAGGGATCCGCCCGCCTTTTCGCTGCCGCTGTTAAACTGTGAGCTCGTGAGTTCACCCAGGCAAACCAAACCTGCGGACGATCGCGGGCTCCTGCTGGTCAATATCGGCCAGTTGCTCACGTTGCGCTCGGCAGCAAGCGGCCCGCGGCGCGGCGCTTCACTTTCCGCGCTCGGAATCATTGAAGACGGCGCTGTTTTCTGCCTTGGGGGCAGGATTGTTTCGGTCGGCACGACGAAGGACGCTCACCGCGACTTGTGGTTGAAAAAGAATCGTAAGAAAGCTATCGAGATCGATTGTGGCGGCCGCGTCGTGCTGCCGGGCTTTGTCGATTCACACACGCATCCGGTATTTGCGCAGCCGCGGCTGGTGGATTTTGAGAAGCGCATCTCGGGCGCCAGCTACGAAGAGATCGCCGAAGCTGGGGGAGGCATCCGTTCCAGCATCCAGGGTGTTCGCGAGGCCACCAGACCCGCGCTAGCCGAGAAGCTACTCGCTACCCTTCGCGACATGGCCCGGTACGGTACCACAACTGTCGAGGCCAAATCCGGCTACGGGCTTGACTTTGCGTCTGAGTTGAAATCACTCGAGACGATTCGCGATGCTGCCCGTCATTGGCCAGGCACCGTCGTCCCCACTTTCCTGGGTGCCCATACTGTCCCTCCCGAATTCCGGGGGCGCTCGCAGGCCTACGTTGAACTCGTTTGCACCCAGATGATGCCCGCGGTTGCGAGGCGCAAGTTGGCCCGGTTCGCCGATGTCTTTTGCGAGCGTGGCGCGTTCGCCGCCGAAGAAGCCGAGCAAATTCTCAGCAGTGCGCGGGAACACGGGCTTGACATCCGAGCGCACATGGGCCAACTCAGCGAAACTCGCCTGGAAACGTTCTTGCGGTTTGAACCTGCGTCGCTCGATCACATGGACTACGTCAACGACGCGGATCTACCGGCACTCGCGGAGAGCGAAACGATCGCAACGTTGGTGCCGGGCGCGAATTACTTTCTTGGTACGGCGCGCTATCCCAAGGCTAGACACCTGATTGAACGGGGAGTCGCCGTCGCTCTGGCCACGGACTATAACCCGGGTTCGTCTCCAACTCTGAGTATGCCGATGGCGATGTCGATCGCCTGTACGCAGATGAAGATGTCCCCTGCGGAGGCGATCGCTGCGGCCACGATTAACGGAGCATGGGCACTCCGGCTCGCGGAGCGGAAGGGTAGCATCGAGCCAGGAAAGGACGCCGACCTGTCGGTTTTCGACGTGAAGGATTATGGAGAGATCGCCTACTGGTTTGGAACCAACCACTGCGCATTCACGATTCTGAACGGGTCCGTTGACGAAGGCTCGCCCTGAAAAGACTCGGCGCTCGGAATAATCCGTCGCGACTAGTGTGAACGCTGCGTGAGTTTCCGGAGCCGGGGCACATTTCGAAGTCTTTTTGGGGCGCGTCCCTCCTATCAACGCGGTCGGATTTTGAGGGAACTGCGCGGATTGCTATAATTCAGGAGTTTCGCGGTCTCTAAGCGAACCAATTGCTGTTGTCTTAATTCCTGCCCAGTGAAAGCGCGTGATGGGGGCCCAGTGGGGCCCGGCGCTTCGCGGACAAGAAGTGGCCAGGTAGCTCAGGTGGTAGAGCGCAGCCCTGAAAAGGCTGGCGTCGGCGGTTCAACTCCGTCCCTGGCCACCATACTTAAGGCGTTATTTTTGTTGTAGTTACAAACACCAAAAATAGTATGCTCAAGGGCTGCACAAGAGGTTTACACTCTTTTGGATGGCTACCGCAGCTCTCGTCCCCATTCCCCGCAGAAGCACTGACGTAACGGTCCGTGTTCGCAAGCATGTTCCGGGTTGCAAAAACACCAGCGGCGAAAAACTAAAAAAATGTACCTGCCCGAAATACCTCTATATCAAAGCCACGCAAGAAGTCCGTAGCGCCCGCACCCGATCATGGAATGTTGCGGATGCGTTGGCCCAGAAGATCCGCGACTCCTATAACCCTGACAAGGCTCGCATCGCGGAACTGGAAGCCAAGCAAGCGCAGACCCGTGTGCTGCTGGATGAAGCAGT
>Ga0187851_10005451_pt1 | contig 10146 bp, 9 predicted proteins | sample June2016WEW_6_10_FD_132997 | JGI IMG/M metagenome (GOLD analysis project Ga0187851, IMG submission 132997) | Peatland microbial communities from SPRUCE experiment site at the Marcell Experimental Forest, Minnesota, USA - June2016WEW_6_10 | ecosystem: Environmental > Terrestrial > Soil > Wetlands... | reverse complement strand
CTGGGGAGCACCGGCCTGGGGAGCACCGCGCCGGGGAGCATCGCGCCGGGGAGCACCGCGCCGGGGAGCGCCGCGCCGGAGAGCACCGCGCCGGGGAGCACCGCGCCGGGGAGCACCGCGCCGGAGAGCACCGCGCCGGGGAACACGGCCTCCCCTGGGTGGTCGCGCCCGGGGACCGGCCACCGCCAACGGCTCCGCCGCCGCCGATCTCCTCCACCCTGGCCACCTCACCTACCCGGACGAGCTGGCCGCGGCCGCGCTGCTGGCCAGCGGGATCCTGGCCGCCCTGGGGCGGCGACGCCGTGAGCAACTCTGGTATCGCGCCTTCGGCCGCCGGGTAGTCGCCCCGGAGGGGCATGCGGCGCTGGCTGAATCCGCGTTGCGGGCCGGCGCGTACGAGCCGTCCGCCCGGCTCCTGGACTGCGGGCTACGCTATCTCTCCCATGCCGTGTCGCTGGCCGGCCGGACCCCACCGGCGGTGGTCGCGGCGCACCTCAGCCACGAGAACCTGGACCTGTGGGTGGCGCCCGCGGACCTGGACGCCCCCCGGCCGTGGACCGCGGTGGGGGATGGCCAGGTATGGCGGCTGCCGTTCACCGAGCTCGGACGGGTCGACGTGGACGAGGCGGGCGACGCCCTGGCCCTGTTTCCCGGCCTGGTCTCCATCGGCACCGACGGCAGCGGGCGGGTGCTGGTCGACCTCGAGGCCGCGCACGGGGTGATCTCCGTGACCGGGCCGCAGGCCATGATCACCGCGGTGCTGTCCGCGATGGCCATGGAACTGGCCACCAGCCGCTGGTCCGACCGGCTGCACCTCACGCTGGCCGGCTTCGGAGAGGACCTGACCGCGCTGGCGCCAGACCGCGTCGCCGCGGTGCCCACCCTGGACGAGGCGCTGGCCGCCCTGGAAGCCCACGCGGCCGACGTGACCGGGGCCATGGCCGCGTCGGGGGTGAGTTCCGTGCTGGAGGGCCGCTCCCTCGGCGTCAATCCGGACGCCTGGACCCCGCACTATCTGATCAGCGCGGTGCCGCCCAGCCCGCGGGAGCGCAGCCGGCTGCTCACGCTGGCGCGGGTCGGCCGCGCGGCGGCGGCCGGTTACGTGGTCGCCGGGGACGTCCCCGGCGCCTCCTGGGCCTGGGAGGTGACGCCGGAGGGCCGGCTACTGGCCGTGGGGCTCGACTTGGATGTGCAGGCCCAGATCATCCCGGCCCGGCAGCACGAAGCTGTGGTGGGCCTGTTCACGGCGGCGGCCCGGCAGGAGGGTGTGCCCCTCGGCGCGCCGGATGCCCATGCCGCCCCATCCCAGCAACTGGAACCCGGGAGTGAACGGCCAGTGGACATCGCCATCCTCGGCCCGGCATCGGTCCGGGCGCCCGGCGTGCTGGCACCGGACCGGGTCGCCCCGGTCACCGAGCTCGTGGTCTACCTGGCCACGCATCCCGGGGGGGTACACCCCAACGTGCTCACCGCGGCGCTCTGGCCCCGGGGGGTCGCCGCCGAGGTCCGGGACGCGGCCCTGGCGCGGGCCACCGAATGGCTCGGCACGGACAGCATCGGCCGGCCGCACCTGGCTGCGGACGCGTCCGGACGACTCAGGCTCGGCACCGGGGTCCGGGTGGACTGGCAGGTGTTCCAGGCTCTGGCCGGGCACGCGGAGCTGGTGCCGGCGGGCAGTACGGAGGAAGTGGACTACCTGACTCGGGCGCTTGACCTGGTACGGGGCAAGCTGCTCGACGGCCGGCCGCCTGGCCGGTACGCCTGGCTGGCTACCGATGACCTCGACTATGAGGTCAGCGCGCGGGTCGCCGACACCGCGCACCGGCTGGCCGTACTCCGGCTGGCCACCCGCGACCCCGGGGGGGCGATGGACGCCGCGCGGGCCGGGCTCCGGCTTTCCTTCGACGACGAGATGCTCTGGCGCGATCTGCTCCGGGCGGCGCACCAGGCCGGGCAGGAGGACCTCCTCCGCGCCGTGGTGGAGGAGGTCTGCGCCCGGACCGCCCTGGATGGGGTTTTCCTCCGCATGGCCCCCCAGACGGAGTCCCTCATCGACGACCTGTACCCCTCCTGGCGCTCCACCGTCCTGCCCGCCATGTCCCCATGAGGGCTGTCCCAAGGGCATGGTCGCCACTCTCAGGGACTCAGGCATCCAGGCCCGGTCCCACGAGTCACACGGGCCCCTCCTGCCGACTTTTCCCGCGGAACGTTCGCCGTAACCGGACAAAACGCCCGCCAGAACGCACGTCGCGCGGGAAACGTGGGCGGAGAAGTGGGCGCCGTCCATGATCAATGTGACCCATGGTGCTGGCGGTACGGACCCGCCTTCGAAGGATCCCGGGAGGCCGCAGCCCCGGGCCCGGCTGTGCGTCAGGAGGAGCGGGGGGCGGCGAGCCAGGTATCGATGCCGGCCAGCAAACGGCGTGCCACCGAGGGCGGCGCGGCCGAGCCGCGCACCGACATCCGGGCCAGCTCCGCCAGGTCTGCATCGGACAGCCCGTGCGCCAGGCGGGCGATCTCGTACTGTGACGCCAGCCGCGACCCGAACAGCAGCGGGTCGTCCGCGCCCAGGGCGACCGGGACGCCTTCGGCCAGCAGGCCCGGCAGCGGCACGTCCGCCGGGTCCGCGGCGACTCCCAGGGCTACGTTGGACGCCGGGCAGACCTCCAGCGTGATCTTGCTGGCGGCGAGCCGCTTGGTGAGCTCGCTGTCGAGCACCGAGGTCACACCGTGCCCGATCCGGTCCGCGTGCAGCTCATCCAGGCAGGCCCGGACGCTGGCCGGGCCGCACAGCTCCCCGCCGTGCGGGGTCAGCAGCAGGCCCGACCGCGCCGCGATCCGGAACGCCGGGGCGAAGTCGCCGGCCGCCCCGCGCCGCTCGTCGTTGCTCAGCCCGAACCCGATCACCCCGCGCCCGGCGTACTGGGCGGCGAGCCGGGCCAGGGTCCGCGCCTCCAGCGGGTGCTTGGTCCGGTTGGCCGCGATGATGATGCCGATGCCGACCCCGGTCGCGGTGGCCGCCGCGTGCGCCGCGTCCAGGACCAGCTCCACCGTGGGGGTGAGGCCGCCGAACCGCTGCCCGTAGCCCGAGGGGTCGATCTGGATTTCCAGCCAGCCGGACCCCTCGGCCCTCTCGTCCTCCGCCGTCTCCCGCAGTAGCCGGTACACGTCTTCCGGAGTGCGGATCACAGACCGGGCGATGTCATAGAGCCGCTGGAACCGGAACCAGCCCCGCTCGTCGGCGGCGGACAGGTGCGGCGGCCAGGCTGCGGTCAGCGCCTCCGGCAGCCCGATCCCGTGCTTGTCCGCCAGGTCGACCAGCGTGGCGTGCCGCATCGCCCCGGTAAAGTGCAGGTGCAGGTGCGCCTTGGGCAGGGCTGCCAGCGCCCGGATCGGCTCCGCTGGCGGCCGCGTCATCGCTGTGCTCCCGAGAACCTCTGTGCTCCCCACGACTTCAGTGCTGCCAAAACTTCGGTGCTGCCCAACGCCAGCCCGCTGCCCAACGCCAGTGGTGCCCAACTTCAGCGGGCCTCGCTGAGCAGCTTGCCCATCCGGCTGATCCCTTCGACCAGGTCATCGTCGCCCAGCGCGCAGGAGAGCCGGAAGTAGCCTGGGGTGCCGAACGCCTCGCCGGGCACCACTGCCACGTCCGCGTGGTCCAGGATCAGCTCGGCCAGCTCGGACGAGCTGGACGGCCGGAACCCGGCGATCTCCTTGCCCAGCACGCCCCTGACCGATGGGTAGCAGTAGAACGCGCCCTGGGGCAGCGGGCAGACCACCCCGGGGATCTCGTTCAGCATCGCGGTCATGGTCTGCCGCCGCCGGTCGAACGCGGTGCGCATCTCGGCCACCGCGGACAGGTCGCCCGAGACCGCCTCCAGTGCGGCTGCCTGGGCCACGTTGCACACGTTCGAGGTCGCGTGCGACTGCAGGTTCGACGCGGCCTTGATCACGTCCAGCGGGCCGATCATCCAGCCGACCCGCCAGCCGGTCATTGCGTAGGTCTTGGCCACCCCGTTGAGCACCACGCAGGTGTCGGCCACCTCGGGCGCCATCACAGGCACGGACGAGAACCGTGCGTCGCCGTACACGAGGTGCTCATAGATCTCGTCCGTAACGACCCAGATGCCGTGCTCGGCCGCCCACCGGCCGATCTCGGCCACCTGCTCCGGCGGGTACACCGCGCCGGTTGGGTTGGAGGGCGACACGAACACCAGCAGCTTGGTCCGGCTGGTGCGGGCCGCCTCCAGGTCCGCCACGCTGGCCAGGTAGCTGGTCTGCTCGTCGGTCATCACGGGCACCGGCACGCCGCCGGCCAGCGCGATGGACTCCGGGTAGGTGGTCCAGTACGGGGTGGGCAGGAGCACTTCGTCGCCCGGGTCCAGCAGCGTGGCGAAAGTCTCGTACACCGCGTGCTTGCCACCGTTGGTGATCAGCACCTGGGCCGCGCTGACCTCGTAGCCGGAGTCCCTGGCCGTCTTGGCCGCGACCGCCTCACGCAGCTCGGGCAGCCCCGGCGCGGGCGTGTACTTGTGGAACCGCGGGACGGCACAGGCCCGCTGTGCTGCCTCGACGATGTAGTCAGGAGTGGGGAAGTCGGGCTCGCCCGCCCCGAACCCGATGACCGGCCGTCCGGCCGCCTTGAGCGCCTTGGCCTTGGCGTCTACGGCGAGGGTGGCCGATTCGGCAATCGCGGCGACCCGGGCTGAGATACGCGGATGATCTGAAGTCATACCTACCATGGTGGCACTCCACGGATAGTGACTGCATCGCGATTACCGGTCAGCAGGGCCAGCCGCGGAGATCCGGGCGGGCAGATTCGCCCGGTCCGGCCAGATGGTTCGACGGAGGCCCCCCGGCAACGTAGACTTCATCAACTGGTGGTGGTCCGCCCGGTGACGGCTGCACTCCTGCACGGGATCGCGGCGGGATCTGGGAGGCAGAGGGCAGTAGCTCAATTGGCCAGAGTCCCGGTCTCCAAAACCGGTGGTTGGGGGTTCGAGTCCCTCCTGCCCTGCGAGAGCGGTCCGCGTCCGACGCGGGCCGGTGGTATCAGCTGGTTCACCGATCAGCGTTGCTTCAGGTGAGGACATGGCGACTCAGACGCGTGGCGAGGTCTCTAAGGGACGGCCGAAGCCCGGAGGTCCGGTTAAGGACACCCGGACGTCTCCCGCGCTTTTCCTCCGCCAGATCATCGCCGAACTGCGCAAGGTGATCTGGCCGACCCGCAAGGAGCTGATCACCTACACGACCGTGGCGCTGACCTTCATCGTCATCATGATCGGGATTGTGACCGTCCTGGACTACGGGTTCACCAAGCTGGTTTTCGGGGTCCTGGGCTGAACCGCAAGGCAGATCATGGCGGGCAGGTAACGGCACGGAGGTTAGCGGTACCGGAGTTGCGGAACCGTAGTTAAGGGTTCGCGAGACCGGGGGTTCGCAGCACCGGGGTGCGGGGCCGGGGGAGGTCGCAGCCATGCGGGGGGTGGCGACGCCAGGGAAAGTTCCTGGTGCTGGTCCCGCCCGGAACAACTTCGGTACCGCCAGGAAGAAGCGGAGAGAAAGAGCTATCGTGTCCGAGTTCCAAGTGCACGTCGGTGATCAGGTCGAAGATCAGGCCGGCGCAGACGTTTCACCCGATGAGGCAGCGGGCCAGCCGAGCGGCGAGGCTGCGGCCGGGACTGTGCTATCCGGCGACGACGCCTTGAGTGACGACGCCTTGAGTGACGACGCCCTGAGTGACGACGCCGTGAGTGAGGCCGCCGCGACCGGGGTCACCTCGGACGATGAGGCTACCGCCGGCGACGAGACGCCGCCCGCGGGCGGCGAGGCCGCCGGGACCACCGAGGCCGAGGCCGCCGGCAGCGAGACCACGGAGGAAGGCGAAGCCGTCGGCACCGGGGCAGACACCGGGGCAGACGCAGAGGCAGAGGCAGACGCAGACGCAGACACCGGGGCAGACACCGGCGCAGACGCAGAGGCAGACGCAGAGGCCGACGGTGAGGCAGAGGCCGCACCGGAGGACGACGACCCTGTGGCCTTGTTCAAGGCGGAGCTCCGGCTCCAGCCCGGCGACTGGTACGTGGTGCACTCCTACGCGGGCTACGAGAACCGCGTGAAGGCGAACCTGGAGAGCCGCACCCAGTCGCTGAATATGGAGGACTTCATCTACCAGATCGAGGTCCCGGTGCACGAGGTGACCGAGATCAAGCAGGGCAAGCGCCAGCAGGTCTCAGAGAAGGTGCTGCCCGGCTACATCCTGGTCCGGATGGACCTCACCGACGAGTCCTGGGCCGCGGTCCGGAACACGCCCGGCGTGACCGGCTTCGTCGGCCTGTCCAGCCGTCCCTCTCCGCTCAGCCTGGACGAGGTGGCCTCGCTGCTCGCCCCCGAGCCCGAGGAGAAGGCCGCGCAGACCGAGGCGGTGCGCCGGTCCTCCGTGGAATATGAGGTCGGCGAGTCCGTTACGGTGATGGATGGCCCGTTCGCCACGCTCCCCGCGACGGTGAACGAGATCAACCCCGACACCCAGAAGCTCAAGGTGCTCGTGTCCATCTTCGGCCGGGAAACCCCGGTCGAGCTCTCCTTCGACCAGGTCTCCAAGCTCTAGAGGGCTCTAGCCCCCAGGTCTGACCAGGCCGGACTGATCCGCTCCAGCAGGAAAAGGAACCGCAGGAAATGGCTCCCAGGAAGAAGAAGATCGCTGCCGTCGTGAAGGTGCAGCTGCAGGCGGGTGCGGCCACCCCGGCCCCGCCGGTCGGTACCGCGCTCGGCCCGCACGGCGTCAACATCATGGACTTCTGCCGCCAGTACAACGCGGCCACCGAGGCGCAGCGCGGCAACGTCATCCCGGTCGAGATCACAATCTACGAGGACCGCTCGTTCTCGTTCGTGACCAAGACCCCGCCCGCCGCCGAGCTGCTCAAGAAGGCCGCGGGCGTGGCCAAGGGCAGCGGCGAGCCGCTCACCGCCAAGGTGGGCTCGGTCACCGCGGCCCAGGTTCGCCAGATCGCGCAGACCAAGATGCCCGACCTCAACGCGACCACGATCGAGGCGGCCGAGAAGATCATCGCGGGCACCGCCCGGTCGATGGGCCTCACCGTCAGCGGCTGACCCCCTCAGCGGCTGACCCCTTAGCGGCGGGCCTGTCAGCGGACGGGCCCGGACGACGCCCGCCGGGGCGGGGCATAACCACCCGGCGGTTTTCGTTGCGGAAAAAGAACTTCCGTGGCCCGCGCCGCGGAACTCTCAGCAACCAGTGGCAGGGCCACGCGCTGGCCCCATGACCACGACCTCCACAGGAGAATCAAGGAGAACGAGATGAAGCGCAGCAAGGCCTACCGTCAGGCCGCCGAGAAGATCGACCCGGAGCGGCTGTACAGCCCCGCTGAGGCCGTCGGCCTGGCCAAGGACACGGCCACCACCAAGTTCGACCCCACCGTCGAGGTCGCCCTGCGGCTCGGCGTGGACCCGCGCAAGGCGGACCAGATGGTCCGGGGCACGGTGAACCTGCCCAACGGCACCGGCAAGACAGCCCGCGTGCTGGTCTTCGCGACCGGCGACCGGGCCGCGGAGGCCACCGCCGCGGGCGCCGACTACGTAGGCTCCGACGACCTGATCGAGCGCATCCAGGGCGGGTTCCTGGACTTCGACGCCGTCGTCGCCACCCCCGACCTGATGGGCAAGGTCGGCCGGCTGGGCCGGGTGCTCGGCCCGCGCGGCTTGATGCCCAACCCCAAGACCGGCACGGTGACCACGGACGTGGCCAAGGCCGTCACCGAGATCAAGGGCGGGAAGATCGAGTTCCGGGTGGACCGGCACGGCAACCTGCACTTCGTGATCGGCAAGGCGTCGTTCACGGCCCCCGCGCTGATCGAGAACTACGCGGCCGCGCTGGACGAGGTGCTCCGGCTCAAGCCGTCCGCGGCCAAGGGCCGGTACCTGAAGAAGGTGGCCATGGCCACCAGCATGGGGCCGGCCATCCTGGTCGACCCGGCCAAGACCCACGGGCTGATGGAAGAGCTGGAGCCCGCATCCGCTTAGAGCGCGTCCCGTAGGACACGCGGTGGCTGGCTAGCTCCCCGGCTTTCCGTCCGCGCCCGGCAGGTTTCCTCCGCAACGAGGACCTGGCCGGGCGCGGTCATTCCCGGCCCCGGGGGGTTGTCCCGCCGGGTGGGCCGATTTGGCCGCGGGGCGGAATGCCCCTACAGTTGAGCCGAAGCCAAAGACCGTCGGTTGTCGTCGCCTGCCCGCTTGCTTATTTGAGCTCGTGGACCAGGGGACGGCCGAAGGACCCGCGTCAGCGGGCGACCCGCGCAGGCGTCCGAGCTGAATCACCGTGACCAGCCTTTCGCGGCTGGCGGTGTCCACGCCCTGGTGCCTTCGCGCCGGGGCGTTTCGCATGTCATGTGCTCCCTCACCGGCGCCAGAGTCGCTGGGACGGCCCCTGCCGGGGCGGTCCCGGACCAGGAAAGGAGGCCCATGGCGAGGGAGGACAAGGTGAGCGCGGTCGCCGAGCTCACCGACCGGTTCCAGTCCTCGGAAGGGGCGGTGCTGACCGAGTACCGCGGCCTGACCGTGAGCCAGCTCGCGGAATTGCGCGGAAACCTCGGCGGCAGCGCCACCTTCACGGTGGTGAAGAACACGCTGACCAAGATCGCCGCCACCGAGGCGGGGGTGGCCAGCGAGATCGAGTCGTTGCTGAGCGGCCCGTCGGCGATCGCCTTCGTCCAGGGGGACGTGGTCGAGGCGGCCAAGGGGCTGCGCGACTTCTCCCGGACCAACCCGCTGCTCGTGATCAAGGGCGGCGTGCTGGACGGCAAGGCGATCAGCCCGGCGGACATCGAGCGGCTGGCTGATCTCGAGCCGCGCGAGGTGCTGCTGGCCAAGCTGGCCGGCGACATGAAGGCGTCCATGGCCAAGGCCGCGGCCGTGTTCAACGCGCTGCCGGTGCAGATGGCCCAGCTGGCCGAGGCGTTGCGGGCCAAGCTGGAGGCCGAGGGCGGCGCCGCCGCGCCGGCCGCGGGCGATGGCGGCCCGGGAGCGCCCGAGGACTCCGCCCCGGCGGAAACCCCGGACGCGCCCGCGGACGACGCCCCAGCGGCGGAGGCCCCGGCGGCCCCGGCGGCCAGCGAGTAAGCAACCCGACCACAGCTGGCCGCCTTCGTGACCAGCGCATGACCAGCTGGGCGCCGTAGCGGCCAGTGAAAAGCAGAGAGGAAGAAGCACCCATGGCGAAGCTCAGCACTGACGATCTGCTCGACGCGTTCAAGGAAATGACGCTGCTCGAGCTGTCCGAGTTCGTGAAGCAGTTCGAGGACACGTTCGACGTGAAGGCCGCCGCCCCGGTGGCGGTCGCGGCCCCGGCGGCGGGCGGGGCCGGTGCCGCCGCGGAGGCACCCGAGGAGAAGGACGAGTTCGACGTCATCCTCGAGGGCGCGGGCGAGAAGAAGATCCAGGTCATCAAGGAGGTCCGCACGCTGACCAGCCTGGGCCTCAAGGAGGCCAAGGACCTCGTGGACTCCGCGCCCAAGCCGCTCCTGGAGCGGGTCAACAAGGAGGCCGCGGAGAAGGCCCGGGCCGCCCTGGAAGGGGCCGGCGCGTCGGTCACCGTCAAGTAACGACCCCGTTACGACCTGTCGTGCGCCGGGCTGCGTGAGGGCGCGGCCCGGCGCACGCGTGTCCGGGAAGGGCCGCTTTACGGCGCCGGGCGGTTGCTGGGCGGACAGGTCCGGCAGGGGCCGGAAGGGCGGGCAAGGGCCCGGAAGGGGCGGACAGGGGCCGCCAGGGCCGGAAGGGGCCGGAAGAAGGCCGCTGAGCCGGTCCGCAAGGCGCGAACCCCGGCTGGGCAGGATTGCTGCACCGGGTGCCTTTTTCGGCGCCGCGCCGGGCGGCGCAGCAGGGGCCTCGGGGCACTCCCGCAGGGCACCGCGGGTGATCGGGCAAGGCGCGCGGAATAGAACTGCTAGGCTTACCCGTTGATACAGGTAATCACACGCATACTCGACTGTGGTGTTCGTCACATCACCGATATGACGAGACCACGTGGCGTGGACTTGACGTTTTGCCACGAACGAGCCATGCTGCGGAGCAACCGTGAACCTCAGAGTGAGATTACAGTTGACGAGCAGTGTAGCTGTCGGCTAG
>Ga0187851_10005448_pt1 | contig 10149 bp, 10 predicted proteins | sample June2016WEW_6_10_FD_132997 | JGI IMG/M metagenome (GOLD analysis project Ga0187851, IMG submission 132997) | Peatland microbial communities from SPRUCE experiment site at the Marcell Experimental Forest, Minnesota, USA - June2016WEW_6_10 | ecosystem: Environmental > Terrestrial > Soil >... | reverse complement strand
TCCAGTGGCAGCACGCCCACCGGACATGCGCGGCTTCATTCACGAGCAGAAACTCGGTGCCCCGGCTGCTCTGGTGCAACGCTAATGGCCATGAACGATACTGCACAGCGGCTGGGCCAAGGCAACGGTGACGAACCTGAGGTGAACGGCACCGATGACCGGCTGGCCGCCTATGAAGCGAGAACCCAGACACCGCTTGATCTGCTGGCGCTGGCCACGCTGTGGATCGCCGTGGTCCCTCCCGGCGACTTCGGCACCACGCATGGCGTCAGGGACATCGTGCTGGTCGCCCGGTTTGGTCTTTCGGTCGTCTACGGGATCGACATGACCATCCGCAGCGCCCTGGCCCGCCGCCATGTTCACTATGCGCTCACCCATCCGGTCGGAATCATCTCCGTGCTCTGGCCGCCAGCGCGCGTGATCTTCAGTTTCCGGCTGGTCCGTTCGGTGTTCAGGCGCGGGCACCTCAGCCGCTTCTTGCTGGCCGCATCCGTGCTGGTCCTCGACTGCGCGGTCATCGTGTACCTGTTCGAACGCCACGCGCCCAAGTCCAACATCCACACCCTGGGGGAGTCACTGTGGTGGTCGGTGGTGACGGTCACCACCGTCGGCTACGGCGACTTCTACCCGGTCACTACACCGGGGCGGATCACAGCGTGCTTCGTCATGGGCATCGGTTTGCTCACGCTGGCGGTGATTACCGCTCAGGTGGCATCGAGCTTCGTCGCACAAGGGCCCAGCAAAGCCCGGCCCGGCCCGCAGCCGGAGTCGCCCGCACCCGAAGTGACGCTGGCCGAACTCAGCCAGCGGCTGGCCCGGATCGAAGAGCTCATTACCGCCGCCGCAACGTCCGCACTGCCTCGCGCGGCACCAGCACCGGAACGGGAATCCGGCGGCGACTCGTCGTGAACCGCGCCAAAGAGCGTTGCCCCGTGGCCGAGTCAGACGGAGGAAAGAAAGTCCTAACATCGGTCTGCAGGCACCGTCCAACTCGGCTGAGCATTTGCTGCACAGCGTGACTGCGAGATATATGATTGGCTGCGATGCTGCCCTGGACCCCGGCAGTGGTATGAAGCTACTGGCCTGGGGGCCGGATGAGCAGTCCCGGAGACTTTGACACCGAGAGCAGTACCCGCCCGGCTTTCCTGCCGGGCGCCGTCCCCGCACCGCACAGCCCGCACGATGCCTGTGACGTGTGGCCGCGCATCGGTCCCGAGGGCGTTATGACACTCCCTCTTGCCGCTCAGCCCGGGCACGGCAGGATGGCCTTCTTTCGCCGCCAGCCGGCCCGCATCGTGGACGGCCGGATAGAAGGCGGCTACAGCACGTTTGAGCTCATCTGCCCCAGCTGCTGCGACCATCCGTACCTGGATTACTCCGAAGTCCCGCCGCGGCTTCAACGGCTCCACGGGCCTCGCGCGCAAGAGGCGGGCCTAGCAGCACAAGCACCTCGGCCTCTTTCCCGGCCGGACCTTTGACAGCGCCCTTCCAGATGTTTGCCGTGGGGGTTACATGAACGGCTCGCCATCGGGTTCGGTCCAGCCTCCCGACGAAAATGCTCCGGCGGAGGCAGATCCCGCCGGTAGCCAGGCTGGGCGTCACGCTGTCCAGGGCGGGCAAGGACGGACCAAGAAGCCGCGCCGGCGGCGCATCCGCAGGAGTATCGTCGGCGTGCTCGTCGCGCTTTCCTGCCTCCTGGTGCTGCTGTCCGCCACGGTGGTGTGGGCGCACCGGACCGTGCTCAACACCGACGCGTTCGTCGGCACCGTCGCGCCCGTGTTCAAGAATCCTGCAGTGGCCTCCGCCGTGGCGGCGCGCGGCGCCGACGAGCTAGTTACCGAGCTCAACCTGCAGGCCCGGCTGCGTGCTGCGCTGCCTCCCAAGGCCAGCTTCGCCGCCGTCCCGATCACCAATGCCACCAAGAGCTTCGTCGCGGGCGAGCTGACGAAGGTGCTGGCCTCGCCGAAGTTCCAGGCCGTCTGGACCGGGACGCTGACCGCCACGCACCGGGAGCTGGTGGCGGTGTTGCGCGGCCAGAACACGGCGGCTGTCTCCAGCTCGGGCGGCTACATCGTCCTCCACACGATTCCCCTTATCAACCAGGCCCTGGGGAAGGTGTCGGGCCTGGCCTCTGACTTGACCGGCAAGCACGTGACGTTGCCCACGGTCACCAGCGCCGAAGTGCCGCAGCAGCAGGTGGCCAAGCTGTCCAAGGCGCTGGGAGTCCCGCTGCCCGCCAACTTCGGCGAGATCACCCTGGTCCGGTCGAGCGACCTGGCCACCGTACGGCGCGGGGTGAAGGCCTTCGACGGGCTGACCCTGGTGCTGCCCCTGGTCACGATCGCGCTGATAGCGCTGTGCTTGTGGTTGTCGGTGAACCGGCGGCGGACGGTGCTCCAGCTGGCGGTGGGCGTATCGCTGCTGATGATCGTGGAGAGGCGCGTCGTCCTGCACGAGCAAAGCGTGCTGGCCAGCGCTGCGCACAACCCCCAGCTCGCATCGATCGTTCTGGGTGATCTGCTGCACGGGTTCTTCGTCCTGACCGCATGGGTCCTGGGCGTGGCCCTGGCCGTCCTGGTCATCGCCGTGCTGGCCGGGCCGTACCGGTGGGCGGCGGCTCTCCGCGCGTCGGCGCGGCGGGCCGGGCGCAGCATCGGGGAGTCACGGGGCGGTGACCGCCGGGGCGCGCTGGCCCGGATAGGCTCTCATGCGGCCGGGTTCCAGCTGGCAGGCGCTGTGGCCGCCGGGATCCTGCTCCTGATCGTGAGCGTGTCGTGGCTCAGCTTCCTGATCATCGGCGTGCTGCTCGCCGCCTACGAGATCGGCCTCCAGCAGATCAAGCCTTCCCCGCCCGACGAGGCGCCGCCCGCCTCCGGTCCCGACGGCCAGGTGCCGTTCCCGCCTCGAACCGGCGAAACCTAGACAGCAGTCACCGAAATTCCCAGGCCAGCTGGAACCCGGTCCAGCTCGCCAAAGAGTTCAATCATGATGCCTTCGCCCAGGAACACCGCCTTGTGCCGGAACCACGACGCCGCCGCCATCCAGTGACCCTGCCATGAAGGTGCCGGCCAGGGCGAAGTCACCCGAGAACATGTCCCGCGCAAAAAACCTTGCGGGGACTGGCGCGGTCCCCACGGGCCGCTGTCTCCAGCGCCAGCTTGCTGACCAGTCCCGCCATGGTCCCAGGGGCGATAGAACCGCAGCCAGCAGACAGTATGAGCCCGAACGCGATCACGTTGGTCGCCCAGATCACCCCGCCGGTGGCCAGCAGCGCGGTCGCGTTGTTCGCGAAGACCTTGTTGTTGGTGAGGATGTCTCTAAAGAGCCGGTCGGCGGCGAACAGGTTCGCCACCGTGAAGGGGATGACGATGCCGGTGACGATCCGCAGCCAGGGCTTCTGCCGGTCGATGCGGCCCGCGTCCCCGATGATCAGGACGGCCAGCAAGGCGACCAATACGACGGGGACCACCCATCGGGATTCACCCGGTACTGCGCGGCAGCGCAGCGTGCAGGACGGCGGTGACCAGGATCGCCAGGGCCACCGGCCACCAGTGTTCGCCCTGTTCGGCGGCCCCAGCCGGCTGCACCGGGGCGGAACCTGTCAATCCCGACCCTGGCAGTCGCCAAGTTGCAAGAACGGGGCTGCGATGTCGCTGACCTGTCGCATGGCTCACGCCCTGCGGCAGCCAGTTCGGGTTTGTGGCCAGGCAGCGCTCGCTGGACATGCCCGCCACTCTCAGCACGGCAATGAAGTGATCAGGCAGTGAGCTCGCCGGCGGGGTTGATCATGACGGCCAGGAGGCCATCTGATCAGGCCGGACCCCGATGACCTCAGGTTCAGCGGTGGACCGCAGCGGCCAGTGCCGTATACGACCGGACCAGGGCGGCCCGCTCCACGGCAAGCAACGGGCTGTCTGGGCGGCTGCCGCGGGCGACCCATTGGTCGGAGATCTCCATCGCCTGGCAGCGGTGGACCGCCGCCGGGCGGACAGCGGATTCGGTCACCCCGAACACGAATGCGTACAGGCGCACGAGCGCATCAACCAGCTCATCCCGTGCGCCGGGGGCCCCCTGCTGAGCTGCCCGGTGGACGCGCCACCACTCGACCTCGAGCCGTGCCGATTCTGCCGGGTCCTGCGGCTGGCCATAGGCGGCGCTGACCAGCGCGTAGAACCGCCGCATGAATCGCCGGGCACGCTCTGGATCGTTGCCGGGAACCGGCGCCCACAGCTGGACGGCCCGCAGCACGAACCAGGCCGCGCGCATGGTAGCCGGCCAGCTCATCCCAAGCCCGGCTCGCATCAGGCCAACCGCCGCGACCAGGAGCCTGAGCCAGCGCCGGCGATAGTAGGCGACCCAGGCGGCACACTCCAGGCCCGCTACGCGGGACGGATCGAAGGACCGCAGCCGGCCGGCCCGGCACGCGCGCGCCAGCGGGCCGGGCGATGACCGCACCCAGCTGATCTGCCCGTCACTTTCCATCGCCGCCCTCCCGATGACGATCCGGGCCCTGCCCGGCGCGTACCGCCCGCGGCCGGCCACTCACCTGGCCTTTGCAGCATCCGCCTGCGCCAACAGCGCTGCCATGCCGAAAAGGCCGCCTGTTTCCCGCCGCGCCGTTCCGCTGCCGGGCGACCAGCCGTCCCGACGGCAAAGGCCGTCCCTGGTTGCCTGGGTTCATCAGCCTGCCTCGGACGTCGCGCTGCTGGCCGGGCCGGTCGCCTTGCCATTCAGGTGAGGATCTTAGCCTTCTCACGCTAGAGATTCTCTACCACGATGATGACTCCGCAGGCTGCGCGGCTAGATGATGACTCCGCAGGCTGCGCGGCTAACGGGCCGATCGCCTGGCCCGCGGCCGGGTAGTGAGCGGTTGCCCGCCGGCTGCGAGGTGAGCAGGCGGCCGGTGACGGCTGAGAATGCGACACCTACCCTCCAACAGTCCATGTCGGTGATGATCAGCTAATGCCACCCCCGGTTCACGGGGCGGTTTGTAAGCACCGCGTCGCCCGCGGATCGGTGCGTTACCTCACGGCCCCGGCAACCGTGGCCGCCATGATCATCGATGAGGGTAGCCATCGGGTTATCTATCCGACAGGATGAGCGAGACTGCGAGCTCGAATAATAGCTGTCCAGATCGACGGCGCGCGGGGACGGGAGGCGTTCCTGCGCTTAAGGCGTGTCACTACGCCAGCCTCCGGGAGGGATGTTTCTGATGACTGACCCCGAGCCGCCGAGGGAGGGCGATGACACCCTGGTTGGCCCTGACGGAGACCTCGAAAGAGAAGACCCCCGGCGGGCCCCCGAGGCGCGGCTTACCGGCGCGGTCGCCGGCATGATCGTTGAGCAGATCCGCCAGGCAGCCGGGCGGCTGCCGCGGCCTGGCCTCAGCGGCGCCCAGCGGCCAGATCTGATGCCGCTGCCTGAGCTGCTGGGCGAGCTGGTGGCGGATCTGCGGGAGCTGAGGCCGCGCAACCGGCTAGCTGAGGGCCTTCGCCAGCTGGCCGACGCGATCGAGCGCACAAAGGTTCATTGATACAGTTCTGGGCTGTTTACCGGCCACGTGTTCTATTCTGGGCGGGTACGAAACGGGCGCTGCCGGCACCCACTCGATGTACCCCGCAGTTGGGAGCAGTAGTCCCAGCTCAGGCGCAGGATGACACGCTTTACGGCACCCACAAGCTCAGTCGTCGATCTCCTTCCAGACCGCCTGCTCGTCGTGCTCCTCCCAGCCGGCGCCTGGCAGCGCGATGGCCCAGCTCGTCCATGTCCCGGCCGGCCGAGCTGGGGCGGTCCTCACCCTGGCACGGACGACCATGCCGGGCGTGAGCTCCACGGGCGAACGCAGCGGGGCCGTCGTCATCCCCCAGTGCGTCGGCGGATCGCCGGGTCCCACGGAGAGCAAGATGCCGGGCGCGAGCTGGGCGCTGAACCACAGTGCCAGCGCGTTGGCCGTTCCGCGCTCGCGGACGGGGAGCACCGTCTCGGCTTCGTGCGGCGCCTGCGCCTGCTGGAGCGGGATCAGGCCCGCGTCCGTCGTCCACAGCCGGCTCGCGTCCGAGCGCTTGTCACGCGCCGCGAGGTGACGGAAGGTGCCGGAATAGAAGATCTCGTTGACGGTCTTCTCGACCAGGTCGTCGAACGTGAGGCCGTACGGGTTGTCCCGCAGGAATTCCACCGTCTCCGCGAGATAGCGGTCGTGTACCAGCGCGGCCCACGCCATGACCAAGCGGGGGATCATGACCCCGCCCGGCTTGAGCCAGCGATCACGGGCGACGATGACCGGAACGAGCATCCCTTCGTCGATCCCGAACCCGCCGAGCCACTCCGAGACGATCACATCGACACGTTCCGGCAGCTCGATGTCTATGACGTCGCCGTGGATCACGTGGACGATCTCCGCGACCCCGTTCGCGGCGGCAAGCTCCTGCGCCAGGACGGCGGCCGACGTCCGCTCTACCGCGTAGACCCGCGCAGCACCCGCCCGCGCCGCGAACACGCTCAGGATGCCGCTTCCGGCCCCGACATCGAGAACGATGTCGCCGGGGTGCACCATCGAGTCGATCGCACGCCGGAAGGCCTCGGTGCGAACGCGGTCGCAGATCATCGTCCGGTGTACCTCGAACTCGGCGTACATCGGATCCGGCGGGTTCCTGATCGGCGTCCGCACGCCAGCATCCTAGCCCCGCTAGGTGACTGGCGTTCTCGCGCGCGTCAACGCTCGCCTGGAAGACGCGGATCGGTCAGGAATTACGCGTGGATGTAGTCCCAGACCGGGTGCGGTGGATGACGGTGGATGCGGCGCCCAGGCAGCCGGGGTTGTTTGACGGGACAGCGGCGTTCCGTGCCGACCCTGCTGGCCGAGAGGTCGACCTGGTCGGTCTTGCGCCGGGAATGTCGTGCACAGCGGACCTCAGAGTCTCTGCTCCCGAGGCGCACGCAGTCGAGCATGCGCGTGACAGAATACGGATAGTTCGTGTCAACTGGTGATGCGACGATGGAAAGGCACTGTCCGGACCGGCGCAGGTCGGCCGGACGAACGGGAAGGAGTTCTTCATGGGTTTCAGGCGGCGGGTACGGCGGCGGGCGCTTGTGGCCGGAGCGGTGGGCGGAGCGGCGCTTGTGCACCACGAGCGCACGAGGGCCGATCAGCAGCAGGCCTACGACGAGGCGCCTGCCGACGACCAGGCGCCTGCCGACGACGGCCAGGACCAGGCGCAATATGCGCCCCCTCCAGCGGACCCGGCCGACGAGATCGAACACCTCGCGCAGTTGCACACCTCGGGCGCGCTCACAGACGATGAGTTCGCGGCGGCCAAGGCGAAAATACTCGGGACCTGACCGCATGCCGGATCGCCAGGAGATGCTGAACAGATCGGTTCCCGATAGGAACCCGGCAGGAACAGGGGGGCTGAAATGAGTGGATCGCGCAAAGAGGTGCTGGCGGACGCGCTCAAGGCCGAGGCCGGTGCCGAGTCGGTTGACCTGAAGACCCTGTTCACCGACGACGTCGTCGGCTGGTCGCCGTACGCCACCGTGTCCGGGCTGACAGCACTCGCTGACCTCTCCGCCCTGCGTGAAGAAGCGTTCTCCAACGTCGTGGTCACGTTCCGGGGACTCGACGAAGTGGGCAACAAGGCGGTCGCCGAATGGCTCGTCGAAGCCGATCACACGGGCCCACTCGTGCTTAGCGAGGATAGCGTGCTGGAAGCAACGGGACGGCACGTCCAGTTGCCCGGCGTCACCGTGGCCGACTTCCGCGACGGGAAGATCCGGTCCTTCCGGACATACTTCGACGACCTCTCGCTGATCGAGCAGATCGTCGGTGCCTGACGAGCGGGCCGCTGCGGAGTTCGATATCGAGGACCAACCGGATCCACTCGACATCGACGTCCTCGAAACGCAGATCCGCCGTGAGGCGTACGCCGCCATGGGACTCGGCGACGAGGTCGACCTGGCGATCTTCGTGCGCGACGCTGGCACGGTCGTCGCCGGCATCAGCGGGTGGACCTGGGGCGACTGCTGCGAACTGCAGAGCCTCTGGGTGGAGCCGAGCCTCCGCGGGCGCGGCCTCGCTACACAGCTCCTGGCTGCCGCCGAAGCCGAAGCGGCGGCGCGCGGATGCTCGCAGACCGTCCACTTCACCTACGCCTTCCAGGCCCGGGCTCTCTATGAGCGGAACGGCTACGAACTAGTGGGTTGCGTCGAGGACTTCCCATCAGGAACGGACGTCCTTTGGTTCCGCAAGCGCCTTTAAGGCCGCGCGGATGGCCGTGATGTTCACCGATCATGTACCTGCCGTTCGTCTTCCTCCTGATCATGCGGGCGGCCTCATGGCTGCAGCTAGCCCAGCGCCCTGGATCCGCGGATGATCACAGCCGGACCGATCAGCCCTGTGCCGCTCCAAACGGCGCCCGCACAGCACGCCGACAATTCCAACTGACCACCGCCCGCATCAACCCCGCCAGCGACCTCCCGACCACGATGAGCCGGTGGTCGTGCCGCCTAGGGCACCGGTCGTGCCGATGCTGGGGTGCTTGAAGCGGTTAACGTGGCCCCGCCCGGCGGGAAGCTCCCTGGTCCCCGGCGTCTTGGTGGCGGCCGCCGGAGCAGCCGCTGAGACGGCCTGACAACGGCCACCAGGGTTTCGTGTGAGGCCGTTCTGGCCGTGGCCGAGGTTGCCTGATCGCCTCCGGCGTTCACCGTTGGGCCGTCGCCGGGCGTGGCTGTCGCGAGCAGAACGGCGGCTAGCCAGTTCGGCACAGGGACGGCCTTCAGGCGCTGGCGTCACTGTCAGCGCCCGGCCGCTGGCCTAGCCACTCCGCATAGGATCTGGATTCATCGGGGCCGGGTTCTACACCACCTGGCAGGGCTTGGGCGAACACAAGCGAGGCGGTGGCCTTTAGCTCGCTGCGGAGCAGATCGTCAGGGCCGGTCGCCTCGAACCCCAGCGTCCACCAGTCCTGGCCGCTCATGTGGACCTCGGTGAGCTCCACCTCGCACCGCGCCTCCTCCCCCTGCTCCGGGGCGAGCACCACGATCTGCCCGCTGGCCAGTGAGAACCGGCTGAAGCGCCGCCTCTTGGCCACCGTCCTCCAGCCGGGCGGGTTACCAGTGTCCTGGCAGAGCGGGCTAAAGGGAAAAGACCACTTCTGCCAGGACTCCATGCGCCCGCGGGCGCGTCCCGCCACCCCCAGGATCCCCGGGCTCCCCTGATACGCCTTCACCTCCAGCGCCCCGCCCCCGCGGATCTTCACCGACAGCCCACCCAACTGCGGATCCAGAAGGTAGGTGTCCTCGCGTGACTCCGTCCCGGCCGGGAACCGCCCGAACCATCCGGCCACCGCAGTATCCAGCTGGCCCGGGAACATCCAGCGCACCTCAAGGCTGCGGACTCCTTCCGTGAGCGGGCTCTCCCACCGTTCAGCCGCCATCGTCACATGCTCCTGACACTGGCCGACGGCCAGTTCCTGCACTGCCGCCGCATGCATGCACCTCCGTCAGACCAGCCGGGTGCTGCACGGGTCCTATGGCCAGGCCGGGCAAGCGTGGCAAGGAAAGCGGGGATCAGGCGCACCATCAGTTCTGCCCTCACGATTCCACCTCGCGCAGCCCGGAGTGGCATCCTCCCATCGGGGTGAAAGGGAAGAGGCCGGCCAATCGCCTGGTCGAGGAGGCCGAGGTCTCGCGACAGCGAAACCGCCTGGCTTGAGCACACCTTCCGCCTGTTCAAGCAGGTCCTCGGCTGGACCATCCCGAAGATCCGCGACCCGGCCGCCGCGGACCGCTAGACCTGGCTGATCATCACCTGCCACGCCCAGCACCGCCTCGGGCGCCCGCTCGCCGCTGACCTGCGCCGCCGCTGGGAACGGTCCACACCGCCCAGGCGGCTGACCCCGGCCCGGGTCCGGCGGGGGTTTAGGAACATCCAGCGACAGGCTTAGTGATCGGCGGAAGGTTTCGCCGACCTCGCGGACAATCGGCAAGCGCTTTCCTGCGGGTCTCCGTGAAGGAACTAATACAGACCGTTAGGTGACGATGTAGTAGATGCTGGTCGCGACCAGCCAGAAGCCGAGGACCAGGGAGACGATGATGATGACCTGGTCGGTGTGGGTGTCGATCCAGTGCCGCGACCGGGTGAGGAACTCCTGT
>Ga0187851_10005446_pt1 | contig 10149 bp, 9 predicted proteins | sample June2016WEW_6_10_FD_132997 | JGI IMG/M metagenome (GOLD analysis project Ga0187851, IMG submission 132997) | Peatland microbial communities from SPRUCE experiment site at the Marcell Experimental Forest, Minnesota, USA - June2016WEW_6_10 | ecosystem: Environmental > Terrestrial > Soil > Wetlands... | reverse complement strand
TTATTACCAATAACCACTTCGAGGGCAAAGCCATCGCGAACGCCCTCCAGTTAATCGCCCTTCTCAGAAAGCAGCCAGTCCGCGTGTCCGATACCATGCTCGAGTCCTACCCGGAGTTGGAAAAAATCGCCGCCCCGGAAACACCCTTCACCCTGCCCAAGCAGTCCGACCTTCTGTTTGCGTCGGGCACTGCGGGCAGCTCCGAAGAATCAGCGCGGAAGAGTAATTGACAGTATCCAACTCTCACTGATAGCATGTTTTAAGCCTAGTAGCCCGAGTGGCAGAGGGATGGATATCGCGTTTGCAGTTGCTTGTACTTGCTGCTTTCAGCCTTCTGCTTTCTGCCTTCAGACTCTTGCGGTCCCCGTCGTCTAGCCCGGCCTAGGACATCGCCCTTTCACGGCGGTAACGCGGGTTCAAATCCCGCCGGGGACGCCATCATTCTAAAGCAGTTGTTGGGATTGACCCTTTCACCCGAGGGTTCGAAAGGGTTCGATAAGGAAGGAACGCTACGTTCAGTCCACCTTCTGGGCGGACTTTCCCCGCAGTATCATCCTGACGACTTTGGCCTGCGCTTCCCGCTTCGCCGCGGTCATCGCCTGTGTGTAAACGTCGGCGGTCACCCGGTAATTGGCGTGACGTAGCAGTTCCTGGATCGTCTTGATGTCCTCGCCGTTTGCCTTCATGAGTGTTCCGAACGTGTGCCGCAGAGTGTGCCAGCCCACCTTGCCGCTGATTTCGGCTTCTCGGAGAGCAGGTTGTAAGTGCGCTCGAAACAGCGAGCCAGGCCAGTACGGCTGCGTGCCGTGCTTGTGTGGGCTGGCGAACACCCAGTCTTCCGGCCTGTTGTAGGGAGTCTTCAGCCTCCAGTTCCACACCTGCTCTCCTAATTCCGCATGGAGCGGTATGGGTTTCTGGGAGGCTTCTGTCTTGCAGGGCCCGATCCTTTGCTTGACCACGGACCGGGTTACATTGATCTCGAGCTTCTCGAAATCTACGTCCATCCACTTGAGGCCGAGCAACTCTCCGACCCGCAACCCGGTAGCTGCATCCAGTAAAACCATGGTGCGACACGGTTCCTCCAGGCACTCCAGCAGCGCCTGGATCTGCTCGATTGTGAGGATCGTTGGGACCTTGGAACGTTTCGCGCTCTGACGAACAGCCGTGATGGGATTGTGCCGAATCCACTCCCAGCGGATCGCGTGACTGTACAAGGCACTCATGATGTTTCGGATTTTGGCCTTGCTGCCGGGCGCTAGTGGTAGTGAACGCAACCACTCCTCCACCTGTACAGATTTTACGTCGGCGATGCAATATGAACGCCAGCGCGGCAGAATCCACTTCTGCAAGTAGCCCTCGTAGGTCGCCTGTGTTGCATAGGATTTGCGGCCCTCTGCCTCGAGGCCAATCTTCCCCGGCTGCTGCTTTTTGAAAATATCTGGCATTTCGTGTTCCCGGTAGTGCTGAACCAGGGTTGCGAAACCGATGGACTGGAGTTGCTGACGAGGGGTTTGTTGGTTGATGGTCAAACGTAACGCGTCTACTGCTTGCTCGGCGCTGGCTTCGGTTTTGAATTCTTCGGCCGAGCCAACCACCGTTTTGCGGTATTTCCTGCTGCCGTCGATTTGGGTTTCGTACCATCTGAACACCCACACTACCTCACCGGACTTACGCCTTACACGCTTCAGACTTCCTCTTTGATGTCGTGCTCGCCTGAACATTTTCTCTCCTTTCAGTTAGGCGGCACGGATGGCTCCGCACAGACTACTGCAATCGCCACCCGTAAGTCGAGCCTCAGCCAATAACCGTGACATCAGCTCGAAGCCCTGCTTTGGAGCCATTCATTCAACGCCGAAGCCCGGAAACCCCAGAGCTTTCCAATCCGGAAACCAGGAATGTCACCGTTCCGAGCCAATCTCTGAAGGGTCTTTGGATGAATGTGCAGAAGCCCAGCTGCCTCCTCACTGTCAAGAACAGGTTCGAAAGACGGTTGGTCGCTCCTAGATAGACTCGAACCAGGAGGCACCGGCTGCACTTTTGCCGGAGGGACACTTTCTGCTAACCCGCCGCCTCCATTTCCTTCATCTCTTCCATTACTCTCCCAATAGGCGCTCTCAGGAGCCCGTGTCTGTTCTTCAGTCATGCTTCCTCCAACAGCGGCCTTCCAATTCAGGGTTCTGGTTCGTGAAACAAATCGGCCCAGGACGTGTGAGCCCTTGCGCCCCGCAATGCTCCCTTTGAATATGCGATCTGCGGCCGCAGGCAAATCGGGAGGGTTAGTCAACCCCGGATGCTAATTCTGTTCGTCGAGCTGGTGGGCGGAGCCGCGGAGGCGTTTATGTAGGAATCCCAATGCCATATGTAAGATGAATCGGTCTTCGTGTCAAACGGGCGTAACCGCCGGACCTGTCGCGTCATGGAAAGGCCTGAGAAATCAGCGTTTAGAAAGTGCATCGTGAGGCGTACATGAGCTTCCCCTAGCAAAGTCCACGCAGAGACGCTTATGGATATCTGCGCCCATAACCAACTCACAGCCTTCTTGGGTGATCTCGACCAGACCGCGACCACGCCTTCTCGGACTGGATCGCCGCATCAAGCGTACATGGAAACAAGGCCAGCATATGCAAGCGAATCAATCGGATGGCCCTAACTGCGGCATTGCCCTTCTCAACAGCGTAATTGTGATGCACACTCAGCGGAAACTTTCGCCCCAATTAGAACGGAGATTGTCAGCTTGCGCCCAACCGATGCCCTGCCACGTTTGCCCCTTGCGCTACATTTGGTTCTCACAAGAGTCGACCGGCGAAAAAAACTTGGCAAGAGACATACCCCCCCTTTGGTTTCGGACTGCGGGGCGCATCGACGGCGGCTCCGCCAACTCGCGATCTGTGCAGTTGGGGCGCACTGACGAACTTGCGTTAGGCCCCCACGCCCGCGACCCTCGGCTGACTGCCGGTTTCTGAGGCTCCTGCTTGGCCTGGGCGTAGTAAAGAATCCACATTTGCTTTTAATTGGACCAAGGCCGCCGCATGGAGCTGCGAAATGCGTGATTCATCCACTCTCATAAGGCCGGCAACCTGTCGCATTGTTAGGCCCTGCTGATGGTAGAGTTCGACGATTTGGCGTTGACGCCCCTGTAGTCGGGAAATGTGACTTGAACGATCGCTTGGCCACTTTTGAACCATCGTTTGGCCGCTCACAGACCGTAAGTCCTTTAGATCAGTTGCTCCCCAAATGCTAGTCGCGTGCTTTTGAACCATCGTTTGGCCGAAAGTACAGAGTCGGAGGTTTTCCGGTGGCGGTACGTAAGGGATGGTTTTAGTGATCGGAGAGAACCGGCCCCGCTACTAGAAGAATCAAACCTTGGTGGGCACGCATATTCAGCAGACGCAGCCCAAGCGGAGCTTGTTAACAATCCACCGTTGACGCAGGCTCCCGCGGCGCCAGTTCACTTTTTACTATGATAAGCTTCGCAGGGCTTGATCGAGAGTTCGTGGCGGACGAGACGCAGGGTTTCGGCAATTAGTTCCATGGACCGGAACTTTGGCTGCGGAATGGTAGCGAGGACCAATCGGAGAGTCGGGTATGCCCCCCGCCGCTGTAGTTCCGTGACGGCCCGATGAACCTGGGCGGCGAAGGCCTCCCGATTCGCATGGTGCACATCTCGGACGTACTCCCCGTAACGCTGGCGAAGAGTACGCCAGAGATCGGGAAAGGTTTCGCGAATCTGGCTAAAGTGGCCAGCAAGCCTCCTGACGATGTTGGCGCACGAGGGAGGAGGAAATTCTCGCAACGCTTCAATAAGTCCCTGACGAACACGCTCATTTACTCGACGCCCATACTTCTCCCATCTGGCACGTCGCCTGCATACTTGCAACTCCGTCGTCAGCTCCGGAAATCGTGAAGTCAACGGCTCCGCGGTCGCAAACCCCATTCGTTGTGCTACCTCCGCCACGGTGGGGATGGGTGTTTCATTGCATGGGGTTACCCTTGCGGCCTCAATCGCCGTTATTAAGGCGGTTTTGGACGTCTCTAGCCGGCGCCTCTTGATGGCTGCATTCTTGGCCGCAATGGCCAGACGAAGACTACGGAAATCCTTGCCGAGGCGTGATGGGCTCCGAAGCCCGATGGAAGCCATCACAGCTCGCAGGTTCGTAATACCGGGCTTGCTCAGTTCTTCGAGGAGGGTTTTCTCAATTTGCTCTCTGGGCACGGGGGTCTTACTGGGGGCGCGGACTTCCGCGCGCCTCTTGCCCGCAATTTCACGGCAAAGTGCTGGGTAACGGAATTTGAGCGAAGCGACCGACCGATATCCCAAGTTGTTCGCGATCTCGGGTAGCGACAGCGGGATAGCCGCTTGCAGAGCGGTTTTTAACGCTACCTCGATCACAGCCGATGCAATACGGTAATGAGCTTTGCGGACACACTTTTGATCGGGCTTGTCTCCACGATCGATTCGCTCGGTCAGCAGGCGAATCAAGGACACGTTCTGGCTTCGAGAAAACGTAACGAGAGAATTCATGCGAGGGATGACCAAGCGTCGGACCCACCTTCGGAGTTGGAGATTGCTAATCACGTTGTGAAACCCGTAGCAACCACCGGCGCTCCGGACGAAGCCGCGGACATTCTCGCGAAACAAATCAAGTCCAAAGTGCGCAGAAAGCGTGGGACCAGCGGCCAGTAACGCCTCCACCATCTCCGCCACTTCGATCTGTTCTGTCAGGTCAGAATGAAAACAGGCGCCGGCGGGCGCACCACCCAACCAGCGATGACATCGCGAACAGTAGCCGGGTCGGGAACTGTAAGCCAGCACATATTGCCCTCGGCCACAAAAGGGGCAGTTCGATTCCAGGGGCAGACGATGGACGGGACAGGCGGTAACTATCTGGAATGTCCACAACAAACGATCATGCGCAGAATCTGCAGAGGAGAGTTCGTCTCCATAGCAGGCGGGGCACCACCTTCGGCTCGGGCGCAGAAGATGGACGCACGAAATCGCTCTGGCCCATGGCAGGGCGGTCAAAAGGTCAAGCCTCGTGACGCAAGTCAGTTGCTCGAGCAGAGAGACCCAAAGTCGGGCACGGGCTCCCACGCCGTTCAGCGTGTGCGCACTGACATAGAAATGATACTCTGGCAAATTCTCGCGAACTCGCCCCGCCCAAGCACCCCGCGCACACGGGATGCGCGGCCGCAACTCATGCTTCACCAGAATCCCGGTTTCGACATCGTGAGCTGCTGCCAGCCGCGAAATGTACCCGGTAAGGCTTTCCACCGCCGCTGTGCCCACTCCCATCGGGGTTAGGGGGTACAAGTAACTTCGCCGGGTGACATCGGGACGCGACGGGTTCAAGGCGCCGTAAACTTCGCGGTTATGCATAGGCCGCCACTTCTCGGGTGGTCGGGTCTCTTCGGGGAGCGCGCTGCCCCGGCCTTCCCCGCTTTCGCCCGCCAAGAGGGGCCGTTTTGTCACGCTCAGCGGCACTGCCTCCGCGCGCCTGCGGTTCGATGCCCAATAATGTCCGCAGTCGTGGCCCCCCGTCATGATCGTTGAGCCGTGTTTCTCCCTCGCGTGATTCCGCGAGAATCTTCTCGCACTGCGAAATCGAAAGCGCAGTCCTCTCCAAATGCTCTCGGGAGAGTGCGACAGCACCGTGTTTTATGGCACGCACACACGCGCGCATCAGCCACTCTTTCAGGATGCCTACGCAGCCAACAGAGCGCTCATAGAGAAACTCCCAAGTGGCCACAAGGTCGGGCTCGGGTTTGGGCAATGGCAACTGTTTCTGGAAGGTGAGGAGAACCCCGCGAAATACCTGCCGGTCTTCCGCACAATCGGCCCGGTACCGCTGAAAATGCAGATCCACGCTGCGGCGGCTTAACTGGGCGCTCAGATTACGAAAGGCCAGCAACTCATAAGTCCCCAGCAGCACGTGCACGGTCTCGGTACGATTGGCTATCGACTTGATAACATCCAATTGGTCCGATAACCGGCGACCGGAGGCAATCCGTGCCAGGTGTTGCGCTTCGTCGACAAAGACCACGGGGGGATGCCGGTAACGGAGGGCCTGCTCGACAGCATATCCCAAATCAGCACTCCCCAGCATCGGTCTAGTAGGTGCCTGGGTGTAGCCCCCGCGACGACTGGTTTTGAACTCTATGAGAGGCTCATTCATGGCCGCCAGCAAGCGGCTGAAGTAATCCCGCCAACGGAACCGGCCCGTATCGGGTGGAACAACCTCTACGCTGGCATAGGGGAGCTTTCCGGGATCGGCGGTCATGGCCGGCGTCATCTGCTGGATAAGAAGATCTTCAACTTTCATCCGCACCGTTGTCTTACCTACCCCCGTCGGGCCCAGCACGAACACGAGCGAGCCGGGCGCTGCGCCATCGATCGCATCCACGAGTTCATCGCGCGCTTCCATCAGCCGTGGGTGCGCCATCGTGAAGTTCCGGAAGCGCTCCAGGCGTTCGATCAGGTGAGGTGCTGTCGCCGCGATACTATCGAGGCGCATCAGATCTCTCCGTATATCTTAATAGGAGCCGGCGGGTCGACCCGCGGCTGCCTATCGCTCACCACTGGAGATTCACGCCGATAATCGGCAGCTTCACCCCCAAGCTTCGCGGATGGTCCGGGTTGACCCTGTAGCGACCGGGATTCCAGGTCGCTCAACCGCTGAATCAAGATGGCTTCTTCCACTTCTACGGACTCGAGAAACTCCGCGATCTTTCGTGCGGTGATGAGGAAGTGTCCAGAATGGTTCTCGCTACGCTTCCGCAACTCCTCGCTCACCAGGTGGACTTCACGTTCCGAACGACCATGCAGGATCGAATAGTATTCTGAATGGCATTCGACCCACTGCCCGTCCACGAAGGCATAGGCGGTGCCGACATCGAAAGGATCGTAGCGGACGGAAACTTGTTGGGTCTCCCATGCCGGGTTACGGAAATGTTCCGACCAGTAATAAATGTGATTGATCTTCATGCCTCGTCCGGCCGCGATCTTGGCGGTACCCTTGCGGGTGGAAGGCAATGTGAGGATGAGAAAATCCTGGTCGTAGGTGATCTTGCGGTGGGAACGGCTCCCGGTCTGGGCCATCGCCACGTTGAAAGCCTCCCGCGGGCTCTGTCCTAACGCCGGGTGATCGATCGTGTCGTAAATCTCGTAGGCATATTCACTCAGCCTGCGATGGATCTCCTTCAGCGGCCAGGCGGCATGGTTGCGTGGGTCTACGCTTTTGGTGATCTGGCGGGAACCGCGCCCTACTTGCGTGTTGCCCTGCAGATTATGGAGAAAGCGATCATTCGCGGTTCCGAAAATCCGCTCGCACGTGGAGCCGAAGCGAGCTTTCGCCGGCGGTCTGGTCTTCTTCGTGACTTCACAACGTGCCAACAGGGTTTCAAAATAAATGCTTTCGAACTCCTTGCCGCCGTCCATTACCAGAATCTGAGGCAGGCGGGAATGCCGGCGCACACATTCGCGCAGGATCATCATGCAGGAACGGTAACTGGGAGGGTCGAACGTCAGGTACAGGGCGAGGATCCGGCGAGAAAACGCGTCGGTCAGAAGCGAAATCCACGGTCGTCCCAGCGGGCGCCCAGTCTGGGAACAGAGCGCCCACACATCTGCCTGCGTGTGGTCGATATGGGCGATCTCGAAGGGCCGGTCCCCATGGCGCGGCGTGCGTTGTTCCAACTCCCAATAGAACGGCTGAAGGGAATAAGCAGCACGGCGGCCGCGCCGCTTTTCGACCTGCTCGGCACCAGCGCGACCATGGACAGCGAGGGTGAAAGTCCGGTAGCTCGGGGCGGGTATCTGCCTACGGTCGCAGGCGAGTTTGAGCGCCGACCACGTCGCGTACATAGTTTTCTGCTTCAGCGACTCATAATCCCTATCAATGAAGTCCGTCATCAAGGACCGTACTTGCTCCGGAAGTTTATTAACGGGGTTGCCGTGATTCGGCTTGGGCAGCAGGCCTAAATAGCCGCTCTCGCCCTGCCTCTGAGCAACCTGGTAATTCGCTATCCAGCGCCGTAAGGTCCGGCAGGGTACGGGATCATGGGGCTCGCCCCGCAATGCCCGCGATACGATGCGATACCGCCGTGTGGCCTCAGCCAGGTTGCTTTCGCTCGCCACTAAGAGACGGCCTTGAATCTGCGAGCTGCCGATGCCTGCACTGGAAGGCGGGTGGGGAGCGGCAGATCCTGTCAGCTCACTATCGCGGCATAGCGACTTCTCCAACCAGACCTTCACCCCCTCTGGTTCTGGCAGCGATGCCGACTGGAGATCCACGAAAATGTCTCCGGCTGCGATTAGACAGTAAACTTCGTCGCGGCTCACCTCGCTGTCTGTCACGCGAAACAAATCTTCGAGCGAACACCCAGGTTGAGCCGCGACATGGGCGAGGATCCGCTGCCGAATAAAAGAATCGATCTCCCGTGGAGTTCTCAGGTAGTCTTCAAGAAACTGAATGTTACGTTGGAAAAGCCAGTTGATTTCGGCAGAAGATCGAACCCGGTAGTAAAGGCCGAGGTGCTCAGCGTACTTGCGGCCCGGCGGGCAGATCCATCCGCGCTCGCCGCGACAATATCGGTTTGGGTTGCGCTCCGATAGGCGGCCCAGTTCTTCTTCGGTCTTGCACTCCTCCCATCCCGCCTCCGTTCTGCGAATGACGAAGTAGTCGGGGGTATGGAGCACCCCCAGATGCCGTCCATGGGCACCTTCGTAGTCCAGCTTGATGGAATTGGGCTGATCCCAATACTCCAGAACTTGGTCGTCATGCTCCAATTCGTACACCGTCGGCAACTCCACGCGGTGACTCTCAAACTGGATGGTGACTCCCATCTTCCTGCTGGGGTAGCGGCCAGCGACATTCGAGCGACCGCCCCCCACGCGTCGCGCCGGATTCGAGCACCGAACCTGCGCCACGACGGATAGTGCCTCGCCGGGAAGGCCCATCCGCTTGGCCCACGCCGCGAAATCCTGTTGGCTCAGCATTCGCTGATCCGCCCCTTCGAGATTGCCGCCTTATTGGCCGGACTCCTTCTGGCGCCTGGCCTTCAAGGCCCGGGTGTACCGTACGCCTGCTTCACTGATCAGTTCTTGGACGTGTCGCCCGTTGGCGATCGCCTTGCGAATCGCGGGAACAAGCTCTTCGGGCACGTAGATCGAAAACCGCTTGCCCGCACGCCGCCCATACAGGGCATAGCTGGAGTGAAACTCACCCTTGGCGCACGCCGGGCAGTTCTCGCGGACGCAGGGGCTCTTCCGCAAGCACAGAGATCCAGCCGCCACGGGCGAAAGCTTCTGGACCTCGCTATGAAACCATCGGATGACGTGCTCAGGAGTCTCAATCATGTACGTGAGTAATTATACTCACGTACCACATGCAAAAGCAAAATATTTTTTCACCCCCTTCTCCCCCTGGAAATCTGCACTTCGGCCAAACGATGGTTCAAAACCAGAAGCCGGTCGCGAACGGCGGAACTAAAGGACTTGGCTGTAACGCGCGGCCAAACGATGGTTCAAAAACGGCCAAACGATCGTTCAAGTCACAGGAAAGTGCGTGATCTAGGATTCCCAGTCGTTCGTTCCCGTAGCAGAGGTCGAAGGGATTGGGATCATCACCCGACAGGAACTCTGGCTCAATGGGCGTCTGTGCGTGGATCGGCGCCGCTGAGAGGGTGCGCGCACCACAATCAAGCCCCGCACTCTGGAGCTCGTTCAGATCGTGGTGCCACTGCGCCAGATTCATTCCCTGCACAGCGGCCATCTCCTCGTCCGTGACCGGGCGACCCCGCTTGACCTCCAGTTCGTGATAGAGCTTTTGGATTCTTTGGTTCTTGCGTCGTAAGTCCCGGGAGGCCGGATCGGCGCCGCGAAGGCCGTCCAAAATACTTCCGAGAATCCGGTGCTGCGCGTAGGTCTCCAACCTTACCCGCTTGCTCGCGTCAAACTTGGTGACCGCATTGACCAGTCCTAGCACGCCGTCCGAGAACAGGTCATCCAACTCCACATGGGCAGGCAGGCGTTTGCGAATCCTCAGAGCCACGCGCTTTACCAAGGGAAGCATATAAACCAACAGCTTCTCCCTGTCCTGAAGGGCCGTTTGTTCGTACCTTCTCGTGAGACGCAAAATAGAAGGAGTCAGG
>Ga0187851_10005445_pt1 | contig 10151 bp, 10 predicted proteins | sample June2016WEW_6_10_FD_132997 | JGI IMG/M metagenome (GOLD analysis project Ga0187851, IMG submission 132997) | Peatland microbial communities from SPRUCE experiment site at the Marcell Experimental Forest, Minnesota, USA - June2016WEW_6_10 | ecosystem: Environmental > Terrestrial > Soil >... | reverse complement strand
GCGATCATAATGTCGCGAAGGCCAGATTCCGTGGAGTAACGCTGCACTTGCGCCTGCGTGAGCATCCTAGCTTTCCTTTCTGACGGCTTTGCGCCGGCCCAGCCCAGCGCTGCCGTGCAGCTCTTCCGGAGTCACATTGACAAATAGACGCCACGTCTTGTCGTAGCCGATGGCACCGGGCACCTTGCGCAGGGGATTGCCTCCGAGCCATGTTCTCGGTCCATGAAAGGCGAGTACGAGCAGACGCTCGCGGATTTCGGCGGGCATGTCGGCCTTGACGTGATCCATGACCCAGGCAAACCGCCGGACCAGAGCTGTCGAGTCGATCCGCTCCAGATAGTCGGCCGCTTTGGTCCAGTCAAGGCGCCTGCTGGCGGTCGCGAGGATGACGGCCGCTTCGCCCGTCCCTCCGGCCAGTGCCGGGCGGTCGATGCAGTCGATGGCGGTCTTTTCGCGGTCGGAGATCATGACCTTGTAGCCGAGCACATCCACCGCATCGAAACCAAAGAACTTGTCTGGTTTGGGATTGACGATCCGCACCTGCGCCTCTCCCACGCGCCGCGCGCGCAGATGCTCTGGCGTTACCAGAAAAATCACGTTCCGATGCTGCGTTGTCAGTCCGTAGTGCGCCGCGGCGGTGCTGAAGCCGATGTAATAAGGATTGGCGATGCGACTGGCAAGCGCCAGAAGATTGCTGTCGCCCAGGGCGTCAGGGCCCTGCTCCGGCGGTATCAACAGATACTCGCCCCAGGCCGCTCGCTCCAGCCAGCCCTTGCGGCGCAGGGAACCGATGACTTTGTCGGCGGCCTTGAGACTGGCGCCCAGGAGTTTGACGATGTCGGCGCGGGTTACCTCGCGCTGCCCGCGTTCTCTTAACGCAAGCACAACCCGGCTTTCCTGCGCCGATAGGGACCGGGTATTGAACTCCATGATATTCTCCTTCACAAAACTCCCCGATAAAGGGGGTTTTGATGATCAAAATATCTTAGTTTGCACCCCAATGTCAATATATTGATGCACAAAACCCCCTAAAAGAGAGGGTTTTGTTGAAGTAAATATAACGTGTCAGACGCAAAGGCGAATAAATAGCGAATATGGTAAATTGCCTTCGTGCCTCTCAAAGCCTGCACAGTGGTTATCCATGATCTGAACGAGACTGCGCACACGCTCGACGTGACAGCCGCGACGCTCTACGAAGCCGTCGCCCAAGCCCTCGCCGCGGCACGCGGCCACGACTGGGTGGGAGAGATCGGACGCGGACTGACCACCGTCACCGTGAAGGTCCGAAATCCCGAGGTCACCCACATCGTTAAAATTCAGGATTTTGAAAACTGGCTGAACCGCGGATGCAAGAGCCCGGCAGAGACAGTGCTGAAGGCGCGGTTGCGGCACATACTCGGCATGGGCGGGCGATGATTAAGGAGGATCAAATGCCATGGGCCGGCGCCTTGCGGCGCGAACTCAGCGTTCGCGGCCGGCAGATCGCGGTCGCGAGCGGATCGCTACATGAATTGACCCCTGCCGAGACGCCCAGCGTCATCTTCGGACGCAGCGAAAACCACCGGCACGGAAATTTCTATCCCGCATCGTTCCGGAACATTTGCGCCAATCCGCAATGGGCGCGCAGGCTTGCGAAGGTCCATACCGGCTCTCGCAGGGCATCGCCCCGCGCGGGCTGGCGATGGAAGGAGTTAGATTGCGCGAACAGTTCGGACGCGCTGCTCATGAATGTCTTCTGCTGCCGGCGCAGAGTCGAGAATCGCGCCCTGTGTTCCGTGCTGGGAGTGTCTTCCGGGCTGATGCCGCAGTTTGGATTCAGGCCGGGTATCCCCCTCCGCAACGGCAAGACGGATCACACCGAAATTGACATGAAACTCGGAGACCTCATGGTGGAGGCCAAACTCACCGAGACGGATTTTCAAACGGCGCCCACGAGGATGATCCGGAGGTATCGGGATCTGGATGAAGTGTTCGATCCGGAAGAATTGATGACGTCCGATGTCGTCCCCAATTACCAGTTGATCCGCGGCGTGCTCGCTGCCTCCGCGACGGGAGGAACGTTCTGCCTTCTGTGCGATGCGAGGCGACCGGATCTCATCGAGGACTGGTATGCGGTTATGCGCGCCGTTAGAAGCTGTGTTCTGCGCTGCAGACTGCAGTTGCTGACCTGGCAAGAACTGACCATTGTCCTGTCCAAGCCCCTACAGAAATTTCTGGCGGCGAAATACGGAATTACAGCCTGAGTTTGGCCCCACACCATGTGAAAGATTCGCGATTACGCGATACCGCGCAGTTTCAGGTAGTGCAGGAGCACTTGCGGGACCACCACCTTTCCGACTTCCCATGCTTTGCTGGGAATCTGCTTCAGGTAACCGAGCATCTTGCTCTCGTCCTTTTCGCTAGCAGCTTTCTCAGCGCTCGCGAGCAGGCCGACGTACTCGTCCGCGTCCACCGACTCTTCCTGCTTCTTGAAAAAAGCCCGCATTTCGACCAGGGCCGGCCGCAGAGCATCCAGTTCGCCGACCGTCAGTTGCTGGGCCGACACGTTCCCCGTCTGCGAAGCATTCATCACGCCGCTGTGCTGCGTGATGTTTTGCGTGTAGGTATCGCCATGTCTCTCTTTTTCCTTTGCCATTGCAGTCCTCTTCTTTACGTCCTCTACCCGTGACGATTCGATCGTCACCCTGATCTGAGGCATGATCTTTCTGCTTCTCAAGTTGCCCTGCTGCCGAACGGAGATGGGGATTCTAACGTCCGACAGACCCTGCCCCTGCGCCTGAAGTGCGTTCCTGTACTGGATTTCGAGCAGATCCTCGACCGCCTTCACGAGACAATTGCAGATCGGCTGTGTGATGGCGATGTCGTACAAGCGGCAGGTTTCAAACGCATCCTGAACATAACCGGTCGCCAGACTGTCGGACAATTCCTCCTTGTATTTCCATTCCTCCATTTCTTGCCAGCCCGAGCGACCCTGATTCTTGGCCGCGATCTGTGCCCGAAGCTCGGTCAGACGCGCCCTATATCTTGCTGTCTCCGCTTCGAGCCGGATATTCCGCAAATCAATGAAGTGTTTCCTTGCGCCTTCCGGCAAGCAATTCATGATCTCGGTCATAACTTCTGCAGGCGCTCCTTCCCGCCCTACCGCCGTGATTTTATCGAAACAAGTGTTCGGCTTGGCCAGTTTCGCACGACAGCGCTCTCTTTCATCTTCGATCCATCGTTCATCGCGCTCCTTTTTCTGGTGCCCTCAACATTCACGGGACTCTGCCCGCGCGCGCCGGGAAGTCAACGGCCGCCCGCTCCAAAATTCCGTCTTAGCCGCGGTCTATCGACGAGAACGAAGCGAAGGCAAACTTTATGTTCCTTGCGTTTTTTCATGCTTGAGGGCGCGCGAAAAAAATTCCGATTGTCCGGAACACGACCCCTGCGGCGGCTTCTTTTTGTGTCCCTTCAGCACGAGCGCCAGCAGGTCGCCCCGGTGCCGCGCGACATGATACACAACTGGCTTGAACCTTTGCCCGCGCGGCGTGTCGACGACCCAGAAGGTGTGCCCCGACAGGATTTTCCCCGACGATGCGGACAGCGCGGCACGGGGAATCGCGTCTTCCACCCAGCGCCAGTCGGCCATCCGTCCGCCCCACAGTCGCTTGACGGCAAACGTCCCGTTGGTCATTCCGTGCCACAGCACGAGTTCTGCCTTCCAGAGGCCGAGGTTCCGCAGGCGGATCAGCATCGCCGGTGCGCTCACCCGGTAATCGGCTGCCAGCGCCTGCAGTGCGGCGAGCGACATAGACTTTTCCTTCGCGCGACGCTTCACGTCCAGCCCCGGCATCAGCAACTCCTCGGCGCCGCTGTTGCAAAGGCGCTCCTCCTCCGGATCGGCGGGATGAGCGGCGAATTTTATTTCCGGCACGCGCTCGTAGAAGAACGTGTGGCATATCTCATGCGCGACCGTGAAATTGATCCGGCCTTCCGGGAGATCCCGCCGCAGGATCATGCGAAATCCAGCGCCGAAATCCGCGCCTAGCGGCGCCAGCGCCCCGTCCGCCTTCAGTGTGTCGTCCGTGGTGACATCCCGTATGTTGCGGGCGATCAGAAACGACTCCAGCCGGACCGGCGCCACCGCCCGGAAACCGAGACTCCGACGCAGCGCCTTCACGCATTGAACGATCTCGTCTTGCGGGCTGCGAGGCCCCTCACCGTCCCTTGCCGCCGCGAAACGCTCCACAAGTAGGGACATGCGTCTCCTATGTGCCGAACATGGATTGCTGCTTCGATGCGGGTTTCTTCGATTTCGCGAGCCGGAACATCCCGTCCCAGTCGGCTTTACCCATGGCCCTGACCTCGCTGCGCAGGGAGACCGGACTGTTCTCGACCTTGCGGGCGAAATAGTCGACCTTCCAGTGATCGAAGATCTCGTTCGCGGTCCGCGCATCAACATCGTCGCAGGATTCCCGCACCCAGGCGTTGAAATTTTCCTTGCTCTCACGGTAGATCGCGTCGTCCTTCTCCTTTTCTCCGAGGAGGAAACCGACGCTCTCGCCCAGCAGGATGCTCATGCGTTCCAGCAGCCGGGCGCTCGGGTTGCTCACCGCGAGCGGCTCCACCATCAGGGCCTGGACATACTCCAGACTTACGCCCAGTTCTTCGGCGAAGGCTCGGTCGTCGCGGACGCGCTCATCGACAAGCCTCTTCAGGCGCGGCCCGAAATCGTTGCCGTTCATGGTCGAATAAAGGGCGCCGTGTGAATAGTGGAGTTTCACGATCCCGCGCAGCGCTTTTGTGAAGTCCTCGTCGTTGAAGAAAATCCCTTCTTTCAGACTGCCGGTGTACTGAACGTCGAAGCTCCTGAGGAACGATCCCAGCATCATCCGCGACACCTGCGAATTCACGAGACGGATGGCGGGCACGCCCGCCTGCGTTGCGATTTCGTTTTCCTGGCCGACCCCGAAGCTTGGCGCTCCGCACAGGATGACCAGGAAATGGAATGTTGAGGCCCGCGAGCGGTCGATCAGGTACACGGTCGAGGGCTTGTATTTCGGGTGGCGCTTGGGGTGCGTATGCTCGCCCGGCCAGTAGACATTGACGGGCGGATCGGAGAATTCCGCCGCGCCGGCGCAGCGGCGCACCCCCTCGACAACCGCCCTCACCGAAGAATCCTCCGCTTCGGATAGTCCCGTCAGTGGCGTCGCGAGATAGCCGCGAAGGATTTTCGGCAGCCGGTCCGCGGCCGCTTTCAGCACGTCCGCTAGTTGCAGGCCGAGGCCGCCGAAAAGCTTCTGCAGGTTCTCCAGGCTGGGTTCCTGCTTGCGGTGGAGAATCTTCGAGATCGTCGATTGCTCGACGCCCGTCAGTTCATCCAGGTCGCTCTGGTTCAGGCCCCGCGAAGCCATGTGGACTTCGAGGCGGCTTATAGCATATTCAATTTCTTCTTTCTTTAGTTCGCGCATAGCACCTTCCTGACTTGTGCAGAGGCTAACGCCTGCCGCCCCAAGGCCGCAACTCCTACTTCCAGCATGATATGCCGGACTAAGTATTCGCGCATAAGTCGCACAAGCGAGGACAGTTATGCGGAAGGTAGTTCTTCCGCGCCGCAGGGCATCCGCGGTAGTCTGGCGACGATAGCTGAAGGGAGACTTTAAGTTATGATCCGGCTCCGCATTCGCGAGTTTAATCTCGAAGTCATCAAGCCCAAACTGTGGGAAGCGGGAATCCTGCTGGCCCTGGCCATCGCCGCCGCCATCGTTTACGCGTATCTTGTTCGCTGACAAACCCTATGTCTGCTACCCGCGCATTCACGGCGCTGCCGCTGTACGACCGTCCCCGAAATCTAGCGGCAAGAGAAACCCTACGAACCATCTTGTTTCCGGCGCGTCCGGCGCGTCCGGCCCCGCCGGCCGGGCTCTACTCGCCCGTCTCGCGGGGACTCACCGAGCCGCGTCGCGTCTCGGCCCCGCGGGTTACGATCCCTCACGCGAGAAAAGGACTGCGCCATGTCGCAAGACTCAAATAGCTCCGAAGGTCAGGATACCTTCTCGCGCAGCCATGACGTCAGCCCGGCGTCGAAAACCATCCTCGCCAGACGATCAGGGCCGATGAGTGCGACATTGGTCTCTTCGACCTCGCCGACATCACCGGAATGCCAGACGAAGAACATCCGGTCGTAGGCGTGCGACTCCTTCAGTCGTTCTACATACTGCGTCAGATCCTGTTTTGACGCGGACGACTTGACCTGCACAAACGCGCGCTCGCCCGTTGTCGGCAACATAAGCTCAATGTCAACGGTTTTTTGCGTTTTTCCTACCTGACCCAGGCGACGCCAACCGCTGTTCGCAAAAACCAGATCGACCAGCAGTTCAAAATCCTGCCATGTCAGAAGTCGCATCAGAGGAACAATCTTCTCCACCATCTGATTCTCGGCCTGCGCTGCGTCCTCGACTTGCGGCAGCACCTGTCCATTTAGTTTCAGCTTCAGGTATTCGAACTCCTTGACATCGCAGATCGTGCCCTGAAAGGACTGCACCTTAAGGAGATTGCCAGACAGCTTTTCCGAAGAGAGCTTTGCGCCCTTGATGTCGGTGTTATGCCAGCCGTCCACCGTTTTCCGGTAACTCCCCTCTTCGTCCTGATGCTGTTTCACGCCCGGCTTGGCGAAACACCACCACAGAAATCCGCCGTTGAACGTAATCCAGAGCGTATCCTCGTCGGCTTCGAAGAAATTCCGGATTTGGTTTACGTCTCTTGTTGCCGCCCCCTCGTCCTTTCGTTTATCGAGCCATACCTTCCGGACCTTTTCCCAGTCCCCGGATGCCGCTGCCTCAAACGGTGTCTGACTGTATCCGAAGCGGAGAATTCCGTGTTCCAGGCACTCTTTTTCCCATCTCCCCGACTCTCCAAGCTTTATGTACAAGCCCTTCGAAGGATTGATTTTTGCGGCTGATTTTGACATAGCCTTGTTTCGATCCCGGCCTGAGCAGTAGCAGCTTTCGCCGATGACTCCGCTGCGTCAGCCTGCCGCTTCGCACTCACGACATACCGCGAGTGATCCAGACGAGCACGACCACGGCAATCGCATTCACCGCCGTCGCAACGGCAATCACCCATGTCGGCCATGTCCTATCTGTGATGGTGCTCGATCTCCCATTCCCGGCTGGCTTCCCCCAAACAAGGGATTGTAATTGACCGGCTCCATTTCCTAGCGACTGGTTCCTGGATTAGGGAAAGTGGGCATAGCGACCAACTCCGCCATTTGGTATCCCGGACTTCAACTCAAGCACTTGGCACCAACGTGCTATTGAACTCAAGTCAACCGAAGACTACAGTCCTCATCGCAAACAAAGCGCTCCGGACAGCGCACCCGAGTCCACATCAATAAACGGCTAATTCACAGGATCATGAAACAGGCCGGACTCCGGAGCAAAGTAACGCGGTTTGGCGGAATAATATGAAAAAGCTACTTCAGCTCACTTTAGCTTTGCTGTTGCTCGCCACTCCGACATTCGGGCAACGGGTAAAGCATTCTACGTCATCCGGCCATACCCACAGCTACACAACCCGTCCCCGATATAGCGGATCGCATCACACTGCGTCGCACGGTGGAAGATACGTTGGTGAAAGGAATGCCCACCACAAGGGCGGGCACTACGTAAACCCTAGGAGCAATAATCGGTATGGAGTCCACAAGCCACACTAATTTTTACATTCTGACTAATACCATTCTAGATACTTGACCGATAGCACTGTTGGACGCGTAACATTCTGGCAATTCGGGGTGAGGCAATGGATGAACAAAAGCTGAGAGCGTTTTTCCGACGTATATCGAGCAAACTGGCCCTCCTTCTGGGAGGCACCGTTGCCTTTAGCAATTCTTCTCCCTTAATCGCTTCTCCAACTCTTCCGCCCCTTTCGGAAAACACCTCTCGGGTCATCGAGCCCGGTACGCATCATCGGTTGCCGTCGAAGCTCGTCCTCAGAAAGACAAATAAGGGTCTGAAAATGATAGCGCAGCACTCGTCCCATTCCTCGCATGCTTCTCACGCTTCGCACGCCTCGCACGCATCTCACGCCTCACACTCCTCTCATTCTTCGCACTCGTCTCATTCGTCGCACGCTTCTAGGGCTATATGAGTGTCCAGTTCGGACCCGTTGAATTTGACGATCAACACACCGCCGCGACCATTTCAATCGATAAAAAGATCTATTCAAAATCGGCGGTTCTAAGAGCCTGCTACTGGTTTGGCAAAGACCTTTATTGCCACTTGAAGGAAAGGGGCGACCTTCTAGAAGTCACAGTCGGACTGCGTGTATCTTCCCCAACTCTTGACCAGCCGAAGATTAGGAAAATCGATGAATGGCTGCCCGAAATATATGATGCTCTGTTGGACTCGCAACTCCGCATAGAGATTCAAGCGGAAACCGCCGGCGTAAGGGAACTAATTGTTGCAAAGGCATTTGCTGAATCCGGAGTATTGGAAGATCCCCCGCCTGGTACTTTTGACGACCCGGTTGCGCGGAGCGACGCTGAATCATCGGATCTAATCAGGATAAGTACCAGATCCTCTGAATAGATGGAGCAACGCCAGTGGCGCGGTCCTTTTTACCCATAACAGATTTCGCGCCGTCCAAAGTCGCCTATAGACTTCTGCCGTTCCGTTTTCACCGCCTCGATAAAGAAACCGAAATCCTCGTCAATGAATGTGGTGAATTCCTTCTCGCGCCTCTCGGCACGGCCGAGAGAGTCGTACGACGAAAACTGACTCCAGTCGAGGATATATATCCCAGCCTCAAGGCAAAGCACTTCATCTACGACGACTACTCCTCATCTCTTCTCGATGTTCTAGCGTCAAAGTACCGGACCAAGTTTGACTTTATACATGGATCGACCAAGTTGCACATTTTCGTCGTGACTCTGCGTTGTGATCACTCCTGCCACTACTGCCAAGTGTCACGACAGACGGTCAACAAGGGCGAATTCGATATGCCCCAGGATGTGGCGGCCGCAGCAGTCAATATGATGTTGCAATCGCCATCCCCACACCTCACCCTCGAACTACAGGGCGGAGAGCCGCTATTGGCTTTTGACACGATTAAGTACATCATTTCAATCGCAAAACCAGGCGCGGCCCGGCTAGGCAAAGAACTCGACATTGTCATCACCTCAAATTTAGCTTTCTTGACCGACGATATTCTTGACTATTGCAAGACCGAGCGGATCAAGCTTTCCACCTCGCTTGATGGGCCGGAGTTCATCCACAATGCAAATCGTCCGCGGCCTGGAGGAGATAGCTACCGAGTTGCCATCGACGGGATAAAGCGGGCTCGCCGCGTGTTGGGTACCGACCAAGTTGCAGCTCTGATGACGACCACGCAGCTCTCGCTTCAACATCCGAACGAGATCATCGATGAATACGTGCGCCAGTCATTTCACACGATCTTTCTAAGACCGATCAGCCCATACGGATTCGCGATCAAGAGTAGTCACCGAACTGGCTACCAAATGGATGCTTTTCTAGACTTTTACCTAGCAGGTCTGGATCACATTTTTGAAATCAATAAGAAGGGCTACAATCTCGTCGAGATATATACAAAGATCCTCCTCCAAAAGATTCTCACGCCTGAGGGAACCGGCTATGTTGACCTGCAGTCTCCGTCCGGCGCTGGCTTGAACGTCCTCGTCTACAACTACGATGGCGATGTGTATGCGACAGACGAATCCCGGATGCTCGCGGAGATGGGCGATCATACATTCAGATTGGGTAACGTCCTGACGCACTCGCGGGCGAAGATATTCACAAGCCCCGCGTTCGTGAACCTACTCCAGGCAGCCTGTAACCAGTCGTTACCTGGGTGCTCAGACTGCGCCTTTCAGCCATACTGCGGAGCCGATCCCGTCTATCATCACGCCACCCAACGTGACATGTTCGGCCACAGAGCAACAAGTGGATTTTGCAAGCGGAATATGCGCGTCATCGAGCACCTTATTTCGTTGTTACACAACGGCAATCCGGATACTCAGAACATCCTGTGGGCATGGGTGACGGATCGAAATCTGACCGAGATTCGAGCGAGTCTTCCACAATGAGACTTCACACTGCAGGCACCGCACGTGGCTTTGGGAAACCGATTGTTGCGCGCATCACGCTCGAACCACT
>Ga0187851_10005444_pt1 | contig 10152 bp, 10 predicted proteins | sample June2016WEW_6_10_FD_132997 | JGI IMG/M metagenome (GOLD analysis project Ga0187851, IMG submission 132997) | Peatland microbial communities from SPRUCE experiment site at the Marcell Experimental Forest, Minnesota, USA - June2016WEW_6_10 | ecosystem: Environmental > Terrestrial > Soil >... | reverse complement strand
GCGCACCTCGCAGGGCGACCTCAGCTTCATCGCGGGCCTCTCGCACGGCGATACCAAGCACGTCATACTGCTGCCCGCCTCGGTGAAGGAGTGCTTCGAGCTGGGCATTGAGGCCTTCGATCTGGCCGAGCAGTTGCAGACCCCGGTCTTCGTCCTCACCGACCTCGACCTGGGCATGAACCACTGGATGTCGGAGCCCTTTGAGTATCCGGAGAAGCCGATCAATCGCGGCAAGGTGCTCAACGCGAAGCAGCTCGAAGAGCTGGGCGGCTTTGCGCGCTACAAGGACGTCGATGGCGACGGCATCGGATATCGCACCCTGCCCGGGACGGACCACCCCGCGGCGGCCTACTTCACGCGCGGCTCCGGCCACAACGAGAAGGCGCTCTACTCCGAGCGTCCCGAGGACTACGCGAACAATATGCTGCGCCTGGCGCGCAAGTTCGAGACGGCGAAGACGCTGGTGCCCAAGCCTGTTCTGGAAGGCACAGGCAAGCAGAAGGTGGGAATCATCGCATTCGGCACCAGCCACTGGGCGGTGGTGGAGAGCCGCGACCAGCTTGAGCGCGAGTCCGGGCTGGCAACCGACTACCTGCGCATCCGGGCCTTTCCGTTCACGCAGGAGGTCGCGGAGTTCGTGGCCGCGCATGAACGCATCTATGTGGTGGAGCAGAACCGCGACGCCCAGATGCTGAACCTGCTGATGACCAATCTGAATCCCGCGGACGCCGTCAAGCTGCATCCGGTGCTGCACTTCAACGGACTTCCCATCGACGCACAGAGCGTCACGAACGCCATCGCCGCCGCAGAAGGAGCACGCTAGCCCAATGTCGACCACACCAGTACTGACCACACCCGTAGCAGCCGCGCCCAAGCCCGCCAAGACCAACCGCATCGGCCTGCAGGTCCTCGACTACCGCGGCGGCAAGAGCACGCTGTGCGCCGGCTGCGGACACAACGCCGTCAGCGAACGCATCACCGAGGCCTTCTTCGAGATGGGCATCCAGCCGGAGCGCGTGATGAAGATGAGCGGTATCGGCTGCTCGTCCAAGTCGCCGGCGTACTTCATGTCGCGCTCGTTCAGCTTCAATGGCGTGCATGGACGGATGCCCTCGGTGGCCACCGGCGCGCTGCTGGCCAACAAGACCATGCGCTCCATCGGCCTGAGCGGCGACGGCGATACCGCCTCGATCGGCATGGGCCAGTTCATCCACCTGCTGCGCCGCAACGTGCCCATGATCTACATCGTGGAGGACAACGGCGTTTACGGGTTGACCAAGGGCCAGTTCTCGGCCACCGCCGATCTGGGCGCAAAGCTGAAGAACGGCGTGGTCAACGAGCTGCCCGCCATCGACATCTGCGCGCTGGGTATCCAGATCGGCGCAACGTTTGTCGGGCGCTCCTTCTCCGGCGACAAGAAACAGCTTGCGGCAATGTTAAAAGCGGCGATTGCGCACCGGGGGACGGTGCTGCTGGACATCATCTCGCCCTGCGTCACCTTCAACGACCACGAGGGCTCGACCAAGAGCTACAAATATATGCAGGAACACGACGACGCCGTGGGCGAGGTTGGTTTTGTATCGCACTTCGACGATATCGAAGTGGACTACGACCACGACACAACTACCGACGTGCAACTGCACGACGGATCGCACCTGCGCCTGTGCAAACTGCACGAAGATTACGCGCCCACCGACAAGGCGATGGCGCTGAAGATGCTGATCGAATCGCACGCGAAGGGCGAGGTGCTCACCGGCGTCTTTTACGTCGATACGCAGCAGACGGACTTCACAACGCTACTCAATATGGTGGACGAGCCGCTGGCGACCTTGCCCGAGGAGCGCGTGCGTCCCTCGCGCGCAGTTCTCGCCGAGATCATGCAGGCGCATCTGTAGAGCTACAAGGCGCGGAGATGGGCCTCGACCAGGCGCAGATCGTCTTCCGTGTCGACGCCGATGGTGTCGTGTTCGGTGGGCTCGACGTAGATGCAGAGACCGTTCTCCAGAAAGCGGAGCTGCTCCAGGCGCTCGGCGCGTTCCAGCGCGCTGGCGGGCAGCGTGGGGAAGAGGTTGAGAGCGCGCTTGCGATAAGCGTAGAGGCCGATGTGCTTCCAGTACTGCGGCACGGGATCGGCGTCGTCGCGGTGGAAGGGGATGGAGGCGCGGGAGAAGTAGAGCGCGCGGCCGTCGGCGTCGGTGACCACCTTGACGGCGTTGGGGTTGGCGATGTTCTCCGCGGTGCAAAGGACCTTGAGAGTGGTGATGTCAACATGCGGCTGCGCGAATGGGCGCAGCAGCGCGGCGATGTGTTCCGGGCGCAGCAGCGGCTCGTCGCCCTGGATGTTGACGTAGACATCGGCGTCGTGGAGCTGCGCGACGGCGTGGATGCGGTCGGTGCCACTGGGCAACTCCGGCGAGGTGAGTTGGACGGGGAAGCCGAGGCGATGGCAAAGTTCCGCGACCTCCTCCGAGTCCGCGGCGACCAGCACCTGGTCGAGCTGCGGGCAGGCGCGCGCGGCCTCCACCACCCAGGCCAGCAGAGGACGCCCGGCGACCTCGCGCAACACCTTGCGCGGCAGCCGGGTGGAGGCGAGGCGAGCGGGAATGACGCCGAGAGTGCGCAGGGGAGTGGTCATCATGTGGTGTGGCAAGCGCACACGGCAATGAAGTTCGGGCCATGCGACAGGACAAGCATGGCGCGGCGGCTTCACTCGCTGTGCCGTTTCCAGTATCATAGCTAAGTTGCGCTTTGGAGTCCCGCAGATGGGGCCCGGGCGCGATTCCTACCCCATTGCAGCCCTTTTTACACTTGGCGGTGTAGCTCAGATGGTTAGAGCGTGGCACTCATAACGCCGAGGTCGTTGGTTCGATTCCAACCACCGCCACCAGTTTCATCCACATGGAAGATGCATCTTCCGGCACGAACCGGGAAGACCGGTCTTGCAGGAAAGGTGCGATCGGCGGATCAAGCCGATTCGGCGGCCAACTCGTCGAGCAGGCTTGCGGCGCGGGTCACGTTGTCCACCCCAAAGACCACGATCTCCTGCGTCGATCCCTGCTCCAGTCCGCAGTAGGAGTAGTCGATGTTGATCTTGCCGGCGCCCAGCCGCGAGGCGGCGCGTCCCAGCTCGCCCGGACGGTGCGCAACCCTGACGACCGCGACCTCCGTCTCCTCGAAGATCATGCTCAGGCCGCCCAGCACCGCGCGGGCGCCGGCCACATCGTCCACCAGGAACCGGGTCAGGCTCTCGCCCTCCTCGACATAGGATTGAAAGGCCAGGATGTTGACTCCCCGCTCCGCCAGAGCGACGAAGCACTTCCCCAGCGCGCCCGGCTTGTCCTCGATGGTTACGGTAAACTCCTTGCCCTTCGGCATGTGGCTTGACTCCCTTCGATCCCCAGAACATGACCAACAGCACGCAGTCGTTATCATACTGTTCCGGCGGTGCAACTCTCAATTGCAAGGCGTCTCTATGTTATCGAGCCGATTGATCGGGACGAGTTGGCGGATAATCCGGCTCGGAGTAGGTCTCCGCGAAGGACTCGTCGGGAGAGGCTGACGGCCAGCCAATAATCACCAGGAAGACATCGAAGACGAAGAGCGCGATGGCGATATCGTTGAAGATCGTCGCTTGATGGGGGTTTGGCCAGAACTGGTTGGCCGACCAGAAGAGAAAGGCGGCGGCCAGCAGGATGGCCTTGATCCACTCCCTCAATGGAGGCCGATGCACGCTTTGGTACAGGAGGTACGCGAGTGCAATCAGGGCGAGCGGCAAAGCCTCGACGAAGCCATGAATGCCGGCAGGAAGAAGATTCGGAAAGAGATCGCTGGCGAGCAGAAGAACAACGCAGGCCATTGTGACGACTCCCAAAAGCACGGGGACCGCTCTGTGGTCTGGATCGACACGGGTATACATGGTGTTAAGGGTATCGTAAAACCGCGGAGGCATGCCTTTGTGCGAAGTGGGCCGATTAGCGGCGCGCGCTGCGGCGGTATATGATTTGGCTATCGGGTAGCCGTCGGGGTGCGTCTCATCCTGACTGGCGACTGGGGAAGTCCGGGGTTTGTGAACCAGACCGGCCCCGTGGAGATGCTGCGAAATATGCCTAAGATTCCGAAGATTCTGCTGCTCGCGGTGTCGGTTGCCCTGGTGCTGACGGTTTTTCTGGGGTTGAACTCCAACGGCGTAAGCGCCGCCGCGCCGGGGCAGGACGGCGCCTACAACCAGATGAAGGTGTACAGCGAGGTGCTGCGCCATATCCAGACGGACTATGTGACGGACCCCAACATTCCGGCGGTGACTAACGGCGCGTTGCGCGGGCTGCTGGAGTCGCTGGACGCGGATTCCAGCTACCTGTCGCCGGAGGACTACAAGCTCTACCAGGCGGACAAGGGCGGCAAGGCGCAGGCGGGGATCAACGTCTCCAAGCGCTATGGGTACGCCACCGTGGTGTCGGTGGTGCCGGGCGGGCCGGCGGACAAGGCCGGGCTGGTGGATGGCGACATCATGGAGGCGATCGAAGGCAAGGACACGCGCGACATCTCGCTGGCCATGATCCGGCTGATGCTGGAGGGCGCGCCGGGCAGCACGCTGACGGTTGGCGTGGTGCGCTCCAGCAGGACCGAGCCGGACAAGATTTCCATGACGCGCAGCCTGACCGTGGAACCTCCAGTGGGCGAGGCGTTGTATGAGAATGCGTCGATCCTCTACCTGAAGCCGGAGATTCTGGACCGCGACCACGTCAACGAGGTGGAGACCAAGCTGAAGGGGATGCAGAAGGCAGGCAACAGGAAGGTGCTGCTGGACCTGCGCGATGTGGCGGCGGGCGATATGACGGAGGCGGTGCGGCTAGCCAACTTCCTGCTGAAGAGTGGGACCATCGCGACGCTGGAGGGGCAGAAGTTCCCCAAACAGGTGTTTACGGCCGACCCGGCCAACACCATCCAGGCGGCGGCGCCCGTGGTGGTGCTGGTGAATCGCGGGACGGCAGGGCCGGCGGAGCTGGTGGCCGCGGCGCTGCTGGACAATAAGCGCGCCGACGTGGTGGGCGAGAGGACCTTCGGCGAAGGCACTCAGCAGAAGACCTTCGATCTGCCGGATGGCGCGGCGCTGATCCTGTCGGTGGCCAAGTACGAGTCGCCTGACGGCAAGAAGCTACAGGACGACGGCGTGACGCCGGACGTCCTGGTGGCCTCCGGGCTGGACGAGGGCGTAGGCGTGGACGAAGAGGAGGCTCCGGTGACTGCGGCCCCTGCTCCCGTGGTGAAGAAGCCTGGCGCACAGGTGGATGAGCCGCTGACCACGGCCCTGGAACTCCTCAAGGCCAAGCCGGCTTAGGTATTCATGCTGCGGTCAGAAGCGAGTGAAACTTCATGCTCTGCCGCTCAGAATGCGGTTGCGCTTTGGCCCATCACAGGCCGTGCCTAGAGTACGCGGCGAATCACTGGGATTCGAGAGTATAGGTTCCCGGTTGCGTGAGCAGGACGGTGGCGCGCGTGCCGTCTTCCGTGAGCGGGCCGGGCGGCGCCGGTCTTCCATTCAGCAGGACGGAGTTGTGCCCCGGAGAGATGGGAACCAGGACGGAGAGCTCGACGCCAGCGGGAAGAGTGATGTTAGTTTGCGTGGGCTTGAGGTCGATGGCAATGGGGCCGTGGGGCGTTGGTTCCGTGCCGCGCGCCCAGTCCAGGCCCGCCAGATCGGGACGCAACGTCGCCGTGCGGAAGCCGGCGGCGGTGGGATGGATGCCGAGTATCTCTTCCATTAGCCACGAAGTTGGTCCAGACGACCAGCCATGCGCCAGCGAGACGAAGTAACCGGAGCTGCCGTCGGCCTGTAATGAGATGTGGGCGTTGCCGGTGGGCCAGTGGGTGTCGTAGGCCTCCCAGAAGCTGGTTGCGCCCTCGCGGACCATTCCTCCCCAGTACTTGCGAATCCAATCGAGTGCCTCCGCGCGATGGCCGGTGGCTGCCATCGCGGAGAGGACGTAGGAGTTGTAGAAGGGCGTGATGGGCGGCTCGCGAAAGCTGGCGTCCGCGGTGTGAGTGAGGACCGTGGACCAGATAGTTGGGTATTGCGCCGGCGTGGCTACGCCGGAGAGGATGGCCATGCTATTGACCTGCCAGCGGCTGCCGAAGGTGCCGGTGGCCGCGTCGAGCAGATGGCTCTGGGCGGCGGCGGTGAGCTGTGCGGTGGCCTGGTCGCGGCGGTTGGCGGCGGCGGTGTCGCCCAGCTCGCGCAGCAGGAAGGCTGCGTCCCGGAAGGCGAGGATGTACTCGAACTGGGTGCCGCGGCGGGCCTCGGGCGTGTCGCCGGAGAGGTCGGCGGTCCAATCGACGAAGGGCCAGTCCTTGGACTTGTCGACGAAGAGGTGGCCGGCGTCCATCTCGGCGTCCATGGTGGCGAGCAGGTCGAGCAGGCGCTGATGCACGCTCTTCAGGTAATCCAGCGAGCCGGTGTGCAGGTAATACTGGTCCAGCGCGGAGATCCACAGCGCGGAGTAGCCGGGGATGGAGTTGACGTGGTGCCCGGGGGCGCGGTCGTCCAGCAGGCGGGTCAGCGTGTCTTCCATCAGGAAGCGGTCGGCGAAGACGTTGTCGATGACGCGGCCGGAGACGTCCAGATCGCCGGCCCAACGTCCGCGATCGCGCTTGGGAGCGTCCCAGATGCCGTCCTGCATGCAGAGGTGCGCGGTGTATGCCCCGGTCTCCCAGATTTTGTTGAGCAGCGGATCGGAGGACTCGAAGCTGCCGCTGTAATCGACGGGATAGAAGATGGCGTCGAGCTGGATGGAGCCGATCTGGATCGGCCCCGGCGCGGAGAGGAAGCGCACGCGCGCATAGCGGAAGGCCGACTTGGGGCCATAGGCAGTGGAATTGGCTGGCAGCGTAAGCAGGTCTGTGCCCAGGAATGGTTGACTCAGCAGTTCGTTCTCCGATTCACCGTACTCGATGGCGACCGTCGCTGGTTGCGCAGAGGTGGAGATGATCTGTAGGCGGCCCACCGTTTCGCGGCCGAAGTCGAGAACCAGGCTTGGCGCATCTTGCTGCGCCAGAATGGGCGAAGCGAGGCGGACGGTGAGCGGCGCGGAGCCCCCCGCGGAGCCCGGCCTGGTGAGCGCGTCCGCGTTCGTGATTGTGCTTCGCCCACTGAAGACGTGGGTGACGGCGACGGCGGCCAGCGGCGTCTGGCGCAGGAAGGACGATACGCCTTCGTAGCCCGGCCAGTTATACATTCCGGCGTCGGTGTTCCACTGGCGCAGGTTGATGTCTGTCTCGATGGGGCCGAGGGAGGCGACCGCGGGCCATGCGGAGTCGTCGAAGCCGGGACTCTGCCAGTCGCCGCTGGCTGCGAGCGTGGCCTTCCATGCGGTGTCGGAGAGCAGCAGCGCGGGCGACTCCGTCGGCACCCACGGCGCGGCGGGCAGAATCTTGGCGACGACGACCTTGCCGTTGGCGATCTGGATGGTGCTGGGCACGGTGGTGGACTTGCTTCCTCCCTTGCCGCGCACCACCTCCAGGGCGAGGACGTTGCGCCCTGCGCGAAGCGCACTTGTGAGTGGCGTGGCGAAGACGCGGAAGTCCAGGCCGGGCGCGGTGAGATCGGAGTCGAAGCGATCGACCAGCTTGCCGTTGAGGTAAATTTTTGCCGAGCGCGGGCCCGCGAGATAGAGCGTCGCGTCCTTCGGCACGGTGGTGAGATTGAAGGCGGCGCGGAAGAAGCGCGGCTGTACCTCACCGGAGCTGATGGGCGGCCCGCCGCGCGTCCAGATGTACTGCTCCGGCAACTGCTGGTGGGTAGATTCCGGCGGAATGACCAGGTTGCGCGTGGGGTCCAGCGGCGGCGCGGCCTGCGCGCGGGCGAGGCCGGGCAGAAGCGCAAGCGCGGCAATGGCGCAGAGAAGACGGGTGCGGAAGATGCGATTCGTCATGGCGAGACGACTATATCGCGCCACATGGAGGAATGGCGAATCCGGCGAGAGAGAGGCGCGATGGATGGGCGACTGGCTACGGTTTCCGCTTGGCTGCCTGTGCCTGTTGGACGGCTGCGACGTCGGCCAGGTCCTGCAAGCGACCTACAGCCAGCTTGTTCTGGATGAAATGTTCCAGGGAGATGTAGCGGGCTGGGACTTCCTCGTCGATGAGCCATGGCACGGATGCCGCCCACACGGCTTTGAATTCAAGTGCTGTGATCCGCTTGATGATGTCGATGCGAACGGGGGAGATTCCGATCTGAAAGATGGAGTCCGGGTCTTCAAAATCACTTGCAGCAAGTCCCTGCAAGGGTGCGCCAAACTCAGCCAGCGCAACGAAAACCGCCTGAGCATTCTCTGGGGCGGTGTCGACGAGAACATCCAGGTCGCCGGTTGCGCGGGGTTGGGCATGCACGGCGAGAGCGTAGCTGCCTACGACCACATATCTAACTTCGCGGGCATTCAACGCGGACAAGAGATCTTTTAAGTGCCGATCCATCTGGCTCGATCCCTTTCATTCGGTACTGTTCGACGCTGAGTTGATAGGCCGCCTCGATACGTTCCGCAGGTGGCACGCTTTGCCAATAGCGATACTCCTCGTCCTTGACCTCTGCGAAGCTGTTGAACTTTCGGATGGTCTTGTCCATGGGATCGCCTGGTTCCATTATACCGGGGAGGGCGGGCGGTTTGGTGCGATGTGTCGCGCTGGGGCGCGTGCTGGCGAAGTCGCCCAAGAGCCTGATGCGGATGCTCAACGCGGAGGGCAATCCGCAGGCACGCAACCTCTTCGAGATGCTCGCCACCCTGCAAAAGCTCGAAGGCACCGTCCTCGAAGTCCGCGCCGCTGCCGCTGCGTGAGGCAGAGGCGCTGAATGGAGCATCCGGCACTTAGTCAGTGTCATGCTGCCGTACAGTGACGCCTGTTGTCTTTTCGATATAGACATACCATTGCGTCCGCAGTTCCAGCATGAAGGCTTGAATTTCAGTATTGGTATTGTCCGGTTCTTCGATATGGAATGGTGCCCAAAATGGCATCTTTTCCGTCTGGCTCAGAAGTCTATTAGAGAAATAAACGCCGCCGTCAATCTGTGCATACCTGCGCTCGCCGGTATTGGTTCGTTTGCACACCAACGCGCCCAGTGCTTCTCTGTAAGCTTTAGGATTGTTGTGATATGGGTTTGACGCATTTGCTACAAGTATGACGCCACGCGCATCTGGCAGGTTCAATCGTTTTTTGGTATGCGCAATCTGTTTATTGGCACTTTTTACGTTGCGCTCTATCTCCTGAAAGAGCTTCCCCATCCATTTCTTGCTAATCGCTTCGGGGATGGAATCCAGATCGGCATAAGGACGATTGTATTCATCGCGCTTTACTGGGATGGATAGTGGATTGCCACCCCATTCGACTATAGCTTGCAACATCGCCGCGCTCATTTTCTCAGAGCTGTCTTCCATTAGTGTCTTCAATTCAGCAATGACTGCATATTTATTGAAATAGTAATCTGCGGTGCGAACGCCGTCTTGTGTGCTGTCCCCTTCAGGGAGTACTGTGCCCCCAAAGTCCGAAATGAAGCCTTGAAAATACAGTTCAAATGGGTTGGGCTTGTTCATTGCCTAATTACTGTTCTTTCAGGTCGCTGACCTCTTTGTTGATATCATCCATCGTTTTCATTCGGTCTGGGCCGGTCCCTGAAGACGTAAGGACAATTGTCTGATATGTCAGAGTGTCTACAATTTCGTATGTATCCGACAGAGTGTCATGCAATCCACCTGCTGGAAGGGGCGTAACGTCTCCAGTCGTCAATACGAATACTGCTACACAGGAATTGCGTTTCGGAGAATAGAACGCTTCCTGAACATATGTTTTCTCAGTAATAGTCCACAGATCTCCATGTATCTTGAGCGCTTGTTCAGCAGCGTTTGCGCAGGTAAGCTTCTTGTCGAAATCTGCTTGCTTGGCCTGATTCAATGTCGCCAAATTAAAACGCGAGCAACCTACAAGGAGTATGAGTGCCCCTATGCAGATTGCCCGCGATAGCTTCATGTGCCCTTCTTTTACAGGCCCTTCTTGACGAGGAAGAGGATGAGGTCCTTGACGCGGCTGGAGTAGCCCCACTCGTTGTCGTACCAGGCGATGATCTTGCCGGTGTTGCCGACGACCTTGGTGAGCTTGGAGTCGAAG
>Ga0187851_10005442_pt1 | contig 10153 bp, 4 predicted proteins | sample June2016WEW_6_10_FD_132997 | JGI IMG/M metagenome (GOLD analysis project Ga0187851, IMG submission 132997) | Peatland microbial communities from SPRUCE experiment site at the Marcell Experimental Forest, Minnesota, USA - June2016WEW_6_10 | ecosystem: Environmental > Terrestrial > Soil > Wetlands... | reverse complement strand
TGATGACGGCTCACATCAAGCATGCAGTTCTGCTGTACCACCGAAACGCCATTCACAAGGACGCTGAGCGATAAATGCGCATCGAGCGTCACCGTGAGCGAATGAATTACGCTTGGCGCCTGCACCACAGTTTCCTGAACTATTCTCTCGGGGTTTGCGGTGTGGCTATCAAGCAAGCCATAGGAGTCGTTATATCTTTGATAAACCCGCACCGATGTATGGCTGACCTCAATGGTGAACCCTCCTTCTCTTCCAGTGAAGATCCAGCTCAACCTCGCTTCGCGTGGAAAGTCGCCATCGAGCTCGATGGTTCTTGAAAAGAATGCCGGTAAACGCTCAGGGAAGAATACGCGGGGCAACTCTGGACCCCGTCCCCATACCTGGGAAAGAGGACCATCGGAAGCGAATTGAAAGCGCTGGGCCGCCTGGATTAATGTCTGATTCGCCGCCGGTGCCTGTGCCATAACTTGGCTGAACTTTGGTTGTAAGAGACATAAGGAAAGCGCAAGAATCGATACAATTGCGATTCGGGACACGATGTTCCTCCGGTTATTCTTATTTACTTTGTTAATACGAGGGGTCCCGATGGAGGAGAAGATAGCGTCACAGTAAGACGGTGACCAAAGCGAACCCGTCGAGCTTCGAGTTAGGAAACGAAGGCAAATCAAGAGATCGGTTATGGGATTTTGCAATCAGGGACGACATACTTTCCCTTAACCTTGCATTCGACGATTTGACCGCTTGAGTTAGGAGAGCTTCTGTTCAAATGTAAAGAAAATCCCCGGTTCCATGAGTGCTACGGGGGCACCTGCTTCAATGGTATTTTCATCCATGCCTGCTTATGGGTCTAGAAGCTCACCTTACCTCCGGCTGCAAGACCCGAAAGCTGGCGCTGGCTCCTGATATCTCGCCGAAGGATTCCTGGCCGGATTGCTGGAACTCGGGGTGCCCAGATCTCTCATTTGAGATCTGGACACCCCGCCGTTCAGTCTCTTGCCAGGAGTGAAGTGTGGATATTGCAACGGTCCAACTAGAAGGACACTTTGATAGCGCCCTGGAAGACTCTGCCGCCGACCGAGGTACCTGTGATTGCGCCGAAGTTTCCACTAAATGAAGGACCGCCGCTGCTTGGGTTATTGAACGATGGGTGGTTCAGCGCATTGAACGCATCGAGCCGAAGATCCAGGCTGAGATTCTCGTGGATTGGGAAGATGCGCGAAATCTGGGCATCATCCTGAATGTAAATCGGACCATAGAACTTGTTTCTGCTTATGTTGCCCTGAGTGCCCGGGACCGTGTTCAAGGTGAAGGCTGCCTGATTCAGATAGGATTGGTTCGCATAGACCGTCCCGCTATGGTCAGACAGTATCTTCGTGTACTTGATAGGGTTGACACCGGGCACTAAATTGGGGCGGTCGCCTCCGTTGCCGGTGAACGATTCGTCCTGTCCTTCCGTGACGTTGATTGGCGTGCTGGTGACAACGCGAAGTAGGGGAGCAAGCTCCCAGTTATTCACGACATAGCCAGTAACGCCGTGAATTGGAAACAGGCTCTTTACGACCACGGTCGCGTTGGTGTTATTGCGAATATCGTAGCCGCAGGGACCGTAATCCACCCTCGGGTTATTGGGATTCGAGAATTGATAGCCGCTGAGATCTCCCTGCGGATCGGCGTCGTTCAGGCACTTAGACCGGGTGTAATTGGTCTGGATACTGTACACCGAAGAAAAGCGGTGCTGCACGGTGATGGTTACAGCGTTGTAGTTGGCCATGGCCGCGTTGGCCTCAATGAGAGAGGGACTACCGTTATTGCTACCCGCGTAAAGATTTCCTGTGGCGGGATTTGCTTCCGTGAGAAGAGTGCGCGCCTGCGTGTTAACACTTTTGACACCGGCCGATTTGTACGCGGCCTGGTTTGCGTTGCTGATAGAACATGGCGTTCCGACCGGTCCGCCGCCGAGCGTGTTTGCGGCAGTCGCGGCCGGCCCCGTTGTGACCACCGGCCCGCAACCAGTTCCATTCGGTCCCCACACCCCGGGCGTGTATACTGCCGGGCTAAGGGGAATCGCAGAGAGCTGATGCTGGGTACGGTTGCCGTTGTAAAAGATCTGGACCGTCCAGCCGTGTGGCAGTTCCTTCTGAATGCTGGCGGTCCACTGCAGTGTATTCGGCATCTGATAATTGGGCGCCAACACGATGTACTGGCCTTGCTGCGGGAAGGTGAAGTTCTTGGCATTGAAGGGGAACGGATCGACGTCCGCGCCACCCGTCTGGCCGCAGCCGCGGTTGCCTGTGCCGCCAATGAGCCAAGGATCGCTGAAGCACAACTGCGAACTGGAGTTCGGCGAGATATTGACCGAGAAGGGTGCATTCTGTTGCACGCGCTGCTGGAAGAAGAAGTTCGGCTGATCGTATGCGTAGGCTGCGCCGGCGCGTAACACGGTCTTGCCGGTTCCAAAGAGATCGTAGGCTACTCCCAGGTTTGGATTGAACTCCAGCGGCGAATTCTTCGTGAAGTTTGCCGGGACGCCTGAGTCTCCATAATAGAAAGTGCCCGGGGGGGCTTGAGGATACACGGCGCTAACCTGGTTGGCCAGGAACGCAGGCAAGCTGAATACCGATCCGCGGTGAAAATAATCGTGTGGAACGAAAAGCGGCTCCCAGCGAACCCCGGCAGTTATAGTTAGCCGCCGCGTAGTGTGGAAGGTATCTTGCGCGTAGATTGTGGGCATCGATCCGCGCAGCGCATTCTGCTGCGCCAGGCTCTGGGTGAAGCTGTTCATGGCACCCTCGAGAAAATCCAGATTGGCATCGGCAGGGCTGCCATTCCCGCTCCAGGTGCCATTGAAACTGAAGTTGCCATCGGCCTGATAGCCGTTATCGACGTTCAGTTGGTTGCGTACGAACGCTGCGCCGAAGGCAAACTGATGCTTGCCGCGCACCCAGGTGACGTCGTCGGAGACGTCAATCGGAGTGTTGTCGTCGATCACAGCGAGCAAGTTTGAGCCGCCACCGATATTGCCCCCGTGATTTTCGCCCGAGGTTCCGTAGGATATATAGATGCCTGACGTTATTGGCTGAAAGGACTTGACGTTGAAAGCGCTTGCATTGGGGGTCGCGGTATTGAAACCGCGGGTGAGTTGGCGCCGCACTGCCGTGAGATGCGCCGTGTTGACGAGATTCGAGCTGATGGCATAATTCTCGCCGAGCGTGATCGTCTGCCACCTGATCTCCGGGTTTCCCGTTTGAGTAGTCAGGAAGATGTTAGTCGGCGAGTAGAAGGTCGGTTGCTGAAAGCTATCGAAGAAATACCTGGCATAAAAGTTGTTCTTTGGATTGATGTTGTAATCGACCCGTGTATCGAAATCGGTGTAGGTCTGGATGTTCGGAATGGAATAGGAGATGTGTCCGCAGTTATTTGTATCCAGCGCGGGGTTGATCGCAGGAAACTGCTTTTGCACAAGCAATGTCGATGCATTCCACGCCGGAAGCGGAACGGCCGGATATCCATTAGCGCTGTAGTTGTACTTATTATCAGGCAGTAGAGCGCCGGAGATGGGATCGTAGAGCTGCTGCACTGGTCCGCAGTTATTTTTTACGCCAGTGCCACCGGATGCAACCGGCGCCGGGTCCGTGTTGGAAAAATCACCTGCCAGGTTCGCCGCTGTAGGCACATAGGCATTGTTGGTCGCACTGGCCGAATCCTGATGGGAGTGCTGGAAAGCAGCGAAGAAAAAGAGTTTGTTTCGGCCGTCGTAAAGCCAGGGTATGCGCACCGGTCCGCCGAAGGTGGCGCCGTACTGGTTCTGGTGCAGAGTGTCCTTCGATGTGGAGAAGAAGTTATCGGCATCAATATAGTTGTTGCGGATGAATTCAAACGCTGATCCGTGAAAGGTGTTCGTACCCGACTTGGTGACAATATTTACCACGCCGCCAGCTTCATTACTGGCTTGCCCGCCCAGCGCAGACGTCTCCACGCTGAACTGTCCAATTGCGTCGGGAAAAGGCAGAGGACCGTTGGTTCCGCCCATGTAATCGATGTTGTCGCCGCCATCCAGCCGCCAGGTGACAGCATTGCCCTGCGCCCCCGCTATGGATATACCAGTTGATTGGGCAGGAAATTTGCTTCCGGTGGAGTCGCCCGGGCTTTGGCTCTGCGTGCCGCCTACCAGGGAGACCAAGCCCTCCACGGTTCGGCCATTTAGCGGCATCTCGGTCATTTCCGTGCCGTCCACGGTCTGCTTGAACGACGGGTCTTCCGTCTGAAGCGCCATCCCCTCGGCACGAACCTCAACCTGAATATTTGCACCACCAACGGTCAGCGTTGCATTGATGGCGATACTGCTGCCGACTTCCAGAACGTTGCTTGTAGACGTGTAGGTCTCGAAACGGGGAGCCTGAACTGTAAGCGTATAGATGCCGACATTGATATTCGGGAAAACGTAAACGCCGCTCGAATCGGTCTTTGTCGAGAGCGTTACATGTGTGGACTGCTCTGTTAGGGAAACTGAGGCATTCGCGATCACTGCCCCGGTAGAATCTGTAACAGTTCCCTGAATGCTGCCGGCTCCCGCGACCTGTGAATGGGTGCGTAATGAGAACAGCAAGAATGCTGCACAGCAGACAACGGCTGCGCAGCGGCTCAACACCGTCGGCAGTTTCATGCGTTTAGATTTCACTGCATCCTCCAGAATTGTGGTGAGTTGTTAATTGTCTGATTGACTGTTGATTCCAGTCTCATCATTGAAATCTGGCCGGCGCGTCCATGGCGACCGAGCTCAGTTGATTCTCGGTGCTGCAAAGACCTGAACAGAACTGCGATTCCACCGGACATCTCATTTACGAAACAGCCGAATGCTACCTACCGCTGTCGATGACGCACAAGGCACGATTAGGAAGAATATGGTGGCCCGCTTGGGTGGGTTGCGGATACGCTGAATGGGCCAGCGACGCATCGTACAAATGGGCCATATCCACGCATGTGGGGCGCGCATAGACTGTCGAATGTATACAATCTGCGTCGCCGCGAATAGCATCGTTCTCAACATGCCCGTGTCCATCTGCGCCTTCTACGCTTTATCGAAATTCATGCAGAGGCTTCGCAGGTGCCCGGCAGCGGTCCTCAATATGATCTTTGGAATCGCGGGATCAGGTCGTCGCAGCGCCCAATACCGACGAATATTTGGAATGGTATGGACCATTAGCGCGCTGTTCTTGGCGCCCGTGTCTATACGCTTCGCATGGGCTGTCGCGGCCGATCCTGAACCAGCGGTATATCACACGGCGTCCTCTGTTCTTGCTCTCTCTCCTGAGCAAACCATCCGTCACAATCCCGCGCACTTGCGTGGGGTTGTGATTCGCTCTACGGAGTGGGGTTTTGGACTGGTGGATCGTACCGATGGAATTTGGGTGAATTACGATCACCCGGCCAAAGAGTTCGCGCCAGGAGATGAGCTTGAAGTTACAGGGGTCGCCGGAAAAGGAATGTACTCCCCTGTTGTCATTGCGAAGGCCGTCCGCAGGTTGGGGCGTGCTCCCTTGCCTCGGCCGACACAAGTTACTTTCAAACAGCTCAGCACGGGAAATTACGACGCACAATACGTCACCCTTACCGGGATCGTGCGCTCGGCAGGTATCCGGCCGAACGTTGCCGTGTCGCAAAACTTCTGGATGAAAGTCGAGATGAAAGACGGCACTGTCTACATCGCATTCCCTCAGGAATGCGCTGACGCCGGCAGCAGACTGGTTGGCGCGGTTGTCCGCTTTAAGGGTGCTGGCTCATCCGCAAAAAACAATAACATGCAGATCACCTCTCCGACTGTGATGATGTCCGGCCTGGAGGGCGTCACCGTGCTTCGCCCTCCGCCGCAAAACCTGTTTGCCTTGCCCCTCACACCCATCGGCTCGTTAATGCAGTACCGGTCAGGTACTGATTACTATCATCGCGTCCGCGTTGCCGGGACCGTCACTTATTACAAACCTGGCGAAAACCTCATCCTCGAATATCAGGGCAGAGCGTTGTTTGTCGAAACCGCGCAGGTCGCCAACATCAAGATAGGTGACCGCATTGAGGCGCTCGGATTTCCGGCCCCCAGAGATACCGGTCCAATTCTGCAAGATGCTCTCATTCGATACATCGCGCCGGGGCAACAACTTCTCCCCACCGCCGTAACTCCTGCCGACCTTTCCACTGGTAAGTTCAATTACAACTTCGTCAGCACCGACGGTCGGCTTTTGAGCAGGGTTCGCGAACCGTTTCGAGATGTCCTGCTGTTGCAGGATCAGTCTTCACTTCTCCTGGTTGAGCTGACAGAATCGGAAAACTCGAATGCGTTGCAGAGCCTTAAAGAGGGAAGCATGATTCGAGTCTCCGGAATCAGCATTCTCGATATTACGGGCACTTGGAATGCCGGCGGCGGAAGCTTGATTCGATACAGAGTCTTGCTCCGATCTCCAGACGATGTACGTGTGATTCAGCCGCCTTCATGGTGGAGTAAAACCCACATCGTATATATTGCAGGCATTTTGGCAATTTTGGCGCTCATCTTTTTCGCCATGGTGGTTTATGGCCGCATGGAAGGCTGGCGGCTCCAGGCGGTTCTCGCAGAGCGCGAGCGCCTGGCGAATGAGGTGCATGACACTTTGGCCCAGAGTTTTGCTGGAATTGGATTTCAGTTGCAGGCCATACGCAAAGCCATTCCAACCGAGCAGTCGGAGTTACGGGAGCAGCTTGATTTAGCTCGCGCACTCGTGCGCCATAGCCATAAAGAGGCACGGCTCAGTATCGAGCCCATAAATCCGGAGACGCTTGAAGAAGTTGATCTCCTGTCTGCACTTGAGATTTCAGCCCGCACCATGGTCGAAGGCGGTTCTATCGAAGTCAAAGCAATGATAACGGGCACACCACGCCCCCTTCCGCCAAACGTTGCCATTCCTCTTCTGCGCATTGGACAGGAGGCCATCGCTAATGCTGTTCGTCACGCGGATCCCACTCGATTGGACATCTCTGTCCACCATGAGAGTGATTTCGTGCAGCTCACCATTAGAGACAATGGCTGTGGTTTTGTGAAGAGTGGCGGGCTGCTGGGATTTGGGCTGCGCGGCATGCGCAAACGAGCAGCGGCACTTTCTGCAAAGCTGGAAATTGTCAGTCATCCTGGAGAAGGCACATGTGTTCAGGTAACGGCGCCAGTCCCGCCAAATCTCACATTGTTCACCTTCATCCGGCGCACCTGGAGAACTTTGTCGGAGGGAATCTTGCATGTTGATGCAAAGTCACAATAACAACATCATTCGAATATTGATTGTCGACGACCATCCCGTGGTCTGCTCCGGCCTCACCAGTATGTTGAGTGTTCAAGCCGGGATTGAAGTAATAGGTTCGGCTTCCAGCGGAGAAGAAGCACTCTCAATTGTTCGGCGCGACCTTCCCGACCTGATGTTGTTGGATCTGCGCATGCCGGGGATGGATGGCATCGGAGTTCTGAATGCACTGAAAAAGATGGAACGCGCTCCGCGCGTCATGGTCTTGACAAGCTTCGAAAAAGAAGAGGATATTTATCGCGCAATTCGTGCTGGAGCACATGGATATCTTCTGAAGGACACATCTGAATCTGAAATGATTGCGGCCATCAACATCGTCTTTGCCGGAAAGCGCTACATCCCGAGGCACATCGCCGCGCGCCTGACCGAGAGAATGATGCGATCCGATCTCACGGCTCGCGAATTGCAAATTCTCGAACTCCTTGCCCAGGGCTCGACAAACAAGCAAATCGCCGGGACTCTCAGCATCAGCGATAACACAGTCCGCCACCACGTGAACAACATCATGGAAAAGTTGCAAGTTACCGATCGTACTGAGGCTGTAGCGACCGCCCTCCGTAATGGAGTGCTGTCCGGAAACGACTAGCGGACTTTAGCTCTGACAAGGCCAGATGCAGCCGGCAATGCTGCGCAGACTGATTTGTCTCGTCCCCGCTCGTCTAAATCTTGCCAGGCACTCCAGGCTGGGGCCCAGCCGGGCGGTTACGAATACTCTGCGCGAAGTGACAGTGGAACCGCTGCGAACGCGCCTGGGGTCGAGCGCAAGGACAATCGACGGGACGCGCAAGCGTTGGCCACGCACGAGGACGCTGCGAGTCAGGGTTTCAAACTTCACCAGAAGTAGATGGCCTCGATCTTGGGCGTTCCCGGTTCACCGTCGATGATCTGCGTGCTCAGGACCACTTCGACGTTTTTCAACTTCGTCGATGGGCGCTGATTGCGAACGGCATTCAGCAAATCGGAGTTAGTGAGGAACTCGCCTGCGGCGATGGTTCCGCCGCGTCCGATCCCGGCAGCCACAAGCGTGGGTTTGCCGGTGGTGTCGTCGGTGAAGCGCGCAACAATTGCGTAATCCCGATAGTTGTTCGTGGCGATCTGTTGCCCGCGGTCCACGACCCACCGCGCCTGGCCGGGTTGCGAGCCATCGACAATACTGAACATTGTCATGTCAGAATTGTTGGCGAAGTGGAACCGGAGCGGCCGCAGCATCCTGAGCGTCCAGGCGTTGTCGAAGGCCCCGATGATGACCGACGGTCCGTTGCGAAGATCCATGAGGCTGGTCGCGTTCTCTCCGCGGAGGGTGTAGGGCTTTCCAGCGGAGTGGAGCACGTCGGCGATTTTGATGATGGTGCTGAGATCGTCGATCACGACAGCGGTCAGATTATCGTTTAGCGTCACCTGCCGTTCCGGGTTGCCGGCGTCTCGCAGCGAGAGGGAAGTGTATTGCGTCTGGTCGGCCACGCAAACGAGCACCGGTTCGGTCGAACTCAGAATGGGATCCCAAAACTGGGTAAACGCCGAACGCTGACTCTGTCTCCATCCGATCCATGCGGCTACGGCGCCGAGCAGCAGCACACCAACGGTCGTCACGAATATCCAGCGAGCTCGAGAGTTTACGTGCGCCGGAGATTGCGGTTGAGACGCGGGCAACGACGCGACCGGGGCCGCATCATCCCCCGACTCTGCTTCCAACACCGGCAATGCGGTTGCCGGTGGATGAAACTGTGGCACGTACGACCCTGGCGGAAGCGAGATTCTCAGTTCATCCGCATGACCGGAGTCCTGATAGTATTGCGCGATGCGTTTGCGGATCTCCGCGGCTGTAACCCGCACGATAGGTTCGACGGCCGTATCGTAGTCGGGATCCTTGCCGAAGATCTCAATGCCCAGCGTGCGCTCTTTCAGCAGGTCCGCCTGACCGTTGATCGTCGCGGTGAGAATGTAGCGGAGGAAAGAAGGAAATCGGCGGCTATTGCTAAAGTGTGGATTGGCGAGCAGCCGCTCAAGTTGCGCTTCAATGGCCTGCTTCTCCTTCTCGCTGAAGGTTTGGTGCGTTGTCGTAGCTTCAGAAAAGCTTGCCATATGCAGAGATGCGGTGATTATACCCCCAACCCGAGGCAAATACGGCGGCCAGTGAGCATTCTGTAAAGGATTGTATCTACAATGGCTTACAGCAACATTTACAGGTAAAGACCCTCGCGATTTGCCGCAAAGCACTGACGCGGCATCCCATTGCGGCCTATAAGGGTTGCGGTTCTAAAGAACCTCTTCCTGCGCATCGTCCAAAAACAATAAGGCGGACGGCAGTTTGGCAGGAAGGTCATTTGGAGAACGGGACGGAGGCTGTTTGTATGATGCGGATGAGAATGAGCAAAATATCGGGTTGGTGCCTGGCGATTCTGGCGCTGGCATTTCTAGTGCTGATCCCAAGCGGACTGCCGGCGCAGGTAGGCAGCGCCGCATTGAGCGGAGTTGTGCAGGATACGACCGGGGCTGTGGTGCCTGATGCTACGGCTACCCTGACCAATCAAGTGAGCGGCGCCCAGCGCAGCGTCACCAGCAACGGGGAAGGATCCTTTACCTTCTCCGCGATACCGAGTGGCGACTACAACCTGAATATAAAGGCGAACAATTTCAAAGGGTACGCGCAGACAGGGATTCACCTCGATCCGGGCGACAACAAATCCATCCCCGAGATCAAGCTTGCCGTGGGTCCTGCCGTTGAGACCGTCACCGTAGAGCAGAACATCGGCAGTTTGCCGCTCGATAGTGGCCAACTGAGCTCGACCATCACCGCAAACGACCTTGATCAGCTGTCGATTGTGGGCCGC
>Ga0187851_10005440_pt1 | contig 10154 bp, 9 predicted proteins | sample June2016WEW_6_10_FD_132997 | JGI IMG/M metagenome (GOLD analysis project Ga0187851, IMG submission 132997) | Peatland microbial communities from SPRUCE experiment site at the Marcell Experimental Forest, Minnesota, USA - June2016WEW_6_10 | ecosystem: Environmental > Terrestrial > Soil > Wetlands... | reverse complement strand
CTTCGGGCACGTCGCTGGTGATCTCTACCTTGCCGATCTCCCTGGGGAGAATGAAGTGCACTACTCCCTGGCGCGTTTTTTTATCGGCGCGCAGCCGCTTCAGGATACTCGTGGTCTGCAACTCCACGCGGGGCAGCCTGCCAAAGCCAAGAACCGCATTGGAAATGCGTCCTGCCGTCACGCTATCCAGTTTGCCCGTCGAGAGCGCTATGTGCGTGGCCGCGATCATGCCCCAGGCTACGGCTTCTCCGTGGAGCAACTGAGTGTAACGGGTCTCGGCTTCGAGCGCGTGTCCGATGGTGTGGCCTAGGTTCAGTACTTGCCGCAAACCGCCTTCGCGTTCGTCGGCACTTACTATCGAGGCCTTCAGACCTACGGAATCGGCAATCACCTTTTCCACCACTCCCGGGTCGCGATCTAGAATCTCGCGGCGACGGTCTTCAAACAGGCGAAACAGTCCGGGGTCTCCGATGATGCCGCATTTCAGCGACTCGTAGAGACCGGCGTGGTATTCGCGCGAGGGCAGCGTTTCGAGGACGGCGGGGTCAACGAGAACAGCACGCGGCTGGTGGAAAGTTCCCAGCAGATTTTTCCCTGATAGCAGATTGACTCCCGTCTTACCTCCGATGGCGGCGTCGACCTGGGCTAGCACGGTGGTGGGGATCTGGATCACATCGACGCCGCGCATATAGATCGAGGCCAGGAATCCGGTAACGTCGCCGACCACGCCGCCGCCGAGAGCCAGCAGGGTTGCGCCGCGATCAGCGCCCTGCTTTACCAATTTCTCAGCCAGCTTTTCCAGTGTCGACAAACGCTTGGAGCGCTCGCCATCGGGCATTTCGAGTACGCTCGATTCGATTGCTGCAGCCGACAACGATTTCGTCAGGACCTTTAACCAGCGCCGCTTGACGGGCGGGACGGTGACCACAAAGGCGCGGCGGTTCTCAAGAAACTTGCCTAGACATTCTCCGGCGCGAGGGAGGAGGCCGCTTCCAATGAGAACTTCATAGGAACGGGACGGGGTGGCTACGGGAACGCTGATCATTTGTCTTTGGCTTTGGCTCTGGCTTTCATCATAGCGTATGCAGCTGCGAGCTACGAGCTACGGGGGTTGGAGCTAAGATCCAGTCGGGTTTTTTTGGCGCTGCAGGAGCGACGCTACAATGGAAACTCCTAGAACCAGGAGCACGATCGCCAAGGCCCATTCCGTGGGGACGGTCACGTAGCGCGAAGCCAGCATCTTCAGGCCGATAAGAATCAGCACCAACGATAATCCGTAATGCAGATATTGCAACTTGTTCATCATGCCCGCCAGAGCGAAATACATGGAACGCAGGCCGAGAATGGCGAATACATTCGAGGTGTAGACAATGAAGGCATCGCGTGTGATAGCTAGCACCGCCGGAATCGAATCGACGGCAAAAAGGATGTCGCTGGTCTCGACCGCCAGCAGCACCACCAGCAGCGGGGTCGCGTAGAGCGCTTCCTTGCGGGTGAAGAACTGGCCGCCGACATATTCCTTGGTGACCGGGAAAGCCTGACGGAAGAAACGCAGGACTAAATTTTTCTCGGGATGAATTTCGGCTTTGCCCTGGCGCAGCAGCTTGCATCCGGAATAGACCAGCAAGGCACCGAAGGCGTAGGTGATCCAGGTGAAGCGGCCGATCAGGCCCACGCCTGCGACTACAAACACGGCGCGCATCAGCATCGCTCCCAGGATTCCCCAGAACAGCACTTTGTGCTGATACTCTTCGGGCACTTTGAAATAGCCGAAGATGATGAGAAAGACGAACAGGTTGTCGACGCTGAGGGAGAGTTCGACCACATAGCCGGTTACGAACTGGAGCGCGTGAGCCTGGCCCCGCCAAAAGAACATCAGGACGGCGAACGCAGCCGCCAGTGCAATCCAGATTGCCGACCAGACGAGCGCTTCATGAAAACTGACGCGGTGGGGACGGCGATCGAGCACTCCCAAGTCGAGCGCCAGCATGGCCAGCACGAAAAGGTTGAAGAGAATCCAGAAGAGGAGCACAGGGAATCTTACGATACGGCAGTCGCCGGTCGCTCGTCGTTAGTAGCTAGTCGTCAGGTATTAGTGATTGCCTTCGCCTCGGGACACCATCGGGAGCACTGTGGGCTGGGATTTCTTTTTTCTGGCGGTCTTTTTTCCGGCGGTCTTGCGGGCGATCTTGGGATGGGAAGCGTTGGCGGGCCCGCGCTGCATCAAATCGGCGAGCGTTGTATGGTCCAGAATCCTGGCGGCTTCGTTTCGGACTTGCAGGAACACTTTGTACAAAGCACTATGGTCGGAATCGCTAACGATCAGAGCTCGCAACTGATCGGCATCGCCAAAGGGCGCCAGCGGCCCGTCAATCAAGCGGATGATTTCGCTCAAGCGAATCTCCGACGGCGGCCGGCGCAAGCGGTAACCTCCCTTGGCGCCGCGCACGCTCTCCACCATGCGCGCGTTCTTCAGTTCAAGGAGGATGAGTTCCAGAAATTTTTCAGGCAGATTCTCTTCGTAGGCGACATCGCGAATGCGGATGGCTCCCTGGGAATACCGCCGGGTCAGCACCATCATGGCCAGTAATGCATACAAGCCTTTTTGGGAAACCTTCATATTGCCTTGCCCCCTTGCCTCGCTCCCAACTATCTCTATTTAATCAATAGGCATTATAGAAAGATGCACGCGCGCTACCAAGCACAAAGTGCGCCGGCTTGGGCCAGTGCCGTGATTTCAGCAAGTTGCGGCTGGAGGAGCGAACGGAAGAGGCTGTTCTTGTGCACGGGTTTGCACTTTAAGGGAACGTTGCCTTGCCGCGCCGCCGTTGCGGTCGCCGTTACCATTGCAACGTCTTAACGTAAGCGCAAAATCTCGACAGTGATGTTATCGGGGCCGCCGCGGTCACGCGCCAGTTTGATGAGTTGGCGGCCGGCTTGTTCCGCGCTTTTATTTTCCACGGCATCAAGAATCTCCGCGTCGCGCACCAGGCCCCACAATCCGTCGCTGCAAATCAGGAGAACGTCTTTGGGGCGGAGGGGCTCGGGCCGGCCGGGAGAATCCATGACGAGATCGGGGTTTGTGCCCAAGGCCGCGGTCAGAATGTTCCGTTGCGGATGATGCTCGGCTTCTTCCGGACTGATCATTCCGGCCTCGACGAGGCGGCCGACATAGGAGTGGTCGCGGGTGACCCTGGTAATGTGGCCGTTGCGGATCAGGTAGAGCCGAGTATCGCCGACGTGCACGTAGTAGAGCGCGTCATAACTTCCAAGATCGCTGGCGACAACGTTTTCGGCAGTGCTCTCAGCGGCGTCCGACGGGCGAAGCGCGCCTCGGACGATCGCCGCCGCGGTACAGGTGGTTCCCATGCCGCGCAGTTCGGGATGGGCAAAACTGTATTGCCGGATCTGTTCGTGAGCCGCCTGCAAAGCCTCATTGAGGGCCGCCTGCGGGTCATCGCCGCTAAAATCGCGATAGACCGCGACCAGCGTTTCCACTGCCAGGCGGCTGGCTTCCTGACCGCCTTCGTAGCCGCCCATGCCGTCCGCGACAACGGCGAGGCGGCCTTTGCGCAGGAACTGCGCGTCATCTTCCGGCTCCCAATAACCAAAGGAATCTTCGTTATTCTGGCGCAGACAGCCGATGTCAGATTGGCCTGACACTTCTATTCCGGAGCGAACCTTCATCCGGGCACGACCTCAGTTACGGGAATGAGAAACATAGGCGACGATTGCTTTCGTGGGCACGGGCAAACTCGTGATTATATAGGGTTGATGCAAGAGGCTCAAACGGAGGCAGCAAAATTCCATAACCAACACGGAACCGGGGCTTAGTCGAGGCTGCGAGACCTTTTACCACAAAGGGCACGAAGGTACACGAAGGAAGTGCGGGCTGGAGCCGACATGACTGGTTGGAGCGGCTCTAAACGGAGACGAGGACGGCAGCGTAGGCAGCCGTCCTCGTAGAGAGGAAATCCAATAAAGAGCTAGGAACCTGACGGTGGATAGTAGCATTCCCCGGTCGGGTTAGAGGTACTGACGATGCCGCCTTCCGTAGCCAGATACACTGAGCCGGGCGGCGTGGTAAATCCTTGATAGGTAGCCGTGACCGTATACCAACCTGTTGACTCAAAGGACGGGGTGGTCAAAGGGGGTTGTGCGACATTCACAAAGGAGCATGCAGCGGGCAGGACCGGTGTGAGCTGTCCGTCCGTGCTCAACTGGACAGTTCCTGGCGGAGTGGCGTTCGGGTCACCGAAATCGCCGGTTTCAGGAAAACCGACCGGGGTACTCACTATCTGAAAGGCAACTTGATTACCATATAGAAGCTGTTGCTTCCCGCTGCTGTAGTTTCCCCAGATATACATTGGAACCGGCAGATTGGTATACAGGATGAAACCATTGCCCGCGTTCGCGTCCGTGTTCGAAACCGATAGCGTAATGGACTGCAGGTGGTTGGTGGTTCCGCAGCCCAACATGCTGAACACCAGTAGCGCGCAAGCCAACGCGGTAAAGAGAGTTTTACGTTTCACCGCCAAGTACCTCCAAAAGGAATCTTCCGCATCGTCGCAGCAAGCGTCACGGCGGGCAAGGTAACCAAAGTCACTGGACCGCAGGCCAACAAACACTTGTCCTGTCGCGTGGGCGCCCTCGGAGTCGCATGGCAGGGACTCATCCTCGTCTACAATCAGCACATGTCCGAACCCGCATCCGACGCAACGCCCGATCCAGCCGTTCCCCGGCCGACGCAGCCGGGACCTTCGCCGGCCCCGGTCGGCAATCCGGCCAGCTCTTTGGCCAGTAATCCGGTCAGCTCTCCCGTCGGCAATCCGGTGACGGAGTTTCGCATTGGCGAAGAATTTGGAACTGCTAAGCGGAACCTTCCTCCTGCCGGCATTGTCCTGATCTGCATTCTTGCGGTGGCTGTGGTGGTGGGAATTTTTGCGTTCACGGAGCGGGCGAAACCGCAGGGCGCGGGTTCCATTGATTTTGTGACGGCGGCCGAAGTACCGGGGCAAAACATGATCCTGGCGGCCATCACCGTGACGCTGCGGAATACGGCGGACAAACCACTGTGGATTCACACCGTCAAAGCGCAGCTCACAACGGGGGACGGGAACAACTTCGAGGATGAGGCGGCATCGGCGGTCGATCTCGACCGGTATTACCGGGCGTTTCCGGCACTGAAGGAAAGTTCGGAGCCGGCGCTCTCGCCTGAGACCAAGCTGCTACCTGGAGCGGCACAGAGAGGGACGATCATCGTCGGCTTTAAGGTTACAAAAGAGGCCTTCGATCAGCGCAAGTCTTTGACGGTTGCGATTCAGCCCTATGACCAGCCATTGCCGGTCGTGCTGAAGTGATGCCTTCGCTAGCGTCGTCACCACTCGCGAGTTGTTGCGTTGTCATCCTGCGCGTTGCGAAGGACCCTTGATTCCGCCGTCGCAAGCACAATGCAGAGGTCCTTCGCTTCGCTCAGGATGACACCTGGACTTGTGTGCTACCTGCGGCTTTCATTCGTTCTCTAGTTGTTTGCGCGCTTCGGCCAGGGCGGCTTTTTCCTCGCCGCTCACTTTGGGATACTTCAGGTTCATGGCTTTCAATGCATCCACTACAGCTTGCTCAACGACCAAGCGACTGAACCACTTGTTATCCGCGGGGACCACGTACCAGGGGGCGTGCTCGCTTGCGGTATGACGGATCATGTCTTCGAATGCTTCCTGATAAGCATCCCAGAATTGACGTTCCTTGACGTCGGCGGAGGAAAACTTCCAGTTTTTATCGGGCGTGTCGAGGCGTTCCATGAAGCGGCGCTTCTGCTCTTTTTTTGAAAGATTCAGGAAAAACTTGACCACCGCGATGCCGTTCCGGGTGAGGTAGCGCTCGAAGTTATTGATATCATCGAAGCGCTCTTGCCAGATATGTTTGGTGACCAGCGAGGGCGGCAGTTTCTCATTGGCGAGAACCTGGGGATGGATGCGCACCACCAGCACTTCTTCGTAATACGAGCGGTTGAAGATGCCGATGCGTCCCCGGCCCGGCGCGCGTTGCATGCAGCGCCAGAGGTAGCCATGCTCGAGTTCCTCGGCGGAGGGAGCTTTGAAGGACCACACTTGCACGCCCTGTGGATTCACTCCCGACATGACGTGCTTGATGGTGCCGTCTTTGCCGGCCGCGTCCATGGCTTGAAAAATGAGGAGGAGGCCCCAACGGTCCTGCGCAGCCAGAATGTCTTGCAGGCGGGCCATTTCTTTGACACCGTTCTCCAGCAATTCCTTGGCATGGGGCTTCAGTTCTGATCCCAGACCGTGCGTATCGGCGGGATCGTGATCCTTGAGGTGGAAGCGTTTGCCGTGCTCGATACGGTAGCGTTTGAGCAGTTTGTCGATTTTCATAGTGTTCCCTGGGCGCGAGTTTGGCTGGCGAACATGATTATAGACAGAGTTGATCGGGCTGGCCTGGCGGGGAGAGATTTTGGCAGACTTGCAAAATTTTCATTGGAGTGAGAGAACTCTGGCTATGAGCTTTGAGGTTTTGCGGTCTCCGGTGCGGTATCTGCAAGAGGTTGGGATTGGCGCCGATCAAGACTGGCTGCGCGAATACGGGACGTGGTTTGAAGGCGAAGGACAGGGGATCTCGGACGCGGTGGACCGGGCCGGCACTCCGTGGTTGCGCATGTTCGACCGCTTCGGCGCTCGAGTGGATGAAATCCTTTATCCTCCCGAGTACTGGCGGATGCTGAAAAATGGATACCGGGCAGGCATGCTCTGGCGCGCTTTTGGGGAAAACTCTGAGCCGAAGTCGCTGCTCCCGGCTTACCTTCTGCTTTACGTTACTGGTTACTATGATCCGGGATTGGCTTGTCCGTACACGGTGTCTTTGTCTACGGTTTCTCCGCTGTCGAAATATGGAGACGCGGAACTGAAGGCGCGGTTCTTGCCGCGCATGTTGCAGCGCGATGACAGTGTATGGCAAGGCGCGACCTGGATGACCGAGATCAAAGGCGGCTCTGACCTGGGGACCGCGGTGGAGACGGTGGCGCAAGCGGATGGGAGTAAGTGGCGGCTCACGGGCGACAAATATTTTGCTAGCAATGCTGGAGCCGAGTTGGCGGTGGTTGCGGCCCGGCAGGAAGGCGCGCCGCAGAACGTGCGAGGGCTCAGTCTGTATCTAGTGCCGCGTCGACGTGAAGACGGGCAACTGAATTATCAGATACGGCGGCTTAAGGATAAGATTGCGACGCGCTCGGTGCCTACCGGAGAGATCGAACTTCGCCGCAGCGAGGCTTGGTTGCTGGGGAAGGCGGAGCATGGAATCTATCTGATTCTCGAAGTGCTGAACCTGTCGCGCGTGGCCAATTGCATGGGCAGCGTGGCTTTGGCACAACGGGCGATCGCGGATGCTTATTCTTTCGCGCAGGGGCGCACGGCGTTTGGGAAGCCGATCATCGAGCATCCTTTGCTTTGCCGGCAGTTCGATTATCGTCTGCGGGGGCTGCGCGCGGCTTCGGGGCTGGCTTGGGAAGCTGTGCGTCTGCTCGACGAGGTGTGGCAGGAGAAGCCGCCGTACTCGGAACGTTATCATTTGTTCCGGTTGGTCGCTCACTTGGCGAAATATTGGACGGCGGAGTTTGCCGTGCAAACGGCTAAGTGGGCGATGGAAGTTTATGGCGGCGTGGGAACGCTGCACGAATATCGCGTAGAACGCTGGCTGCGCGAAGCCATGATTCTCGCCATCTGGGAAGGAACTTCGCATCGCCAGATGCTGGATGGGCTGGAAGTCATGCAGCGCAAAGGCGCACACCGGTTGCTGTTCCAGCATCTGGCGGGCACGGCGCCAGACACGCAACTGCGCGAGATGGAAGCGCGGGTGGAGCGACAGCTCGGGCTGGCGGAGGTTGAGAAGGAAGGAACGCTGGAGAAGCTCTTTGGCGATCTGGCTTCGTTTACGGCGGAGGCGCTGTTGCAGAAACCCTATTGAGCAGGTTTCATAAATGTCATTCCATAAACTATGAGCGCAGTCTGACCTCAGCGGCTAAAGCCTTCCCCGAAAAAAGGTCGGTCATCGCAGCGCTGATGCACAGCGCCACCCAGAAGCAAAACAAAATCGCTAGTGGGTCGCATCCGCGTACTTCACCGAACAACCGTAGGGACGCGTCGCGGGCGTCTCCACCGGCCTTCCGGCCATAGCCTGCTGCAGCGCCAGATTTACGTAGTTTGTCGCGCCTGGAACGTCGTTCACGTCGGTGGTCGGTTTGTCGTCAATGGCTCCGTCGTAGATCACCACTCCTTGAGGATTGATGACAAACATGTGCGGAGATGTTTTGGCGTCGTATAGATGGCCGATGTCGCCGGTGGGGTCGAGCAGCGCGGCAGTAGGCGCGGCTTGCCTCTTCGCCAGATAGTCGTTCTCTTCACTCGCAGTCACGTAGCCTTGCTTGCCCGGCGCCGACGACAGAATGGTGAACCACACTACGCCTTGAGCCGTCCACTGTTTTTGCAGGCGCTGCATGTTGCCGCTGTCGTATTGCTTGCGGACGAAGGGACAGCCATTGTTGTGCCATTCGAGGACTACATACTTCCCGCGATAGTCCGCGAGGTGAATGGTTTTGCCATTGCTGGCTGCGCTCGTGAAGTCGGGCGCTGGCGCGCCTACTTTCGCGGCCGAGAGTAGAGGCGGGGCTACGCTTAAGAGTAATGCGAGTATGCAGGGAACTAACCTGGGACCTATGCCCGGAACTATGAGTTGTAGAGTTGAGCGTTTCATGGCTGTGATGCCTCCGCTGGATGGATTTTAATACTGGAACTTCTTGCTGCGCTGGACTTGCTGATCGGCACATCGATTATGTAAGACTGATTCGAGTCTGGATGAGTTGAGTCGGAATGGTCGGCGGAGAACACGATTACGCCTTGCAGGCGTGCGATGGGTTTGAGCAGGCGCTCGGACTTCCGCAGCGTCAGGCGAAAGCCCGTGGTTGTGGGCTGAAGCTTCTGCGGCGCAGCGTTTTCAATCTGCGACTCGGACAGCGGGAAGAAAATCGCTTGCGTGACTTCGCGACCTGCGATTTCGCTACCGAAATTCACGCTGAGCACGAACAAGTCGCTGGTGTCGGCTACGTTGAACCGCCAGCCTCCCGGCGCGGGGCGCGGCAAAGACTGGCTGGTAGCCGCGAACAGATGTTCGTTCTCGACATCCTGCTTACGCACAACATTGTTGTGAACGTGCAGCATTGGCGGCGACTTGATCGGAAGAGTGAGGGTAAGTTCCGTTTTTCCGGGGACGCACATTTCGTGGCTGCACACCAGCAGTTTCACCTTGGCATCGATCCGGATGGGCGGCTGCGTTGGCAGGCTGGCCGCGGCTTGCAGCGGCACGATTAAAAGCACCGCGTCTTCGTAGCCATAATCCACGATGGAGCCGCTCTCAAAACGCTTTGGCGTTGGCCACTCGATGGCTCCGGCGGTGAGACCTGCGGGCAACTGCCACTCGATGCTCGGCGGTTCGCCCGAGTCTCCGGGATTGACCCAGTAGATGTGCCAGCCTTTGTCGAGTTGGAAGCGCAGACCCAGATCGAGCGTTTGTCCTGGGGAGATCCACGGATGCCGAGCAATGAGTTCGAGCGTTCCATGTGGAATGGGTGAGGCTTGCGGGTACGCAGTTGCCGCGCATAGCAGCAGTGCGGCTCCACATGTGAGCACGCGGCAAAGCCAACTCAGCGTACTGCTTCGCATGTTTCTTTCGATGCACAAACCGTCCAGCAAGTTTTTCTTATTCTGGTGGCGTGCGCCTCCCGTTGGTCTGGAGATTGTTTGCTCCGTGCCGTAATATCTAACTTGCATGTTTGAGGAGAAACGCGAACTATGAGCGCCATTGAACAAGCCACCCCCGCAATTCAGTTCCCTGCTCTGGCACCGCCTCGCCGCTATCTTTTTGGCCCAGGGCCCAGCATGGTGCATCCGCGCGTTTACGAGGCGCTGTCGAAGCCGATTGTTGGGCACCTTGATGCCTACTTTATTCAAGTGATGTCGGACGTTCAGGAACTGCTCAAGACCGCATTCGGAACCACAGACGGCGCCACGCTGGTGATTTCAGGTACGGGCAGTGCGGGCATGGAAGCGGCCGTGGCGAACTTCGTCGAGACCGGAGCCAACTTCGCG
>Ga0187851_10005438_pt1 | contig 10160 bp, 9 predicted proteins | sample June2016WEW_6_10_FD_132997 | JGI IMG/M metagenome (GOLD analysis project Ga0187851, IMG submission 132997) | Peatland microbial communities from SPRUCE experiment site at the Marcell Experimental Forest, Minnesota, USA - June2016WEW_6_10 | ecosystem: Environmental > Terrestrial > Soil > Wetlands... | reverse complement strand
TCGCCGTGGATCGCGTAGGCGGTGCCGATGAAGAACACCGGGTTGTACATCTGGCCGAGCGGGACCGTGACCCAGCCCGGCAGGAAGCGAGTGGTCGTGAAATGGCCGGTCGGCGTGATGGCGCGACCACAGGAGCCGTCACTGCAGTAGTAATATCCGCCGCCGGAGGAGACGTGGCTGACCAGCGCCAGCTTGTTGTTCCGGTAGAGCAGGAGCACCCGCAGCCCTAGATTCACTTCCACCCGCAGCGCACCGCCGCGCGGATAGCGCGATTGCGGAGCGCGGGGGCTAACCAGCGCGTGCTCTGTCTGCGCGCCGACGATGCCGTCGGCGCTCAGTCCCTGCACCTCCTGGAACGCCCAGACCGCTTCCTGGGTGCTGGAGCCGAACTGGCCGTCCGCAGCGCCCGGGTAATACTCGAGCTGCGCCAGCCGGTGCTGGAGCGCCCTGACGGCGCTGCCCCGCATGCCGTACTGAAGCGCGCGCTTGGCCGGCACGTACGCGGACGACGGCACGCGGGCCGCCGCCACGTGAACGGTGGCCGGCGGCGGCGTCCGCCCGGCCGCCGACGCGACCCCCGGTACCGCGCCCGCGAGCGCGATGCCCGCCACCGCGATGCTCCCGGCGACGGCCCGGTTGATACGCAAGAACCTGATCATGCGACTCACACTTTCTCCGCTTCGCTTCCGCTGTACCCGCCAGGAAACTGGCCGCATCGGGTCCCAGGGCAGGCAACCGCGGACCCAACGTCACGTTCTGCCCGGACAGACCTCCTCGGCGAATTGGGACCCAGGCAGGTATGAGCCGGAAGCTGCCGTCACGTGGATCGAGGTGCTCGCCACCGGGCCAACGGGCTGACCACGATACGTTACCGCCGCTCCGCCTTGAAGAACCAGACGAGCAGGACGGCACCGAGCGCGTTTCTACCCGGCGCCTGGCTTGGTGTTCTCCTGCAGAAGAAGGAGGCCATGGCGGTCTCCCCGGCCGAATTCCACGGTGGCCGCGGAAATGCGGTGGTACATCAGGAGGTTGGGGCGTGCCGCGTGCCCGAGGCCGAGCGCGTGCGCGAGTTCATGGCGCAGGATGACGGTCTCCCCAGGCGGCTGGGGGGCGGCAGTGGCGACGATAACGAGGCCGCTGGTGTAGTGGCTCGCGCCGGGGGCTGTCATCGCGCCGCCGAGCCCGGCCCGGCCTGTGCACGGCCTGAAGGGAGCCGCCGCCGGGAGGGTGGGCAGGAAGCTGACGTGGATCTCTTGCGCTGGCACCTCGTGCCCGGCAGCGGCTGGCGGCCAGGACTCACCGGTGCTGAGACCTAGGCCGGTGAGCTCGGCGAGCTCGGCGACGACGGAGGTCACGGCGACCGCCTGCTCTGGCTGGTGCGGTCCCGTGATCCTAACGGTAATCGGCAGGTCGGGCCGCCAGCGCAGCGGCCGCCTGCCGTGATGCCGCAGGAAGGTGTAGTCGATGCCGTACTGCAGGGGCGGGGGCGGAGGCTGCCAGCGGCTTGGAGACCCGGGCGGCGGCGGCAGTGGCGCGCCCACCAGGTGCGGGTCAGGCACCGGATAGGTACCCAGCAGGCTCCGCCGCCGTCTGCGGCCGGACTGGCCAGGTCCTGGCCCGGAGGGCGGGCTCTCGTCCACGTCGGGCGCCGCGCGGTCAGTTCCGGGTCCCGGTCTCAGGGAGCACCGGCGCCCCCGCCCGACGGCTGGCCGCCTGCGTGGGCACCGGCGGCAGCAGGGCCGGCGCCGGGCGGAGCGGGCAGCTCGGGGATCGGGCCAGTTTCCGTGATGCCGGTCTTGGCCGGGTCTCGCATCATGCTGGCCATTCGTACCCTGGCGTAGTTCGCGGCCTCCGCGGCCAGCGCCTTGCGGTCTGAGATGGCGGCGATGCGGCGCTGGTCTTCCCGCTGCAGTTGCCCGTCGTGCAACTCGAGCGCCGCCTCAGCCCGGTCCTTGGCCGCCTCGGCCCGCGCGACACGCTTGGCTTGGCGGCTGTATAGCTTGCGCAGCCGCCGGAACGCGAAGTACTCAGGGTTGTACAGCCGCTCGGCCTCGATCATGGTGCAGGCCCCACTGATCAGGTAGATCGCGGCGAAGAAAATCGCCTGCAGGAGGAACGGCTGGTGCGGCGCCGGGATCGTCGGGGTGAAGTTCAGGCCGCCGATGTTGGCGTTGCCCCGCCACCGGATCAGGAACATGGCCAGCCCGAGGCCCAGCCACACCGTGGCGGACAGGACCAGAGGGAGCCGAGAGGGACGGTGCCGAGGGGCCCAGTGACGGCCTCGGCGGCGGACGGCACGGGCCACGCCCAGGGTCCCGGCGGCGACCAGCGCCATGGACGTCGTGCCGACGGCCATCACCCAAGCCAGCCATTCCTTTTCCGTGCTCAATACCAGCTCGAGGACGTTATGGAAGGCGATGGTGTCTGCCATCGCGCCGACGAGGATCAGCAGGGCCAGCAGGATGAGGCCCCCCATGCTGCGGCCGGCGACCAGGTGCGGCTCGGCCCAGTCCTGGCGTGGCGCCGGCCAGGAGCCTTGCCTGGCATCGCGCGCAGAGTCCGGCCCTTCGCCGCTATCCAGAGCCTGAAGTCCCGTCGCTCCCACCGGGGGCCCGGACAGCCCCCGATCGGGCAGCTCTCCGGTCAAGCGGTTCCGGCTGGCGAGATAATCCGACCGGAAATGGTCAAGTTTCTCCCTTTCGTGCTCGGCCTTGACGCTGGCCTCGGTCAGCCACTGCCGGGCCTGCCCGCGGTGAACGCCGATAACGTGACAATGGTCGACGTACTCGCTTTCCACGGTCGCAATCCAGGCCCCGGTCCACGATTCGATCAGCGGGTCCAGAGATGCTCCGGTGCCCTCGTCGATGGCCCCATCGAGCGAAGCGGTGAGCTGCCCTACCCGCTCCAGCACCGCGTCCCGCTGCGGGGCAGGCAGCATGTCGAACGGGACAGCATGCCAGCTGTCGATCTTGGGAATGTGCACGTACCGGCCCCGGCTCGGGTCACGGTTCCGAAACAGCAGAGTGTCTCGCCAAGAGCGGCGGCCGCCCCAGGCCGCCCGATCCCGGCGACGACGGGTAATACCAGAGCCACTCATCGTATCTCCCTCCGGGCGCGAAATCGCCCTGGTTTTGACCGATGGAATCCGCACCGCGCTATGGCCCGTCCTGCCCGTCGGCCCGGGCCCCATCCGGACGGGTGCTCGGGAGCCAATCGGGCAGGGAAGGTCGCGCCATCTCCAGGTAAGGGACCACAGCGCTGCCATCGGGGTGGTGGTGAACGATATGACGTGTGTAGGTTCCGCATCGCCGCAGCGAGTGGTGGAGCAGCTGACGGACACGGCTGTCCAGGATCCGCTCCCTGGCCGTGATCGTCTCCGAAAGCCGTGTCTCCTCCGCACGGAGCTGGTCGGCCTCCTCCATCGCCTTCTGCTCCAGCGCCAGCACCTTGTCGCGCTCGGCCATGAATTCCCGGAGGCGGCGCGACCGGACCAGCGCCTCGTGCACATGCTGTTCGACCACGTTCCGGCGGGCCGGCTCCGGCGGTTCGTTCGGCATGCCGTCGAGTACCTTGCGGGCACTGGCGGCCCGTTCCTCAGCGGCCGCGATCTTCTGGTGGACCTCGGCCCGCGCCCGGTAGGTGCCTTCCATGTCGGTCAGCATGCGGCGGTGCTCGCGCTCGGCCCAGTCGAGGAAGTGGCGGTGGCGAATCTCCATATACGGCGTGACGGCAGTACCCGGGCCGGCCGGATGGGCGGAACTGGTCAGTGTCGATAGCAGCGGGACTTCGGCGTTACCGTCCCGCCGCGCTGCCCATATGTCGGACAGCCTGGCCAGGGGGCCGTACCGGACCGGCCCGGGCGACTCGCCATTCAGGCCGGCTGGTGACCTACGTGCCATCGCTGCTCCCGCCCCGGTCGCCTCTGGCTTTTTCAACTGCTGTCCGGCATTCCGGCCGTCCCCGGCTGAGCTGCCCCCTGGTCTCCCGGAACGTGACATGGCATCCGCCGGCACGACAGCGAGTGCTCTGGGGGACGACACGTTCAAGGTGCCCGGGGAACCTGGCGCCGTCGAACAACCGGTCGCTGGTCCGCCCCGCTTCTGCCTCGCCACGTTGGTAGACCACTCGGCCAGCGCCGCGTCCAGAGCCTCGTCGCTCGGGCCGGTGCCATCGAGCGAAACCACCAGGTCACTCCACCGGCAGATGAGCCTGGAGACCTCATCCTGGGAAATTGTTATCTCGCGCTCTCCCCCGGACGTCTGCCGCAGGGAGATCGCGGCCTCCCACACTTCGGCCCCGAGTAGCTCCTGCGCGATGGTGAACTGGCTGGTGCCCTGGTCACAGTGTCTCCTGAAGCCCAGGAGAGCGACTGTGGTCAGCCAGGCGTCGGTGTCGGCGCCGTCGAAGCCGATAAACAGGTCGGCATCGGGCTCCGGGGGATGTTCTTCGTCGAAGAGACCCCGGGCCGTGCTGGGTGTGTCGATGAGCCGGAACATGACCCGGTCACCATCCGCCTCATAACTCAGCGTGACAACTGGGGTCTTGAGCCATGCTTCGCGGCCCAGCCACCGGCGCAGCGGCCCTGGCTCGGCGTCCTCGAGGGGCAGCAGGAAGATCGCGTGCTCAGGATCGGAGGTGCTCGTCACTTCAGCTCAGTCCTCGGTCTCGATGTCGAACAGCGCGAAGACTTTCCGCTTCGCGGAAGCGAACAGGCGCGGTACGTCGAGGCCAGGGGCCGCCGCCGCCGCCGTGGCGACAGTGTGATGTGTGCGCACCAGAGAAGCTGCCTTCAGCTCATCGGGGGTCAGGCCCGCAAGCTTGGCCACCTTGTCTCGAAGCCTCTTTTTCTGCTGTCGGGCGGTAACGACGGCCTTGGCGTCGGCGGGCGGGGCGTCTTCCTCCGTCTCGAGCATCAGGCGGAGCATCTCGCGATGCCTTTCCGAGAGGTCCAGCACCTCGATCACGGCGGTGATGCGGTCCTGGATGGACTCAATCCGCTGGACAATTTCATCCTCGTGACCCGTGACAATCGGGAAAAGCCCGCTCTGCGGAAGCGCCTCGCCAGTCGTTGCGTCAGCGGATGGCAGTTGAGTGGCGTTACGGTGCCGGAGGATGTCATGGCAGGTGTTGTTGAGAACGGTCAGGAAAAAAGTCCTGAATGTGCCCCGGCCCGGATCGAAGCCCACATGCTGTCCGCCCGGGCTGTCCTTATTGCCCGCTCGTTCGCTGCTAACGTCATGGCGGGCCTGGCCGGGCCCAATCGCACCGTTTCGCTTCGCCAGGAGTTTCATCCATACCGTGCTGATGGCGTCCTCAACGTCGTTGGCACCTAATAGCTTCGAGGCCAAGGCGCGCGCGGAGCTAAGCAACTCGGCCTCTACCGCCCGCACCAGGGCCTCAAACAGTTGGTCAGCCCGCTCACGTTCGCCGCAGAGCGCCCAGTCACGCGCCAGCCCATTCATGCTCGGCTGACTGCCTGACGAAACCGCCGAGGTCCCGTCGGGGACATCGTCAGGGATGTTGCCGCTCGCCATAATGTTCCCCCCGGTTACTGGGACGTATCCCGCCGTCCCCTGACCGCATTAGCAATCATGATGGTTATACGAACGATGACCAAAAAACGTGACACATCCCCGGACGGGCAACTGCGGCGCAGGAGTGTCCCCTGGTCAGAAGGACGTGACAGGCATGGCGGGAGTCATCTGCCGCCAAAGCGCGGACCGGCCCCCGGGTTGGAGCGTCCTCGCCGGTGGACGGCGGATGCGGCCGCCGTCCACGGCCAGCACAGCGGGAATCCATCCCCCCAACCATTGCACTCTGCCGCATAACGGGTATCTCGGACTATAACCGTAGACCGCACGGAACAGCGTGCTAGAGTCACGCCGAGGGGGCGGATCATGGATGAAATAAGTTCTCTGCGCATCCAGCTGAATGTTTCTGATCAGTCACGGCTCGGTCATCTTCAGGCGTACTTAAGCTGGGCAGCGCCTGACGCCAGCGCGCTGCGAGTGGCAGGGCGCCCACGCGCGGGCGAGCAGGGCGCGCTTGACATCATCGAGGTGATCGGCGGCGGCCGGGTGCTCGGCACGATCCGGGTCCGGCCAGATTTCTTGCGGTCTCGCAGGTCTACGGAGGCCGTTTGTCATGCGTATTAGCTGCAGCTTTCATCGTCTTTTCGGCGCGGCGGTAACCGGCGTCCTGATGGCAGCCGCGCTTACCGCCTGCGGGTCGTCAAGTTCATCATCGCCGGTATCGCTGACTGGTACGTGCCTGACGAATAAGGCCGCTCCGCTGGCGCTGGTCATGGGCTCACGATCAAATGTGCCAGACCCAAGGCTGCCGACTCTCGTTGATCCGCTGCTGGAAGATACGGCCAATGACCAGCGGCAGATTTCGCTTATCCGTATCGACGGCCAGCCGAAGGTCTTCACGCCGCCACCGTTCAGCACCACGGCGCAGAACCCCGCGGCACGCACGCAGGACCTCATCAGCTACCTCAACGATTATGTCGGCCCCATCCTGCACGGCAAGATTCACGCCCAGGTCGCGCAGGCAGATGTGCTCACCGCTCTGGACCTGGCCGCCTCAGCCACCGGCCCGAACGGAAACATCATCATCGTAGATTCCGGTGTGCAGACCGTCGCGCCGCTGGACTATCAGGATCCAGGCCTCTTGCTGGCCCCGCCCAGCGACGTAGTCGCGTACCTGCGGCAAGAGGACCTCCTGCCGAACCTGACCGGCCGGCACGTGCTGCTATCCGGATTCGGATATACCGCATCCCCGCAGCCCGCACTTAATCAGCCGCAGCGGAACAACCTCGTCGCCCAGTGGGTAGCCATCGTTAAGGCTGGCGGGGGCTGCGTCACAGTGGATCCGACACCCAATACCTCAGCGGAGATATCAGGCCTGCCCCCGGTTGGCATAGTCACGCCGCCGGCCACGCCCACCTTCAGCAATTGCGGCACCTTCACGCTGGCCGATGCCGGAAGCGTCGGATTCGTCGTAGACAGGGGGACCTTCCGGGATCCCACAGCTGCGGAAGCGACCTTGCAGCAGCTGGCCGATACGCTCAAGCAGGGCACCGAACACATCACGCTTATCGGCAGTACCTCCAGTGAGGGAGGTGACGCGGTTAACAATCCGTTGTCGCTGCAGCGGGCCAAAGCAGTCGAGACAGTCTTGTTCTCGATGCACATCCCGGCCAGCCGCATCACCATCATGGGCGATGGTTCGCATTGGCCCGGACGGGTGAATGACATAGGGCCCGGCGGCGTGCTGTTGCCGGCCCAGGCCGAGCAGGATCGTGAGGTAATCGTCCAGCTCCCCCAGTGCACGTGAAACCGGGCCCGGCCAGACAGCCCTGATCCGTGGCGTCATTCAGCCTGACCGTGCACTTTGGACCGACCATGCGACGGTCCTCAGGCCGGAGGTCGAGCCCAAGCTCGGCGCCGCTGTGGATGCCGGGGTCGGGGCGGGGGCCCCGGTCGAGGTGGGGACCCCGGTCGGGGTGTAAGTCCCGGTCGGGGTGGGGGCCCCGGTCGGAGTGTAAGTGCCGGTCGGGGTGGGAGTACCGGTCGGGAGCGGGGTGCCAGTCGGGGCCGGAGTCCCGGTCGGGGCGGCCATCCCACCCTCGGTCACGCTTGGTACGGGTGACTCTTGGGTGGCTGTGGACGGCTGGCCCGGGACGGGCGCTTCGACATCGTTGGCGTTGACATTGGTGTTGCCGGTCCCGCGGGCGGGCACGACCGAGTGGGTGGCGTGGCTTCCACGGGGGCTGGCTTGCTGAGCCGCGGCGGGCAGGCCGGACTGCGGGCGCGCTGATGTCGGCCCGAGCCCTCCCGCCATCACCCAGCCTCCGGTAGCGATCACGGCGATGGCGGCGACGGCCACGGAGGCACGAGCGGGGAGCCTGGCGCGGATCCGCTGGTCTTGTTTTCTGCGCTGGCGGGCGGCTGTCGCGGTCAGGTCAGCCCGCAGGTGCGCAGCCCGCCCGGCGACCTCTGCGGCACTGGCCGGCCGGGCCAGGGGGTTCTTGGCGGTCAGGTTGGCGACCAGCGCCGCAACCTCCGCAGGCACCGACGACGGCAACCGTGGCAGCGGCCGCTCCTGGTGCGCCACGGCCACCGCCAAAGGCTCGCCGTCGAACGGGAGCCTGCCGGTAAGGCACTGGAAGGCCACGATGCCCAGCGCGTAAAGATCGGCCGCGGGCGTAGCGGGCACACCCGCAACGCGTTCGGGCGCCAGGTAGGCGGGGGTTCCGATCAACATCCCCGGGAGGGTGAGCGGCGCGCAGCCCGTCGCCTGGGCGATCCCGAAGTCGGTGATCTTCACTTGCCCGCGCTGGTTGACCAGCAGGTTCCCCGGCTTGATATCCCGGTGCACCAGGCCAGCCGCATGCGCGGCCCGCAAGGCGGCGGCGGCCTGAGCGATCAGGCCCATCGTTCGCGCCGGATCAAGCGGTCCCTCGTCCAGCAGCCGGGCCAGCGATGGCCCGTCGACCAGTTCCATCACCAGGTAGGGAGGATACGGTGCAGCGGCCTCCCGGTAGTCGTATACCGTCGCGATGCCCGGATGGGACAGCAGTCCCGCATTCCGGGCCTCGGCACGGAACCGGGCCAGGCCTTCCTCGTGTCCGGCATATCCGGGCCGCAGCAGCTTCACCGCCACCGGCCGATCCAGCACGAGGTCTGTGGCTCGCCAGACCTCGCCCATCGCGCCTGCGGCGATGCGGTGGTCCAGCCGGTAACGCCCCTCGAGCAGCAGTCCGGGCGATACCGGGACGTCGGCCCCTGCCCCCATGGCCAGTTAATGCCCCGACTGAGGTGAACTTACCCACCGCACGCGGAACCTATTTGGCTGAGCGAGCAGCCTGCAGACGGCCCCCGATGCCCGGGGCGCCTTGGACGCCGTTCAGGTGTCCGGTGAAGCTCACGGTGGTGCCGGCCAGCCAATCACAGAAAGTGACGCCCGCTTGATCGGCGCTGGCCACCGTAGGCTGACCACCATGGAGAAGTCCTCCGGCCGCTCACCGCCCGGGCGCAGATACCGGGTCATCGAGCTGCGGCTGACGCGGCCCAACGACATGTTCGAGATGCCGCAGACCGACGTGTTCTCGGAGTACCGCAACTTTCTCACCGGTGTCGACTTCTGCTTGAGCGCGCTGCGCGGCAGCCTGTCCAGGCGCCCGGTCCGGCTGCAGATCCAGCTGCCGGCCGAGGAAATCAGCGCGGGGCTGGACGACCGGATGGCCCGGACACTGCGGCGGTATTGCCAGCACCGGCTCCGGTACAACCGCTGGGAGAGCCGGGCCTTGCGGCTCGGCGGCATCAGTGCGCTGCGGATCGGCGTGCCCGTGGCCGCTCTGGGGCTGATCCTCACGGTCCTGGCGACCGGGATGCGGCCTGCTGGAGGTGCCGCCAATGTCATCACCGATCACGTCGGCTGGGTACTGGCCTGGATCGGGCTATGGTTCCCGCTCGACGAGTTCCTGTTCTACCCGCTGAGCTATGGCCGTGAGAGCAGGGTACTGCGCCTACTTTCGGACGCCACGGTTACCTTGTCTCCCCACCAGTCCCAGACCCTGGCGGGACGGGGAGTGAGTGAGAGCCCGGGCGGCGCGCCCTGGCCCGGGGGATCCGGCCACGCGCCGAGACCCCCGAGATCCGGCCGCCGCACGCCCAGGCCCGGCAGAGGATGAACGGCCGGAGTTCCTCCGCCGGCGGGAACCCAGCCGCACGAGTACCGGACAGCGACTGCGAACGGGGCCGGGATCGATGAGTATCTGGTTTCAGCACTCGGTCGTGGCCGCCGGGAAACTGCGGCTTTTCTCCTTCTTCGTCGCTTTCATTGCGACGTTCCTCTTTATCCGGCTCAGCGTCCGGATGATTCGCGCGCAGGTGAGGTGGTGGCCGGGCAACGTCACGCCGGGCGGGGTGCACGTCCACCACGCGACCTTTGGCTTGATCTTCATGTGCGTCGGCGGGGTCGGTGGCCTCGTGGTACAGGAAACCCGGTCGGGCCTGGCGGTCGGCGCCGCCGCGCTGCTGGGCATCGGCATGGCCCTGGTGCTGGACGAGTTCGCCCTCGTCCTGTTCCTGAAGGACGTGTACTGGAGCGAGCAGGGACGGCTGTCGGTGGAGGTCGTCTTCATCGCCGTGGCC
>Ga0187851_10005436_pt1 | contig 10162 bp, 9 predicted proteins | sample June2016WEW_6_10_FD_132997 | JGI IMG/M metagenome (GOLD analysis project Ga0187851, IMG submission 132997) | Peatland microbial communities from SPRUCE experiment site at the Marcell Experimental Forest, Minnesota, USA - June2016WEW_6_10 | ecosystem: Environmental > Terrestrial > Soil > Wetlands... | reverse complement strand
GCGATGCGGCCGGCGTCCTTGGTGGCCTGGCGCTGGGAATCGTTGAAATAGGCGGGAACGGTGATGACGGCCTGGGTGATTTTCTCGCCGAGACGCATTTCGGCGTCGGCTTTGAGCTTGGCGAGAATCATCGCGGAAATTTCCGGCGGCGAAAAGAGTTTCGGTTTGCCGTCCACTTCCACTTCCACGGCGGCGTCGCCGTTGGACGTCTTGACGACTTTGTAGGGCACGCGTTTGATTTCCTCCGACACCTCGTCAAATTTGCGGCCCATGAACCGTTTGATGGAATAGACGGTGTTGCGGGAGTTGGTGACGGCCTGGCGTTTGGCGGCCTCGCCGACCAGCCGCTCGCCGCTCTTGGTGAACGCGACAACGGACGGCGTGGTGCGCTTGCCCTCGGAATTTTCCAAAACCAACGGCTCGCCGCCTTCCATGACCGCCATGCAGGAGTTCGTCGTTCCCAAATCAATGCCTAAAACTTTTGCCATAAAGATATAAAAATTGGTTGACTGCTCCATGTTCCCACGCAATTACGATGCCGCAATTCAAATAGCGACATGAAAGCATTGCAAACAAAGGACGGATTTAATTTTTGCCATTTTTTCAGCCGTTGAAAAACAGCGCCAAAAGAGTCATTGTGGCACAACGAGAGTGCCGTTTGGCACAGTTGGAAGATTTGTTGGAGGGACGGGAATATGCACTTCACAAGTGCCGATGTGACAAAAATGGAAACGATGGCACAATCTGGGGATTTGCGTATTTATGGAAGCAGGTGGTCGCCTAAATGATCCATTTCAGACAAACCACGTTCAGCCGCTTCTTCCAATGAAATACCTGCGAGATTGCAGGCAACCGTCAAAGACCAGAGCAACTTCCAAGCACATTCGATTGCCTTTCCTCTCTCTTCCGGGGTGAGTTCTCCATTAGGCAATCCCGCTTCCAATGTTTTACTAAACTTGCCTGACGCCTCGGTAAGCCCGGTGAGAGCATATATCCAAGGCTGGTCAGTCCTTTCGGGATGTATTTCAACCTGCTCTGCTTTGGACTGGAACTCCTTGAATGTGATGGCCATTTGATTGTTTACGCTGCTGCGCTTTAAACTGGCGCTCAATCTCTTGCAAAAGCTTTGGCTCTGGCGGCCTCCATGAGGGATGCTTGATTACCTTCCCGTCAGCCGCATAGTGAACTTTCCCGTCTGGCCAAAGTTTATTCATGTTCGCTTCGTGAACAATATCAAACAATCGCCCCGGTTGAACCCCCATCTCAACCATTGTGCCCAAAGCGAAATACATCAGATCAATCATTGCATCGGCTTGGTCTGCAATTGACTTGGCTTTCCGAAATTCCTCAATTTCTTCCAGCATCCAATTATAGCGTTTCTTTGCGCGATCTTCCGGCAACATCTCTGGATTGCTTGGGCACTCGTGATTGAAGGCAATGTGGAATTGCCTCACCTTCTCGAATGAGTCAGTTAAGTTCATTTTTTGGTTCCCAGCAGTTCAATTGGGCGAATAAAGACCGGAGTATTTTGCACCAATTTACCCCGCTTAACAGCACATGTTGTTTTTACTTGTGTTCAGCTTGCTCGCCGCATGTTCACAATTTCACACTATCTGTAGGGCGAAGCATTTATGGACACACAATACCATGTAGTTCTAAATAATGTCAATATGTTGTTTTCTCTTTATTTCAAGCATGTTATAGTCATACAGAAGGTCTTTTTAGGTTAATTATTGGACATATTATCCCAATGAAACGCTCGCGGTTTTTAGGGCTTGATTCAGGCGGTGCGCTGCTTATTCACACCGTTGATCCAGGAAATCGTCTTCGGCTGCCTTCCGACCTTGCGGACTATGTGCCATGGCTTAGAGAACCTTCACGAAAGGCATATATGTACTTGGGGCGCTACGGCGGCGTTCAGGTGATGCATGACTCCATCCCCGGCGGGAAAGAGGCACAACAGATTATTTCCTCGATTCAGGACTCTCCGCCTAAAGCAGAGGAATCAGGAACCGATCTGATGCGCTTGATGCGCTATCAGCTTACGCGTTGTGAGGCGGTGTTTGGCGAAGACCGTTTTGGAATTGTGTTGCCACGCGAATTTCGTGATATGGGGCTTCTTCCAAACCAAGGGGAAGTCGCTGCCCTGTTAATTGTGGGCAAAATTCTGGAAATTTGGCGTGCCGACAAATGGGTTGAACATATCCGCGCTGTGCGCGGCAGCCTCCCAGAGACTATTGGGCGGGCATTAGACGAACTCGAAAACCGGTAAGCTCGTGTGAAAGAGGTTATTTCTTCCGTTTGGCTGGCTTCTTGGACTTCTCTGGTTTGACGCGCACTACCCGTCGCATTACTTCGTCAAAATCCATTGAAATCATTGGATTTTTCTGTTTTTTTGACCGCTGCACATCCCAAGTCTGGCATCATTCTGTGGTTTGACAACCCAAAATTGGCGTTAATGGTTGTGAATAACTTTGTGAACAACTGTTCATAACTAGCCGCTACAAATGGCTAGACTTTCTTTTTTAATCCATTATGGTAGTAGCATGAAATTGGAAATTGATTTGAGTGATCAGACTCAACTTATCAAGTTGAGAAACGAGTTGCAGCGTTATCTCGGCATCATTGAATTTGCACTAAGCGGTAGCGCCAGCAGCAAACCCATTGGCACTTTGCCGTTGCCAATGTCGTTTCCTAACGGAGAAAACGGTACGCCCAGAGGAACGGACGAGGCTGTGAGGAAGATTATTGGTACGCTTGGGAAACGATTCACATCAACGGATATTTATATTCGTTACGGCGATGATGCTAAAGAAAAACGTGGCGCAATAAAGGCTTCGTTAAAGCGGGCAGAGGATGATAATCTTATCCGCGTGCATACACGCGGGCAAGGCCGTCGCCCCACTCAGTTTGAAAAAGTTTCGGCTTAAAAATGCATGAGCCGCCGGGCGATTCGTCTTGGTTGACATCCCGGCGGCCCAAACACATATTGTTCTTTGAAGTATTTCGGGTATGGGGCTGAAGCGAAAAGGCCAACGTGTCCAAAACGCCGGTCCCAACGCAGAATCGAGGTCCAAACTCGGTTCTAAGCCTCATACTCGCCCACATGCCGACTTGGTCGTATGAATAACACGCTCCCCTTGGGAGGGAGAATACCGGGATTGCGCCCCGGAGTCGGCTCACATTCAAAGAACTCTTCTATATTGCTAGAAGGCTAGCAGGATAGCAAATTTGCTATTGGACTTTAATGGGCATTAATGGCTAATGCTGAGGCTAATTGGGGTTCTGCGGTTTCAACTTACTTTTTCGCTGCCTCAGGCACTTCTCCCACTGGATTAATCTGGCCTTTGAATTGATTGGGTGCTTCAACAGGAGGATGAAGCACTTGTTCAACGATCAATTGGCAGATATACATTCCTGGATAAAGCAGAAAGTTCATTTTGCCTAAATTTGCAATTTCAAGGGTTATGGGCCCACTCCAACCGGCATGAATTGTTGGAGCAGTGAAATGAACCAAAATTCCGCACCTGGCAAGTGAACTTTTCCCTTCAACACGAGCGCTGAAACAAAGGTTTCCAGCAGCACGCGAAAAATCTACTTTTTCTAATGTTTGAGCGAGAACAAAATCTGTCGGTTTTAAGGTGTATGGCTGATCCTCGGTTATCGTAATTTTTTGGGAAATCTTGGCCAAAAAAGCAGCGATCCCTTGTTTGCGCAAATCTAGTGCTACCGGATTGCCTTGGGGAATTTGAATTTGATTGGCCAGCCTGAGATCAACCGCGCTCGTGTTAAATGGGGCTTTTGTAGGGTCTTTGCCAGCTAACGGGTCTATGTTAAATAAACCCTGATCAAGACATTCAATAATGTCACGATTGCTTAATATCATGCAGCAACAAGGTCTCGCGACGGCATATCCACCCACCGACTTCCTGTTTCAAATGTTTCACTGGGCAGCAAGATTCGTCGCTCTCCGTTCCCGTTGTGCTCTTGGACGAGATTGACTCGCAAATATGTATTGCCTTGAACTTCTTGAACGAGCCCTTTGTCTGCGAACAGCGAAATTTTACTGCTGTCCGGCAGTGTGATCTCAACTGCATATTCACTATCAAACATCCCCTGACTGATTTTGCAGGGAATCAAAACTTGAACGAGTGTTTCCATTTTGTCGGTTTTATTTAGTGTTGCGTGGTTGGTTTTTTTTTCGTCAAATAAATTTTGTGCTCTTTGAGCTTTTCCTGATTATCCCAAGTCCATTCTTCAAGAATGTTGTAAGCCACCTCGGACCGGTTTTTCCCGCGTAATTTTGCATCACCCATTTCTGTGAGTATGCGATACAAGTTTTCATCAATAGATACTTGTAATTTCATTGAAAGTGTCGCTACCGCTAGTATCTGAATAGATTCTAATCAGATTCCAATTGGAGTCAATGCGAAAACAACGAAAGTTGCTCACATTAGCAAATCAACCCGCTAATGTGAGCAAAGCGACGAATGCGGTTATTTCGCGATTGGCATTTTATACGTCAATCGCTTTCCCTCCGCTTTTTTCAATCCGGTGACAAATCGCTCGCCACTGTTCAAATGGCGATTGTTCCAACGGAAGCTGAATTCATCGCAGTAACGGGGTAGGTGTTCCTTGCTGACATGATGGAATGAACCATAAACGCCTCGTTTCAAAAGTGAGAAAAAGCTTTCGCAACCGTTGACATGACTCACCGTGCCGTCTGCATTGTGGCGGGCATATTCCTTAACGCTGTGATTAACGGTGTCATGCCGTTTGAAGCCGCGCAGAAAATAATACAGCTTGGATTGGTCGGTGTTGATCGTGGAATTGGGGTCTGCGTTTGCGGCTAGGAACAAGCGAAGATTCTTTTGCGTGACGTTCGGGGTCACTTTTGTCCGCACCGCGCCGTCACGTTGAATAAGCGCCACAATCGGCACTTTTTCCGAACCTTCCCGAAAACCTTTTACCGGACGCTTTTCGCCTGAACGCTGACGCGGGAGTGCGTTTATGTAGGTTTCATCGCATTCCACTGTGCCGGTGAGTGGCTCCATGAAAGCCGGGTCTTTCAGGGCATGGCGGATTTTATGCATCATCATCCATGCAGTGCGGTACGAACCAAGGCCGAGGTTTTGCTGAATCCAGAGTGCGCTTGTTCCCTTTTTAGCCGATGCAACCATGTAAAAAGCAATCAGCCATTTTGAGAGCGGGATATGCGAGTCCTCAAAAATTGTCCCCACGGTCACGGTGAATTCCTTGTCACACTCGGCGCAACGATACAGGCCGGGGCGGATTTTCTTGGCGGTGTTGGCGTGGATTTTCCAAATTTTGTTTTGATCGCTGTTTTTGCAGTGCGGGCAAACGATGCCATTCGGCCAACGAACCGCTTCAAGATATTCCCGCGCATCAGATTCGCAGCTAAACCGCTTCATCACTTGCGAGAGTGTTAAATCTTTTGGCGTTGGCAGTAATTCAGTTTTCATGCCTCAAATATGCCACTGTCCTGAACACTTGTCAAGTGCATAATCCCGTGGAGGGACGGGTTAGATGAGCTAAAATTTGGGCGTCGCATCGCTTCGCCTGCCGATTGTTCCGTTATTTGCTCCCCGGTTTGACGACCGGAATTGCCGCAAGCTCCGGCGGCAATTTGTCCGGCTCAAACGTTTCGACTCGATGCGAAATCAAGCTGGCAAACGGCACGCCGAATTTCACAGCGCCGTTCGAGCGGTCCACGATGGCCGCCACCCCGACGACATTTCCGTTGTGCGCGCGGACGATGTCAATCGTTTCCTGCACGCGGCCGCCCTTGGTGACGACGTCCTCGACGACGAGGATTTTTTCGGCGGGCGCAATCTTGAATCCGCGCCGCAAGACGAGTTTGCCATCCTCTTTTTCCGTAAAAATGAACCGGACCGCGAGTTGCCGCGCAACTTCCTGTCCGATGACCAGCCCGCCAAGCGCCGGCGCGACCACGGTGGCCCCGCCAAGCTCGCGGACTTTTTCCGCCAGCGCGTGCCCGAGCTTTTCGACGGCGGGCATTTGCTGGAGGGCGAGCGCGCATTGAAAATACTGGCGGCTGTGGAGGCCGCTGCGCAGGATGAAATGGCCTTCGAGCAGCGCGCCGGAATCGCGGAAAATCCGGAGAACGTCGTTTTGCGTCATCGGCTGAATGTTAAGTCCAGGGTCCAAAGTTTAAAGTCCAAAGTTGCCAGCGGGGCGCGGAGTCACAGGCGGCGCAAAAATTTTCCTCTGCGTCGCAGTGCCTCTGTGGCTAAATTCCGCGCGTGCTGAAGTGGATCAAATTCATCATCGCCGTCCTGCTGCTGCCGGTTTGTGTCGGCGCGGCGATGGCTTTGTGGAAGGTGCTTTGCGCCAGCGGAGGCGTGGACGTGGTCTGGGTGCCGTTGCTGGCGGGCGCGGCGTGCTGGCTTGTGATTTTTCTGCTGCTGCCCAAACCGATGTGGATTTATGTGTTCGGCCATGAACTGACGCATGCCTTGTGGGCCTGGCTTTTTGGCGCCCAGTTGAAGAAATTGAAGGTTTCCTCCGAAGGCGGACATGTCGTCGTCTCGAAAAGCAATTTCCTGATTGCGCTGGCGCCCTATTTTTTCCCGCTTTACGTGGTGTTGATTGTTGCCGTGTTCTCCATCGGCCATTTGATTTGGGGCTGGCGGAGCCATCTGGTCTGGTTCCATTTGCTGATCGGGGCGGCCTACGCGTTTCACGTGACACTGACCGGGCATGTTTTGAAGACGCAGCAGTCGGACATCACGTCGCAGGGCTGGTTGTTTTCGGCGGTGATTATTTTTCTCGGCAACGTGTGCGTGTTGTTGCTGGGCGTGCCGTTGTTGACGACGAAGGCCGGCCCGTTGACCGCGATGGGGTGGTGGTTGGAGAGCACTGGACAGGTTTTTTCCTGGTTGCAAAGCCGGCTGTGACCATCGCGAGCGACTTTTGCCAACATTTCTGTCTTGAATTGTCGCGCGCTTTGGTTCAAACCCTCGGTTGACGCACGGTATGGACTTAGCCGATATCTTAAGCCAGGAGCAAATCGTCACCGATTTGCGCGCAACAACCCGATGGGAAGCCATTGACGAGTTAATGGGCAATCTTGTCAAAACGGGCAAAATTCCAGCGGAACATAGCGACGCCATCACCGCCGCCGTCAAAAAACGGGAAACCTCGATGAGTACGGGAATTGGGTTCGGCATCGGCATCCCTCATGCCTCTACGGATTTGATCTACGAAGTGGTCGGCGCGCTCGGGCGCTCGAAGGCGGGTGTGAATTTCGACGCGCTCGACAACCAGCCGGTGAAGCTGGTCATGCTGTTCCTGGTGCCGCAAGGCCAGTTCCAAAAGCATCTCCACACGCTCGCCAACATCGCCAAGCTGTTGCACAAGGCCGACTTTCGCCAGGCACTGGAACAGGCGCCTGACGCCGCTGCCATGCTCGCCATCATCCGGGATTACGGAAATAAATGATTTTTCAAGGGCGCGCCGTTCCCGCGCCTGTCCGGCAGAAATCCGCGTTCTTCCGTTTCCGTTCCGGTTTCGCTTTGCTTCAGCGCGACGAGCCGTGGTTAAATCAAGCCCGTGCTGCCGCACAAACAAATTGAAATCCGCCTGCAACTGGCTGTTCGCGCCGTCTTGCCGGAATCGGATTCCAGCAGCTTTCTGGTCCGTCCCTGCCCCGATCCGAAATTCGGCGATTACCAGTCGAACGCGCTGATGTCGCTCGCCAAGTCGCGGAAATTGAATCCGCGCCAGCTGGCTGCGGAGGTTCTGACAAAGCTCGATGTTTCTGAAATTTGCGAGAAGGTCGAAATCGCCGGCGCAGGCTTTCTGAATTTCCGGCTCAAGATTTCGTCGGTCGCGCAATCGCTCGAAGCCGCAGCGCGCGGTGAGCACCTGTTTTTCGACAAATCTGCGCACCCATGCACCGTGGTGGTTGATTTCAGCTCCCCGAACGTGGCCAAGCCGATGCACGTGGGCCACATTCGCTCCACGATCCTCGGAGACAGCCTGGCGCGCGCGTTGCGCCTGCTCGGGCACCGCGTCATCACTGACAACCACATCGGCGACTGGGGCACGCAGTTCGGCAAACTGCTCGTCGGCTGGAAAAAACACCTGGACCGGGCTTCGCTTGCGGCCGATCCGATTGGCGAAATGGAGCGGCTTTACAAACTCGTGAATGCCGCGGGCGAAGCTGATGAAAAAGTTCTGGAGGAAGCCCGCCAGGAGCTCGTCAAACTCCAGGGCGGTGACGAAGAAAACCTGAAGATCTGGCGCGAGATGATTGCGCTGTCGCAGAAACAGTTCGACACGATTTACGCGCGGCTCGGTGTAAAATTCGATCATTCGCTTGGCGAGAGTTTTTACAACCCTCAACTGAACCCGCTTGTGGACGATTTGCTGGCGAAGGGCATCGCACGCGAAAGCGAAGGCGCAATTGCCATTTTCTTCGTCGACAATCCTCAATTGAAAGAGCATCCCGCTCTCGTCCGCAAAAGCGACGGCGGGTTCAATTACACGACAACGGATCTGGCCACGCTCGAATACCGGCAGAAAACCTGGCAGCCGGATGAAATCATTTATGTCACTGACGGCCGCCAGCAACTGCATTTCCAGCAGGTCTTCGCCGCTTTTCACAAATGGCACGGCGAGTCGAAAATGAATCTCGCGCACGTCTGGTTCGGTTCTATTCTGGGCGAAGACGGCAGGCCGTTCAAAACGCGGAGCGGAGAAACGGTTAAGCTCGCCGTTTTACTCGACGAAGCCGAGGAGCGGGCATTTAAAATTGTTTCCGGCAAAAGTCCCGATTTGCCGGAGGCGCAGCGGCGTGAAATCGCCCGCGTAGTCGGCCTTGGCGCGGTGAAATACGCCGACCTGCTGCCAAATCGACAGAGCGATTATGTTTTCTGTTGGGACAAAATGCTCGCGCTCAACGGCAACACCGCGCCGTATCTGCAATACGCCTACTCGCGGATCAGGAGCATCTTCCGCAAATCAGATGCCGTCCCGGCGCAAAGCGCCGGCGCTGCTCCGCTCGCTCTCTCCGCTCCGGAAGAAATTGCACTGGCCAAGCATCTGTTGAATTTTGGGCTTGTGCTGGGTGCGGTGGGGGAGGAATTCCGGCCGAACTTCCTGTGCAATTTTCTCTTCGAGCTGGCGGGCAAGTTCACCGCTTTCTACGAGAATTGTCCTGTACTCAAAGCCGACGACGCGACTCGCGCAAGCCGGTTGGCGCTGTGTGATTTGACGGCGCGGGTTTTGAAACAGGGACTGGATGTTCTTGGAATCGAAACGGTTGAACAAATGTGACCACCTGTTTCCGCAAGATCAACTCAACCGCATTGGCATCACGACATAGAGGAACGGGCCGTTGATTTTCAGCACCCCGGGGCTGAGTTCGTCGTTTAGCTCAAAGAACACCTCGTCTTCCGTCAGCGCGTTGAGCGGGTCAATCAGGTATTTTGGATTGAACGCGATGGCGACCTCCTTGCCCTTGTAATTGACCGCGAGGCTTTCGCGTGCTTCGCCGACTTCCGGTGAATTGGCGGTGATGGCCAGGTTGTTCTTGCCGAAGGCGAGTTTGACGGAATTCGCCTTTTCGCTCGTCATGATTTCGGCGCGGCGCAGGGCGTGCAGGAATTCCTCGCGGGCGAGCGGCACGCGTTCCTTCACCTCCGAGGGAATGACCTGGCGATAATTGGGATAATTGCCTTCAATCAACTTTGTCACGACCAGCACGGAAAAGCCTTTTTCATCCTTCAGCGCAAAGGAAGCCTGGTTTTCGCCAAACTTGATGACGATCTCCCCCTTGTCCTGCAGCAACCGGTTCAATTCATTGACAGCCTTGGCTGGAATGATGAACTCGCCTTCACTTTTCTCTGCGATGTCCACTTCCTCATCCACCAGCGCCAGCCGGCGCCCATCAGTCGCCACGACTGTCATCTTGTGGTCTTTCAAGCTGATGAAGATACCGTTCAACACATAACGGGATTCATCCGAGGAAATGGCAAATGAAGTTTTTCGAAGCATGGCTTTGACGGTTTCCTGCGGAAGCGTAACTTTCTTGTCATCCTTGAATTTTGGCAAAGGAGGAAATTCATCTGCCGCCAGACCGTGAATTCTGTAAAAAGATGAGCCACAACGAATTGTG
>Ga0187851_10005434_pt1 | contig 10168 bp, 7 predicted proteins | sample June2016WEW_6_10_FD_132997 | JGI IMG/M metagenome (GOLD analysis project Ga0187851, IMG submission 132997) | Peatland microbial communities from SPRUCE experiment site at the Marcell Experimental Forest, Minnesota, USA - June2016WEW_6_10 | ecosystem: Environmental > Terrestrial > Soil > Wetlands... | reverse complement strand
AAAGAAAATGATCAAATAAAACTTATTTCAGGTGGATAACTTCATTATTTTGTTAAATATAAGCTTGAAGAGGAAGGGATCAATCAGATCATGATGTTTCTTAGATTAAAAGTTATCAAACTCTTCTCACAAAAGAATCTAAGGTCAATTTCATTCCATTTGAAGCTTCAAGACATGATACTCATGCTGATTATAATTTTTATTAAGATTTTGATATGAATAAGGCACACATCACAATGGTCTGGATTTATCTTATTTTTATGTCTCATACAGATAACGAAGGAGAAACTGATAGAGTGATTACAGGGTCAATAAAATGTTGAAAACGCGTGATAAACACGCAAAAATGAAAAATAAGCTAAGTTTTCTGTACCAGAATGGAAGAATGGTACATTTTGGAATGTATCTAAGAAACCAAATCTTTAGAGACGATTCTTTAAAAAAAATTATAGAAAAAAGTATAACATGAAAAAGACACTGCTATATTTAAAGATACAGTAAAATTATATGCAAGAGGAGTAAGAAAGTAGAGTAGAAAACTTTACTCATTAATAATTTTTGTTGTATATCAAATATTATAAGACTTACGCACTTATGATGCAAAACCAAGTATATTAAACGTTATAGTTAAAATTTGAATTCCATAAAGTTATTACTTTGTTGTTATTGGCTTGTACTTCAAGTATGTAAGTTCTATATTGGTACTACGAAATTACAAAACTCGGTTCAAAACAAAATTCATTTGGAGGGTACTTTAAAAAACAATTGTTAAATAGATCCGCGATTTTTGCCTCGCCAATCCGTGGATTACCAATACTCGTTTCTTATAAGTGTATTTTTTGATCCTCTCTTCAGTTTTTCTTGCTCACGAATTTCTTCTTCTGTAAAATGGATGTGTATCTTTCCTTCTGGATCTATATAAAAATCCATTTCTCCATATCTTGTTTCGATTGAATGCATATTGAGACCCTTTATATTTTTATAATCGTATTTCAATACCTTTTTAGTGGATTAGGCTCACGAATAATATTTATTATAACAAGAATTATAAATAATTATGTTTCAGCGTTTCTCAATTTAAAAAGAGCAAAAAATGATATATCAAGCAGGAGATTTTTAATTATTTTTTGGTTTTTTGATCGATTGCAGTCGCAAAATGTGGGAGACAATGAATTATAACAATTTAAGGAAATTATAAAAACGTCTCTTATTGCCTCCATTACCTCTTCTTTTGTTGCATCTGCCTGCATAGCTTTGCTTTGCAAGTGCTTTAACCCCGTCTACTGCACCATGAGCCGCATCTAAAGACATGGGCAATAAGTATTTTGGGTTCTGTTGCAAAAATAATTTTTCTGTACTTTGAGGATATTGTAATTTCCTTTAAATGCTGTTTTAACCCCAGTTTGATCATTAAAATTACCTTGTTGTAAAGGTTTTCAATGATTTTGTAAAATGTTCTGATTTTTTGCAACGGAACCTTATTTGCAGGGGAAGTGGAATAAATTCCCAGCTAAACTAAAAGGTAAATAGAGGTTGATGGATTACTAATTTTTTCCTAGAAAAACAATTGTATTATTAACCGGAGGTTCTGGCCGAACTCTAAGGTATTCTTCAAATTCTGCAAGAATTTCGAAGAGAATACCACCATCCAGTATTTTTCTAAGGCTCTTTTCATAGAGACGATAAGAGACTTTACTCCCTTTGAGCAGAACTTTTGCTAGATGCTCGAATATCTCATTTGGGTTCTGCCTGTGGGCAGCGACTATGCAAAGTTTACATCTAGCTTAGAGAGGAAGACAGAAGTGATTCTCTTCAATTATCTTAATTTTTTACAGCTCCTTAAGATATCAAGCTTTCTTCTAATTCAATTACTATAATTTGCGGGTTGGAACTAAATTATGTACGAGGCACAAAGCCTTTCTGATCCTTAAGCTCATCAGGTGTATATCCATCATATGCAGTGCCTTCTGCAAATGTGGACGCTAGAGCAAGTAATAGAACTCGTTTACGTTTATATTATATAGCCTCATTTTCTTTTCTGAAAAAATTTAAATTTAGATCATGATAATCCAAAATTCGATCGATATTTTAGTGTTTGGCCGCTTTTTTTCCTATGAAATACAAGAGACTACCACTAACTATTACACCTATCACTGCGGACAGAATGTATACTGCTGAAGATACGAGTTTCGAATCCTGGAAAGAGGGACCTTGGGGGATGTTATAATCCTGCATTGGTGCATGCCAGAAGTCAGAGAGCTCCTCCAACCCATGAGGCACATACCCTATCCTATTCTTAAGCTCATTTGGCGCCCATTCGCCATATGCAGTCCCTGATGCAAGTAGACCTAGAGGCGCAAAAATTATCAATAGTACAAGACCAATAGTTAAGTTTCTTACCATCTTATCCATATCCTCACCTCAGATTGAGACTTCTCTCTTCATTTCGATTCTGTTGATCTCCGCTTCAAATTTCTCTCCATAAAATACGGATGTATCTATTCTCTGGATATAGGCAAAAATAATTGCTGTAATCAGTGCTTCAAGAATGCTAAATGCCAAAGCGTGTTCAAGTACCATGGCAGGAACACTTACGTTCAAAGTATATGGCATATAAAGTGGGATTCCTTCAGCTGTGTGCTCCAAAATAGGCTGTATCCCTAATTCAAAGCCCGCGAAAAACGATGCAATGGTTAGAGAAAGCCAGCCAGCAATGGCTGCAGCAATAACTCTCGTAGAGGATGTAATCACTGAATTTCCACTAATCAACTTATAAGCGTAGTAAGCGACAAAGGGTATCACCACTCCCATGTTGAAGCAGTTAGTGGCTATGGCTGTTATTCCTCCATCACCAAAAATCAGTGCCTGCAACACCAAAGTTACAGAAATAGCTATAATTGCCGCCCATGGACCTATGACTAAGGCGATAATTCCACCTCCTACGGCATGACCTGTGCTACCTCCTGGAACAGGTACATTGAACATCATTATTACGAATGAAAACGCAGCTGATAGCGCCAGTAGAGGAATCTGTCTGGACTTGAGCTCTGATGTCAGCTTCTTTCCGGCATGATACCATATCGGGATCATGATAATCCAGAACGCAATATATGTATGCGGCCCTAAATATCCATCTGGAATGTGCATTTTGTATCTCTTTCCTTTCTTTCCTTAATCATTTCCTATGGTTCTAAACTGAAATCGTTTTTTAGCTGAGTAATTCTTCATAATTGGAAAATTCTCTTTATATGAAGAATAATAACACCCTTAAAACAGTTTTTTGAGAGTGGCTTCCACAAATGATTCAGCTTCTTCAAACATATCGTAATTTCTTGCGAATTATTTCTAAAGAATGTAGAACTCGCGCACTTAAGAAACAAAATCAAATGCATTAGAGTGTATGGTTTAATGTGGATTTTAGACAATTAAATATTCAATTCTATTGGTTTTTCAGTCCAACCACGTAAATCCTAGAATACCTTAATAATACCAGATTGTTAAGTATTACATATACATAAATTTATATTACTTTTTTGGACAAATTTTAATTTTATTCTTAAGTTAAGCTTTATTTTCATCTTACATAGGTCTGGGAAAACATTTGTATTTGAAGTCAAACGATGGATTATAGTGCTCAGGTGGTCTATGAATAAGAACAAGATACTTTTACAGATCTGAGAATGAAATAATTCTCATAAAGATTAACGTAGTAATGCAAATTAAAAGAAAAGTAGCCTAAAATACATATCTAGGTAGTTCCACCCGTTGTACTGATGGCATTGATTAACGATATAATCGACAACAAAATAAACAATGAGCACGCAAAAATGCTTAGTGACACTTTTAACTTACTAGAGCTAATCTGTAGTTTTTCTGGCATATCTATTCCTTGCAATCGTTAATGTACCGAAATAGATTATGTGAACTTCTTTGACGATAGACCTATAGCCGATAAACAGTATGCTTATTGCACTGGAAAACTCTAGGTTAATAGCTGAACGTAATTTATTTTCATTTTAATTTAATGATAAAAAATAGTTTTTGAATCAAAACCTACTCATTATTTCTCAATCTCTTTGATCTGTTTGCTTTAACCTATGATATACTTATAAGGATCAAGAAAATACCTTATTGAGCTCTATACTCGTTGATGCTCCATAAATTGGGATGGCTGTGATATAATTGCCTTATTTGAAGCATATTATTACAAGATTTAGCAATAAGGATCTGAAACCCTTCTGCTCATCTTATTTTTGCCGGTACGCGTCTATTATCCACAAAACTGGAAGCCGATATTTAAATTTGTTATTGTAGTCGTGACTTCCAATTAATGGAAATGGAACTCCAACTGTTTTTTATCTACTTTACGCTGAAAGTTTTTTTCCTTTTTTGAATCGTTTTTTTGCTTATGTTTACTCAAAAAAACCTTCATTTTGGAACTACTCAATTTATGAGAATCTGAATTTTAGATTTCTGTTGTGTTAGTTGAAGTGTTAATCACAGAGACAATATTGCCTGGAATATCCAAGTTGTCAATGTTTGCTACAGATATCTGCTTTCCATCTGGTATGATTGCAATTTTACTAGGATTCATTCCTACAGGCACAGTGGCTGTAACATTCTCTATGGTCGTGTATTACGGAAACAGTGTTGTCGTAACTGTTTGCCACGTATGCTTTTGTTCCATCTGGAGTGACTGCAACCCCATAAAGCCATTGTCCTACATTTACCGTTGCTGTAACAGTGTTTGTGGTTGTGTTAATTACAGAGACAGTATTGTTGCCAATATCTGTTACACATACCCTTGTTCCATCTGGGGTGATTGCAACCCTAAAAGGATAGGTTCCTACAGGCACAGTGACTGTAACAGTGTTTGTTTTTGTATCAATCACAGAAACAGTGTCGGAGACATTTCCAACGTTACTGTTTGCCACATACACCTTTGATCCATCCGGAGTGACTTCAACTCCCATAGGATAACTCCCTACAGACACTTTAGCTGCAGTAGAGTTATTTGTCGTGCTAATTACGGAGACAGTTCTATCACCAGAGTTTGTAATATATACTACAACTTGTTCCAGGACATTAATCGAACATTAGATGATGCTGTATAGTATAGTTTGCAATATCATTTGGCGTGAAAATAGTATTCAGTTTTTGATGCGAACTACACTCAATAAAGTTCCTGCAGGCGGAGTGGAGACGGTTCCAGGCACTGAAGCATTTGCATCTAGCTGGAAGTTGCTAAATGGCGTTCCATAGACTATGTCAGCTGGGTCACTCCAGGTAATTGTAGGAGTCGTTTGTGGCCATACACCTGCGATACTTACCAGTACTAAAATTATAGCTGTTGAGAGCAAGGCGATTGAGCATAATTTGTTTTTAATGATCATGTATTTCAAGTCTGTTACCAATGTCGTGAATTAGAAAACAAAAAAAATCGTTCCATCTTATGGGGATTAGTAAAAATATCATGATAAAGTGAAAATACCGAATAAATTGGACACCTATTAACACTTTGAAGGACGAATAATTCTTTTAATAAATACTAACAGTTTAGCATTGTATATAATCTTACTCATAAAATAAATTTCCAAAATAACGGACATATTTGCGATTCGGTTAACTGTATTTTATTTCTTCAGGCCAGTAACCAGATCTTGTAAATAAAAATCAATCTAAAAATCCACTAGTCATCAAATATTTTCTACCACAATAAAATAACAAATGAATAAGCCTTAGATATCGAAAAGTCGAAAAATTCTGCTTTGATGATGTTTGATCTAAAAATGGCTAATTTTCAGTTCCTACAGCGAGTTTTTGAAGATACCTGAATAAAAAATCTTTACTAAGCTCAAGAAAGTGGCTCAAATCGCCCCCCAGTAGATTATATTTGACAAAGAGCCTATCCAAAAGCCACTAACGGCATGCGCTGAAAGGTACACTTGCTCTACAGCATTTGATTATCCGTTCAAATTAAAAAATCCAAAGCTTGTCTTTATGCATGAGTAAACTAAGTAAATATTAAAGAGAAGATTAACTAATATTATTCATAAAAAATAAAAAACTGTGTTTTACGATGGCAAGACCTTCAAAATTAACCCCTGATATAACACAGCGAATCGGCGATAATGTTGCATTGGGAATTCCCTATGCTTTAGCAGCAGCATCCGCAGGAATAACATATCAGACTTTAAATGATTAGATGAAAAAGGGAAAAATTTAACATCAAGGGGAATACTTTGAGTCCTATGAACATATTGAAAAATGCAATGCCGATGGTGCTCTAAAGTGCCTACAGCGCCTGAATGAAGCAGTTAAAGGGTGACACTCGGATGTATGTGGATACTAGAACGACGTTTCCCTGAAGATTTTGGTAGGCGTGAATACCAAAAATGAATGTTGTTTCAGAGAATAAAAACGAGAACGTTGAGATTATCGTCAACGATGACGATGTAATCAGAAAACAAATTATAGCAAAGTTTGAAAACAAAAAAACTTTAATTTAAAAGTTTTGAACCCATATTTACCTCAAATGGGAGCCCAAACTGAGTAGAAACATATATTTTGCTATAAAAACTGTGTATATCATATTAGCTGATGTTTTTTGATTTTTCTGCTACCATGAGCTTAATAGTAAATTCCGTTTCATTATTCCTTTTAAGCTTAAGTTCTCCATCTAACTGATTTACGAGGGTGGTTACCAACTGCATACCAAGACTGTTAGGATTTTCTAAATCTATACTTTCAGGTATACCTACCCCATCATCTGAAACCGTCAATATGAAACTGGTACTCTTAAAGCCTTCACATTTTCTTTCTTCTCTGCTATTTATGAGTTCTCCTTTTTTGTCTCTTTGTAGTTTGATATAAATATTTCCTTCCTCCCTCCCTAAAAATGCATGTTTAAGAGAGTTTGAAACTAGTTCATTGACAATTATTCCAAAAGGGACTGCATCATCCATATTTAAGAATGCATCTTCTTCCAGATCTATGTGCAGATTAGTATTTTTATTACCTAGTCTATAAGCATGGAAAAGTGTTTCAACCAATTCTCGGATGTATACCGATAAATCCAAAGTTTCGAATTTTTGACCTTTATATAGTTCCTCGTGAATAAGAGCCATAGATATCACTCTATCGCGGCTTTCTACGAAAGCTTCTAAAACTTCTGAATCTTTAATCCACTCTCTATTTTTAAATTTCTCAGCTTGCATATCCAATAAGGAAGAGATCACTTGTAAATTATTTTTGATTCTATGATGTAGTTCTTTCTTCCTGATTTTTTCAGCTTTAATTAGAGATTTTTTGGCCTCAATTCTCTGCGTAATATCTCTAACAATAGCTGAGACAGCCCCAAACTTTCTCGATGCATCAAAAATCGGAGAAAGAGCTATTGAAACATATATTAGCTTACCATTTTTTCTTAACCTTTGAGTTACATAGTGCTGGATCTTTACTCCCAGCTTAACCTTTTCAATTAACTTTTTTGTTTCATCTTTGAGATTATCTGGTGCGAGAATTGTTACGCTTTTTCCTAGAATTTCTTCAGATGAATAACCATAAATCTGCTCTGCACCCTTATTCCAGGTAGTAATAATACCATCAAGGGATAAAGTAAGGATACCATCACTTGATGATTCCACAATATTCGCTAAGGTTCGAATTTTCTCTTCAGCTTTTTTACGCTCAGTGATGTCAGTGAGCATGCTCAGAGAACCCACAAACTTGTCAGCCTTATTAAAAAGGGCTTTAGTACTTATGAGAGTCCATAAAGGCAAACCATCCTTACTTATTAATTTCAATTCATAGTTATTATTGATACCCTTGTGTCTCTGTCCAAGATTTAGTTTAACGATATCCTCACTTTCTTCACTTATAAAATCCCATATTGGTCTACCAATACCTTCTTCCAGAGAGTATCCAAGCATATCCGTCAGTTTCTTATTAGCATAAGTAACCACACCTTTATCATCAATTATGAGTATACCTTCGTTGGCAGTCTCTACGATATTGCGATACTTTTCCTCACTTTCCATGAGTTTTTCTTCTGCTTCTTTTGTTTCGGTTATGTCCCTGCCAATACATGAAATAGCCATAAAATTCCCAAGTGAGTCAAAAATCGGGGAACAGGTAATTGCAACTTTTATTACTGTACCATCCTTTCTTAACCTTTGAGTTACATAGTGCTGGATCTTTAATCCCAGCCTAACCTTTTCAATTAACTTTTTTGCTTCATCTTTGAGATTATCTGGTGCGAGAATTGTTACGCTTTTTCCTAGAACTTCTTCAGATGAATAACCATAAATCTGCTCTGCACCCTTATTCAAGAGAGTAATAATACCATTACGGGATATAGTAATGATAGCATCATTTGATGATTCCACAATATTCGCTAAGGTTCGAATTTTCTCTTCAGCTTTTTTTTCCTTGGTAATGTCAATTTTTATCTCAAGGATCATAGGCGAACCATCTACATCAGTGAACGGGAAAGCGTAAACACCAATAACAATTTCGTCCGAGATGACGACGTCCCAATGTTGAGATTGACCGGTTTCAAGTACATTATATACTTTGCACAACTCACAAGGACTTGTACGCCTAAAGCAATGCTCATAACAGTGCTGCCCGCTAGAATCACCAAACTTTTTGCGGAAGCTGTAGTTGGCAAAAGCGACATGATAATCAGGCGTCAGCAGGCATATCATCATCGGCAGAGTTTCAAGCACGTCAAATAACCGTCGCCTTTCAGCCTCGAAGGCTTCGATAACCTTACGACGAGCTTTGCTTTCGTATAGATCCTTTGAGATTTGTGCCCACGTAATAATATCTGCCGCATAAAGGGCGAGCAGATCTAGAAGGCGAACTGCGCAATCATCTGGTTTATATGGCGTTTTGTAGTATGTTGAGAACATACCAAGTAGCTTTCCCGACCGGCTCACGAGCGGAGTGGACTGACACGCCCGCACACCTGCTTTCAGCTGAATTTCCAGGGCGGGGGTACCGATGAAGATTGGGCTTTGTTCAATGTCCTCTACAATTACTCGCTCTCCACGCCTGAGTGCTGTATCCCAGGTTCCGTTGCCCTTAAAGGCGGGATCCCAGCAGTCCAGCCACAATTTATGGAACCCGGCATAAGCTTCAATTTTAAGATCGGATGATTCAGGGTCAAATAGCCGGATATCGCCAAAGTCGGCACTGGAAATAGTGATCATCGCATTTAAGATCTTTGTCAGGCTCACGTCTAGGTTTTCTTCACGAATGAATAGCGTGCCTAGTTTATATAGCTCCTTCATAGCACCCGGATAATTTTCCATTAGTTTCTCACTCTAGTACAACTTCTCCGCTGTAGTGGGCGTTATTTTTCGATATTTGTACACAGAAAAACCATGATTTTATTTAAATTGTATTATATATTTAATTTGAGACGACTTATAATAGGATAGATTAATCAGAATAAATAATAACAAACGAATTCATTACCTAACCATCGGTTTACCAATTAATTATCATTCCATAAACCTGCACCGATGTTGTATATGATGTGGTGCAAAATTTGATTTGAATCTATATTTACCATAATTGGCTTATATTATAAATTTAACCATATTTAATAGTTAAAATATATTCAATGCTATTTAAATTACAAAATCTTTTAATACTCTTAATTTACAAACGCAACTTATGAGACCATCTCTGTAATAAACACCACATTCAACACGGTTACAACCACAGTAAATGTAGTAAATTATCGTATTAGCGTCGGGCATTTTACAGGAAAACAGGCGCCGACAATTAATTAAAATAATCCTACTGAGTATATTTCAAGGCATGCCATTGAACTATACTCAGTAAGATGTAGCGGCTCTTTCAGCGGCTGGAATTTAAAGCTCAAGATAATAGTGATGCATTTCATTAAATTTGAATTAAAAATAATATTTTAATACTACTAACCAAATATCAAAAAAATAATATGACTGCTGCTGGTGATGACAGAGTTAAAGCACTAGACTAATCTAGAGATATCCTTAAGAATAATCCATAATTATCACATTGGAATATCAAGGTAACAAAATATAACTTTCCAAAAAATCAAGTTTAAAAATCCTTTTTTGTCTAAAACTATTGAGACTATAATAAACTTATCGATTTTAAAAAATTAATTTTT
>Ga0187851_10005433_pt1 | contig 10168 bp, 15 predicted proteins | sample June2016WEW_6_10_FD_132997 | JGI IMG/M metagenome (GOLD analysis project Ga0187851, IMG submission 132997) | Peatland microbial communities from SPRUCE experiment site at the Marcell Experimental Forest, Minnesota, USA - June2016WEW_6_10 | ecosystem: Environmental > Terrestrial > Soil >... | reverse complement strand
TTCGCATCGAGGGGGTCAGGGGTTCGAATCCCCTCAGCTCCACTCCTGGGATCTGGTCTCTGGCCAGGTCAGAAGCTCTTTGGTTAGGTCTCATCCTAGTTCCTGGGGTGGGACCCTTCCGCTATTTTGGGAGGAATTTGGGAGATCATCTTCTCCCTGCCTCCCGGTGCCGGGTGGTCCGGCTGGGTGTCTCGCGGTGCCACTTGCTCCGGTGCTGGCGCGCGAAAGGACGCGAGAAGCTCGTCGAGCAGCGGGACGGGTGAGTGCTCGTGGAAGGTGGCCCGCTCGCGGAGCGAGTCCTCCCAGCGGGCCCGGAGGGCGCGTTTGAGGTCCTCGCGCATCCGGTCGGAAGTGTGGGCGTACAGGCCGCGTATGCCGGGCACTTGCCCCGTCCTCGCGGCCGGGTGTACGGCATGCCTGGCTCGGCTGGCGCCCAGGTGGTGATGGGGATGCCCGGCCACTCGGAGGCATCGACGATGGTGAGCCGAGGCGGTTTGCTGGGCTGCGGCTGGTACCGGCCATCACAGGCCGGGCGGAACACGCGGCGGGCGTAGTTGCTGCGCCGCGGATGGCCGCCGTCCGGACCGAGGAACACATAGTGCCCGCAGCCGCCATGCTGGCCCGCACAGGCCCACCGCTGCCGGGGCTGGGCCTTGATCTGCTGGGCCAGCAGGTCCGCCAGGAACGGCGGGAGGTCGACGGGCAGGCAGGGTTCCAGTGGGGGCTGCGGTAGGAGTCGTCCTTCGGCGGGAGCCGGTGGAACGTGCTCCTTATCTCGCGGAGCTGCCACTCGACGTGGATCTGGTCTTCGTGGACATAGTCGTGTTCCAGGCCGATCGTCTCGCCCCAGCGCATCCCGGTGTAGCCGATGGTGACGACCATGGTGAAGTCCTCGTCGCGGCCCGACAGCAGCGTGGCCCGCTCGGCGACCAGCAAGGCCTGCAGCGGCGTGGCCCAGACGCGCTGCGGCCCGCGGTCGAGCTTGCGGCCGGTCCTCCGGCCTCGGCTGCGGGGCCTTATCGCGGGGTTGTACGGGATCAGCGGCGGCTTCGCTGCTGCGGCGTCGCCCAGCATCGTGCACAGCACGGCCCGGGCGTCGCGGGCCACGCGCCGGGAGACGCCGGTCCGGGCGGGGATGGAGTTCTCCCACCTGGTGATGTCCTCGGTGGTGAGCGAGCCCAGCTCGCTCGCGCCGAAGGATGGGCGGATGAACCGGCGGATCAGGTACTTGCGGGTCTCCACGGTGCTGAGCCCGACGTCCTGCAGGGTCATCCACCGGTCGATCCAGTCGCTGACCGTGATCTTCCCCGCGTTCGGGTCGGTCCACCGGCCTTCCCGGATCCTGGCTTCCTGGTCGCGTCCCCAGGTGAGCGCGGCAGCCTTGGTCTCGAAGCCGGACTCGCTCGTCTCGATGCCGCTGGGCAGCTTGTACTTCACCCGCCACGGCTTCGCGCTTCTCCCCCGCTTCTCCGCGTACGCCATCCTGTCCTCCGGGTGATGTCTCTCGTCAAGCTGGCCGCCGGCCTTCCGGGCCGTCAGCGGCTCGGCCAAGCGCCGTCATTAGGTGACTGGCGATGGCCGGTGCTGGTAGCGGCCTCGGTAGTATCAGCGGCTCGCGCGGCGCTCGCGCGCTGTGATGGGCTGGCGAGCCCCGGCCTTCATGATCTCGGCGATGTTGTCATCGCTGAACCGCAGATGCTTGCCAATGAACGTGCACGGAATCAACCGCGCAGCAGCCTTTGTCTTGAGCCACGACTCGCGAACCTTGAGGATGGCCGCTGCCTCAGCAGCAGTATAGAGCTGATCCACCATTGTCACTCCGCTTTTGCTGCCTGGAAGTAGCCCCAGCCATCGGCGACTACCCATGTCTCACCTGGTACGACGTGATCGCCTCCAAAGTTACGTCAAGCGCTACGGCCGATGTCAAACAAGAAGCACATGACCAGGTTGCCGTCCGCAGTAGTGTTTAGCGTTGGCCAGTTATGCGCAGTCCGGTTCAGTGCTGCCGAGTGTCGCGGAAAAAGGTCGCTCAGTAAGGTAATTGTGACCTCGCGGATCGAGTACCGGGCACCGGCGCGCGCTGGGAGGCAGGCTCAGCTTTGGGGGCGGTCAGCCCGTCCAGGTCACGTCGGTCAGCGTGACTGTCTGGCGGGCGTCATTGATCACGTACGTAACCAGGCCATCCGTGCCGAAGTCGGCCCGGTAGGTCACCGCACCAGAGCCCGCGCCGCCGCCAGCCGCTCCTGCCAGCCGGGGAGGCCTTCCTCCGCTGGCCTGGCCTCCGCGGTGCCACTGCGCACCGCCGCGATTGCCTCGTAGTAACCGGCCCGGCTGGTCGCGATGGCCGTCAGCCGCCAGGCGTGCAGCAGTGGCTGCAGTTGGCGGTAACCGGCCGGATCATGCGCGGCGTCCACGGCGGCGTGGTACTGGCGCAGGAACTCGGCGCGTTCCTGCTCGGGCAGGTCCCGGAGAATGACCGCAGGATCATTCGGGTCCTCAACCTCGGCCGGTTCGGCGGACATGCGATCCAAGCTACACCCGGGCCCGGACAGATCATCGGCCTGCGCGGCACGTCCCGGCTGCCTCGGCTCTCCGGTCCATGCGCATGAGCACATCTTTCAGCAGCCAGCAGCACGGTCGTCGGCGCGAAGGTCAGCCGGAACCTGGTCAAGGGCGGCAGCGAGCCTCGCCAGGGTGCGACCCCGGCATGATGGGCGGTCCTGGCGTCCAAGGCTGCCGACCGTTGTCAGGCTTATCGCAGTCACCTCGGCCAGCATCTCCTGCGACAACCCGTGCTCGCGGCGTATCCGCCCTCTCTGCCAAGCTGTCGTGAGGCACCTGCCCCTCAGTAACTGCTGCCCCCCCCGAGGGCGGGGATTGTTGCCAAGGTATTCGCAGCCGCCCGGATCCGGGCCGCTGGCCGAAGCGACCGAGGACACGCCCGAGGCAGAGCCATAAAGCCTGGCTGGGGCGCCGCCTTCAGGCCCGTGCCACCAGGCATAGTTCACGGTCGAGGGCACTGGCGGACGTGAAGGTGATGGTGCGCATTCCGAGATTGCGGGCGGCGGCGGTGTTCTCGGCCCGGTCGTCGATGAACAACACCTCGTCCGGTTTCGCGCCGAGGTCACGCAGCACGATCTGGAATGCCCGCGGGTCGGGCTTGGCGGCGCCCAGGCGACAGCTGTAGCAGCAATGGTCGAAGTGCCGCGACCAGCGGGAGTGGTCGATAGCCTGGGCTATCGGTTCGGGCGCGTTGGACAGCAGCGCCAACTGGATGCCGGTGCGTCGCACCCGGCGCAGGAGCGTAGGCAGGGTGAGGGGGTTCGGCCGGAGCCAGCCGTGCACGTCGATATCCGTCAGCCGATCCACGACCCGGGGTGACCTGCTCAGGTCGCGGGCCAGGACCTCGGACCAGTACTCGGCAGGTGGCTGACCAAGGTCGTAGGCGGGCCGGTGCTGCCAGTAGCGGTCGAGGAAGATGGCGCGCGGCTGGCCGGCGAGGGCGGCCAGGTCGGTGATCGTGTCCTCGGGGAGCGGGGTGCTGATGACCTCGCCGTAGTCGACGAGCAGGAGACGGATCATCACGCCGTGGCGCACTGGGCGCGAGCCCGGAGCTGACGCTCAGTGCGTAGCGCCGACGAGGTGAGGGTGCCGGCGGCGACGAACGCGGTGAGCAGCGGCAGCAGGCCCAAGGCGACGGGCAGCGACGCCCATTCGGACAGGCGCCCGATGACCGGTGGGCCGCAGACGAATCCGGCCCATCCGCAGGCTGACGCGGTGGCCACGGCGGTGCCGGGTGCCAGGCCGGGTATCCGCCCGGCGGCACTGAACACCGCCGGAATTACGGAAGCCAGGCCAATGCCGAGGCAGCCGAACCCGAGGAGGGCAGCCGGCGGCTCGGCGATGAGCAGGGCCGCGGCGAATCCGGCCGTCGCGACCACGGCCAGCGCGGGCAGCAGCCGGTCGGGCCGGAAGCGGGTGAGCAGCCGGTTGCCGGACAGCCGGACGGTGACCATGGCCAGCGCGAACGTCGCGTAGCCGAGGCCGGGGACCACGCCGGTGGTGTGCAGCGGGCCGGACAGGTAGACCGCGGCCCAGTCGGCGGTAGCGCCCTCGCACAGCATCGCGGCGAAGGCGATCGCGCCGAGCAGGACCATCCCGCCGGACCAGCGCGCTGCGTGCCTGCCCGGCCGCCTGGCGGCATCGCCGTGCCCTCCGGCAGGGGCGTTGGGGCTGCCGGGTTGTTCCGCGGCGGCCGGCAGCATCCGCGCGGTGAGCAGCCCGGCGGCGAGCAGCGCGATCGTGCCCAGGACAAGCAACTGGACGCTGAGAGTCATGCCGGCGGAGACGGCTAGCGCGCCGATGCCGGCGCCGGCGAACGCGCCGATGCTCCAGCTGCCGTGTAGTCCGGACATCAGCACCCGCCGCTCCTTTCGCTCGACGGCGATGGCCTGCGTGTTCATCGCGACGTCGAGGGTGCCCTGGAACGCGCCCCAGACGAACAGCGCCGCGAACAGCGCGGGCAGGCTGCCGGTGAGCCCGACCAGCGGCCCGGCCGCGCAGTAGCCGACCAGGGCGACCTGCACGATCCGGCGGCTGCCTACCCTGGGCAGCAGCCAGGATGCGGCGATCATCGCGATCACCGAGCCGACCGGGGCGCCCAGCAGCGCGAACCCGAGCGTGCCGTCGGTCAGGCCGAGGTGGGCCTTGATGTCGGGAATGTGGGCGGTCCAGGACGCGAACAGCAGTCCGTGGACGACGAACACCGTGGTGACGGCGATCCGCGGCCAGCGCACCGGGCGGCCGGCGGCCGTGGTGGCCTGCCGCTTCGGGTCAGACACGGCGCACCTCCACCCCTGCGGCCTGCAGCGCCTCCAGGGCCGGCGCCGGGGCGCTGTCGTCGGTGACGACCACGTCGAACGTGGCTAGCTCGCAGACCACCGCCAGCGCCCCCCGGCCGAACTTGGTGCCGTCCACGGCGAGCACGCTGCGACCGCCCGAGGCCAGCAGCGCCTGCTTGACCGCGGCGTCGCCCAGGTCGTGGGCCATGACGTGACCTTCGGGTGACACCCCGCAGCAGCCCAGCACCACGGTGTCAAAGCGCAGGGCCGCGATGCCGGCCAGGGCCAGCGGGCCCACCATGGCCAGCTCCCCAGGACGGGCCTCACCCCCCGGCAGCATCAGCCGGACCGACGCAGACGCGGCCAGCGCCATCGCCGCGTGCAGCGACAGCGGCATCACCGTCAGCCGCCGGCCGGCCAGCGCCCGTGCCGTCTCAGCCACCGTGGTACCGCTGTCCAGGCCGACGGCCTCGCCGTCGGCGATCAGGTCCGCCACCGCCGCGGCGATCCGCCGCTTGCTGTCCACGACCTCGATCGTGCGCATCGCGAACGGCAGCTCCTCGCCGCGCATCAGCAGGTTCACCGCGCCGCCCCGCACCCGTCGCGCCACCCCGCGCTCGACGAGCACGTCCAGGTCGCGGCGGATCGTCAGCTCGGCCGTGCCGAACTCGGCGGCCGCGGTCACAACATCGACCCGGCCGTCCCGGCGCAAGACCTCGACCAGCTCGCTCAGACGTTGCGGCGCATCCACAGGCCCCAACATACACCAGATATGTTCGTACGAACGTTCACAATGTTCGAATGGATCGAGGGCGGTGGTGCTGGATGCCGGGCCGGTCGCTTGGGCTGGCGGCCTTCAGTGCGTGCGCGATAGTCAGCCGCGCTGGCAGCGCGTTGATCACCGGTGCCACCGTGTCCAGGCACCACGCACCGTCGATCAGTCCGCCAGCACCGGCTGCCACCGGGCACGAATGGCTTGCCCGCCGCGTTCGCATCCAGCATCGCCCCGTTCCATACGTCCTCTCACGACCGTGGTCTGGATCGCATGAAACCGGCACTCCAGGTCACCCGGATCAGGGATCTCCGCTGGGCAATGCGGATAAGACCTCAGCCGTCAGCTGTCCGGGATCAGGTCGGCTACGTCATTGTGCAGCTTGGCCATCGCCTGGTCGAACGTGGCGAGCCGGGAACCGCGGGCCCGAGCGAGCTGGGCCAGGTAAGCGCCGGTGACCTGACGGTGGCTGATGATCCCCTGAATGGGAACGTCCGCGTACCCGGCATCGTCGGGCCAGAATTCGTGCCGCGCGTCGCCGGTGGCCCCGTTGAGAACTGCTTGCGCGGTGGCGGCCGACTGGCCTTCGCGGATGAGCAGGCGCATGAGGCTGCCCTGGGTAATTGGGCAGGTTGCGAAGCTCCCGCTGATGCCGACGAACCAGTTCTCAGCAGCCACATGGTGAACATGATCATCGACGAGCAGGGCGATGAGCACGTTCGCGTCGGGCAGGACGGTCACTGATCGTCGTCCTCAAGCCGCCTTACGTCCTCACTGGTGATCGTCCTGCCGAGGTGCGCGACGGGCAAGCCAGTACGGGCACTTCTCGCTATCTCACCAGGCTTGCCCGAGCCGAGTCCCCGGCGGATAAGCCCGGCGACGGCCTGGCTCAACGACTGATGGGTATCCCTGGCGATCGCGACCGCCTGAGCATGAAGATCATCAGGGATGTCGAGGGTAGTGCGCATACCAGAGGTATAACTTCACTTCATCATGATGCGATGATGCGTCCGTGGCCGCCCGAGATCTCGCGGACGCTGGCCGACCCGGCGCTGGTAAGCGACGTGCCACCCGGGGCCAAGAAGTTGATCTTTAGCTGAGTCGTGCGCAGCGGGTACTGGGCTGCGCTGGCGCCCGTTTGGGGATCGGTTACCGGGACGGCACGGCTGATGGGATGCTGGTGCGGCGACCTGCGCGAACCGTGTCCCGTTTAGGGTGTCCGGTGAGTCGTCCCGGTCGCCCCCGCTATCCGGGATAGCGTGACGGGCATGAGCGACACGATCACCGGGTACGCCCGGTGCTCGACCGACAAGCAGGATCTTGCCGCGCAGCGCCAGGCCCTCCTCGGCCTCGGCGTGCCCGGAAACCGGATCTATCTCGACCACGGGCTCACCGGCACCAGCCGGGATCGGCCCGGCCTGGCCCAGGCGCTCGCCGCCGTCCGCTGCGGGGACACCCTGGTCGTGCCGAAGCTCGACCGGCTCGCCCGCTCAGTGCCCGACGCCCGCCAGATTGGTGACTCCCTGGCAGCCCGCGGGGTCAGGCTGTCCCTCGGCGGGACGGTCTACGACCCGGCCGACCCGATGGGGAAAATGTTCTTCAACATCCTGGCCACCTTCGCCGAGTTCGAGGTCGACCTGCTGCGCATGCGGACCCGCGAGGGCATGGCCATCGCCAGGGCCAAGGGCAAGCTCAAGGGCAAGCGACCTAAGCTCACCCCCCGGCAGCAAGCCCACCTCATCGCCCTGCACGAGGACGGCGAGCACACGATCGCGGAGCTGGCCGAGCTGTTCAGCGTGGGCCGCTCGACGGTGTACCGGGCCATTGAGCGTGCCAGGACCAGGACCGCCGAAGGCAAGGAGGCCGCAGCATGACCGCACAGCCGGTCCACGAGCCCGCCCCCGACGACCCGGCCGAGATCCTGCGGCGGCTGCCGCCGCGCTGGCACGCGCAGTTCCTCACCGAATACCGGGCCGCGCTGGATGCCGCACGCGAGGTGCGGCGCTGGCAGCAGCTCAGCGACCTGCTTCACCGCTGGCGCCTGCGCGCCACCGCCTACGCCGATCCGCAGTTCGAAGCCTCGGCGCAGGCCGCCCGCGATGCCCGCCCCGAGGACCTGACCCCGGTTCCGGCTGGGCGGATCGGCAGTGAGCTACCGGCCGGCCCTGATCGGGCGGGCCCCCGTGCAGTTCAGTGACCTCATGGGCGACAAGGCCATCTATGACGCGCTCATGGAACGGATCATTCAGCTGGCCGATGCGCCATGGGACGCCTGGCCGGTATACCCAGACGGGGACGAGCCGGAATTCCGCGAGACCCAGTTTGCCGAGCACGGGCTCCTGTCATTCCGCGTTGACGAGAGCGCCGAAATCCTGATCATCTTCAACATCCTCTGGACCGGATAGCCGACACACCCCCGAGGCGCAGTACATGGTGATCCGTAACTACTGGGAGGCCGTGAACGGACGTTCGCTGATGAATGGGCGCGGCCCAAGGACTACCTGCTGCTCAAGGACATCTCTGAGCATGTCGATTCTGGGTGGGACCTTCATCGACCGCTGCATGGCGCGGGCTACGGGCAGTGTCGACGGGATGGCCCGCTACCTGCGCCAGGCGAAACCGGCCTTTGACTGGAACAAGGACGCCGCAGGTGAGAGGTCGGTTAGCGGGATGTCAGGTAACCGGGCAGCCCTGATCAACAATTTTGTGGCACCCCTGTCTCATGGTGGCCGATGCGCACGCCGTCGGTCTCCTGGATCTGCAGCACCACATGAGTGAGGTGCGGGCCAGAGTCCGTCACGTCGATGGTCTCGCCGCACCGGACCCCGGCCGGCTGATCGCGCGGATCGTCCCGGTCTGGGAACGCCAGCCTCCCCCGGTGCTGGCGCGCCTGGTTGAGTCCGGGCGGGCCACCCTGGCCCGGCGCCCGGGCTACCGGCCCCGGTTGCGTCCCGGCGATGGGACCGACCGGCTCTCCGGGACACTCGCGGCGCTGCGGGACGAGGAACGCTGGTGAGCCTCTACTACGCCGATACGTCCGCAGTGATCAAGATTCTCGTGGAGGCACGTCGTCCATGGTGAAGATCATGCTGCGTACCGGGGCGAGTTCAGCGAGGCGTGCCGCGTCGGCGGCGGTGGCGCGGCCCTCAGGCGAGGCGAACGCGGCGCGCAGCTCGTCCATGGTGTCCCAGTCCAGCTCGGCGACCAGGTAGTACGGCGCGCCGCGGACGGCAGCGACGTCACGTCCGACCGCATACCGGCGCAGCCCGGGCAGCCGGCGCCCGAGCGGAATGTGGATCTCGCGGTAGTGCCGGCCGAACGCCTCGGGGTTGGCTGGGGCCTCGTACAGGACAAGGAAGCGAGCCTTCATCGTGCTGCCCTCCGGTACCGGGTGAGGACGGCCGCGCCGGCCCGCTCGGCCGACAGGCACTCCAGGTACGCGGGCGGGCTGCCGGCGGGGAAGAGCCGCTCGCCGGTGCCGAGGATCGTGGGGAAGGTCAGCAGGCGGTACTCATCGACCAGGTCCCTGGCCATCAGCGCGTGCACGACGCTCAGGCTGCCGGTGATGATCACATCGCGCTGCTCGCTCTTGACGGTGCTGGCGATGTCGCCGTCGGCGACTCGCGAGTCCGCCCACGCCGACACGTCGGCCAGCGTGCGGGAAGCGACCAGTTTCGGCACGGCGTTCATCCGCGCGGAGAACGGGTCGTCGCGTCCCGGCCACAGCCGCGAGAACAACTGCCAGGTCCTGCGGCCCAGCAGCATGACCCCGTTGTCCAGCGTGCTGCCAAGCCGGAACTTGTCCCCGGCAACGGTCTCGGGCCCGTGCCGGAACGCCCAGCCGCCGGCCGGCGTGCCGTCGGACCCGTCCGGGTCGGACACGATCCCGTCCAGGGTGATGAATTCAATGACGATGACGCTCACGGTTGGTCTCCCTCGGTCGATGCTCACCGGTACATACCGGCGGCACCGGCCCGGCTCATCGCGGCGGGCGGGACTCTCCGAGGGAAATCTGCGCAGGCAGGTCAAACTCCTCGATTACATGTGGGTCGGCGAACACGACGTTGCACGCGACCCGGCCGCCGGTGACCGAGAGGACCTGGAGCGTGTGCAGCCGGTGGCCGCCGCCGGGCTCCGGGGCGTACGCGGCGAGCGCGGGCTGCCCGTTGGCGGTGAGCTGCCGCATGCTCCAGCCGGCCCCGCGCATCTCGAACACGCGGCGCATGAACTGGCCGTAGTCGCGGCGGCCCCGGTACCACAGCGGGACCGGCGGCATCTCCAGGACCGCTTCGTCGGTGAGCAGCCGGACGAGCGCGGGGACGTCAGCCGCCTCGAAGGCCTCCACGTAGTTCTGGATCACCGCGCGTACCCCGGGATCGCCGGGTTCGGCGACGTCGCCCGCATCGCCCACGTCCGCGAGGGCGGCGCGGGCCCGCTGCAGCGCGCTGTTGACGGCCGGGACCGTGGTCCCGAGCTGCTCGGCGACTTCAGCGGCACTGAACTCCAGCACCTCGCGGAGCACGAGCACGGCCCGCTGCCGCGGCGGCAGGATCTG
>Ga0187851_10005429_pt1 | contig 10175 bp, 5 predicted proteins | sample June2016WEW_6_10_FD_132997 | JGI IMG/M metagenome (GOLD analysis project Ga0187851, IMG submission 132997) | Peatland microbial communities from SPRUCE experiment site at the Marcell Experimental Forest, Minnesota, USA - June2016WEW_6_10 | ecosystem: Environmental > Terrestrial > Soil > Wetlands... | reverse complement strand
TTGTCGATGACGATCCGAACCGGAATGGCGTTGAAACGTCGCTCGGTGAGGATTGGGTCGACTCGCGCAATCACGTTCTCGCCGCTGGCGTAATCCTTGATGCACACGGGAACAGTCTCCCCCTGGGTCAGACTGTCTTCCGCGGGCAGTTTCATCTTGTTCAAGTCCCGCATCAAGTGATCGAGGAGCTTGGTGTCGCGGCTGGTCAGCACCACTTCCACCGTGTGACAGCGGATTTGAGTCGCCAGAACATACCAGTGCAGTTGCGCTGCCGGAGACCAGTATGCGAAGTACGCAAAGGAGCGGCCACCTATCGTAATTTGGCTGGGTGCTCGTTCGACCTTATAGACGGCCTGCAAATTGTCCTTCGCGTAGTTGATGTACTCGACTGAGCTGGAAGCGGGAAAAGGAGTGAAGAACATATCGTCGGCGGTGATCAGAATGCTTCCGCGGACCGGCCCTTTGAAGGTATCCGCGGGTACGATCTCCGCCAGCACGTAACGGCCTGTATCCGACGGGGGCGGCCCTGTGTATTTCTGAAACCAATCCGGGGGAAGCGGCCAGGTTATTCCAAAATACTTGTTATTAAATACATTGTTGGTTACGCTCCCGTCCTCCGGCAAAGGAGTTACAGAATCGCTCGCGCTCGGCCAGTCACCCTTTACCAGGATGACTCCTGTCGGCACCTTCGTCATGTGTTGCGGGTCCCCGGAAGTGACGGGGTTGCTCTTGGAAGAATCTTGCCCCCAGGCCGGCAGTGCCGCGGACAAAGTGCATGCGGCCAGCAGATATATCAATCGAGCGTGCATGTCTCGCTTCTCCGTAATCGATGAACTTCAGCCCGGCCGGTGCGGCCGGCCGAGCATCTGTGCTGAGGAAAAAGAAGAGGGCTGGCGAGATACACCTTCGTATCTCGCCAGCAACTGTGGCGGTTTAGAGAACCTCCGATCAAGTTCGGCTACACATTGGGCAGTCCCTCAGGGGCTAAAGCCCGCGTTCATTTTGCTGCACTTGCGGCACGACTAAAGTCGTGCCCTGATACAAAACCGACTGAATCAGAGGTTCCTTAGAGTGAGCGCAGGAAGTCAAACAATTCCTGCTTCTGCGTGGAGCTGAGGTTGTTGAAATTCGTAATCACCGTGTTGGCTTCGCTGCCAGGGCTGGAATGGTTTTGAATGGACGCGTTGATGCTGAGATCGCGGCCATCGTGATCGAGGAAGATGCGCTGTCCCAGACCCCACAACGGAGCAGTGCGGAACTCGTCTCCGCCGGCGTTGCCTTGCGAAATGTTATCCGCAAGGCCCATTCCCATGTGGTGCACTTCTAAGTCGGTGAAGGGTTGGAAGGTCTGCTTGCTCAGCGCCGGAGCAAAGTTCGACACCTGCGTCGGGCCTAGTGTCGCGTTGTGGCAAGTCGCGCAGCCGACCGAAACGAACACGGCCTCGCCGGCGGAGATCGTCGATGCGGGAACCGTCGATTTGTTCAGCACAACCGGACCGGTTGGCGGCGGAGCCAGGAAGCGCATAAAGTTGGCAAAGGCCGAAACGTCATCAAGGACGGCTGAGTTGGGCGTCAAGGCCGGATTGGAGGTGTCTTCCGGATATCCAGTTCCAGTCAGGTTCAGGCAACTGGCCGGCAGCCCCGTGCCAAGCTGATCTTCTTCCGGAGTCGGACGTTCGTTGTTGAACAGTTCGTTGGTGACACCTACTTCCACGTTGTAGGCCTCGCCTGCAAAGATATGCAGCGACTTGTTCTGCGCCTTCCAGCCAAACTTCGTGATGGTCCCGTCGCTGCCGTTGCGGTTGAAAGAGCCGGAGATGCCAAAGCTATTCTTGAGATTTGCCTGCTGATTCTCGAGCAGCGTGGAGTCGTCCAGGTTCTCAAACAGGCCGACGCCGAAGACCGGCGTGGGAATCCTGAAGACAACGTTGTTCAGATCCAAGGCTTGAGCAAAGTTAGGCTGGGCAAGGCTGCAACCGCTGGCGCCGTCGGGGCGCCCCGCCACGGTGAACAGGTCTTCCACGCCTCCATTCGGGGCGCTCGTGTTCACAGAGCCGTTGCTGTTGAGGAAGTAAACGAAGCGGGCCTCACGCGTGGGTCCGTTGGCGGTGATGAAGGATGGAACCGTGTTGGTGTTGTTACAGACGATGGTCCCCTTCTGTGGCGGCGTGGGTGCGGACTGGCCGCTCGTAACGACGGTGACCGGCGTCTCGGAAAGGTTGCTAGCGCTGGCGCAGCCTCCGAAGGCGGCATACTGCGGATTCACGGCCGCGCCCGTGCCGCCGACGGCTGGCTGCGCGTGGCATCCCGCGCATTGGTTGAAGTTAAACCTCGGTCCCAGACCGTCATTGCCGTCGGCATTATTGGCGACCCCCTCGACTGATTGGAAGCGGGCCAGGCCGTCCGCAAAGAAAGCGGTAAAGCCATTGGGGTCATCGTTGGGATTGATAAGTGTTGTGCCGGGACTGACTGTAATGCCAGCGAATGTTCCCGTACGGGTGCCGCTCTGCACTCCAGGGTCTTGCTGAGCGACTGCAATTCCGGCGAAGACGATCATCGCCGAAGCGATAACTGATGCGAACCTTCTTGTCTTGATCACGTTCCCTCCTTGCGGATTAATCTGGAGAAACAATTCTGACTCCGGCTTCCGGCCCCCTGTTGAAATGCCCAGGGACCGACTCGCCGACAACGTATTAACTCTTGCGATCACCGTCGCAATGAGTTCCCGATCCGAGTCGATATCAAAGCGTCAGCAGATTACGACTAAGAACTCGACGTTGTCATTTGCCGGAAGTGGAATCAATCGGTCCCCTCCCCGCCGGTTAGCGAGAAGCGGGCGACCTATGGATTGCGAGTCGCAGTGACCTACTCCCAGTAAACTGGTTATTCCATGCTGTGGCCAGCTTCCCTGACGGAAACCGACGCTTGCTGGTTGGCATTGCTGGGCTTGAACGACCATTGCTGGTGGGCGTAGCCATTCTGGGCGGCGCCCAGGACGATGCCCGCGCCATTGAGGGTCTTGGCGCCGGCTACGTCAAGCAACAATCCGCTCCTAACGGACTTGATGGTGTAGTTCCCGTCCGTCGTGGGCGAAATGGCCCACTCTTGGTTGGCTGTTTTGCCGGCCGGTGAGATGCGAGCAAGCTCCCATGGCTTAGCGGCCTGACTTGCATCCAATTGCCGCTCTGTACCGACGTTGGTGATGGTGTAGTTTCCGTCCATGAGCCGGGCGACTTTCCACAACTGCTTGCTGTCGCCGGTGTAGGTGGACTGGTCAAGAGGGGCACCGTCTTTCGCCGCGGCTACTTCCAGCGCCGCGCCGCTATTCAGGTTCTTGACTTCATAGATCCCGTTGGGAACCACCGGAATCGAGGCCTCTCCACCCGCGACGGTGAGCAGGAAAATGATCCCTGTGTTGTAACCGGTCTCCCCCCAGATGTAGTTTTCATAGCCGCCCGGGCAAGCGGGGCAAGCGCCGCCGCCACTCAGGTTGCTTTCGCCGGCGTCGAAGTCGTCCGCTGCCCAGATTACCTGCAGGCCGCCCGCGTTGACTTGGGCCTGGAGTTCCGATTGTCTATACGTGAAGGCTCCAAACTCTGTGTTCAAGTGCAGTCCATCGGGAACCCATGGCCAATATCCGATGTCGTCGTTCTGGTTCCCGAGCGCGGCGCGCGCCAGCGCCACGTTATTGTTGCTGCTCGCGTCCACAATGTCCGCTACGGAATAAGATCCCTCAAGGCCATTCGGACGTATGCCGACCTTGAAGCAAGGCCCCGTGGCCGTTTGATTGCATCGGGCGGGATAAACAACACCGATGTCATAGTCGGTGGAGCCGGGGATCAGGAAGAACGCCGCCGTGACTGTCCTCCCCTGAACGGGCGCAAAATTGAACTCGAAGTAGGCAACCTGCTGATCCGGCAATTGGGCAGAATGGCCGATCTGGTAGTTCCCAACCGAGTGTACCCCGGCTGAGTTCCAATTGCCGGAGGCCAAGGCAGTCAGTTGGAATGTTGTGGTGCCGGCCGCGCCCTGCGCTGGGTATGTCCCCGTGAAGCCTTCGACCATCGGGTCGACAAGGCAGTTGCCGGAAGCGCGTCCAAGCGTTGAAGTCGGGTCGTAGCCATAGTGAGGGCCGGGGAGGCAGCCATAGGCGACGGGGACGGTGGTCGGACCCAGCAGGGTGAAGACCCACTGTTGCGAGGCGCTGCCGGTATACGTAGCTTGATCGATTTCAGCGCCGCTGTTTGTGCCTCCGCCAACGACGCCCAGCGCCAGTCCGCTGTTCTGGTTGACCACCTCGTAGTGGCCGCCGCCCAGGGAAATGGCCTCCCAATTCTGGTTGGCAGCGCCGGTGTTCGGATAAATATCGACGAGGGCGCCGGAGGCCGTGGAGGATCCGACAACTTCGAGGAACTGGCCGCTCGATGCATTGGTCAGCTCGAAGTAGCCGGCGGAGCCTGAAGCATCGCCGTTAAGGCCCTGGTTGGTGACCGTCCATTGCTGGCTGGTGCCGTTCGTCACGGTTAACTGCTCCGCATCCGGTCCGGTTGTAGCCGCGGCAGCAGGATCGCCGAGAGCCAAGCCGCTGTGAACGTTGGTGATGATGTATGTGCCGTAGTTTGTGAGGGATTGCGCGTGGGCAGCGCAGGTGGCGCATGTAAGCAAGGTGAACACAGCGATTGCCAAGGCGACTATGCCTCGTGCGAGTGTCGTGCGCGTTACGTTCGTTCTCATTCTTGAAACCTCCATTTTGGTCGGTTTAGGGTTGGTCTGGTCCAAGGGCGCCTGCGCCGAAATGGCGAGGCGCACCCTGGGGCGTTGGGGAATCTCCCAGGACGGGCTTCGAACCAAAAGACCAAAACTTTCCCATCGAGGTTGCTTGCAAGCAACATCAACGATGTTGCTTGGATATCTCCACTGCAAAGCCCAATTCCCAGGTCTCAAAAATCTTGAGACCCGGGAAACCCGCATCTGGCCATGACGGCCTAAGGAACCTCTGATTAAGTTCGGCTACAAGTTGGGCGCTCCCTCAGGGGCTAAAGCCCGCGTTCATTTTGCAGCACCTGCGGCACGACTAAAGTCGTGCCCTGATACAAAACCGACTTACTCAGAGGTTCCCTAAATTGCGGCAAGCGGCTATTGCAATCCGGCGCGGCCCGCTTCATTGGCGATAAGCGACGCCTGCTGGTTGGCGTTGCTGGGCTTGAACGACCATTGCTGGTGGGCGTATCCATTCTGGGCAGAGCCCAGGACGATGCCCGCGCCATTGAGAGTCTTAGCGCTGGCTACGTCCAGCAATAGCTCGCTCCGAACGGACTTGATGGTGTAGTTCCCGTTCGTCGTGGGCGAAATCGTCCATTCCTGGTTGGCGGTTTTGTCGGCTGGCATGATGTGAGCAGGCTCCCACGGCCTTGTGGAATTGCTTGCATCCAACTGCTGGCCAGTACCGACGTTGGTGATGGTGTAGTTTCCGTCAACCAGCCGGGCGACTTTCCACAACTGCTTGCCGCTGCCGGTGTAGTCGGACTGATCGAGTTGCGCGCCGTATGTCTTCGCCGAGGCGACTTCCAGCGCCGCGCCGCTGTTCAGGTTCTTGACTTCGTAGATGCCGTTGGGAACCACTGGAATTGACGCCTCGCCACCTTCGACGGTGATCAACGCGATGATCCCAGTGTTGTAGCCGGTGCCGCCCCAAATGTAGTTCTCAACGCCGCCTGGGCAAGCGGGGCAAGAGCCGCCGCCACTCAGGTTGCTTTCTCCGGAGTCGAAGTCGTCCGCTCCCCACACCACCTGAAGGCCGCCCGCGTTAACCTGGTTCTGCAGGTTCTGCGTGTTAAAGGTGTAGGCGCTAAATTGCACGCCCAGGTGCAGACCATCCGCGACCCACCCATATCCCAGGTCCTCGTTCTGGTTTCCGATCGCGGCACTGGCCAGCGACCGGTTATTGTTGCTGCTTGCGTCCACAATCTCGGCCGTGGAGAAGGAGCCCTGCGGGCGGATGCCGACCTTGAAGCAGGGTGCCGGTTGCGCCGGACATTCCGTGGAATGATAGTTCGTCCCGATGTCATAGTCGGTGGAACCGGGGATAAGGAAAAACGCCGCAGTGACCGTTCTTCCCTGAACGGGCGAGAAGTTGAATTCGAAGTAGGAGACCTGCTGATTCGGCAACTGGGTCGAATGACCGATCTGGTAGTTCCCGACCAGGTGTTCCCCGGCTGAGTTCCAACTGCCGGAAGCCAGGGCGGTTAATTGAAATGTTGTGGTGCCGGGGTAGCCCTGATCCGGCGGTATCCCGTGGAAGCCTTCAACTTCTCCGCCGTCATGGCAGGCGCCGATGCAGCCATACCCTCTGATGCCGCCGGTGGCAGGCGCCAGCGGGGTGAAGACCCACTGCTGCGAGGCGCTGCCGGTATAGGTCGCTTGATTGATCTCCGCGCCGCTGTTTGTTCCTCCGCCAACCACGCCAAGCGCCAGGCTGCTGTTTTGGCTGGTCACCTCGTAGTGGCCGCCGCCCAGGGAAGTGGCAATCCAATTCTGGTTGGCATTGCCGTTGGACGGATATTGATCGACCAGTGCGCCGGATGCCCTTGAGGCCCCGTTCACGTCGAGGTACTGGCCACTCGATGCATTGGTCAGCGTGAAGCTCCCATCGCCGTTGTTGGTGACCACCCATTGCTGGTTGGTTCCGTTGGTCACAGATAACTGCTGGACAAACTCGGCATCGGTGTTCGAGGAACCGGGATCGCTGAGCGCCAGTCCGCTGTGGACATTGGTGATGATGTAAGTTCCGTAGTTTGTAGGAGCCTGCGAGTGGGCGGCGCTGAAGCATCCTGCGAACAAGGTGAAGGCGGCTGTCACTGCAACCGCGCGGCGTACTCGTGTGGTGCGTTCTGCGTTAACTCTCATTGTCAAAACCTCTCATCTTTTTCGGGTGATGGCATCGGCGCCTTCGATGCGTGGAGAAGGACGCCGCAGCGTGTTGGGGGAATACCCTCGCTGGGCCAGATACAATGAAACCCGCTGTAAAATCTCGAATGGCGGATGGTTGGGTATCCCAGTTCTCAAACTCGAATGCCGGAATACCCGCCATCGGTCTTGTATGCCCACTCTCCGGTTAAGGGTTATTGCACAGTGCCGCGAGCCGCTTCATGGCCGGTCAGCGATGCTTGCAGATTGGCGTTGCTGGGCTTGAACGACCATTGTTGATGGGCATAGCCATTCTGGGCTGTGCCCAAGACAATACCTGCGCCCTTGAGGGTCATGGCGCTTGCCACATCCAGCAGCAATCCGCTCCGGACGGACTTGATGGTGTAGTTCCCGTCCGTCGTGGGCGTAATCGTCCATTCCTGATTGGCGGTCTTGTCGGCCAGCGCGGTACGAGCAGCTTCCCAGGGACTTGCGTAGTTACTCGCGTCCAACTGTTGGCCGGTGCCGACGTTGGTGATGGTGTAGTTTCCGTCAACCAGCCGGGCAACTTTCCACAACTGCTTGCTGTCGCCGGTGTAGGCGGACTGGTCAAGAGGGGCGCCGTTTTTCGCCGAAGCTACTTCCAGCGCCGCGCCGCTGTTCAGGTTCTTGACTTCATAGATGCCGTTGGGAACCACCGGAATCGATGCCTCGCCACCGCGAACGGTGAGCAGGAGAATGATCCCGGTGTTGTAGCCGGTCTGCCCCCAGATGTAGTTTTCAACACCGCCTGGGCAAGCCGGGCAAGCGCCGCCGCCACTGAGGTTGCTTTGACCGGCGTCGAAGTCATCGCGCGCCCAGAATACCCAGTCACCGCCGGCGTCAACCTCGTTCTGGACCCGCGCCGGGTAGTAATTCTCGTTGAAAACGACCGTGGTAAAGGCACCAAACTCAACACCCAGATGCAGCCCGTCCGCAACCCAGCCATAACCCAATTCCTTATCCCGGTTGGTATCGCCGCCTGACAAATAGATCTCCACGCTGTTGTTGCTCGATGGGCTAACAACGTCCTCCACGGGGTAACTTCCTTCTGCTGCGATTCCAGCTTTGAAGCAGGGTGCCGGAGCCGCCGGACATTCCATGGGTTTATAGGTCGTCCCAATGTCATAGTCGGTCGAACCTGGAATCAGGATCAAAGCGTCGGTGACGCTTCTGCCCTGCACCGGCGTCAGATCGAACTCGAAGTAGGCGGCCTGCTGATCCGGCAACTGGTTAGAATGGCCGATCTGGTAGTTGCCGATGGTATGTACGCCCGCAGAGTTCCAATTTCCGGAAGCCAGGGCCGTCAGTTGAAATGTTGTGGTGCCTGAGGTGCCTTGAGCGGCATAGCAGTTTTCACCGCACGGGACGCACCGGCCAATGCAGCCATACCCAAGGATGCCGCCGGTGGCAGGGGCCAGCGGAGTAAAGACCCACTGCTGCGAGGCGCTGCCGGTATAGGTCGCTTGATCGATCTCCGCGCCGCTGGACGCGCTACCTCCCACAACGCCAAGCGCCAGTCCGCTGCTTTGGTTGATCACCTCGTAGTGGCCGCCTCCCAGGGAAACGGCACGCCAATTCTGGTTGGCAGCGCCGGTGTTCGAATTGATATCGACCAGGGCGCCGGAGGCCGTGGAGGCTCCGACAACGTCGAGGAACTGGCCGCTCGACACATTTTCCAGCTCGAAGTAGCCGGCGGAGCCTGTAGCATCGCCGGTTTGGCCCTGATTGGTGACCACCCATTGCTGGCTGGTGGCGTTCGTCACGGCTAACTGCTCCGCATCCGGTCCGGTTGTAGCCGCAGCAGCAGGATCGCCGAGAGCCAAGCCGCTGTGAACGTTGGTGATGATGTATGTGCCGTAGTTGGTGAGGGATTGCGCGCGGGCAGCGGGGATGCCGGCTGCCAACTAAGTGATTGCGGCGGCTGCCAAGGCAACCTTACCGCGTGCCAATGTAGTGCGTTTTGCGTTGATTCTCATGGGGGAGGACCTCGTTTGTTCGTGTTGGACCAGAGGCGGCTTCGCATGAATGTAGATGCACACCGTCCCTAGGAGTTAGGGGAATGCTCCTGTATCTGCCGTAGAACAATGAAGCCCCCGTCACATAGCTCCGCCCCTGCATCAGCAGACACACGTGTAGCGAGTATCTTCATAGTGCATTCATGTTTGCCAAAGTTCAGTGAAAATGCGCCAGGAGCAGGGATAGGGAAATGGCGCAAGCGCATCCAAATGTGCATGCAGCGCTTGAATAAGGATCACTAGTCAACGTTTTCAAAACCAGGGGAGTATCGGACTCTGCCGACTGTCAAAACGGTAAGCCGATTTCACTGAGTTTGTCAAGTCTATGCATCACGTGAGCTAGACTCATATTGATGAGGACGTTAAACACTATATATCGTATTTAATATCAATATCTTGCACACCAGCAATGACGGAGGATTCAAGTGCTATCTTGATTTGAAATCCACAGGTTTTCCACCGACTGCGGGAGCGCGGCCCTGCCCCGTACAAGTACATCGAGATCAAGCCGCAAGACCCCAACGCGAAGAAGCACCGGGATTGGCCGGAGTACCGGACCTGCAAATCCATGACCGAGGCCATCGTCACCGAAGGCACGGAGAAGGGCGAACTCCGCAAAATCTGTGCCGACGCCGAATGCCCCGTCCACCATCCGAAGAAGCAGCAGCCAGCCGGAGAGGAGCGCATCAAGGCCGAGCAGGAGAAGCAGCGCCGCGAGAAGGCGCTTGCCAATGCCGTAGGCTTGCGCGTCCTTTCCGCCATCACCGCCGCCGTGCCTATACGCCTCCGCTGGCATATTACTTCAAGTGTTCTGCGGTATTGGGTGTACCAGACACTCTCGTGTTGTGCGGTGGTCCAGGTGCAGATTTGGAGCACCGATGGTTGGTGTCGGGTGAGCCAGATCTGTCCTGAAAACGAGCCTTGGGTTGTCGATAGCGGTTTGAAGTTCGCAGGCCTTGGAATCTGATCCGGTACGGCCTTAAAGCCATCGGCCGAATTCCTTTAGCGTCGCTTGTAACGAATTCCCCATTCCGTGACTTTAATCCTATGAAAGCACTACCCAAGGACATCTGACCGAATGAGTTCACGCTTTAATCAATATCTGGGCCTCTTTCTCCTGTTCTCGATGGGGACATTGGCCGCCGGTGCGCAGGAACCTCTGACGCTTCGGCAAGCCATCAATCAGGCCCTGGGGCAAAGCCCTGAGGCAGC
>Ga0187851_10005428_pt1 | contig 10176 bp, 7 predicted proteins | sample June2016WEW_6_10_FD_132997 | JGI IMG/M metagenome (GOLD analysis project Ga0187851, IMG submission 132997) | Peatland microbial communities from SPRUCE experiment site at the Marcell Experimental Forest, Minnesota, USA - June2016WEW_6_10 | ecosystem: Environmental > Terrestrial > Soil > Wetlands... | reverse complement strand
TGGTACGACGCCGGCTCAGCCGGCCGCAGCGTCTTCTTCGGTGCCTTCGCCTACGACCGCCTCGCCGAGTTCGCCAACTGCGTGATCCTGGTGACCTCGCTGCTCACCGTCGCCATCAGCCCCGGCTACCTCATCCGCCGGAGGTTGCATCACGGCGAGTACTACTCGCTGCTGATTGCGGCGACGGTGGGGATGATGCTGCTCGCCGGCGCCACCAGCCTGATGGTCATCTTCCTCGCCGTCGAGCTGCTCTCGATCTCCCTCTACATCCTGAGCGGATTCTCCCGCCAGGAGGAGCGCTCCCAGGAGGCGGCGGTCAAGTATCTGCTGCTCGGCTCCTTCGCCTCTGCATTCCTCCTCTTCGGGATGGCCCTGGTGTACGGCGAGACCGGGCACACCCAGCTCGCCCAGATCGCCGAGGCGATGAGCCGCTCTCTGCCGATCGATCCGCTGCTGGTCGGCGGGATCATCCTCATGTTCGTCGGCCTCGCCTTCAAGGTGAGCGCGGCACCCTTCCACGCCTGGACCCCCGACGTCTACCAGGGGGCCCCCACCTCGGTCACGACCTTCATGAGCGTCGCCACCAAGGTCGCCGCCTTCATCGTGATCATCCGCCTCTTCGACGACACCTTCGCCTCCTACTACAGCCGGTGGAGCGCGGTGGTGATCGCCGTCGCCATCATCTCCATGGTCGTCGGCAACCTCGCCGCGCTCACCCAGAACAGCATCAAGCGGATGCTCGCCTACTCGGGCATCGCCCAGGCCGGGTACATCCTGATCGGCGTGGCGGTCGGCGTCGGGACCCCGCTCGGCGTCCAGGGTGCCCTCTACTACCTCGCCGCCTACGCGCTCACCAACCTCGGCGCCTTTGCCGTGGTCACCGTGATGAGCGGCCGGGGCGAGGACCTGGACAGCTACGACCACCTGCGCGGGCTGTGGCACCGGCGGCCGTACGTGGCCGCGGCACTGGCATTCTTCCTGCTCTCGCTGGCGGGCTTTCCGTTCACCGCCGGCTTCATCGGCAAGTTCCTGGTCTTCGCGGCCGCCATCCAGGCGCACAACGTCGCGCTCGCGCTCTGGGGGATCGGCACCAGCGCGGTGTCGGTCTTCTACTACCTGCGGGTGACCCTGATCATGTTCCAGCGCCCCAGGGAGGACGCGCCCGCGTACGCGTGGCCGCGCACCGGCCTGGCGGGGAGCGCGGTGCTGCTGGTGACCGCCGCCGGCACGCTGGTGCTCGGGGTCTTCGTGGTGCTGGTGCTCACCGTGGCGACCATGGCCCAGGCGGGAACGCTGCCGGGGACGTAGCCGACGGAGGGCCGGGGCGCCGGCTCGGGGAGGACAATCGCGGCCGTCCAGCGGCGGTCCGCGGTCACGGAGGAGGAGCGCCCTGGGCGTTCTCCGTCAGGCGTGTTGTCGGATCGCGGCACCACGCCACCACCGACGGCCAGGGCCCGTACCCGTCGGACTCGCTCAGATGCCCGCCGGTGGGTAGTACGTCGATCTCGATTCCGAGGGGCGCGGCGTACAGGCTGCGAGCCGACTCGGGACAGTAGGGGTCGGACGTGCTCGCGACCATTCGCGTCTCTGAACGCGCCGCGCATGCGACGTGCTCCGCGTGAAGGTCGCCTTGCGTCGCGAAGCTCTTGATCGCCGGCCATAGGATCGTGGGGCTCGGCGGGGACACCAAGAGGACTCGGTCGACCGCCTGCTGCGGGCTGGCCGTGACGACGTGGTGGAGCCACAGGAGGCATCCGAGCGAATGACAAATGACCACACGTTCACCCGATCCGAGCTGTTCAAGCTCAGCGTGTAGGAGAGCCAGCCAGCGATCAAGCTGTGGAGCATCCGCGTCGGGGAACTGCGGGTAGAGCACGACCTCGTGATCGACTCGGAGAGCCTCGGCGAGGCGATATTGCCAGTGCCCCGGGGGACGATGGTTGCCGACGCCGTGAACGATCAAGAAGCGCCGTCCCTTCGCGTGTTCCATGCCCTGTCACCTTCCATCGGCGAGCGTTTGGCGCGGGTGTGGCCTGCCGCCGTGTCGCTGGCGACGATGACAGGCCCGAGTGTTTCACCGCGACTGTTGCTGGTTCGGAACGCGATCCCTGCGGCCACCACCAGGAAGATGCTGCTGGCAAGCAGGGCACGCTGAAAGCCGGCGGTGAGCGCTGCTGGCGGCGAGATGTGGACTGTCAGCAGCTGGGTCGTGCGCGACGTGGCGACTGCTGAGAAGATTGCGAGACCGAGCGCGCCACCGACCTGCTGTGCGGTGTTGAGGAGAGCAGCCGCGAGGCCCGTCTTGTCGGCTGGCACACCGGCGTTGGCGGCCGATGCGACCGCCACGAACACCGCGCCCAGTCCCACCGACATCACCAGCGTTCCGGGAAGCAAGTCGGCTGTGAAGGAGCCGTTGACCGGTACGTGCGAGAGGAGGAAGAGCCCGCCCGCGGCAACGAGGCAACCCACGATGATGATCGATCGCGATCCGATGCGAGTGACCAGTTGGGAGGTGACGCCGGCGCTGATCACGACGCCGAGACAGAGTGGAAGGTAGGCAAGCCCGGTCTGAATCGGCGAGAACCCCAGGACGTTCTGCATGTAGAGGGTGAGCAGGAAGAACATCGAGATGAATCCCGCCAGGGCGATGAGGTAGGCGCCATTGGCGGCGGCCAGGCCCCTGACCCGGAAGATGGACAGCGGGAGCAGCGGGTTGCCGACCCGGTGCTCGTTGACCACGAACGCGGCCAGCAGCGCGACGGACCCACCGAACTCGGCGATGGTGCGCAGCGAGCCCCAGCCCACACTCGGTGCGGTGACGACGGCGTAGACGAGGAGGAGCATCCCCGCGGTGGCCACCACCGCTCCGAGGACGTCGAAGTTCGCGAGCCGCGGGTGGCGGCGTTCGCCGGTGAGCAGCCAGATCGATGCGCCGACCACCAGCAGGCAGATCGGGGGGTTGACGAAGAGCACCCACCGCCAGCCAGGGCCGGCGGTGAGCAGGCCGCCGAGCAGCACCGCGATCGCCGAGGCCAGTCCGGCGATCCCACCCCAGACGCCGAGGGCCGTGTTGCGCTCCTTTCCCTCCTGGAAGGTTGTGGTGAGGATCGAGAGGGCCGCGGGGAGCATCATCGCGGCGCCGACGCCCTGGACGAGGCGAGCGCCCACCAGAAACCCGGCGCTCGGTGAAAGTCCTCCGGCCAGCGAGGCGAGCGCGAAGACGACCGTGCCCGCCATCAGAACGCGACGTCGACCGAGCAGGTCCGCGGCCCGCCCCCCGAGGAGCATGAGGCCGCCGTAGGTCAACAGGTATCCGCTCAGGACCCACTGCCGGTTCTGAACCGAGAAGTGCAGTGCCTCCCTGATCGAGGGCAGCGCGATATTGACGATCGATGCGTCGGCGAAGTCGAGGAAGGCGACCGTGCACAGCAAGGCCAGCGTGAGCTTGCCCCGACCGGTCGCAAGGAAGGACCCTTGCTGGGCCACTGATCTGGATTGCGTCGTTTGCGTCTGCATCTGCGGACTCCTGTTGCGGGCCGCCGGAGAGCGGTTGCCCACATGGACGAGGGAACCCTCCGCCGTGTGACGACCGGCTCCTGGCCGGCCGGTCACATTCCGAGTTGCTGGCCCGTCGTAGAGTCGAAGGTCCGACACAGGGAGTCCTCGATGACCAGGCAACCGAGCGCCTCAGACGTCCCCATCTCTCAGATCTGGCGGGAGCATCACGGCTACCTGATCAACGTCGCCTACCGCATGCTCGCCAGCTTCAGCGACGCCGAGGACATGGTCCAGGAGGCCTTCGCGCGCCTGCTGCGCGCTGACCACGAGAAGATCGATGACGTCCGCGGCTGGCTGGTGGTCGTGGTCAGCCGCCTCTGCCTGGACCAGCTGCGCTCGGCGCGCGTCCGGCGTGAGACCTACGTGGGGCCCTGGCTCCCCGAGCCGGTGATCCCGTCCGGTGACGCACTCGGCCCCGAGGAGCGGGTCGTCCTCGATGACAGCGTGCGCATGGCGCTCCTGGTGGTGCTGGAGCGCCTCTCCCCCGCGGAACGTGTCGCATTCATCCTGCATGACATCTTCGAGTACTCGTTCGAAGACATCGGCCGCATCATGATGCGCACGCCGGTCGCGTGTCGCCAGCTGGCCAGCCGGGGACGGCGTCAGGTACTCGAGGAGGGCGCCGGGACGCGCGGCCGCGTCGACCCTGTGGAGTCACGGCGCGTCACCGAGCGGTTCATCGCGGCCGCGTCCAGCGGCAATCTCGAAGCTTTGCTTGAGGTCCTCGACCCCGAGGCAGCGGGGTGGACGGACACCGGCGGCCTGCTGCCTGGCCCGCGCCATCCGCTGGTGGGCCGCCAGAAGGTGGCGGTCGGCCTGCTGGGATGGCTGCGGAGCAGCGGAGCGACACTCGTCTCGATGCCCGTCAACGCGGAGCCCGGGGCGATCGTCGTCCAGCAGGGCGAGGTGACCGCGGCGCTCGCACTGACCTTCGAGGGCGGGCTGATCACACACATTCGCTGTGTGGCCAATCCGGGGAAGCTCACCTACGTGAGGGCGGTGCTGACCACCCCGGGGCGCTCAGCGGGTGCGGCCCGCGTCCCGTAGGCTCCCCCTGGATGGGGCGTGAGGCTCTCGAGCTCGGCGGCCGAGTTGCTGGGGCAGCGGTCGGGTCCGGCATGGGGGGTAGCTCCTGGGATAGCCGAGGAATCGCCCCGCCAGCTCTTGAGCTCAGCGCCCGCCGTCCTCGGTTCCGGCTCCAGCACCCGGCACCTCTTCCGGCTCCACCGCCACCTCGCCGGCGCGGTGACCCACCAGGTTCTCGGGGGCGTCCTTCACCAGCTCGACCCCGGTGGCGTCCGCCGGTTCCGGCGCATCCGCGGAGGGCAGCCCGCCCCCGCCCGACCTGAGCGGCAGCTCGACCCAGAAGGTGGAGCCCTTGCCCACCCGGCTGGTGACCCCGATACGGCCGCCCATCGCCTCCGTCAGCGACTTGGAGAGGGCGAGGCCCAGCCCGGTGCCCTCGACACCCGAGGTGGCTGCCGAGAGGCGCTCGAAGGGCGCGAAGAGCCGCTCCATCTCCTCGCGCCGGATCCCTGGCCCGCTGTCCTGGACGGCGATCCGGCAGCTCCCGCCGCGGGTGGCCGCCGTGATCTCCACCCAGCCGCCGTGCCGGTTGTACTTGATGGCGTTGGAGACGAAGTTGAGCAGCACCTGCTTGAGCCGCTGATGGTCGGCGGCGACGATCAGCTCCTCCGGGACGCCGGTGACCCGGATCGTGATCGCCAGCTCAGCGGCCATCGGGCGGGTCAGGTCGAGCACCTCACCCACCAGGTGCCGCACCGCGACCGGCTCCGGGGTGAGGGAGAGCCGGCCCTCCTCGATCCGCGAGATGTCGAGGATGTCGTTGACCAGGGCCAGGAGGTGGTCGCCCGCCTTGAGGATGGTGCGGACGTGGTGCTCCTGCTGGGGATCGAGAGGCTCGGTGAGGAGGAGGTCGGCGAAGCCGATCATGGCCGTGAGCGGGGTGCGCAGCTCGTGGCTCAGCCGGGAGAGGAACTCGCTCTTGGCCTGGTTGGCGGCCTGCGCCAGGTCCCGCGCGTTGCGCAGCTCGGCCTCGGTCTCGAGCGAGAGCTCGGCCACCCGCACCCGGTCGAGGGCGATCGACAGCGACGCGGTGTAGCCCGCGAGCCAATCGGCCTCCTCGGCGTCGAAGGTGGGGGAGAGCGAGCCGGCCAGGACCATCAGGACGCCCTCCCCGGCGTTCATCGGGAGGGTGTGGACGATGGCGGTGTGGGCACCGCCGCGGAGCCGCACCAGGGTGGCCGGGGAGGGGAGGGGGAGCAGGGCCAGGATCTCGCGCGCCTCCGAGTCGAACATGCCCTGCGAGGCGAGAAGCCCGCCCCCCCCGTCGGCGATCAGCCCGGCGCCGCCTCCGACCAGCCGGATCGCCCAGTCGAGGCCGCGGGCGGCCAGGTCGGCGCGGTCGGGGCTGTACAGGAGGAGGTCGTGGATGGCGTGGCGGAGCCGGTCCTCCTCGGGCCGGCGCCAGATCCGGCGGAGCCACCCGGGCGGCGCGAATCCGGCGTAGAGGGGCGGGACGCAGACCAGGGCAAACGCCTGCAGGGCGATGGCGAGGCGGTCACCGCCGATCGTGAAGGCCACCAGGATCAGGGCGGCCACGATCATGATCCCGCCATAGCCTGCGGCGATCGAGCGCATCCGCGCGCGCTGAACCGCGGGGAGGTCGGCCGAGAGCCGGGCCAACCGGTACGCGGGCTCCGCCACGGCCAGACACCAGACCACCAGCAGGAAGTCGAGTGCCAGCTTCTGCTCGAGGCTCGGCGCCACCCCGGGGCGGGCGACGACCGGCAGACCGACCACGAAGCTCAGCGCGGTGGCACCGGCCAGCGCCAGGCCCGCCACCATGAGCGCCCACCACGGGAGGGGCAGCACCGAGTGCCGGTACAGCACCAGCGCGCCGGCGGAGACCATGGAGGTGACCACCAGGACGCCGGCGAAGGTGGTCGGGTGGCCGACGAGCGGCTCGATCCCGGCCCCGAGGGCCACCAGCCCGAGGCTTCCGAGAGCGATGGCGAGGTAGCCGCGCCGTCCCTCGCGGCCCCGCCACCAGTCCCGGAGGGCGAGCACGCCGATGAGCAGGAACGCGGCTGCGTCGACGATCTGGAGGACGCGAAGGGGGAGGTCGTTCACGGGCGGCAGACCCGCCGGCGGGACATCGGGGTGGCGGTGAGGGCCTCGCAGAGGCCGGGGTGGGGGCTCACTCGCTGCAATCCTCCCGCTTTCCGGGTCAGGTGGCGAGCGGGAGGTGCTCCCGAGCCGCGATCCAGGTTCCGGACCCGCGGAGTGCCTGGGTCAGCGGGTGCTCTCCCCGGCCGTCGCCCAGGACCACCGTGGGCACACCGCCCTCCAGCGCGCGCCGGGCGGCCAGCAGCTTGACCCGGGCCCGGCCCTGCGCCAGGGGGAGGTGGGCCTCGATCTCATCGGGGCGCAGGCGCGGGATGAGGCTCGCCTCGTCGGCGGGGTCGCGCAGCAGCCCCGGGACGTTCATCAGGATCAATAGGCGCTGCGCGCCCAGCGCGATGGCCACCTCCGCCGCCAGGCGATCACCGTCGACATTGATCGCCTCGCCCCGGTCGGAGATGGCGGGGGGCGTGAGCACCGGGAGCCGGCCGGCGTCGAGGAGGAGGCGGAGCAGGGAGGCGTCGACCGCCTCGATGGTGCCGGCGTGGTTGTCGTGGAGGAGGCGCTGACGGTTGCCCTCGACGATCCGGAGATCGGGCTTGCGCCGTCCGGTTGCGATCCCCCCGTCCATCGCGCAGAGGCCGACGGCGTCCGCCCCCTCGCGGCGGAGCCTCTCGACCAGCCGCTTGTTGACCAGCCCGCAGTACGCCATCAGGAAGTGGTCCATGGTCTCCCGGTCGGTGTACCGCGTCACCTCGCCGCGGATCGAGGTGACCATGCGCGGGGGATGGCCGAGCCGCCCGGCCAGCCGGTCGAGCTGGAGGTGGGCGCCGTGGATGACGACCAGCCGCCCCTCGAAGCCGGCCAGTTCGGCGAGGAGCGGCCCGGCCTCGGCGACCCCCAGGCTGCCGCCGATCTTGACGACGGTGGTCACAGCGGGTAGATGGCGCCGAGCTCCAGGCCCGCCGTCTCCGCGAAGCCGAGGCGGATGTTGGCCGCCTGGATCGCCTGCCCGGCCGCACCCTTGACCAGGTTGTCGATGGCGGCGGTGACCACCAGGCGTCGCGAGTGCGGGTCGCAGCTGAAGCCGAGGTCGCAGAAGTTGGTGCCCGTGACCAGCCGCGGATCGGGGTGGCGATGCAGCCCGTGGGCCTGCTTGACGATCCGGAGGAAGGGCTCGGCGCCGGTCGCGGTGCGCAGCACCCGCCAGACATCCCTCTCCTCGAGCGGCTCGCCGAGCCAGAGATGGGCGGTGACCAGGACGCCCCGCACCGCCTCCACCGAGGTGACACTGAGGGCGACCTCGCCGACCGTGCCCAGGGCGCGAAGCTCTTGGAGGACCTCCGCCGTGTGGCGGTGCCCGGTGGGGGCGAAGCTGTGCATGGCGCCGCTGCGGTGGGGGTGGTGCGACGTGGGGGTCGGCTGCGAGCCCGCCGCCGAGGAGCCGATCAGGGCATCGACCACTATCGGCATGGCCGGGTCGACCAGTCCGGCCCGGACAAAGGGAGCCAGCGCGAGGATGCCGGCCGTCGCCACGCAGCCGCCGATGGCCAGCCGGTCGCGGGTCGCGATCTGCTCGCGGTGCAGCTCCGCGAGGCCGCTCACGAAGCCGCGGAGCAGCTCCGGGCGGGGGTGCTCCCACCCGTACCAGCGGGGATAGTCGGCGGGGTCGTGGAGCCGGAAGTCGGCGGAGAGGTCGACGACCACCGGGGCCAGGGCCAGGGTGGCGTCGATGCGCGGCGCGGACTCGCCGTGGCGCAGCGCCGAGAAGACGATGTCCGCCGGCTCCAGGTCGTCGTGTCCGCAGAAGCGCAGGTCGCTGCGGTCACGGAGCTGGGGATGGACGCTGGCGACCGGCTTGCCGCGCAGGCGCTCGGACGAGATCTGGGTCACCTCGATGTCCGGGTGGCCGGCGAGCAGCCGGAGCAGCTCGCCGCCGGCGTAGCCGGACCCGCCCTGTATGACCGCTCTCACCGGCTCAGCTCCTCCAGGGCGCCGTCGAGGACCGCCACGGCCCGCTCCAGCTCGGTGACGTCCACGGCCTCCTCGGGGGTGTGGTCGAGATGCGAGTCGCCGGGCCCGTAGGCGACGGCGGGGCAGCCCCAGCGGGGGACCAGCAGGTTCATGTCGGCGGTTCCCGTCTTGACCTTGTGGCGCGGGGCCCCTCCCTGGTGGCGGATGGCGCGGGTGAGGGCCCGTGCCACCCGGCTGTCCCGGGGAGTGTGGACCGCGTCGGTGGCGAATTGCACCAGGAGCTCGGCCTCGCCCCGCTCCGCGTCCAGCCAGTCGAGCAGGGACGCGGTGTCCAGGTCCGGGGGCAGCCGGAATTGCATGCGGGCCACGGCGGTCTCGCGGAGGCCGGTGTCCTGCACCTCGAGCCCGGTCACGCGCAGGTCGGCCCGGTGGAAGGGGCTCCTGCCGGCACCGCGCTCCTCGAGCCGCGCCTGCAGGCGGGCCAGCAGGGCCACCAGACGGTCGGCCACCGTCGATTCCGGGGCGGCCCGGTGGCGGAGCGCGTCCTCGATGCGCAGCTCGGTGCGGACGATGCCCCGGTACCCGACGGTCACCGCCTCCCAGCCGCTCGGCTCCAGGACGATGAGGGCGGCGGGGGAGGGGCGGGTCGCGACCTGGCGGGCGCCGCGCGAGTCGCCCTCCTCGTCGATGCAGCCGATCACCGTGTAGCGCGCCAGCCCGCTCCGCGGCTGGAGGGCGACCGCGGCGATGGCCGCCGCCAGCGGGCCCTTGGCGTCGACCGAGCCCCGGCCGAAGATGCGGCCGGCCTCGCGTCGCGGCGGGATGGTCCCGGGGACGGTGTCCAGGTGGCCGAGGAGCATGACCTCGCGGGGTCCCTCGCCCCAGCCGGCGACCACGTTGCCGGCCGGGTCGATCTCGGCGTCGAAGCCGGCACCGGCCAGCCGGTCGCGGAGCGCGCCCGCCAGGCGCCACTCGCTCCCGGTTGGGCTCGGGATGGCGAGCATCTCGAGCAGGAGGTCGCCGACGGCGATCGTGCTCGGGGCGGTCGCGGTCATGGGGCGTCTTCCGCACGGGCGCCGACGGGGCGCGTCGTGCTTGGGGGGACCGGCGTCGGACAGCTTTGCTGTCCGCGCCTCGTTCTCGGCGGCGCTGCAATCGCCGCCTGCGAAAGCCCCCCTTCGACGACGCGCCCCATCAGCGCTCCGCCGATTGCATCTCGCGCCTGCGCAAACCCCCCTTCGCCGACGTGCCCCGCCGGCGCTGCACCGATTGCATCTCGCGCCTGCGCAAGCCCCCCTGCGACGACGTCCCCGGTCGGCGCTGCACCCACTGCCGAACTCACGACGCGGCACCCACGGCGGCCTGGCTGCGGGCCAGGGCGAGCACGTGGTCGGCCATCCGGCCTGGGATGTCGACGCCCGTCGTGTCGATGCTGTGGCGGAACTCCATGGTGTGGTTGACCTCGGAGATGAGCAGCTCGCCGTCGCCGCGCTCCAGGAG
>Ga0187851_10005425_pt1 | contig 10178 bp, 5 predicted proteins | sample June2016WEW_6_10_FD_132997 | JGI IMG/M metagenome (GOLD analysis project Ga0187851, IMG submission 132997) | Peatland microbial communities from SPRUCE experiment site at the Marcell Experimental Forest, Minnesota, USA - June2016WEW_6_10 | ecosystem: Environmental > Terrestrial > Soil > Wetlands... | reverse complement strand
GCTCCCACCAACACCGCGGACTACAACACGGCGACCGCTTCCGTGACGCTGACCGTTGCATCCATCACACCTGCTTACACTGTCTCGGGTACGGCGGTTACCGTCACGGCAGGAGCAACCGCGGGCAATGTGTCCACTGTTACCGTCACACCGTCCAACAACTTCATCGGCAACGCAGTAGTAACGTTGACCGCCGCAATCACGGCAAGTCCCTCGGGCGCCATTAATCCGCCCACTCTGAGCTTCGGTTCCACCAACCCGGTGACCATCACCTCTGTTGCTTCAGGAACGGGCGCGATGACCATCACCACTACGGCCAGCTCGACCACGTCTTGCGTGGCCAGCAATGAGCCCGGACGCGGCATTCCATGGTACGCGGGCGGGGGCGCAGCGTTGGCCTGCATGCTGCTGTTTGGCATTGCGCCACAGCGGCGTAAACTGCGCGCCCTGCTCGGCGCACTCATGCTTCTGGCGGTATTGGCGGGTGGAGTTTCAGCGTGCGGCGGAAGCAAGACCACCGCATGCAGCACTACGATTGTTCCCGGCACAACGGCCGGAAGCTACACCATCACCGTGACCGGCACCTCCGGCTCTACGGTGCAGACGGGCACGGTTTCGCTGACTGTGCAGTAATTTTGCGGATGAGAAAACGGCCGCATCTCCGCAATGGGGATGCGGCCGTTTTGCGTTCAGGCGAATTACTTCTGCGCGTCGGTGGTGATGCGCACCGGTCCCAGAAGTCCCGAGGGCAGCAAGGGCGAGTCGGCTTTGTACGGAGTGAAGTCAGTGAAGGTGTACTTCCTTACCGCGTATGATTGCTGATCGCCGATCAAACGGTTGACCCAGAGATTTGTCACGCCAATCACCAACTGGTTGCTTCCTGATTTCAGCGCGCTTGTAATGTCGACCTTGAACGGAGTCTTCCAGAGGATGCCGATATACCTTCCGTTGACGGCCACCTCGGCAAGATCTTTCACGTCGCCAAGGTCGAGCCAGTAATGCGCGTCCTGGGCGATTGCATCGGCGGGAACCTCGAATGTCTTTGTGTAAGTGGCTGTTCCCGAGAAATATTTCACTCCGTCAATGGAGTTATCGCTCCACGAACTTAGCTGGTCAAAGGTTACCGTCTCCGGCGCGCCCCTGCCGGGCTGGAAGCTCACGTTCCAGTCCTTGTTGAGCGCGTCATTGAGCACGGCCACTTCAGCCTCCTTCGCCTCAGGCAATGCAAGCGAGTCTGCCGTTGCGACCGCGCGGAAGACGACAAATACCGAACCATAGGGATCGAGCTTGAGGGGGACGATGGCGCGCCCCGCCGAGATTCGATAAGAAACGGGCTTCGAGACTCCCGTCGCGGCATCCCATAACTCGGGCCGCTTGCCGCTTACGCGGAAGGTGGCATCGACACTCTCCGCGCGGTCGTTGCGGTTATCGACAAAGTAGAGGTCGCCGTCATCGAGCTTGCGGTGCAGGAACATGAGCTCGGTATCGGCTTCAGGTTTTGCGTACGAAAAGTCTTGATCGAGATCGAGAGCCTTGAGAACCTCGTTGGCCGTCATGCCCGTGTACACGCGACCCTTGCCAACTTTGCGCACAGTGCCGGCTCGCGGCGTGCCCACGCCCCACAGCCGGTCAGCGATAGCATGAAACTGGTTTTCGTCATCGGCGAGGCTGGGCGAATCCACAGGCTTGTTGCCTACAATGACCGCGCCCTGAGTTACAAAGTTACTAAGTTGCTGTAACACGGGCAACGTCATGCGCTGAGTTCTTCCGCCAAGATAGAGAATTCTGTAACTCGTACCACCGGGAGTTACAAGCCTTCCATCCTGGAACGAAAGATGATGCAGGAGCACATCGCTATTGACGAAATCGAACCCATAGCCCTCAGGCGCGTCGGTCTGCGTTTTCCAGCCGAAGACCGCCGTGAGCGGACCTTCCTCTCCGTAGAAGTAGGCCACGTCGCCATAGAAATGTCCCTGCTGCAGCAGGTAAGAGCAGCGCGCAAGATAACTGACCCACGGCCCGGCCTCTTCAGCCCATGTCTGGTTGCGATTGAACCAGAGCCCGTAGGGACCAAGCGTCAAGCCGGGCGCCATGTCGGCCAGCGGCTGGTGGGACGACTCATGAATTTCAAAGCGGTTGACGCCCAGTGCAAATTCGAGGTCTGCAACTTTCTTGAGCTTGTTGGGCGAGAAGGACCACGCCGGTCCGTTCGAGGTCATGGACTCAGCGCCCACGAGGTTTTGTCCGTAAATGTGCGCGACGGATGCCGCCCCACGCAAATCGGCCAGGTAAGACGGATCAGGACCGGGCCTTCCAGCCCAGGTCCACATGGCTCCCATGGGAACGTCGGTCTTCGAGCGCATCTCCATATCGTCACCGAGCGAGGGACGATGATACTCGAGCGCTTCGCCGTAGTAACTCATCCCGTGCTGGTGCAGGTCATCGGAGATTGCGCCGTAGTGATTTTCGGCGATGAGTAGACCGATGGTGCGGCGAAAGTCCCAGAGGAACCGGCCAGTATCTTCAGGACTCTTGATGACGACGCCGGTAAGTGCGGGCAGCCAGGGCCGCGCATCGTAGCCGCGCCGGGCTTGAAACTCCTCCAGCAGCTTGTCGGTCCAGTTTTGCGGACCCACTTCAATGCTGTCAGTCAGCAGAAACGAGATGCCGTCTTTTCCTATCTTGTCAGGGCCCACGGTATCTGCGTACATCTTGAGATAGCCGTCGAGATAATGGGTGACATAGTCGCGGTTCAGCTTGTCCACTTCAAGACCGGTAGCTTCAACTGGCGCAGGGCCATTTTCATGACCGGTTAGTGAGTAACCAATGCGAAGAACATTCCACGTGCCCGCGGGAGGCGTCCAGTCGAGCGATCCATCGTCCTTCATTTTGCCGGTAAGGTCGATGACGTCCGCTTGCGGAACGACGAACGCGGGATCGACTTTGGGATCGACTATGGAGAAGAAGTCGCGCGAGTTCGCGTAACCAGCGCGTTTTTCGAATTCGTTGGTGCGTGCGCCGCTGGCCATTACCAGTTCCGTGATGCGGTGACGGGCTGCGGTGGCCGCGAAGACGACGCGAAAATAGCGCGCCTTGACCGCGTCAAACGCCACGGTGGTCTCGGGCAGGCTGCTGAAGGGAATATCCACGATCTTGTGGAACTGGGTGCCGTCGTCGCTTGCTTCAATGGACGGAGGGACATTGGTGCTTTCATGATCGAAGACGCTGATGATGCCGTCGGGGGACGCAATGGTGACGGCCTGAATGGTCTGCGGATGGCCGTAGTCAAACTGCACCCACGGTCCGCTGCCTGCATCACCCTGCAGATCGAGAGCTACGGTATTCACGTCGCCATCAGAGAGTGCGGCAACATTCGCCGTACCTGAGCTTGAAGTGACCTGCGGATTGAGTTCCTCCTGGGTCTTGTCGCCCTCTGGAATCCGGTAGGCCACCACGGCCGCGTCGCCATAGAACTCGGGCAGCACGGCGGCCCTGCCATCGGCGCTGCGCCGCGCCTCTGCCGGAAAGTTCTGGAAGGTTCCATCGACCTGCGGGGGATGCGGCAGCGTGCCGGCGAAAGGCTTGCCTCCCTCCACGCGCGTGGCACTCCAAACCATCTTCTTCATGCCCTGCTCGGCGGGAACCCATGGGCCGCCGGTCTCGCTCCATCCCGGCGAACTGGCGATGGCCACTTCAAGGCCGAGGCCGCGCGCCGTGGTGACTGCGTAGTTGAAGGCCTGCTTCCACTCCGGGGTCATGTAGACGAGCCGATGGGGCACTACCTGCGGCGTGGAGATTGCGCCTTCAAAGATGGTGACGCCGCCGAGGCCGACCGAGTGCATCCACTCGAGATCGAGCTTGATGCCTTCAGGAGCGATGTTGCCGTTCATCCAGTGCCACCACACGCGGGGCCGCGCACCGTTGGGCGGATCCTGGAAGCCGCGCAGCAAGGTGTCTGCTGGCACTGGAGAGTCCTGGCCGAGGCGTGCCTGCGCTTGAGCCGGTAAAGAGTAGCTTGCGAGAGAGGCAACGGACAGGAGGGCGGCGAGGCCCGATCGGAAACGGATCATTTCAATTCGTCCTTGTTGGATGAAACACGTTTGATGGTTGCTGACTGCTGAAACACGTTTGGGTAATCCTAACAAGAAACTTAGCCCCAGTTGGGTGGTGCATCGGGTAATCCAAGTGGAGCGGATTAAACAAATGCAGCAAGTTAGCCTCCGCTGCGCGGAGATAGCAAGTTAGCAAGTCAGCGGTGACGATTGCGTATGAGGTTTCATTCCCTCGCGGGCCGGCAACGATGGTGGACGACTGACAAGGCTCTCATGGCGGACGACGAAACGCCGCGACGTCGGCTCTGCTCTACTTTTTCGCGGGCACTGTGGCGCGCGCTGCGCCGGTGGAGATGCCGCCATCGACAAGCAGAATCTGCCCGGTGATATAACGGCTGGCCTCCGATGCCAGAAACACCACGGCTCCATCGAGATCGTTCGGCTTGCCGGGGCGCTTTACGGGAATGCGGTCGGAGATGTACTCGACCCACTCCTGGTTTTCATAGAGCACCTTGTTCTGCTCGGTGCGGAACCATCCCGGTGCCAGACAGTTCACCGTGACACCGCGGCTGCCCCAATCGTCGGCGAGGCTCATGGTCAACTGGCGAATGCCGCCACGGCTTGCGCTGTAGGGTCCGAGGCCGGCATATCCGCAAACGCTGGTGACCGAGCCGATGTTGATGATGCGTCCGTAGCCGCGCTCGACCATGTCGCGCGCGACAGCCTGCGCCACAAAGAAGGAGCCGCGCAGGTTGGTGTCGAGGATGAGATTCCATTCGTCCCAGGTGACATCGAGCGCGGGCTTTCTAACGTTGCAGCCGGCGTTGTTGACCAGGATATGAATCTGGCCAAAGGCGGCACGGGCATCGGCGGCCATCTTCTCAATGCTTTTCTGGTCGCGCACATCTAGTTCGAGCGGGAGCACGCGCCGACCCAGCGTCTTGATCTCCGCTTCAAACGGGGCGAGCGAGTCGAGCGTGCGGCTGGTGATGACAAGATCGGCGCCAGCCTTGGCCAATGCCCGGGCGAAATACTGTCCGAGCCCGCGACTGGTGCCTGTGACAAGGGCAACCTGCCCGGAAAGATCAAAAAGTTCGTCGCTCATTGTGCCCTCGGTGACAAAATGACCTTCATCAGATTCGGCTCGCGGGCATGGAGCCGCTCGAACCAGCGCGGCCCTTCTTCAAGAGAGGCCACGGCAGTGATGAGCGGCTTGACCTTGATTTTACCGTTCGCGATGAGTGCGATTGCCTCAGGGTATTCGCCCGACGAAGCACACGATCCCTGCAGTTTGATCTGTTTGACAACCACTTTCTGCAGCGGCAGCGTGACCGTGGGCGAGATGTTGCCCACAAGAGTGACTGTGCCGGCTTTGCGCGTGCAGTCGATTGCTCCGGAGACCGTTTCGTTGCGGCCCACGCATTCAATGGCGATATCGACGCCGACGCCGTTTGTCAGACGCATGACTTCGGCAACCAGATCCGCGCCCGATGCATGCAGCGCTTCATCTGCGCCTACTTGCCGGGCGAGATTCAGGCGGGTATCGTCCACGTCAGAGATGAACACGCGCGCGGCTCCGGCAGCCTTGGCGGCCTGCAGTGTGAGCAGGCCGATCATGCCGGCGCCGATGACGAGTACTGTTTCGCCACCCACCACAGGGGACACCTTGACACCGTGCAACCCTACCGACACCGCCTCAAGCATCGCTGCTTCATCAAAGGTGATGTCATCCGACAGTGGATACATGATGCGCTCGGGCACCACTACGTACTCGGCGAATGCGCCGTGACGGCGATAGTCGCCGCAGGAGACGCCGATGACTTCGCGATTGTCACACAGGTTGATCTGGCCACGGAGACAGTAAGGGCACTTGCCGCAGTAGACGGTGGAGTCGAAGGTGACGCGATCGCCCTTGGCGTATTTGGTGACGCCGTCGCCGATGGCCTCAACGGTGCCCGCAGCCTCATGGCCCATGACGATGGGCGGAATGCGGCGCCCGGTGGAGCCGTCGAAGCCGTGCACATCGCTGCCGCAGATGCCGCAGGCCTCAACGCGCACCAGTACTTCATGTGCACCGACCGGGGGCAACGGCATATCGGCAATTTCAAGATGGTTGTATTCCGAAAGGACCAGAGACTTCATGATTTGCAGTTCCTCAATTGAGATATGGATGTTATGGGTCGGACGGTTCGACTTAGACGTCGCAAAGGTCGGCGGCCTCACGCAGGCTGGTCATGGGATCGCGCAGGGGCAGAAACTCATGGGCAACGTATCCTTTGTAACCAGTGGCAGCAATGGCGCGCATGACGCCGTCCCATTGCACTTCCTGCGTATTGTCGAGCTCGTGCCGGCCGGGCACGCCGCCGGTGTGGAAGTGCCCAATCCACGCGATGTTCGGGGTTATGTTGGCAATCAGGTCGCCCTCCATAATCTGCATGTGGTAGATGTCATAGAGCAGCTTGATGTTGGGCGAGTTTACCTCCTGCATGACGCGCACGCCCCATGCCGTGTGGTCCGCCATGTAGTCGGGATGATTGACTTTGCTGTTGAGCAGTTCAAGGCAGAGGGTGACGCCGTTGTCTTCAGCGATTTTCTTTACGCGATTGAGCCCGACGATGGTGTTGCGCGCGCCTTCGTCATCGCTCATGCCCTTGCGATTTCCTGAGAAGGTGATCACGTTGGGCACGCCGGCCTTGGCCGCCAGCGGAATGTTCTTGCGGAGGGCTGCCTCGATATCGGCATGATGTTCCAGGCGGTTCATGGCATCGGGAATGGTGCCCGCATCTACATAGCCCATGGTGCAGGTGAGTCCGTAGCGGTGCGGCACCTCGTACTCTTCAGGATTGAGCAGGTCGACGCCGACCAAACCCATCTTCGCCGCGTCGGTGCACAGGGTTTCCAGAGGTATTTTGGCGTAACACCACCGGCACACCGACTGCCTGATTCTGTTTTTGCGGGCTGTCACTTTTTCTTCTCCGTCGAAGACTGCTGGGAGAGAACCCAGCGCCGTGGCCGCGAGGCCTGATTTGAGCACGGTGCGGCGGCTGATTGCAGGCAGACTCATCTTACCCTCCGACGCCGCTTGCCCAGAAACCAGACTTGGCGAGCGGCGAATTGCACTCCCACTTTACTCTTCGCGACTGAAGGCTGTACCGCAATGCGTGGGGGACAGGGAGGAAAAAGTCCCAGTCCTCCCAACGGGGTGCGGCTGGAGCGATTGGAATTTGCACGGTGAGGAGTTTTGGCAGGTTCCAGGGGAGATCAGAAGGTAAAAGCGAGGCCGCCGCGAATGCCGCGCTGATCCTGGGCGACGACCAACAGCGATCCGTCGTTCATCAGGTAGGGACGGTAACCCTCGGCCAGCAGATTCTGCACGTTGAGCAACGCCTCAACGGTTGTGAACCCGTCATGGCTCAGGTGAATGGACTGGCGAAGCCCCAGGTTGAGGAAGGGCGAGGAGGCGTCCAGAGTATAGGGCGCCACCTCAGTGACGGTATCGTCGGGCTGCCAGCGATAGCTAGCCTGCCAGTGGGTTCCCGAGCCCTCAAGGGTGCCTGACAGGGAGATGGTATAGGTTTGCACGCGGCGGGGATGGGCAGCGCCGAGCAGCTCTGCCATTGAGATGGGCCGGGGCAGGGCGGGCATGACGAGGGCATTGCCGTTGGCATAGCTGAGCCGAACCTGGTTGCCACCCGGCAAACGGCGCACGGCTGTAGCAACGATGCCCTGGCTTACGAAGTTTGGCCCTGCAGCGTGCAACAGACGGCTGGTGTTGTCATAGAGCGCGACGGGGAGCGCGACAGGCTGGACGGTACCGGCAGTGCCCGGAGCAAGGGTCTCCATCGCCTCGAGCACGGGGTTCTGGATATTGTCAGAGAACACCACGACTGACATGCTGGAGCGATCCGTCGTGCGCTTCCAGCCAATCTCCTGGTGCAGTCCGCGTTCCATCACGAGCGAGCCGTTGCGGGAGGAGAACTGCGGAAGCCATGCCTCGGCCTGCGAACCATCGCCCTGGACGGGGCCGGGCGTCACGGTCGCTACTCGGTAGCCGACCTCTGAATTGCCGCCGCGCCAGTCAACCTCAGCATAGGGCAGCGCGGCTACCACGGTATCGGCCGACTGATCGGCAAAGCGCCCCAGCACCTCGGTTGAGCCAGCTTCCACTTCGAATTCGTCGCCCAGGCTCATGGTCTCCCAGGTGCGAATGGCAGCCTCGTCGAGACCCTGCTCCCCGGCAGGCCCTTCGATCTCAGGATGGACGGCAACGGCAGCCACCGACTGCACCGATCCGGCAAAGCCAAGGTCCTGGCGGAAACCAAGCATCGATTCCAGGCCGGCGTCGGTGTTTGGGGCAAAGTCGACCCTGGCCAGCAATTCGCGGCCGTTGGAGGGCGTGTCTTCCACCGACGCCGAAAACCTCTCGCCGCTCTCACCAAAAGTACCTGCCTGGCCGGTGGCCATGAGGCGGGCTTTGAGTTTGGGGGCGGCGCCGGTGCCGTCAGAGACGACGACCAGGGGCCCGTCCTCAAGCCACCGCAGCAGGGGCCGGTTGGCGGCCGAGCGAAGCGTCCAGGCCCAGTCGTCCTGCTGGGAGTTGCCGGAGCGCGGCTCTGCGGGCAGCCACTGCATAACTTCATAGAGAGTGTTGAGGGTGAGGTTGACGATGGTGCCGGCACGGACGCGGACATTCTCGCGCAGGGCGGGCAGATAGGACATGCCCATGGCCTTGACCGCGTAATGGCCGGGGATGAGGGACGAGATATTGAAGCGGCCTTCGCTGTTGGTGTAGACGCTGGCAACCACGGTGAGGTCAGGGCGCAGCAGTTGGACCTGAGCGCCGATCTGCGGAATGCCGACCGAGTCGCGCACCAGTCCAGACACCGACGCCGACGCCGCCCAGCATACAGGGGCAGCGCTGAAGGCGACCAGCATCGCAAATTGGGCGAAATGGGCTCTGCGCTTTATCACTCGTGTCCGTGACCTGGCGTCGTCCCTGGCAAACCACTGACAAATCAAAAAAAACCTGCTCAGTTCGCCGGATCTGGCGCCCGGCTCGACATTACAGGGGGGTACTTCCTATTCCACGACAAAAGGCGCCGATTGCGCAATCTCTTGTTTCGAAATTGCGTCATTTATTTTTACCGTTACCTTGTACTTGCCCGGAGGCAGGCCGCCGATCGGGAGGCTTTTCTCCACAGTCAACTCGTCGCTGTGAGCTCCCAACTCCTTGGAATCAACCTGCTTTTCAAGGAGCACTGTGCCTGTGGCTGTATCGGTAATCTGGAATGTGACCATGGCCGAATTGCTCTTGGTGGCTTCGTCGATGCCCAGGTTGTAAAACTGCAGCCAGAAGTTCAAATCCTGGCTGCGATGAAACTTGACCGGAACGGAGGGATTGGCGCTGACCCTGGGCCGGACGAACTCGCCGCCGATGATGAAGCTGCCGTTTCCGATTTCGCGGGAGGAGACGGCGTGCATTTCGTCTGCCAGGATCAGGGAGGATGCGCCCAGCTTTTCGTCGTGGTAGACGGGAACGTCAATGCCGCGGCCGTAGTAGCCGATGTGATCAGGGTTGTTCACGTCCTTGATGGCGATGTCGAGCCGGTAGAGGCCAGGGACCAGCGGAATGGCCTTCCAGTAAACCGACTGCCTGTCAAGGGTTTTTTCAAGCAGTTCGGACGGTTGATCCACTTCCACCGTGTCTTCCTGGGTCTGGACCGTCTTGCCGGTAATGGTGGTGACCTTCATGAGGATGTTGACGAGGCCCTTGGCCACACCATCCTTGGTCTGGAAGGTGATGTCGCGGTTCTTGATCTGCAGGGTGATGGGCACCATGTCCATGCTCTCGGTCACCTTGACAAAATCAGTGCGCACGTCAAAGGGGAAGACCGGCCCAGTGAGCAGCTTGTGCTCTGACACAAATGCGTCGAGGTCCTTGAACTTGATGGGCGGAGGCGCAAACAGCTTTGCGGCCAACTCGATGCGGTCGAATTCCTTGCCCTGGGCCTGTTGGCCCTCGGGCCCGCCACCAATCTTCTCAATGCCGCTGCCATTGAACCGGTCGGTCTTGTCCTTGTGGTTCATCTCCTCATACTGGGTGAGGCCGGCGCCGGGAACGTTCAG
>Ga0187851_10005423_pt1 | contig 10182 bp, 8 predicted proteins | sample June2016WEW_6_10_FD_132997 | JGI IMG/M metagenome (GOLD analysis project Ga0187851, IMG submission 132997) | Peatland microbial communities from SPRUCE experiment site at the Marcell Experimental Forest, Minnesota, USA - June2016WEW_6_10 | ecosystem: Environmental > Terrestrial > Soil > Wetlands... | reverse complement strand
CCGAAGTCGAACTCATCTCCTTGCGAGGGTCGCGCTGGGTTGCGTACCAGGATTTTCACACCGGATACAAGCAGAGCCAACTGCAAGGGGATGAGCTGATCCGTCAGATCCGCCTGCCTCGCAACACGCGGGCATGGACACACGAGCATTACCGAAAAGTGGGGACGCGCCGCGCTCAGGCCATCTCCAAGGTCTGCTTCGCCGGTGCGGCACGACTGGAAGGCGGTACCATTGCCGAACTGCGCCTCGCTCTGGGCAGCATCGCTCCCACCGTCTTGAGAGCCACCGCTACCGAACAACTGCTGCAAGGTGCGCACCTGTCCCCTGCTGTTTCCAGGGCCGCCCAAGAGACCCTTGCCCGCGAGATCGCTCCCATCGACGACATGCGTTCCACCGCGCGCTATCGCCGCCGCGTAGCACATAACCTGCTCGCCCAATTTCTGGAAAAGCTCTCCGCCTAGATATATGCCGAACGTCTCATCCGTGCCTGTGATTCCCACCGACCAGCCCGACCTCATCGTTCGGGGAAACAGAGTGGTTACGCCAGAAGGCGAGCGCGCCGCCTCCATCCAAATTCGCGGAGGGACCATCGCCGCAATTACACGCTTTGATGATGTTGCTCCCGGCATTCCCATCCACGAGGCGGCCGATTCCATCGTCATGCCGGGCCTGGTCGATACGCACGTTCACATCAATGAGCCGGGCCGCACCGATTGGGAAGGGTTTTCGACGGCCACGCGCGCCGCAGCGGCCGGCGGGATCACCACGATCATCGAAATGCCGCTCAATAGCATTCCCGCGGTAACCACTCCCTCCGCCTATCGTGAGAAAATCGCAGCCGCCAGCGGCAAATTGAGTATCGACGTCGGCTTCTGGGGTGGCGTAATTCCGGGAAACGAGCATCAGCTGGCGCCATTGTGGGAAGCAGGAGCATTCGGATTCAAATGTTTTCTAGTGCCGAGCGGAGTGGACGAGTTCCCGCACGTCGCGGAATCGGATCTGCGCAAAGCCTTGCCGGCCCTGGCCGCGCTCGGCGCGCCCCTGCTCGCGCATGCCGAATTGCCGGGACCGATTGACGACGCGGCCCATGTCTCGCCCCAGGGGTGTGCGTCGAACTCACCCCGCAAGTACGCCGCATGGCTGGCTTCGCGCCCGCGCGCCGCAGAAGACGATGCCGTCGCCCTTCTTGTGAACTTGAGTCGCGCATTCAACCAGCGGGTTCACATTGTGCACGTTTCTTCCTCCGACGCGATCCCGCAGCTTCGCCAGGCAAAATCGGAAGGCCTCGCCGTAACCGCTGAGACCTGCCCTCATTACCTGACATTCGCCTCCGAAGGCATCGCCGACGGCGCCACCGAATTCAAATGCGCGCCCCCCATTCGCGAACGCGAAAATCGCGAAAGACTATGGGAAGCCCTAGAGGATGGCACCATTAGCTTGATCGCCACCGATCATTCCCCCTGCCCGCCCGCGATGAAACTCCTTGAGCAGGGCGATTTCCTGCGTGCGTGGGGCGGAATCGCCTCCTTGCAACTCAGCCTCTCGGCCGTATGGACGGAGGCGCGACGGCGCGGCTATTCTGTGATCCGTATGGCCGACTGGCTTTGCGGCGCTCCCGCGCGCCTCGCCGGAATCGAAAACCGAAAAGGCTCGATCGCTGTGGGCTGCGACGCCGATTTCGCGATTTGGAATCCGAACCAAAAATTCACAGTGGATGCCGCACGCCTCCATCATCGGCACAAGGTCACGCCTTATGCGGGCCGGGAGCTTACCGGTGTCGTTGAGGCGACGTTCCTGCGCGGACGAAAGATCTTCGACCGCGGTGAATTTCAGTCGCTTCCCCACGGACAAGTGCTGCTCCGGGGCAAAATGTGAACGACTTCCGCAAACTCGTCGATCTTGCCTCCGCACGCCTCGGCGGCCGCGCCATCGAGGCCAATGACGAATTTTTCGCTCCCAAATCGAACCTTCTCAAACCCTCGAAGGCCGTTTTTATCGAAGGAAAGTTCACCGGGCGAGGCAAGTGGATGGACGGCTGGGAAACGCGCCGCCGCCGCACGCCCGGCTATGACTGGTGCATCATCCGCCTGGGTCTGCCGGGGATCATCCGCGGCGTCGTGGTGGACACAAGCCACTTCAAGGGCAACTACCCCGCGCGCTGTTCTCTGGAAGCGTGCGATCTCGGCGGCGGCCCGCCCGATGCGGGCGAACGTGCCAAGCTCCATTCACCGAACACGCCATGGATCGAGCTCCTGCCAGAAAGTCCCCTCGCCGGCGATGCGCAGAACGAATTCCCCGTCACTTGCGTGCGACGATGCACGCATCTCCGTCTCAAGATTTATCCCGACGGCGGTGTGGCTCGGCTGCGCGTCTATGGAGAGGTCGTCCCGGATAGACGGCGAATGGGGCGTTCGGAAATCGACCTCGCGAATATTGTCAACGGTGCAAGAATCCTCCAGTCAAGCGACGAGTTTTTCGGCGTGCCCCTCAATCTTCTCATGCCCGGTCGTGGCAAGAATATGGGCGATGGCTGGGAAACCCGCCGCAGGCGCGGCCCCGGCCACGATTGGACCATTGTGAAGCTCGGCGTGCCTGGCTCGATCGAGCGCGTGGAGGTGGACACGTCGCATTTCAAGGGGAATTTTCCAGATAGCTGCTCGCTGGAAGCCTGCTACTCCGCTGGCGGCGACGGCTCCGACGTGGCGCGGTTGCAGGATTGGCAGGAGCTGCTGCCGCCAACAAAATTGAAAGCGCACGCGCGCCACATCTTCCGCGATCAACTGGCGGATGTCGGCCCTGCGACGCACGTGCGCTTCAATATTTATCCCGACGGCGGAGTCAGCCGTCTGCGCCTTTTAGGCCAACCCGAGCGGCAGGCGAGCCCCCGAGGAATCGCGCTGCTCAACGAGCTTTCCCACAAGGAAGCGCGCAAGTCCTTCCTGGATTGTTGCGGCTCGAAAAAATGGACCGACCAAATGCTGGCGCTCAGGCCCTTCACCAGCAAGGATGATTTGCTCGATGCGGCCGATAGAATTTGGGCCGCCTTGTCCGCCGAAGATTGGCTTGAGGCGTTTTGTCACCACCCCCCCATCGGCGGAAACAAAGCCGCAAAAAAACAGTCCGGCACCGCACGCCAATGGTCCAGCGGCGAACAATCCCGCGCGCAACAGGCGTCAGAAGAAACCCTGGTCCAGCTGGCCGAGGCCAATCAGGAGTATCATGCAAGGTTCGGAACCGTGTTCCTGATTTGCGCTATGGGCAAGACGGCAGAAGAGATTCTGGCAAACGCCCGCACCCGCCTTGCGAACGATCCGGGCACCGAACGCCGAATTGCCGCCGAGGAGCAGCGCAAGATCACGCGGCTGCGCCTGGAGAAGCTTCTCGCTCCGTGAGCCAGATCACCACACACGTGCTGGATGTCTCGATTGGCCGACCCGCGGCGGGCGTCCCGGTGGTGCTGGCAATCAAGAAATCCAGCGGAGCGTGGCAGGAATTGAGCCGCGGCGCCACCGACGGCGACGGCCGCCTCCGCCACCTGCTCGCTCCCGCAGCGCTGGTCCAAGGCATCTACCGTTTGACCTTCGACACGGCTTGCTATTTTGAATCGCGCCGGTCCGCGGGATTCTATCCCGAGGTGGCCATCGAGTTCGAAGTGCGCGATGCCAAGGAGCACTACCACGTCCCGCTGCTGCTGAGTCCTTACGGATACTCCACCTACCGCGGGAGCTGAAAGTGCTTTGTTCGCTTTGGCTGCAGCCGAAAACCTCACCCACTCCGCGGGGCGGACATCGATGAGCTTCGCTCAGGAAGTTCTGCGATACCTAGCTCTGGCGTCGGTTCTCGCAAGTGCCTTGCACGCCCAGGCGCCGGTTGCCAGGCGGACTGCGACCGCGCCGATCCCCATCAAAGTAGTCGTTGTAGCCATGTACCAGCGCGGCGAGGACATCGGCGATGCCCCCGGCGAATTTCAGCTCTGGGTCCGGCGCGAGCACCTGGACCAGATTCTGCCGCTCGCGTCAGGCTACCATCACGTCCGCCTGAATGCAGACGGCGTGCTCGGCCTGCTCACAGGCGTCGGCACCGCCAAGGCAGCCGCTTCGGTGATGGCGCTCGGTCTTGATCCGCGCTTCGACCTGTCGAAAGCCTACTGGATTGTTGCCGGCATCGGCGGCGGCGATCCCGCCGACGTTTCGCTCGGCTCGGCCGTGTGGGCCGAACACGTGATCGACGGCGACCTGTCTTACGAAATCGATGCTCGCGAAATCCCGCCTGATTGGCCCACCGGCCACGTGCCCTTGCTCAAGTCCGTGCCTTACCAGGGCCCGGTTCGCAATGAACTCGAAGGCGAAATCTTCACCCTCAATCCGGGCTTAGTGAACTGGGCCTTCCAACTGACGCGGGGCGTGCCGCTTGCCGACTCCGCCGATATCCGCGCGTCCCGCGCGCGCTTCACCGGATTCCCGAACGCTTTGAAACCGCCCTTCGTGACGAAAGGGGACGCCATGTCCAGCAGCACTTTCTGGCATGGCGCGAAAATGGACGAGTGGGCGAATGCCTGGACGCGCTACTACACCGGCGGCAAAGGCAACTACATGGTTGCGGGAATGGAGGACACCGGAACGCTGCAGTCGCTCACTTTTCTCAACCGCGCCGGCCGCGTTGATCTGCGGCGAGTGCTCGTCCTGCGCACAGTGAGCAATTACGACAGGCAGCCACCCGGCGGCAGCGCCGCCGCGGACCTAAAAGACTTCTCGACCGACCGCTACGGGGCCTACATCCCCGCGCTGGAAGCCGCCGAGACGGTCGGCGATCGAGTGGTGCGTGACATTGTCGAGCACTGGAGCGAGCGTCATTCGGCGATCCCCGCTTCGCACTGAGCTTCCCGCCATCGCTTCAGAATTCAGACTCCCGCGTACGTCTGGCGGCGCACAAACTCGCCCGACCCAGCCTTCCCCACAAACTTGCCGTTTTCAATCACCGCTCGCCCGCGAGACAAGACCGTCTTCGGCATGCCCTTTACTTTGATTCCCTCAAACATCGAGTAATCCACCCGCATGTGGTGCGTCTTGGCGCTAATGACGTGCTCGGCATCGGGATCAAACAGCACGAGGTCCGCATCCGAACCAATGGCAATCGTGCCCTTGCGCGGGAACAGCCCGAAGAGCTTGGCGGGTGCTGTGGCAACAAGTTGCACGAAGCGGTTGGGCGAAAAACGGTGGCCATGCACGCCGCCGCTGTAGACCAGGCTCAGCCGGTGTTCAATGCCTGGCCCGCCGTTGGGAATCTTCGTGAAATCATCGAGCCCAAGCTCCTTCTGCTCCTTGAAGCAGAAGGGGCAATGGTCGGTCGACACCACCTGGAGCGTGTCGTGTGTGAGCCCCTGCCAAAGCTTTTCCTGGTGCCACTTTTCGCGCAGCGGCGGCGTGAACACGTACTTGGCCGCCTCGAATCCCGGCGCCTCCATATGTTCGAGGGACAAATACAGATACTGCGGGCAAGTTTCCGCATACGCCGGTACTCCCCGGTCCCGCGCCTCGCGAACTTTTTCAAGCGCGTCATTGCATGATAGGTGAACGATATACACCGGCGCGCCCGCCATTTCCGCCAACGCGATCGCCCGCCCTGTAGCTTCCCCCTCTGCCGTAGTGGGACGCGTCAACGCATGGTATTTCGGCGCGCGCTTGCCTTCGGCCAGGGCCTTGCGCACGATTACGTCGATCACGCCGCCGTTTTCAGCGTGCATGCAAATCAGCCCACCATATTTGGCCGCCTGCGACATCGCGCGAAAAATCGTCGCGTCGTCCACCATCAGCACGCCGGGATACGCCATGAAAAGCTTGAAGCTTGAGACCCCTTCATGAATCAGCTGGCCCATTTCCTCCAGCTGCGCGTCGCCCAGATCGGTGATGATGCAGTGAAACGCGTAATCGATGGCCGCCTTGCGGTCGGCCTTTTTCATCCACGTCTCGAAGGCCTCACGCAGGCTCTGCCCCTTTGTTTGAATGGCGAAATCGATCAGCGTCGTCGTGCCCCCGAAAGCCGCGGCCACTGTCCCGGTCTCAAAGTCGTCCGCGCTGTGGGTGCCCCCAAACGGCATATCCAGATGAGTGTGCACGTCAATCCCGCCCGGCATCACTAGCTGCCCCGCCGCCGCGTCGATGATTTTCCCGCTGTTCTCGACGGGCAACGACTGCGCAATCGCCGCAATCTTCCCACCCAAAATCCCAATGTCGCTCACATACGTATCGGTCGCGGTAACCACGGTGCCGTTTCGAATCACAGTGTCAAAGCGCATCCGTCCCCTCCCTGGAAAAACGCCGGTGAGAAATCTTAGGCTAGCCCCCGCCCCACCGCAAGCCACGCATCCATTCGTCCAACGGATAACCACTATCACGACATTTGTGGCTTCCGTGAGGCGATTCTGTGTACCGCGATGCTAGAATGACCTCTCCAACAGTGGTCGCCGGCGGCGGTAAGCTATTTTCCCGAGGCCGAAGATGCCTTTTCGCCAAACAGCACCGAAGCTCTCCCCCGAGCAGTATGAGAAGAACTTCGCGGAGATCGCGCCGGCCCTGACTCCCAGCCAGGCAGCCGTCGAATCGGCCCGCTGCCTCTACTGCTTCGACGCGCCCTGCATCGCCGCGTGCCCCACCCACATAGACGTCCCGGCCTTCATTAAAAAAATCTCCACCGGTAACCTGCAAGGCTCAGCCCGCGTGATTCTCTCCGCCAATATCCTGGGACACAGCTGCGGCCGTGTCTGCCCCACGGAGGTCCTCTGCGAGGGCGCCTGCGTCATGGTCGAGAAGGGCGAAGAGCCCATCGAAATCGGACGCTTGCAGCGCCACGCTGTCGACTACGTCCTCGACCACAACATCTATCTTTTTCCGCCCGGAGCATCGAATGGCAAGCATATCGCCTGCATCGGCGCGGGCCCAGCTTCCCTCGCTTGCGCTGCCGAGCTTGCTAAAAGGGGCTACGACGTAACGATTTTCGACCGCCGTGAAAATCCGGGAGGTTTGAACACCTATGGCATTGCGGCCTATAAGACACGGGCCGCCGACGCGATTCGCGAAACCGATCTTGTCAAGCAGCTAGGAGTCAAATTCCGCCAGAACACCGAAGTGGGCCGCGACATCTCCTTCACCGACCTCGAAAGCCGGTTCGACGCAATCTTCATCGGCGTCGGCCTGGGCGAAACCTGGGACTTGACGTTGCCCGGGGAGGATCTGCAAGGTGTCCTGGGCGCGATTGAATTCATCGAGAAGACAAAGGTTCAGCCTTTCCCCGAGATCGAGATCGGACGCCGCATCGCCTGCATCGGCGCCGGAAACACGGCCATTGACGTCGTCACCGCCGCCCGCCGGCTGGGCGCCGAAGCCACCTATTTAATTTACCGACGCGGAGAACCGGAAATGCCCGCCTTCGCCTACGAATATCAGCTCGCCAAGCAAGACGCCATCTCGTTCCTGTGGCAGACCCAGCCCGTCCGGGTCATCGGCGCAAACGGCGTTGTCACCGGTCTGGAATGCGTGCGCACGGAGCTGGGCGCTCCAGATGCCCAGGGACGGCGCACTCCCGCGCCCCTTCCCGGCACCGAATTCGCTCTGCAGGTCGATATGGTCGTGCGCGCGGTTGGACAGCAGCCCATCACCGATTCGCTGCGCACCATCAAGGGTCTTGAGCTGAATAAAAATGGCACCGTGAAAATCAACGAACGCCACCAGACCGGCCATCCCAAATACTTCGCCGGTGGAGACTGCACCAACGGCGGCCGCGAGGTCGTCGACGCCGTTGCCGAGGGAATGGCGGCGGCACGCGGCTTGGACGCGTGGCTGCTGTCGCCACAGAAAAAGTGAGAGGTCGCCCATGGCAGACTTGAAGGTCCGCTTTGCCGGAATCACGAGCCCCAACCCGTTCTGGCTCGCCTCGGGCCCGCCCACCAACACCGCCGGCCAGGCCATGCGCGCCTTCGACGCAGGTTGGGGCGGCGTCGTGTGGAAGACGATCGGCGAACCGATCGTCAACACCAGCTCGCGCTATGGCGCGATCGACCTTCAGACAATCAAAATGATGGGCTTCAACAATATTGAGCTCATCAGCGACCGCCCCATCGACGTAAACTTCCGCGAGATTTATGAAGTGAAGAAGCGCTACCCGCACAATCTGGTGATCGCCTCTCTGATGGTCGAGTCCAAGCGCGAGACCTGGCACGACATGGTGCGCCGCGCCGAACAGTCTGGCTCTGACGCGCTTGAACTCAATTTCGGCTGCCCGCATGGCATGAGCGAGCGCGGCATGGGCTCGGCGGTTGGGCAGGTGCCGGAATACACCGAAATGATCACATCGTGGGTGAAGGAAGTGGCGAAAATTCCGGTGATCGTCAAGCTCACGCCGAACGTCACCGACGTGACGCGCATCGCCGCAGCCGCCGAGCGTGGCGGCGCCGACGCCGTCAGCCTAATCAATACGATCAACTCACTGATCGGCGTCGATCTTGAAACGTTCACGCCCCGGCCCAATGTGGGCGGCCAATCCTCGCACGGAGGCTACTGCGGCCCGGCGGTAAAGCCCATCGCACTGCATCTGATTTCTTCGGTCGCGAAAACGGTGAGGATTCCTCTCAGCGGAATCGGCGGCATCGGGTATTGGAATGACGCCGCCGAACACATCGCCGTCGGCGCAACCACCGTGCAGGTCTGCACCGCCGCGATGCATTACGGCTTCCGAATCGTCGAGGACATGATCGACGGCCTCTCGCAGTACATGGACGCGCATGGTTTCGGCACCATCGAGGATTTTCGCGGCCGCGCAGTGCCTCGCGTGCAGGACTGGGGCGACCTCGACCTGAATTACAAGATCATCGCTGAGATCCATTCCGAGCTGTGCATCGGGTGCCAGCTCTGCTACGTAGCCTGCGAAGACGGCGCGCACCAGGCCATCGCTCCGCACAACAGCGCCGCTTATGGCAAGAAGAATCCCCAGGGCTTGGACGTACACGTCCCGCGCATCATCGAGGAGGAATGCGTAGGGTGTAATCTGTGCGCGCTGGTTTGCCCGGTGGAACACTGCATCACGATGAAGCACATCGACACCGGCGCCCCGCACATGAGCTGGAAGGAGCGCACCCAGCGCAATCCATCCTGTGCGCCGCCCACGCCCAGCGGCGATTGACATTCTGCTCGAGCGCTGATCGCGTTCCGCGCGGTTTGGTCCGCTGGAGATCTAAACGCGCTCGATCACCCTACAGGTTTGTGCTCAGGAGTTCTCTGCCCGGGGGGCTCGGGACAGAATTGCGAGGATCAGGCCTGGTCGATGAGTCGGTGGTGGATGGCGTAGAGGGCTAGTTCCAGGCGGTCGGAGACGCCCAGTTTGTCGAAGATATTGTGGAGGTGATTCTTTACGGTCTGTTCGCTGATAAAGAGCTTTTCGCCGATTTCGCGGTTGCGGAAACCCTGCGCGACAAGTTGAACGATTTCTTTCTCGCGGTCGCTCAGCAGGGGCTTTTCGCGGCGCTGGCCAGCTTCGGCGGATTTCTTGAAGGCGTCGATGACTTCGGCGGTCATGCGGTTATCGAGCCAGATTTCGCCGTCGGCCACTTTGCGAATGCTTTTGAGCAGGAGGTCGCTCGCCGACTGCTTCAGGACCACTCCGCGGGCGCCCAGGCGCATGGCGCGCACCACGTCGCGGTCGTCTTCGGCGGCGGTCAGGACGATGACGCGGGTCCCCAGCGTGTCGAAATTCACTTCTTCGAGGACGGCCAGGCCGTCCTTTTCAGGCATGCGCAGATCGAGCAGGAGAATATCCGGCTTCAGCTTCGCCAGCATCTTGGTGCACTCAACGCCATTGCAAGCCTCCCCGATGATCTCCACGTCGTCGGCGCCTTCCAGCAGTTTGCGGAGACCATCGCGGAAGATGGCGTGATCGTCCGCGACCAGAATTCGAGTTACCGGTTTGGCTTTGGTCATCGTTGGTTCAACATCGGATCAATATTCAGGCTGATTTCAATTCAAGGGGATATCGATTGTCAGACGTGCCCCATGCCCAGGATTCGATTCAACCGTGAGCGTTCCACCGACACCTCGCGTGCGTTCTTTTATGGAAATAGGCCCGAGACGTAACCGGTCGAGTTCCTCGCTTGAATAACGCCCAGAGAAACTAAATCCCCGGCCATTGTCGTCT
>Ga0187851_10005421_pt1 | contig 10183 bp, 9 predicted proteins | sample June2016WEW_6_10_FD_132997 | JGI IMG/M metagenome (GOLD analysis project Ga0187851, IMG submission 132997) | Peatland microbial communities from SPRUCE experiment site at the Marcell Experimental Forest, Minnesota, USA - June2016WEW_6_10 | ecosystem: Environmental > Terrestrial > Soil > Wetlands... | reverse complement strand
TTCACCTCGGTGTCGCTGGCCCCGCCGCTGGTGTCGGTGTCGATCGCGAACACGTCCACGACCTGGCCGCGGCTGCGCCGCGCCGCCCACCTGGGCGTGACCGTCCTGGCCGATCACCATCGCGGCGCCGCCCGGCAGCTCGCGGGCCCGGTCGAGGGCCGTTTCGACGGACTGCGGGTCGCGCTGGGCGAGGACGGCGCCGTGACGCTAGCCGACGGGCTGGCGTCGTTCGACACCACCATCTACCGCGAGGTCGAGGCGGGCGACCACACCATCGTCCTGCTGCGGCTGCACGCGGTCGAGCACGCGGACGACTCGCTGCCGCTGGTGTTCCACCGCAGCGGCTTCGGACGGCTCCAGCACCCCGCCTAGCGGCTGATCATCCCATAGGCCCGCTCGGGAGTGAGGCGGACAACGGCGCGCCGGTCGGTCACCATCCGCCGCGCGGTAGGCGTCCCAGTCCTCGTGCTCGCCTGACAGTGCCCGGTAGTACGTAATGAGCTCGGCGGCGGACGACGCCATCGTCGCCGGCGTAGTGGGCGACGTTCGACAGCTGGGGAAGGCCGTTGCCGCGGATGGTGGTCAGCACGGACCAGCGGTTAGCGCGGGCGAAATCGACGCCATCGGATAGTTTCACGCGCCCAGTATGACCGGCCCAGCCGCTGATGAGCGGGGCGAGCGGCTCGACACCGTGGTCGAGGTCATGTTTTGGCAAGGAAGCAGTAGACGATCTTCCCTCCGCCCGGAGGGAAGGAGTACGACCACTCTTTGCTCAGCGCGTTGACGAGCATCAGGCCCCGGCCGCTCTCCGCGCTACTGTCAGCGCTGGATAGAACCGGCGGGTTGCTGTCAGAATCGTAGATTTCCACGAGCAAGACCTCGCGGAAATTCCGCAGGGACAGCGAGATGGGCCTCGCGCCGCCGAACCTCACCGCGTTGGTGGCAAGCTCGGAAACTATCAATTCTGCGTCTTCCGTTGTGCCCGGGCTGATCCCCTGACAGGAATCCAGGAAGAAGCGCGTATACCGGCGCGCCCAGGACGGGGAGGCGGGCAGCGCCGGAAGAGCGATCGTGCCGACATCCGCCGACAGCGCCTGATCGGCTGGATCCCTCATGACTTGCCTGCTCGCCGTAGACGGTCGCGCAGCACGTAGAGGCAGGCTTCGAGACCGTCGTCTTGAAGGGCTTCCGGCTCGGCCAGCAATACCTCCACGGCAAGAAGACGAGGTAGGGCCGGAAGTTCTTGGTGCGCGCGCTTCCGCTTGGTCAGGAACGCGGGGTCGTCTGGCTGCGCGACGCCATCGCCACTGTCGCTCATTGCCTTCCTGCTTTCGCTGCGACGTCTGGGCGCTCCGATGCCGGAACGTAACGGCAATAGTTACAGGAGACATACGTTCTGTAGGATACTGTGGCACGATTACTTCATGACTGGCACAAGTGGCAGCAACTTGAGCGGCGTAGCAGGACACTTCGGACGTCAGGTGCGGCGGGACAGGCTGGCCCACGGCTGGTCGATAACCGAACTGGCCCGGCGCGCGAAGCTCGACGCCGCCCACCTGTCCCGGATAGAGAACGGACGCCGCCCGCCCACGGCGCGGATCGCCGCCGCACTGGACAGCGTGTTCACCGAGCGGCGGGGCTGGTACCTCACCTGGCTTGAGGAAACCCGCACCGCGCCAGAGGTCCCCGCGACGTTCCGCTCGTGGTCGGACTACGAAGACCGGACGGGGATGCTCCGGGTGTGGACTCCCGGAATCGTCGACGGGCTCGTCCAGGTCGAGGACTACGCGGCGACCCTGATTGCTACGTCTCCGGGACTGTCCGACGACGCAGCAGCCGCCCGCCTGAAGGCTCGCATGGACAGGCAGCGCCGAGTACTAGGCCGCGAGAAGCCGCCCAGCGTGACGCTCCTGGTGGACGAATCCGCTCTGTACCGCCGGGTGGGGACCGCCGAGGTCATGGTCGCCCAGCTGCGCCACCTACTCGAGGTAGCCGCCATGCCGAGCGTGGTCATGCAGGTGATGCCCGAGGTAGCCCACGCCTCTGTGGCATCCGGTTACCTGATAGCTGATGACGCTGTGTGGTGTGAGAACGTGATAACCGCAGGGACATACACGGACCCGGTAACCGTTACCGCCACGGCGCTGCGCTTCGATACCCTGCGAGCTGAGTGCTACCGGGCCAGCGAGTCGCTGACCCTCATTGAGAGGCTAGAAAGTCAATGGGCAACTGGCGTACATCCTCCTACTCGTCCGGCGACGGGGGCCAGTGCGTAGAGGTCGCGTCCGGTGACCGGATCAAGGTCCGCGACACTACTGACCGGGTGGGACCGATGCTGACCTTCACCGCCGATGCATGGCGCGCGTTCACGGCGGACGTGCGGCAAAGCTAGTGTCGCTGTAGGTTCCCGGTGAACCCTTCCGATTCCCGGGCAAGTTTTCCAGCCGGTTTCCAGTTGGAAGGCTCGCGGGGAAGGTGAACAGGTCACCGTCCACATGCAGTGAGCCGTTTCATCTCGGTTCCCCGGAGCCGTCGTCTGCGACGAGGCGCGCCGGTTCCTGGTCCGATAACTAGGACTTTTGCCGCTGCGGACAGGACATCTGGCTCTTCCGCGGCCGGATGGGCACCCGCGCAGGATCAAGATGCAGGCGTTGTCGGGCAGCAGGAGGTGGTCTTGATGGCTGCTGCGCAGGCGTACCCGCAGCGGCTGTCCCGCGGGCTGGCGCTGGTGAAATGGTGGCTGCTGGCCATCCCGCAGTACATCATCATCGCCGTGTTCACCGGCGGCACTGGGCCGTGGTCGCCGTGGTTGGGGTGGCGGATCAGCTCCTCCAACGGCGTGACGCGCATCACCGAGCCTGGCAACTGGCCTGGGTTCACTTTCGGGCTGATCGCCATCGTGGCGGTGATCGCCGCGGTGGTCCTGCTGTTCACCGGCCGGTACCCGGAGCGGATCTTCGAGTTCGTGCTCGGCCTGGACCGGTGGGTGCTGCGGGTGGCCGGCTACGCCGGGCTGATGACCGACAAGTACCCGCCGTTCCGGCTGGATATGGGCGGCCCGGATCCGGGCACCCTGACCCTGCCGCCAGCGGCGGGGCCGGGCCCTGGCTGAGACGGCGGCAGGCCTCCGGCCGCCAGGACCGCTCGAACGCGTGCGGCAGGAAGCCGGCCGGGAAGCCGGGCCGTCATCGCGGGCCTCGATGTCCAGGCCGGTGCCGTCGGCGCGGGCAGCGGGCACGATAACCGAATCGGCCGCGATCGCGCCAGATGCGTCCCGCCAGCACCTCCCATGCGGCGCGCAGATCGGCGACTCACCGCGCCAGGATCCGCGACACCTGGCAGCTGATTGCTGATCGGCATATCCACCGGGGAGATTGCGGCCCTGGCCGTCCATGACGCCCGGGCTGGCACCTCGATCTCACGCCACCGTGCCTGCCCGCCAGCCGAACCGGGCACGCAACACACACACGACACGCAAGCCTTTTACCGCCCCATGTAGGCACGTCCAACTCGCCGGCGGTGCGTCATCCAGTGTGTTGCAGTGCGGGCTGTCCGCATGGTGGCCGCCGGACTGGAAACCTTGCCAGGTAAGCCCAGTCCAGAACAGTGGAAAACTTGTCGGGAAACCGCAGGTCAACCAAGACCGACTGGAGAAGTTGGCCGGGAACCTACACGCGGGCCGAGAATTCGCCGGCAGTAGGCGGCGAGGGTCTTCCTAGGATCAGCACGCCCGGTTCCGGATCGCCGATTCCGCGTTCAAGGTGATCGGTTATCCGTGCCGTGCCGATTTCAGTCGTAGCGGGCGCCCCGGCCATAGGCTGGGTCACGTAACCGGAGTCGCGAGAGGAGACCAGTGTGCCGTACGTCGAGCGTGGCGGGGCGAGGATCTGGTACACCGAGCAGGGGACAGGGTTTCCCATGTTGACGCTGGCGCCAGGCGGGATGGGCTCGAGCGTGCCGCTGTGGGAGATGGCGGCGATCAACCCGCTGACCACGTACGCCGGGCAGTACCAGATGATCGCGATGGACCAGCGCAACGCCGGCCAGTCGGCCGGCCCGCTCGAGGCCGGCGACCCGTGGGGCGCCTACGCGGCCGATCAGCTCGCGGTCATGGATCATCTCGGCATCGACCGGTTCCTGGCGTTCGGCTGCTGCATCGGCGGCCCGTTCGTCCTGAAGCTGTGCGAACTCGCGCCGGAACGAGTCGTCGCGGCCGTCCTCGAGCAGCCGGTCGGGATCACCGCGGCCAATCGGGAACTGTTCGACAACGCGTGGAAGCCGTGGGGTGAGCAGCTCATGAGCAGCCGCGACGATCTCGGCAGCGATGAGATCGAGGCGTTCGCCACCGCGATGTGGGCTCCCGGCTTCGCCGTCAGCGTGACCCGGGACCAGGTGCGGTCCATCCGCACCCCGATGCTCGTCCTGCCCGGAGTCGATCAGTACCACCCGGCCGAGACCGGCCGCGAGATCGCCGCCCTCGCGCCGTCCGCCGAGTTGCTCGAGCCGTGGAAGGACCCCGGGCACCTCCCCGCCGCCACCGAAGCGGCCGGCCGGTTCCTGCACGACCACACCCCGCGCTAGACCACCAGCGAACTGCGCCGGCCCAGCGGGCGGCACGCACCGAGCCGCCACGCCCGGGACGGCGGGCACACCGGGCGCATGGCCCACGACCCAGCGAAGGCAGAGTTACAGCGCCTGGCCTGCCAAGCCTCGGCCCATCAGCTCTGCCCGCTGGCGGCCGCGAGAAGGCCGCCCTGGCTTTCACAGGTGGTGGCTGTCGGCGGCCGGCGTAGCTGACGGTCCGTTGCCGATCGATGCTCCTGTCGCGGCCAGCAATCTTGGCGGAGGATTGTGCGCCACGCACAACGTCTAGTTCGGGACCACGCTACGACGTGCGGCGCCCCCGTCGCGGTCGACGAGGATGGGTCCGCGTTTCCGCGTTACTACGCCCCGGGCGCGACTGCCGGGGCCATAGTGATCTGGCCCCCGATGCCCTGTCCGCGGCAGAAGAGTAACTCCGGAAGACAGCTGACCAAAGAAGATTAGTCCAGCTGTGAATGCCGTGATTTAGCCACACTTGGACTGCGGAGATCGGCAATGAACGTTCGCCACTGAGGCTGGCTGAACACCAAAATCTGATTACACCTGTCATCCTCGGAGTCGCGGACGCCAATCAGCCCGCCAGCCATCGCTACTTCTACACAGCTGTCACCATCGAAGAGGTAGTACGCTTGCGCCACGCAGCGTCCGCGAATCCGGTCGGACCATCGGCCGACACCTCCGTCGCTGAAAGAATTCGGTAACCCTGCTATTGAATCAAAACCTTCCGAACAGAGCAACCCGTGACGCCGAAGGAGTCTGCATGGTGATTAAAGATCTGACGCGAGCAGCAAGCCCTCAAAGAGGACATCATATTACACGGAAGCTCCTCTTGGTCATCGTCGCACTGATAGCGGCCGGAGGATTTATCGTGGGTACACCATTCGCACTCCTGGCGATTGGTTACATGCATCGCGGCGACTGGATACAGTTCAGCAATGAAGGACAAGCATATGGAGGGATAGCTGCAGTCTTCGGCACGCTCGCGCTCGTTGGTGTGGCGGTTTCGCTAGTCCTCCAATCTCGCGAATCAGCAGCTAACCGGGAAGTGGCGCAACGAACCATCCACAGCGACCTGATGTCGAAAGCGCTCGATGATCCAGTACTGCGTGCCTGCTGGGGACCATCACGTCATGGGGATGACGAACTGGACAAGCAGCATGCATATTCCAATATGATCGTTTCGTTCTGGCGCTCAATGTTCGAGATTGGCAAAATTACTGAGGATCAGCTTCATGCCTCTTCTGCCCGGATGTTTGCCAATGCGCCAGGACGCAGATACTGGTCAATCGCCGGACCTCACCAGGAAGCTCACTACGTCTCCGACCGTGATAAAAAGTTTGTTCAGATTCTGCAGAATGAGTACGAGAGGGCGAAGGCTAATACGCATATCGCCAATCGCCCGAAAGCGGGTTCGGAGGAAACCACTGGAACGCCGGTTCGTGATTACTCGGCGATCGCTGCTGCCGCAGCCGGATTCGCAGGTGGGGCGCTCATCGCCGGGGCGGCGTATTTGGCGCGCCATCGCCGTCAGCTCAGGTTACGGATCTCGACTGTGAATTCGACCACTTTGCATGTATTTATTAAAGGTATCAGATTTTCCATAGCCCACTCAATGGAATGCCAGGTTAGGGAATTAAACTCAGCAAAGAGACCTGTAAGGCATCTCAATCGTCAAGGACTAGACCGGCTGCGGCAAAGCACACGGAAGAGTGCCTGAACATAGGCGCAGGGGACGCACTCAATTCGGCAGATGAGCATGCTCAAACCAGTGTCTCCGAACATGGCGACCGCCACTCCCTCGGGCCGCCGGGGCCCCAGACCCCGCAGAAGCAGCACGCCGGGTCGCTCAAGGCGGATGCGCAGCCATCTGCCGCCAGAACCCGTCTTCCCGAGGGCGCGGCACGGACGGTCTCTACCTTGGTGCGGCGAGCTCAGGCGCACCTGCCGTCTTGTAACCGGCAGCCCGCATTCGATCGCGTGCCTCCCCGCTGCTCCGCGTGGTTTACTACCGGCGTGAGCTTGACGGTATCGGTATGGGTCAAGAATGGCTCGGGGAAATCGGTCAAGGACGAGGCGCTGGGTGGCTCGCTGGCCGCGGGCTTCGAGAACTGGCGCACGGAGGTCTGGGGATCCCCGGCGGCCCGCGCTCTGGGCGCGCATTACTTCCCGCAGCTCGCCGATGCTGACCTGTACGTCGGGGCCGGGGAAATGACGGAGTTCCTGCGTGAATGCTCGCTGCTGCGCGAGCACCTGGATGTCATCGCGGCCGGGGCGGAACTGCTGGGCCAGCACGGAGTTGCCGTGAACACGGTGACGGGCAGTGTCACCGCCGTGGGGTCCTCGCGCGAGATCTTCCGCGAGCAGGTCTCCCTGCGCCTGGCCAACATCGAGGCTGCCGCCCGCCGGGCCATGGAGGCTGGCGGCGAGGTAATCATCTGGTGAATACCCCGCCGGCCACGCCGCCCGCCCGGATCGCCCTCACCGGGACGACAGCCGCCACGGAATCGTCCGGGGTTTACCCGCGCAGATCGGCGGGTTTTGCTCTGCGGCGTCACCCCTGGCGGTAGCGAATGGCCAGGGTTGCTGCGGGAGGATACTGGCGTGTCTCATGTCGTGCTCACCGCATCGTTTCTCGGGGTGGCGGGGATCGTCGCCGGGATCACCGGCACGGCGGGGGGGATCACCACGCTGGTGGCGTATCCGGCGCTGCTCGCCGTGGGCATCGCGCCGCTGGCCGCGAACGTCACGAACTCCGTGGCGATGGTGGGCAGCGGGCTGGGCTCGGCCAGCCGCGCCGCCCCGGACATCACCGGCCAGGGCGCTACCATCCGCCGGTGGCTGCCGGTGAGCATCACCATGTCGGCGGCGGGCGCGGTCCTGCTGGTCGTGACGCCGGGCGCGATCTTCGGCCGGGTGGTCCCGTTCCTGGTCGCGGCCGGCTCGCTGATCCTGCTCGCGCAGCCGCGGATCAGCAGGTGGCAGGAGGAGAACGAGCACGCGTGGGGACGGGCCGCCGTGCTCGGCGGCCTCGGCGGGGTATCGGTGTACAACGGCTACTTCGGCGCCGGGTCCGGCATTCTCCTGATCGCGCTGCTGCTGCTCACCGCCGAGCCGGTACTGCACCGGGCGAACGCCGTCAAGAACGTGCTCCTGGCCGCCAGCGATATCCTGCCGGCCGTGCTGTTCGCCATCGCCGGAACGGTCGTGTGGACCGCGGCGATCCCGCTCGGGACCGGCACGATCGCAGGCGGCCTCATCGGGCCGTCCATCGCCCGGCGGGTCCGCCCCGGCATTCTCCGGGTCCTCATCGCCTGCCTGGGCCTCACCCTCGCCACCTGGCTGTTCATCAGTTCATGACCGCCGAGCGAAGGTACACGGTGCTGCGATCCAGGCCGGCCGTACCGCAGCTGGCGTCACCGTAAGCGACCGCTTCTGCGATGTTCATGATCGGTCAGAGCGCGGATCGCCGATTTCGCGCGGCGGCTGACATCGGATAGGCCGGTCGCAGGACGTTTAGGGGTGCCCGTTGCCCTTCGGCTGATGGGCTCCTAGGGTTGAACCTGGCCGTTCTGTCCTGTCGCCTGTGGGGGGCGCTATGAGGTGTAGGGCTGGGATGTCTTCGCGCGGGCGGCCTGCTGCCGGCGGCCCGGTGACCGCGCTGCCTGCGCGTTTCATCTGTTATGGCTGAGGCGCGGGTCGCCGGGCACGCGATCGGGCAGCCGTGTCTGCCTGCCGCGCTTGAGCGGGCGTTCGAGCGTCATGCGCGCCGGTTCGGTCATGACGTCAGCCGCCTGCGCGACGGTGCTGAGCTGGTCAGCTACCCGGTCGTGCCGTCCGTCGCCGCCGTGCGGGCGCTGTCCGCGGCGACCCCTGGGCAGCGGCGCCGACGGCAGCAGGTCTTCTTCAATCCGGTCATCGAGTTGCGGCGGAGCATCGGGCAGGGCGTCCACGACCGGCTCGAGGCCGCCGTGTTCGCTGACGGCACGATCGATCCCGCGGACCAGGCGCGGACCGGCTGCCATTTCCCGTTCCCGACCCGGATCCTGAGCGTCCGGCACCGGGACGTCCGCTCGGGCGAGAGCTGGGATCTGAGCGTCCGCGGCGACCACTGGGGCCTGGACGACCGGGACGACATCATGAACGTCGTCAACGTCGGCAGCATGCGGCTGGAGTCAGGCGCGACCGTGCTGGCCCGGGGTAACCTGCTGATCCTCATCATCCAGCGGCTGATCTGCGAGCCGGCCGGCCCGGCCGAGCCGGGCCAGTACCAGCTCGCGATCCTGCCCACCCCGTTCCCCGTCGACAACGGCACCGGGCCGCTGCACGGCCCGCGCGGGCCGGCGGGCCGCGACGGCGCCGCAGGCGCCGGGGGCACCGTCGCGGCTACCGCGCAGACATGGCTCGGCGCCCGGCTGCTGCGCCCGGTCGTGCCTGGTACCGCAGACGGCCGGGACGGCGGCGAGGCCACCGCGGGCGGCGACGGCGCCATGGGACGCACCGGAGGCGCGAGCAAGCTCGCCGAGATAACCATCGGCGAGCTGGCCGGCTCGCTGACCATCCTGGCCACGGCCGGCCGGGGCGGTGGCGGAGGGGCCGGGGGGACCGGCGGCCGCGGCGGCGACGGCGGACCCGGTGCGTCCGGCCTGCGGACCCTGCAGGGCGTCATTCCCCCGGGTAGCGGGGGAGATGGCGGCCGCGGCGGCGACGGCGGACGCGGCCGAAGGGGCGGCCACGGGGGCATCGCCTCCAACGTCTTCGTATCGCTCCCGCCCGGCCAGGCGGGCCGGGTCCGGGTGCTCGCCCATCCCTCTGGCGGCGGCCGGGGCGGTCCCGGCGGCCACGGTGGCGCTGGCGGCCAGGCGGGCCGCGGCGGAGCGCACGCGCCCGAGCCGGGCACCGCCGACGCCAGCAGGGCACGGCTGGACGGACGTCGCGGGCTCCCCGGCGCGGACGGGCTCCCCGGCCGCGACGGACGCGCCCGGCCGGCGCCGCCGGTGTTCGTCAACGAGCGCGCCGTCGAGCCGATGGTCGCCCCGGCCCAGCTCCCGCCGCCAGACGCGGTGTGGTCCCTGGACCCGCGCCGGGGCGCGGTCTTCACATCAACCATGGGAGAAGAAGGACAATGACAACAATCGGCCAGCTCGAAGCACACGGCATTCCCGTCACCGCCCCAGCCGGCGGCGGCCCGGCGGAGACCAAGACGGTGGTGCACGACGTTGACCAGCTCCGCTCCCTGCTGGACCTGGGCCTGGACCAGCAGGGACGCCAGGCGCACTACGAGGCCCTGTTCAACGGGATCGCGCCCGCCGCCACGGCCGGGCAGGCGGCCGGGAGCGCCGCGCCCGCCGCCACGAGTGGGCAGGCCACGGCGCCCGCGAGCGGCGCAACCCTCACGCAGCGCATCGCGGCGCACGTGATCGGCAACGCCGGCCTGTCCGCTGAGGACCAGGCGGCGATCGCCCCGGCCTTCCCGCTGACCGCCAGCGTGACCGCCGCGGCGGGCCCGCTCACGGTCAGCTCCAAGTACGACCTGAGTACGCCCGACGGCTCGGTGCGCATCGTCAGCTTCACCGATGTCACC
>Ga0187851_10005419_pt1 | contig 10186 bp, 12 predicted proteins | sample June2016WEW_6_10_FD_132997 | JGI IMG/M metagenome (GOLD analysis project Ga0187851, IMG submission 132997) | Peatland microbial communities from SPRUCE experiment site at the Marcell Experimental Forest, Minnesota, USA - June2016WEW_6_10 | ecosystem: Environmental > Terrestrial > Soil >... | reverse complement strand
CGAAGTGGAATGGCCGGTTGCCAACCCCTGGTTTTCCGGCGGGGTGGCCGAGGGCGACGATGGGATCGTCGCGCTTGTAAACGTCTCGGAGCGTCCCGTCCCGGTTTGGGGATGCTATTCGGCTGGCGTGCTCTACTCCCTTCCGCGCAATGATCGGACACCGGACGAACTGACGCCGGTTTGTTCGGAAACCGTTCAGGAACTGGTCCCGCCTTTCGGATCGCGGCAGTTCCCGGTGGCTCGCGGCGGAAACTCACACTTCTCCCTCACCACTCGCGGCGCCGCGATTGTACTGCAGATGCTCCGGCCGGCTGGAACCGGCGTGAAGATGTACCGGGTGGACACCACTATCACTTTCGGAAAAGAGATTCCGTAGGGGCGCCCGCCGCGGTCCGGCGATGCAGCGGGGCGCGGTTGGAAAGAGTGTAATCGCCTGGGCACTACCTCGAAGTGGTTCTCTCGGCCAGGGGTTCATAGCGGCGGCGCCGACGCCTCTTCGAACCAGAGCACGGCGGACCGGTTACCGGCGCCGGACGCCATGACCACATGGATAGCGTCTTATTTTACAATCCTTTACGGCGCAATAGCCCTAAAGAGTTATTCCATTTGGCGCATGGTTACGTCAACTCTTCTGTGCTGAGCCCTCGTTCCGTCTCTTGGCGTTTCTACACGGCGACCGCGCCGGGGCTGGATTTCTCCCGTGCCCGTTTGCGCCGAGCGGCGAGGATGAATTCAGTGCAACGCATTTGTTTTGCACGGCGTCAAAGAAGCAAATCGGACGTGAGGGGTTCGGAATGAGCTCGCTGCGAACGGGGATACTACTGTCGGCGGTACTGGCGGCTGGGAGCATATCCGCACAGCCTAGTCCATCCGCCCTCGGCAGCGGATCGCAGCCCGAGACGGAGGCGAGCCCCGCGGCTGGAGCAATCGCGCCGGACCTGGGACCGCCGGGGGGCAACCATGTGTTCGGCGTCCTTCCGAACTACAGAACGGCGGACGCGTCGCTCGAAGGCACGGTGCTTACCGCTCGTCAGAAACTGACCATCGCCACCAAGGATTCGTTCGACTATCCGCTGTTGCTGTTAGGCGGGGCGTTCGCGGGGTTGGGACAGTTGACCGATCAGCAGCCTTCCTTCGGGCAGGGACTCAAGGGATACGGGCATCGTTTTGTAACCAATTACGCGGATCAGGCGCTGGGAAACATGTTCACCGAGGGGGTGTACCCGGTGCTGCTTCACGAGGACCCTCGATATTTCCGGCGGGGAACCGGCTCCATTGTAAGGCGGACGGGCTACGCCTTGACGCGAGTGTTCGTGACTCACAAAGATTCCGGAGGCACGCGCTTCAATTATTCGGAGTGGCTCGGGAACGCGAGCGCGGTGGCGATCTCTAACGCGTACTATCCTGATAACCGCACGCTCGTGGACAATGGGACGAAACTCCTGATCCAGGTGGGCACCGACGCGACCTCCCAGGTTCTCAAGGAGTTCTGGCCCGACATCAAGCGCAAATGGTTCCACAAGGGGCCTGGTTAGGTTCCGAAACTTCGATCCCGCCCGCGCACCGGATTCCGGCTCCGCCCGTTAGCCCTCGCGATATTCCCCGAACACCGCTCGCAGGCGGTCGGAGATCTCGCCTAACGTGGCGTAGCTGTCGACGGCTTCGAGGATAGGCGGCATGAGATTGGCCCCCGAGCGGGCCGCATCCTCGAGCGCCGCCAGCCTGGCATCCACCGCCGTCCGGCTGCGCGAGCTGCGCAGCCTCCGCAGGCTATCGGTCTGCGAGCGCTCGAGCGCCGGATCGAGGCGAAAGGTCGGAACCGCGCGCTCGCCTTCCAACTGAAACCGGTTTACGCCCACCACCACGCGCCGCCCGCTTTCCACCTCCCGCTGGTATTCATAGGCGGAGTTCTGGATCTCGCTCTGAATGTAGCCGCTCTCGATGGCGCGTAGCGCGCCGCCCATCTCGTCGATGCGCCGCAGATATTCGCTTACTCCGGCTTCGATGGCGTCGGTCAACGTTTCGATATGCTGGCTCCCGCCGACCGGGTCCACGGCTTTGGTCACGCCGCTTTCATAGGCGATAATCTGCTGGGTGCGCAGGGCGATGCGTGCGGATTCCTCGGTAGGCAGCGCCAGCGCCTCGTCGCGCGAGTTGGTGTGCAGGGACTGCGCGCCGCCAAGCACGGCCGCCAGGGCTTGCAAGGCCGTGCGCACGATGTTGAGGTCGGGCTGCTGGGCGGTGAGCGTGGAACCGGCGGTCTGCACTGGAAGCGCAGCATCATGGAGCGCTTGTCGGTGGCGCCGAAGCGGTCGCGCATGAGGCCTGCGTAGATCCGCCGCGCGGCGCGAAACTTGGCGATCTCCTCCAGAAAGTCGTTGTGCGAGTTAAAGAAGAACGAAAGCCGCGGCGCAAAGGCGTCCACCGCCAGCCCCGCCCGCACCGCCGCCTCGATGTAGGCGATGGCGTTGGCGAAAGTGAAGGCGAGCTCCTGAACCGCGGTGGCCCCGGCTTCGCGGATGTGGTAGCCGCTGATGGAGATGGTGTTCCAGTCAGGCATCTCGCGCCCGGCCCAGGCAAAGATATCAGTGATGATGCGCATGGCCGGCCGGGGCGGGTATATATATGTGCCGCGCGCGATATACTCCTTCAGAATGTCGTTCTGAATGGTGCCGGAGAGCTTCTTCCAGTCGGCGCCCTGGCGCCGGGCCACCTGGGCATAACAGGCCAGCAGGATGGCCGCCGTGGAGTTGATGGTCATGGACGTGGACACGTCCTGAAGAGGAATCTCGCGGAAAAGGGACTGCATGTCCGCGAGGGACGAAATGGCAACTCCTACGCGCCCCACTTCGCCCGACGCCATGGGGTGATCGGAATCGTAACCCATCTGCGTGGGCAGGTCGAAAGCCACCGAAAGTCCGGTAGTTCCCTGAGAAAGCAGATAGCGGTAGCGGCGGTTGCTTTCTTCGGCCGTTCCGAACCCGGCGTACTGGCGCATGGTCCAGAGCTGGCCCCGATACATGTCGCGGTAGACGCCGCGAGTGAAAGGAAACTCGCCGGGATTACCCAGCCGGTCATTCATGATCGTGAGATCTTACGCGCGCGCAGGAAGGAAGAAACGCCGTACCCAAACATGAGGCAGGCAGCCATGCCGGCCACCAGCAGGCGCCCGGAATCGCCTTTAATCGCATAGCGCACCGTGTAAAACCCGAAAACCACCCCCATGCACATGAAAATGAAGCCGATCACTTCATTCCACAGCGCATGCAGGGGCTTGATGACGGCGGGCACGACGTGTCGCACAAACTTCGCGCTCACCCGGACTGCCCGGTATTTTCCCACGCCCCCATCGTAACAAATGGCTGGATGTGGAGTTTGCCCTGCTGTGTGGCCCCCAAATTGCCGATAGATTCCATGGGTGCGCTTGTGAAACCCGGATCGGACCACTACAATCGAAAAGGGTGGATGCGGGTCCATGGGTGGAACGCCAGTCGCGTTTGGCGCATCCATCGAACTAGGGAGAACTCCGTGGAAGAGCCACTGAAGCGCCTCATGCAGGAACTGGGGAACGCGATCAACGATTCCCTTTCCGAATCCGACCGGATCGCGGAAGCGATCGGCGAGATAAAGAAGGCCGGGTACGACGTTTTCCTGGTGTTGGAAGCCACCATTGGTTTCAACCGCAGGGATGGCGATGAGGAAGATGACGGGGAGTTGGAGACAGCGGAGGAACAGCAGCCGCCGCAACCGGCCAAGAAGACGTTTGAGGCCACCGGCAAAATCAAGCTCACTACCCAGGATCATCGCTTCCTGCGCGCGCTCAAGATCGCGGTGGACGACGACCGGTAGTTTTTGCTCATGGCGCGGGCAAGAGGCGCCGATATACTTCCCAGGTTTCACGGACGGCTTTGTCCCACGTAAAAAGCGCCGCCCGGGCGCGGCCACGCAAGGCCAGGTCGTTTCTCAGATCTTCGTTCCGGGCCAATTCTCTCAACCCCTCCACTAGAGATTCGGTACGCGTGGGGTCCACCAGCAGGGCCGCGTCGCCGGCCACTTCGGGCAATCCGGAGCGGTCGGACGTCATGACCGGGGTTCCGGCGGCCATAGCCTCCAAGACGGGCATGCCGAAGCCCTCGTCAAGGGACGGAAAAGCGAAGATGGAAGCCCGCGCGTACCAAGCCGCCAGCTCGTCCGGGGGCGCAAAGCCCAGCAATGCGATGCGGTCGCGGGCGGGGCTGCTCTCGATTCGCGCGCGGATCTCCCCCGAGCCGTATCCCAGAGAACCGGCGAGCGCCAGTTTCCAATCGCCATCGAGCGCTTCGAAGGCTTCCACCAGCCGCGCCGTGTTCTTGCGCTTCTGCACCGCTCCTACGCTGAGCACCAGCTTCTGGCGCGCCACGCGCGGATAGGCCAGCGGCGGAACGCCGTGATGCACCACCGCAACCCGGGACGGGTCGACGCCCAGCAAATCCACAACCTGGCCGCGGGTAAACTGGGAAACCGCGATAATCGCATCCGCTCGCGCCGCCGCATCGCGCGCCTGAGCAGTGAACCGGGCGCGAAACTCGGCGCTCGAATACTCGCCCGTCATCACGAACAGGTCGTGGAACGTGGCCACCGCGCGGCGCATAGGAAACCGCGGGAGACGCTGGTTGAGGCCGTGAAACAGATTGGCGAAGCGCGGGCCCAGGGGCTCGGCCAGCAGGCGCCTGTGGGCGTTGGGCGGGATGGCCGGCGTCCAGGAGCGAAGGTAACAGTGCGAGCGGTAGCAGAACGCGAAGCGCGTTTCCGGGCGCAGCGCAGCCAGGCCCAGCAGGATTTCGCGCGAATATACGCCCACGCCCGAGAGCCGGTCTCCAATGCTATAGGTTGCGTCCAGCGCGATGGTCACTCGATGCCATATTCTCGCATCTTCCGGTAGAGCGTGGTGCGCCCGATGCCGAGCAGCCGCGCCGCCTCCGCGCGGGCGCCCCCGGTGGCGGCCAACGCCCTGGCGATGGTATGTTTTTCGCTCTGCGGAATGGAAATCACCGGCGATGGGGGGGGCAGATAGAACTCTTCGGCGGGGTTTCGATCCACCGCCGCGGAAAGGCGACCGATGGTAGAGGCGGCTAGATGATTGCGTAGGGCGGAGGGCAGATCGGCGGCCTGGAGCGCGCCCTCGGAGTGCAGCGCCGCCATGCGGTCCACGCTGTGCTTGAGTTCGCGCACGTTGCCCGGCCAGTCGTAGGACTGGAGCATGTCGAGCACCTCCCGGCTGGGGTGGAAAGGCGGCAGGCCCGCCGCCTGAGCCAGTTCCAGGAAATGCTCCACCAGCCGTGGAATATCCTCCCGGCGTTCGCGGAGCGAAGGTAATCGCAGGACAAAGACCTCCAGGCGGTAGTACAGATCCTTGCGGAACCGCCCGGCGGCCACTTCGGCCTTCAGATCGCGATGGGTGGCGGCGATGATCCGCAGGTCCACCGTGCGCCACTGCAAGGAGCCCACGGGGCGGAATTCGCTCTCCTGGATAAGCCGCAACAGCTTGACCTGCATTTCGAGCGGCAGGTCGCCGATCTCATCGAAAAAGGCCGTGCCGCCGTCGGCCAACTCGACGAGACCCTTTTTGTTTCCCACGGCTCCGCTGAAGGAGCCTTTGACGTGTCCGAAGAGCTCGCTCTCCATGAGCGTGCCAACCAGCGAGCCGCAGTCTATGGGCACGAACTGGCCGCGCGGATTCGCCTGGTATATGGCGCGCGCGACAACCTCTTTGCCCGATCCGCTTTCTCCCAGCAGCAAGACCGGCAAACGGTTTCGCGCCGCCTTCTCGATCAGCCGCCGGACAGCGCCGACCTCGGGCGATTGGCCCACCAGGCCATGGGCGCAACTCGTGGCGGCTTGCATCATAGGTCAAGGGTTTATCTATCTTCCGAAGCAACTGCGCCAACGGCTCCCTTGGGAACGTTGGGAGAGACCGGTTGGAGAGTGTGCCTTGTATCAGGGCACGGCTTCAGCCGTGCCCTGATACAAACATTCCAACTTCGGAACTCATAAGGAGGCGATTGGCGGCGATGGAACTGGTAGTTACATGACAAGCCCTGAGTCTATTCGTACGACGAAGCCGGAGTTTTTCTCACCAGATTCTTGGCGGATGCGGCGGGCCAGCCCGGAGGCGGCCTCTTCGGTAGCCTCGACGCCGACCAAGACGCGCCATACGTCCGGGCTGCCCGGGCGGGAAACGATGCGGGCCGAACCATAGCGCGCGGCCATTTCGGCGCGCAGGCTCTCGGCGTTGGCGCGCACCCTGAAGGCCCCCACCTGAACGGCAAACAGCCCGGCCGCGGCATTCTGGGGCAGACGGATCACTTCGATGCGGACCGGTCCCACGCCAGGCCCGATCAGGTCGATGGCCTTGGCCGCGGCGTGGGACAGGTCGATTATCCGTCCGTTCACAAAAGGACCGCGGTCGATGATGCGGACGTCGACGCTTTTCCGGTTGTTGAGGTTTACCACGCGCACCCAGGTATCGAAGGGCAAAGTGCGGTGAGCCGCCACGAGCGTCTCCATATCGTAGATCTCGCCGTTGGCGGCCGGGCGGCCATGGTAGGGATGCCCGTACCAGCTTGCCACTCCGGTCTCGGCATGCCCCAGGCTCGGCGCGGGGGGCGCGGGCAACCGGGCGTGCTTCTTGTGGGCGCATCCGAAAAAGGCCAGCGCGGCCAGCGCCACCGGCAAAGTACCTGCCCACCTGCTTCGGACCATTTCCCCGATTATGGCATGCGGGAGCGCGCCTTCGATCACCCGGTCCCGCAGCGGCGGAAGCGGTTTGCGCATTCGCGTTACAATAGCGGCTTCCATGCCCATTTTGGAGATCAACGAGATTCGCGCGCTTCTGCCGCATCGCTACCCGTTCCTGCTGGTGGACCGCATCGTGGAGATGGATGCGGAGCGGGTGGTCGGCATCAAGAACGTCACCCACAACGAGCCGTTCTTTCAGGGCCACTTCCCCGATTTTCCGGTAATGCCGGGGGTGCTCATCGTGGAAGCCATGGCGCAAGCCGCCGGCGTCCTGGTGCTGGCGTCGATTCCCGACCGGGCCAGCAAGCTGGTGCTGCTGGTGGCCATCGAAAGCGCGCGCTTCCGCCGGCCGGTGGTTCCGGGAGATACGCTGCGCATGGAGATGGCGGTGATCAAGCGCAAGGCCAGCGTGGCCAAGTTCGCCGGTCGCGCCACCGTGGACGGCAAGGTGGTGGCCGAGGTCGAGGTGATGTGCAAGCTCGCGGATAAGGAAGAGAAACCGCCGGCCGATTCCTAGCCATGCCCATTCACCCCACCGCGATCGTAGATCCGGGCGCGCGGATCTCCGAAAGCGCCGATGTCGGCCCTTATTGCATTGTGGGGTCGGACGTGGAAATCGGCTCCCGGACGCGTCTGATGGCGCATGTGTATCTGGAAGGCCCCGCGTGGATCGGCGAGGATGACGTCTTCTTCCCCTACAGCACCGTCGGCGTGGCCCCGCAGGATCTGAAGTACCGGGGCGAGCGAGCGGAGACGCGCATCGGGAGCCGCAACAAGATACGCGAGTTCGTCACCATCCATCGCGGCACCCAGGGAGGCGGCCTGGTGACCTCCATCGGCTGCGATAACCTGTTGATGGCTTACACCCACGTGGCCCACGATGTGCGCGTGGGGGACCACGTCATTATCGGTAACAGCGTCGGCTTGGCGGGCCACGTGACGGTGGAGGATTGGGTGGATATCAGCCCCTACAGCGGGGTTCACCAATTCTGCCGCATCGGGCGGCACGCCTTCATCGGGCCCTACAGCGTGGTGAAGCAGGACGTGATGCCGTATTCGCTGACCAGCCATAAGCCGGAGCTGGCGGTGTTCGGAGCCAACGCCATCGGCCTGGAGCGGCGCGGCGTGGACCAGGCCGCGGTGGAGGCCCTGCAAACTGCGTTCCGGCTGCTGACGCGGTCGAACCTGAATACTTCGCAGGCCATCGAACGCATCCAGACGGAGGTTCCGCCGTGCACGGAGGTGGACGAACTCATCGAATTCATCCGCGCCTCCGAGCGCGGCGTGATCAAGTAAATGCGGTACGGCCTGATTGCCGGAAACGGACGCTTCCCCCTGCTGGCGCTCGAAAGCGCGCGGCGGCTGGGGCATGACGTGACCGTGGTGGCCATCGAGGAGGAGGCTTCCCGGGAAGTGGAGGCGCTGGCGCCGCGCTGCCATTGGATCTCTCTCGGCCAGCTCGGCAAGCTGATCGACATCCTCAAGGAAGAAGGCCTCACCGAGGTGGTGATGGCCGGCCAGGTGAAGCACGCCCGCATCTTTTCCTCCATCGTGCCGGATTGGCGCCTGGTGAAACTGCTGGCCACGCTTCCCTCGAAGAACACCGACGGCCTGATCGGCGGAGTGGTGAAAATCCTGGCCGCCGAAGGCATCCACCTGACCGATTCCACGGCCCTGCTCAAGCCGCTGCTGGCCACTTCCGGGGCCATGACCCGGCGCAAGCCTTCGAAGGAAGAGGAAAACGATATCGCATACGGAAGGCGCGTAGCCGACGCCCTGGCGGGCTTCGACGTGGGCCAGAGCGTGGCCGTCTGCGAGCGCGCCTGCGTAGCGCTCGAAGCCATGGAGGGCACTGACGCCATGCTGCGCCGCGCGGCCGGGCTGGTGAGCGGCCGGCCGTTGACCCTGGTGAAAGTGGCGTGCCGCCGAGAGCATCTTCTTTTCGACGTTCCCGCGGTGGGGGCGGACACCATTCCCGTGATGCGGCAGACCGGCGCCACCGTTCTGGCCGTGGAGGCGGGGCGCACCCTGATGCTCGACCGGGAACGGATGATGGAAGAGGCCAACCAGGCCGATATCGCGATTGTGGGGTTTTGAACGACCTTGCGCCATCCATCAGTTTCATCGCCAGTCGCGGCGACTCACAACCCCGAAGGGGTGAAAGACAATAGCCCACGGCGTGAGCCGTGGGAAGCAGGCGGTTCTGTCCAGCCCCGTAGGGGCGTAAGAGCTGGCATCTCGTGACCGGATCTTTCGCCCCTGACGGGGCTCCCACAATTTCGGCCCGCACCCATGGCTTACGCCATGGGCTATGGTCTTGCACCCCTCCGGGGTTTGTGGAGAGAAGGGAGAGGCTTTCTGCCTAAACACAAGCTGGCCGTAATCGGCGCGGGGCAGTTCGGCAAGAACCACTGCCGCGTGATTCACGAATCGGAGCGCGCGCAACTGGTCGCCGTGGTGGATACCGACGCCGCGCGCGCCGGGGAGATGGCCGCCCAATACGGGGCCGAGGCTTTCACCGATTTCCGCCAGGCATTGGGGCTGGTGGACGCGGCGGTGGTGGCCGTGCCCACCACGGCTCACGAAACGGTGGGCCGCTGGCTGCTCGAAAACGGCATCGACGTTCTGCTGGAGAAGCCCATCGCCGTGGACCTGGCGCAAGCCGGCAGCCTGATCGACGCCGCCGCCCGCCACGGCCGCATCCTTCAGGTGGGCCACCTGGAACGCTTCAACCCGGCGGTAATCGAGCTGGAGCGCCGCGCTACGCTGCCGCTGTTTTTCGAAATCCACCGGCTCAACATTTTCAGCCCGCGCAGCCTGGACGTGGATGTGGTGCTGGACCTCATGATTCACGACGTGGATATCGTGCTGGCGCTGGCCAAGGCCGCTCCCTCGGAGATCCGCGCGGCCGGCATTTCCATCCTTTCCCATAAGGTGGATATCGCCAACGTGCGCTTGCAGTTCCCCAACGGTTGCGTGGCTAATCTCACGGCCAGCCGCGTGTCCACCGAACGGGTGCGCAAGGTGCGCCTTTTCCAGCCCAATCAGTACCTTTCGCTGGATTACACGCGCCAGGCGCTGGCGGTGTTCTCGGTGAGAGCGGGCCACCAGATCGGGTTCGAGCAGGCGCCGGTTAAGCAGGCCGAGCCATTGAAGCTGCAGCTCGACGCCTTTCTCGATTCGGTGGAGACCCGCAATTCTCCGAAAACTTCCGGCGGCGCGGCGCGTCAAACCTTAGAGGTGGCGCTTTCGATCCTGGAAAAGATCGAGGAGCACTCGGAAGTGGTAACTCGAACCCTGGCAATGGGATGGAAACCGTAGGACGACCTCAGGCCGATATCGAACTTCACCTGCTGACGGAGTGGGGAGAATCGGGCTATGGATCGCGCAAGCCGGCGAGCGTGGTCTG
>Ga0187851_10005417_pt1 | contig 10191 bp, 7 predicted proteins | sample June2016WEW_6_10_FD_132997 | JGI IMG/M metagenome (GOLD analysis project Ga0187851, IMG submission 132997) | Peatland microbial communities from SPRUCE experiment site at the Marcell Experimental Forest, Minnesota, USA - June2016WEW_6_10 | ecosystem: Environmental > Terrestrial > Soil > Wetlands... | reverse complement strand
TTCATAGGCCTTTTTGAGTGTCCACCAGGCAGCTTCGATGTAATCGTCTTTTAAGGTCATGTAAGGATCTGTCCATTGCATCCAGACACCAAGTCTTTGAAACTGTTCAGTCATTGCCTGCTTCTGGGTGATAGCAAATTCCTTGCACTTCGAAATAAAATTTTCTACCCCCAAGCTCTCGATATCCTTCTTGGATTTGAAGCCGAGCATATCTTCTACTTTGACCTCGATTGGCAGACCGTGCATATCCCAGCCAGGACGCTCAAGGATATAGCGGTTATTCATGGAATAATAGCGGAGAATGGCATCTTTGATGATCTTGTTCCAAGCAGTTCCAAGATGAATATGCCCTGTAGTATATGGGGGACCGTCAACAAAAAAAAACTTTCTCCCGATCTTGCGGAGCTCCCTGGTTTTCAGGTACGCATCACTATCTTCCCAGAATCGCATTACTTTTTTTTCTATCCTTCCTGCATCGTACTTGGCAATGATTTCTTTTATCATATGGGAGTCTCCCTGATGAAAGATTAGATAAAGTGAGAATTCGATAAGTTTAATTTCTATCTTGTAATCTCTCTATAGCTACTGATAATTAAGATGAATTGCTGAATTAATCTTTTATCTGCTGCATATATTCTAAATCTCAAACAAATTTCTGTGTAGAAAAATATCCGTATCCGATAAAACAAATTTTGTCTTTGGGGGATATGAACAGATCTTCCGCACGGCAATCAATTTATCCAGTAATTACTGTACATAATTTAAGCTTTGTTATAACGTAAACAGAAAAATCATTCTTTTGTGTTCTGGTCGTATCCGTAAATTATTGATTGATTCTAAAAAACACATACATCCCTCGGGATACATGGAGGCATTTTTAGTATGTATAAAGGTGTATTAATGCTTCATTTATGAGAAAGTGAAAATTATTAAGTTACTGAACAAGTTAATGTGTATTCTTTTCAGGATGAAACAAGTTGCAAAGTTCTAAATAACGGTGAATTTTTTTGATCCCATAAGATATTAAAAAAAATCTTAGTTTTATTATTTCCATAGTCAGTTTGCACAAAGTTCTCATTTATTTTACATGCAGTTTGGCAGGAAGTTCAAGCTCCCCAGCTTTCCTTGGCTGAAGAATTGGAAGAATAAAGTTTTGAATCCTAGTAGCACAAGCTGATTATGAAATTTTTATTTTGTATCTCAATTTCAGAATATTACTTCTTTTTTAGAATTGATTAATTGCTTATGAACAAGACCAAAGTGCGTAAATCTCACTAAATACATAGATAATTTCTTTCTCTTATTTTTTGACCGAATCGAAAAGTTTTAATCTTATTGACTAGTCATGCATAAATATCTCATATGGAATCGAGTAATTTTATATGGGTTGAGTGTATAATAAGAAGAGAATGCTAGAGGTATTTTAATGAAAAAATTGTTAAAGATCATGGGAATACTTATTGTTATAGGTGTTGTTGTCTTTTCAGCTGGATGTGCCAGCAAAAAGACAGAGACTACAAATAAAACAAACATTACGACAACAAATGTATCAACTGAAAGTGGGCCTAAAACCCCAGTCACAACTGAAGTTCCTACTGGAAATGTGACTACTGAAAAAGCGACTACTACTAACGTAACTACTACTAATAAGTAACTCCTCAAGACGTAACGGAGTCTGCAGTTGATTACAACTTAACTGCCGACAAAACATTTGAGGATGTAAGCGAAACTCAATAACTGAAAACTTTGCATCTGAAGATGAAGAAGCCGAAGCTCGAATAAACGTAGAATTAAGGAACCATCTTAGCAGACTCTGCAGCGGTATAATTTTTGTAAAATCTGCTCTATACGCCTTAATCCGACATTATGCAGATGTACACATCTGCATAATTTTTTATCTATTTTTCTATTCTTATGCATTAAAAGTTAGATTAATTTTCAAGTTCTTGCATATGAAAAAGTAGATGGCATTCTTGTGTATATCCACAAAATGTCGTATGATATTTCATTTCACAATAATAGTTCAAGTGTCAAAGATGATGAATAATTTTTCGTTTTCATTGCATCAAAATTTAGGTTTTGTCCTTTAATCATGATTAAATCTAAAAAATGAGTATACTCCCATTTTTGGAGAATTTGGGCAGTCGTATGGCGGCGATTTTTAACAACTAGTGGATACAACCATTTCGATGAACTCGTCTAAACAATATATAAAATCTTTTGAATAACAAGCTAAAATAGGGAAAGTTTTCTCCAATTATTAATCTTTGAACGTTGACTGAGTCATTATTTTGGGTTGGAAGGTTATATCAATTTTTGTTTCTAAAAATCGTTATAAAACCAATTTATAACTCACTATCTAAGGGCTAAATGCGCCTTCGATCACGGATATTAAATTGATTTTTGAAGCAATTTCAATGGCCTATTAATTGGTAATTTTAATTAGAGAAATAGTGAATAAATCCTGTTATTTAGTCAGACACAAGCATTTTTTCATTACTAGAATCCTCTGTATATCCTGTGAAAAACAGTAGTAATGTTTTACTATAGATGATGAAATCTTAGCCCTTAAAATAGACTTAGGTCAGAAAATGTAATATCGTTGAATATGAATTAACAAGCGACTTTTAGACTTCTATTTATGATTAATTGATCAAGTATTTCCCTTTTATAGGGAAATGCACTATATATAATAGCATTTAGGCATGAAAAAACAGATACTTCAGATTCATTAAGCAACCGTCGTTGAATAAGATGATTCAGCCATCAAGAGTTTTCCCAAAAGATCATAGAAAAATTCGACATCGCGTTGTCTTTGCCATAATTTTTTATAAAAAAGAATAAATATCTAAAATGAGTCCATGCTATGCTTTTCTATGAAATGATTAATTTAAATAACGTTTCGACAGATATTTTTGGTCAAAACGATATAAAGCTTCTATCCTAATCTTTTTAGGTAAGCTTTTTGATAAGATCATAGAGATCATTTTACCAAATATTTATAACAAAGTATTAATAGAACACAGATCCAGGACAGAGAAATGCTTCAAGGTGCAGAATTTAGGCTTCAGAAATATCTGAATCTTATGAACACATCTTGGCGATGAAATCGAAACTTTGCTGGATAAATTTTCAATTCTTCTCCTTGAAAGCATAAAAATGAGATGGAAATTTTAATGTAGGTTCCAAGTATTGGATAAATTGGTACAACAACTTTAATCACTGAAATAAGCAATTTAAAGGATCATTATTCAGTAGAGCAGCTTGCTTCGTAGCCTGGTATAGTTCCGAAGGACATCAATCTGCAGATAAATTATACAACAAGAGAATAACAAAGAATTGATCAAAATTAGCAATGTGGATCCCAAAGCAGATTGCTAAGACAGCAACACGAAAGAGAATTAGCAAGTTAAAAGAATTCTTTAAATGGGAGAAGATTCATTTGGACGAGCAAAGATAATTAATTGTACTGCATAGATAAATTGACACAATAATATGGAACCTATTGCATATTACAGGATACGCGAAATGAAACGGATATCAAAAAAGTTAAATTCAAACTTAGAAATTATTGAGGTTGAGACTTTTTCTATTGATTAACATATAAAAATAATTAATGAAATAATTGAGATTATGGGAAAAAGGATGTAGAGTGCTTGAAGAAGAAGTTTAGTGACACATTTTCACGCTGAAATAGATAGCTAAAATAAAAAGGCACAAAAAAATGTATATTTTTTCTTTTTTTGTTAGAATTTATGTTTCAAAACTGCTACATAAGTGATAACTTTGTGAAATTTTTAAAGGATACCTAATGGTTTCCGGCGACAAAATTAGGTTTTATACCACTGGAAATTGTACCGTTATACTATGATTTAAATATGCTTCACAATAATTTGAAGATGTAGGGAATGTAACCTTATAAACTAGTTATTTTACCAACGTATTTTATCTACACTATTTATAAAAAAATTACGAAATTCTTGAGCTGGATGAATGTAAACCTGTAATGTTCAGTCTTTAGGAGTGAATCGTAGAGCAATATATATGACTCCACCGGTTGGCAAGACAATAATAAAATATCGACGTTGGAAGCTATCTTTTCCTACTTCCTTGTATTTCTTATAAAGCTAGTAATATAGATCCATCCTACTGTAAAAATCTCAGGAAATCCATTAAAAAGATATTCGGAGCACAGACTTGGAAACTTTATCAAAAATTGCTTCGATATCGCACTCGAACTTTCTTGCTGTAAAAAGTGCTACGATTCGGATATCCACAAGGTAAGAAAGCCTTTCCTGCATGGAGTTAATTTCAGATACAAGCTTTTGTCGGTTTACCCCTGTATTCTCGGCGATGAACTCTAGGACTTGCTCAAAGGAGATATCTTCCTCGAGAGGAGACAGTTTACCATCGGAGTTATTTTGGCTTTCAAGAAAATTTTCGGACGGTTTAAAGGTATTAGGGAGCCTTAGGCTTTCAACATCAAAGGCGGGCGTAAGAGCACCGTTATTACGGGAGAGCAGGCCCACCTCAAGAGCACGGTATTTTACTTTAGAAGCGATCTTCGGAGAAAACCATTTCAGGTCAAAAGCCAGTGTGAACTCGAAATCCTTTTCTGAAAGAAAAATTGTATTATTTTTTTTAAAAGGAATTGAAACTACAAGTCTAAGTTCTTCCATTCTTTGCACCATTAAAAAAACTGATACTTTGAAGTAGATAAAAGTATAACAAAACTTCGGTATAATAGATTCATGACACAATCGACAGTACAATAATCAATTATACAGTTAATAGCGATATAAAAGGTCTCTTAGATGCAGTTCAGGGAAATTTTAAAAGCTCTGGTGAGCATTCTCATTTTGAGCTTGTGCCGAAGAAAGATATTTCTCAAAATTTATTTAACTACAGTTGATTATAGTGCTATTTCGCACAAATTTTAAATTATTTTTGATGTGACTTTTGTATTACAGTTGTAGAAGCTTGCTTTTCTTGTCAAGGTAAAGTTCAAAGTGTTACAAGTTTGGCATTGAGTATTCCAGGAACTCTTCGTACTTCTTCAAGAATCGGAGAAGAGACTTCAGAGTCTACATTAAGTACCATCATGGTAACGCCTCCGATTTCAGATCTACCAACTTGCATACCTGATATATTAATGTCATTTTTGCCTAGAACCATGCAACATGGTCCGATTACGTTCGGCTTATTGATGTGCTTGGCAAAAATCATACGTCCTGCAGGGAAAATGTCCATCTTGTCCTCGTCAACTGAAATGATCTTTGACTCGTCTCCGACAACAGTTCCAGCAACCAGTTTTGTCAGCTCACTACTAATAAGCCTGATACTAACGGTCGAAGAGTATTCCTCAGAAGATTCGGATTTACTTTCCACGACTGCAACCTTTCTGGACTTTGCAAGGGTAGGAGCATTGACATAATTAACTCCCGACCCAAGAGCCATTTCAAGCAATCCTTTGAGAGCAGAAACAGTAAGTGGTCTGGTATCTTTTCCTGAAATTTCTCCATTGTATGCGATTTCCACTTTTTCATAATTGCCATCTGCAAGCTGCCCTGCAATTTTACCCATGATCTCCGAGAGCCTAATGTAAGGGGCAAGGATCGCCATAGTTTCTGGTTTTATAGATGGAATATTGATTGCATTCTTTGCAATCCCGCCTGTAAGGACAGATACTATTTCCTTAGCAATATCTATTGCCACGTTGATCTGAGCTTCCTGTGTGGAGGCTCCAAGATGCGGAGTTACTATGACATTGTCAAAATGCAGGAGAGGATTGTTAAAAGGAGGTTCCTCAACGAATACATCTAACGCTGCACCCCCTATTTTTCCGTTTTCAAGAGCTTTTGTCAGGGCTTCTTCGTTGATAATGCCACCGCGAGCGCAGTTGATGATCTTTACACCGGGTTTCATCAGATCAAACTGTTCTTCATCGATAATGTTTTTGGTTTCTTTAATTAAAGGAGTGTGCACCGTAATATAATCAGCCACTTTTGCGATTTCATTGACTGTTGCAAGTTTTACTCCAAGTTCAGCAGCTCTTTTCTCTGAGATAAATGGATCGTATCCTATAAGGTTCATTTCGAGTCCCAAAGATCTTTTTGCGACTTCGGAACCAATTCTTCCAAGACCTATGATTCCCAGGGTCTTACCCTTGACTTCAGTACCCGTAAATTTATTGCGCTTCCATTCTCTTGCTTTCAGGGATGCATTTGCCTGCGGGATGTTTCTGGACATTGCCATCATCATAGCAATAGTGTGCTCTGCGGCCGAAATCATATTGCCCTCTGGAGCGTTAGTCACAATGATGCCTTTTTTGGTAGCTGCATCCACATCAACATTGTCAACTCCAACTCCAGCCCTTCCAATTACTTTCAGGTTGTCGGCAGCTTCGATAATTTTCTGAGTGACCTGAGTCCCACTTCGTATTACAAGGGCATCAAACTCTTTAATTTTTTTCACAAGTTCTTCCTCTGAAAGCCCTAAGGACACTTCAACTTCAAAATGTTCTTTTAATATCTCCAGTCCTTCGTTAGAAAGTGAGTCGCTGACCAATATTTTCATGTTCATTTCTCCGATAAATAAGATAACTCGATCCATTAAATTTTAACAAAGAAATAAATCAACTTAATCACACTTAAGCATTATCACCTATGTTTAAAGAAAGTTATAATCATCTCGGTATTTATCAAAGTTAATCTGCACTACACAATCAACTGATGAGTCTGATTATTCCTATTTTCGGTTCGTAACACTGGCCATCTGCAAGGAGAGAACGAACAACTTCATCTATAAATTGGTAAGTAATCCCATTGGAAATTGCTGTGTTAACAAAAGCTGCGTAGTCAACTCCTCTGTGTCCACCCATTTCTCTAAGTAGCTCAAGCACAAACCCTTTCTGATCAGCCTTAGATTCTGCATTACCAGATGGATCAAAATTTAAGGATCTGAGACTTTCTCTGATTGAAACTCGAAGCAATTTCATAAATTCCTGAGGAGGGTGTTCCTTTTCGAGGGCGATATAAATTCCTTCTGCAAGATTTGAAGAAATCCCTCTCTTGATAAAGTATTCCCTGATTTTTTTTCCATGATATCCGCTAGCCAGAGCTTCAGAGAAAGCCTCGAGTCTCTCAATCGTCTGCTCTGCAGTCTCCACAACCCACCTAATTCGGATCTTTTCATCAACTAAATTTACTTATTCAGATCGGATAGATAAATAAAATGATCCAGGTTCTGGTTCGTAAATTCGAGCTTTGCCTGTGAGAGCAACGAAAGCTGGAATTTGGACTGTCGAAAAGAAAATGGCTGCTTCAGGCTGATACTTACCGGCATATACCGTAAAAGCTCCAGTGGGATCGACGATCCTTGCTTTCCATGTCTCGTTTAGTATGCTTACAATGTCAAGTTCCGTGATCACTCCAACAATGAATAAACGATTGAGAATGAGGCCAAGAGGGCTAACAAAAAGACTCGAATTTTTTGAATCAGCTGCTTCAGAATCAGAGATTAATGATTTTTCAAGCTCTCTAAAAGCTTCAAATTCTCTTGCAAAAACTCTTTTTGCAATTTCTCGTTTAAACAAAGCCTACTCTCCCACTGGAAACCTGTGATTCCTGTCCTGCATATCTTCTTCATTTGGCCCGAGCTTGTAAAGCAATTCCGATACCCTTACCACAAGATCATCTTCAGGTACCCAGGCTTTTTCAGCTACTAAGAAAATTCCATATTCGCCTTTAGAGGAATTCCCACGAACTGCAATGTAGCGGCCTGTAAGGGAATATCTTAAGTCTTCGTAGACCGTATCTTTAGAGACATCAGAAAACATTAGCTTTTCGGCTTCTTCAAGGGGTTTTCCCTAAATAATTTCAGAAAGTTCTATAGGGAACATAACTGAAATGGATCTTGTTCCGTCATCAAGTATGGCCTTGATCCGCATGTCTCTTAGGCCTTCTACCTTGCCATGAGCCCGGCAGTTTGCTTTTTGGATCGCACGGCCACATTCTGGGGCAGCGGGCGATAATCCCTGAGAGCTTGGTCGGACTGAAATCACATTTTCCGCTGTGATCACATCGAACATAATGTCTTTTGAGACGATTTCTTCGATTCTAGTAGGAGCAGGAGCTTTTCCTACGGATTCGAAGGTGAAGGCAAGTCTCTGGCCTCTTCCAGCTCAATAGAAGAAATTTTTGTGCTATTCAGGATGTTGACTGAAGGTATTCCCCTGAACATTCGGATCTGATCTCCTTCTATTCGGATTATACTCCCGATATCAATCTTTGGAATCTCAATCCAGGCTGTGAAAGGCACTCTTCCAGTCTCATCCGCGAGAACACTTGATACGACTCTAGACCGATGCCCCCTCTGACTAGCACCTCCTTGTTTGAAAGCTGAAGAATGCAGGCTACAGTCCCAAAGGAAGAAATCGCAGCTCCGATATCTAACAGTTTTTTGACTGGCTCTCGGAAAGCTTATAGTGTCATAAGCGACGAGTCAGCAATTTTCGATACAAGAGATTGTTTCCCGGTAAAAAGTCTAATCTTTTTCTGCCAAGCGTGTGTATAAGCGTTTTTGATAGTGACTATATCTTCTATCGAACCTGGGAGATATTTCCATGATGAAAACATAACCGAACCCGTTTCATCTGCAAGGACCCCTATATAAATCTTAGAAGTTTCTTCCTTAGTTCCATCCTGAGGCCGGATTGTTTTTTTCTCCAAGGTCCAGGATACTGCCGGCAATTTCAAAATTCTTCAGGTTAGCTGAAAGATCCTTTACCTTTTAGGATTTTCGTTTTTTCTCCAAAATTGCATAGTATACTCTCTTTTACAACATCCTGCGGCGCGCGGAAAGCAAGACATTTATTATACTCTGCACTGATATCATTTTTTTCAAAATCTTTGAGTTCTCTATTTAACTTCTCAAGGCAGGGCACAATTTTCTCATCCTTTTTTAAGCCTCCATTCGAGACGTTAATAAAATAATTATATCATGCAGCTTCGGGGTTTCATGATATTTCAGTTTTTATTGCGAACTCCGAAATGCATCTTTTACAATAAATTAGATTCAAGAGGTGATTTCGATAACATCTTATTTTCACGAGTCACTTATCGCATAGCGCATGACAAAATTGAGGGTTTGTCTAAATCTTCAAGAGGAATACTAATAAAATACAGATCTTCAGGCAAACACAAATTTCAAGTTAGTTACAGATATTCAAGTTCTTATAAAAATAATTTTTTGCAATTGTTGAAACCTGAGGCTTTGTAACTTATTAGATTCAGATCTTGTTGGATTTATTCTCTTTGTTTTGAGGACCTTAACTGGAGAATGTATTTTAGTAGTAATGCCCCTTTTCTTCAGATAGCTCAAGAATGTTATCTATTTTCTCAATATTACCGTAGGTTAGGAATTAATCCAACTTTCAATGAATGATGACGAATAAATGGCCAAATAAATTGCTTATCTGTGTATATCCACAGAATTCAGGCACGATAAATTGCAAGCTAATTGCTGCAAAGTTGTAAGGAATAGAGAGATTCAATTTATCTCTAATTTTTTATCGGAAGTAATCCTTTCCCTTTCCAACTAATTTCTGTATCTAACTCTATTCTTTTCTTTTCGGATTCATTATTCTTTGATTTCAACGACAGATTCTGCTATTCTATAAATAATCCTTCTATATCTAATCTTTCTTGATGCAGCACTTTTTCCCAGCTGATATTCTTCTACTGCTCTTTTCATTGTTGCATCATGACTTTTTGATTTTGCCCCAAAGTATTAACTCTGTTCTATAAATTGCTTAATTTTTTTTCTGAGAAATCTGCATACAAATCGTGAAATGTTGCAATTGTTGTTTTGAATCTTCTGATCAGCTCATAATTCTCGTCTATTAGCTATGGAATTTATATCCAAAGTGAAACTTACTATTCATTTTTGGTTGATTTTCATTTATGCTTTCCTGTTCTTCGCTTCACTTTTCGAAGTTTATCTGCTTTTGCATGTCCTGGATCTGAATGGATAAAAGTATCTTCCGGAATCATTTAATTTTTTTATTTTCAAAACAAGGCAATAAAGTTGGCTTTGCAACTTTCCCCATATTCCTTCTTCTTTGAAATTCTCGATAATTCTCTCCCTAAATAGCCATACAGTAGTACTCTCAGGTATGTATTCCGGAAATCC
>Ga0187851_10005415_pt1 | contig 10195 bp, 3 predicted proteins | sample June2016WEW_6_10_FD_132997 | JGI IMG/M metagenome (GOLD analysis project Ga0187851, IMG submission 132997) | Peatland microbial communities from SPRUCE experiment site at the Marcell Experimental Forest, Minnesota, USA - June2016WEW_6_10 | ecosystem: Environmental > Terrestrial > Soil > Wetlands... | reverse complement strand
GTCTATTCGTTGATACACCGTGCCGCCATCGACCACGCATTGCGAGGGCTGGCCCTGCGCGCCGAGGTCCATTAACAGCAATGCTGCCGCTGCAGCCCAAATCATTTGCCCGGCCCGCGCCAATTGGTTAGTCAAATATTTCATGGTTTTTGTTATAAAGCGGGAATGACGAGAATTCTTGAAAGACGCGCGATGTATACCAACGCTTCCAGGCTCACTTGCAAATCATCGTCAGAAAGCTTTTTGATCACGGATTCAGGGTTTTCTACAGACCCCGCTATGCCACAGATGCGATTAGAAGTAACAGCAAACTTCAAGTTTGTCAACTTATCCGCGCACCGGATGGTTATAAATGTTTCTAATAATGCGATTTCTGCGCTTGGGCATGTCCAACTTTAAATTGCGCGGCGGCGGGGATAAAATGGGAAGATGCCCGCCTCCATGAATGGTCTTTATTCCCGGAAGAGATAAAAGACGAACAGCGAATAAAGCGAGGCCAAACTGTAAAGAAAACCGCCATTTTAGAAAAAGTCGCATAAGTTATTTACTCCCAACGACTTAGGTTTATACATGGCGTTGGCGCGCCAGCCCTGACGTCGGGAAACCTTACAAAACGCGGGTAGGCGCGCTAATATTGGAAATTATTTTTCAAAATGTTATCTTTGCACCTTGCTCCCCATGAATGTTTTACATTTCTTGCTGATCTAGAAGCAATCTTTGCTTACAATGTGGCGCGAAAACTGCTAAATGGGCCGCAATAGTGGATAGAACTGCGTTAAAAAAATCAGAAAAAAACACATGAAATCTATGATGAGACACACGAGCAAAGCGATGTTGTGCGGGGCGATCGTCATAATGGCGATGCAAACAGCACATGCTGCGAATCTGGTACAGAATGGCAGCTTCACGGCGTACACGGACGAACTTGGGAACACCACCCCGAATGGCCAGTTGGGTTATGATATTCAGGCGACCGACTGGACAGCAACCGGAACGGGTACGTCGTCCATAGGCTACTCTTTCTTGTACCAATCCGGAGTCACACCCGCAACCACGACCTATGCCGCCGGTAATGCCTCTGTAGCAGGAGCTTACAATAACCTGGGGCAATATGTTTACCTTTATGGTCCGGGCGCCAATGGCGGCGCGGTAAATAATGGCCTCAATACGGCGCCTTCTGCCTTGACCAGCTATTTCGAGAACGGAGGCAATTTTGTAACGGGCAGCGGTGTTTATCCCAGTTCGCCGCCCCCGTATCCCAGCGTCATTTCGCAGACGATCACCGGCCTGACGGTAGGAGATGCCTACGCCGTTTCGTTCTGGTATGCGGGCGCGCAGCAATATGGCTACACCGGCGCCAACACCGAGGCCTGGTATGTGAGCTTGGGAGGTGTCACCGACGAAACGCCGGTTCTAAACAACTCGAATGAGGGCTTTACGGGCTGGCAGTCGGAAACGTTTGACTTTGTCCCCACCAACGCCACTGAAGTGCTAGCGTTCGCGGCCTATGGAACTCCTTCCACGGCGGGGCCGCCTGTTACTTTGCTGGCCGATGTTTCAATGACCCTAGGTACCCCCCCCAGCGCGCCAGACACCGCCTCGACGGCATTGCTCTGCGGTGTGAGCTTGATGGCGCTGTTGGTCGCGCCGCGGTTGCTGCGCCAGCATTGAAATGGGATTTGAGATTCGAGCCAGCAGGAAGCCGTGACTGATCAACTGACCCACCATGCGACGCGATTTGCCGTTGACGTGGTGCGGATGACGCTCTGGCTGGTCCTGTTGGTATGCATATTTGTCCCACTGGAGCGGTTGTTCGCACTGCATCCCGCCAAGATATGGCGCAAACAAGTGGGGGTGGATCTTGGGTGGTATTTCATCAACAGCATATTCACGGCGGCAATACTTGCGTTGCCGCTGGTTTTGCTGGCCCGGGCGCTACGCGGACTTGATCCGGGTGGTCTCTATTCGGCCGTGGCGGTCTGGCCGATTTGGTTGAAATTGCCGGTGGCATTGCTGGTCAATGATTTCGGCGCCTATTGGGCGCATCGTGCCTTCCACGCCTACCCGCTGCTCTGGCGTTTCCACGCCGTTCACCACAGCGCTGAACACCTCGATTGGCTGGTCAATGTCCGCATGCACCCATTCGATGCGGTCTTCACCCGGTTGTGCGGTCTGGCGCCGGTTTATCTGCTGGGACTGGCCCAGACCACGGGAGCGCGCCTTGATCCGCTGGTAGCGGTGGTGACAATCCTTGGCACGATCTGGGCCTATTTTATCCACGCCAATATCCGCTGGCGTCTAGGCCCGTTGGAATGGCTGATTTCCTCTCCTGCTTTCCACCATTGGCACCACACGAACGACGAACATCGCGATCGCAATTTCGCAGCTATATTCCCGCTGTTCGACCGCATCTTCGGCACGGCTTGGCTGCCAAAACACTGGCCTCCCGTCTATGGTACTGATACCAAGGTTTCGCCGACGCTGGTCGGGCAATTGCTTGATCCCTTGCATTCTCAGAATGAGGCGGTAAATTGTTTGGTACTGGTACCCTTGAGCGGCCGAAATGACCCTGTTCTTAAAAAAACCGAAGAAACAAAAGTCCATTCCGTCACATGATAGGGAACGTTTTGATTCTCCCGCATCGCCTCGCCTGACCCGCGGAGGAGGGAAGCGGCCACGCCTCAATCCGGCAGTTTGGTGGAGCGCCCTGGCATTATTCGTTCTGACATTGCCGGCTGCAGGCCAGGCTAGGCAACGGCTTCAGATCGATTCCGGATGGACATTTCAACTGGGAGATCCGCCTGACATCACGACCAACGTGAGCGTTTACCCCGAAATCCCGGATCTGGAAAGGCTGGATAACGACGAGATCACGGGACCAAACTCAGAGAGCTACCTGGAAACAGTGCGCCCCGATCCTGTCGCGACCCACGCCGGAGAAAACGTTTCCTTTGTTCAGACCAATTACAATGACAGCGGCTGGCGCCAGCTCAATTTGCCGCATGATTGGGCGGTGGAACTGCCCTTCGACCAGACCGCCGACGAGGGCCATGGCTACAAGGCTGTGGGCTATTCCAGTGTCGCCACTTACAACATCGGCTGGTATCGCCGCACTTTCACCATTCCGGGCGGCCAGGCGGGCCAGGCCTTCTGGCTTGAATTTGACGGCGTTTACCGCAATTCCATGGTCTGGTTCAACGGTCACATTCTGGGCCGAAACGCGAGTGGTTATGAGAGCTTCTCTTATGACGTGACTCCATACGCCAACCCCGGCGGCTCGAATGTCCTGGTGGTGCGGGTGGATGCAACCCGGTTTGAAGGGTGGTTTTATGAGGGCGCCGGCATTTACCGTCACGTCTGGCTGCTGAGCGCCAATCCGGTGCATGTGGCCCATTGGGGGACGTTTGTGGCCACCACGAACCTGAGCGGCGTCAATGCCGGCATCTGCATTCAAACTGTGATCACCAATGAGGGCGCCCGGGCGGCGGAAGGCACCTTGACTTCAACAATTTTGGATGCCGGCAGCAACATCGTGGCGATGACTACCTCAGCCATCAGTATTCCGGGTGAAACCAACGAATTGGTTACCGAAACATTCAATCTGACCAACGCGAATCTGTGGTCGTTGCAAACTCCCTATCTTTACAATCTGGTTTCCGCGGTCAGCAATCTGAATGCGCTGGCAGACACTTACACCACGCCCTTCGGCGTGCGGACAGTGAAGTTTGATCCGACTAATGGTGTGTTCCTCAATGGCCAGCCTGTTGAGATCCAGGGAATGTGCAATCATCAGGACCATGCCGGGGTGGGATCGGCGCTGCCGGATCGGCTGCAATATTTTCGCATCGAACGACTGAAAGAGATGGGCGTCAACGCGTGCCGCACGTCGCATAACGCCCCGACACCCGAATTGCTTGATGCCTGCGATCAACTGGGGATGCTGGTGCTGGACGAAAACCGCCGGGTGGGAACGGATGCCGAAACTCTGGGACAGGTTCAACGCCAGATTCAACGCGACCGCAATCATCCCAGCGTCTTTTGCTGGTCAATGGGCAATGAAGAAAATGAGATTGAGGGTGCCAGCATCGGAGCGGGAATCATGAGCACCATGGTCAATCTGGTGCATTCGATGGACTCTACCCGCCTCTGCACAGCGGGCATGAACAGCGGGTGGGGAGCCGGATTCAGCCAGGTTCTGGATGTGACGGGCTTTAACTACAACCTGAGCAGCCTGGCTTCCTACCACGCCTCCTATCCGGCCTCGAACGTCATTGGCACCGAAGTCGGCAGCACGGTCACGACACGCGGCATTTACTACAACGATCCAGATGACGGCTACCTTTCGGCCTACGACATCATCACCCCCGCCGGCCTGCCTGATCCGGTCACCTGGGGCGAGACGGCGGAGACTTGGTGGCCATTTTACGCTTCCCAGCCGTGGTCTTGCGGCGCATTCAATTGGACGGGTTTTGATTATCGCGGCGAACCGACACCCTATAATTGGCCCTGCATTAGCTCGCAATTTGGGCAGATGGATACCTGCGGTTTTCCCAAGGACAGCTTCTACTACTATCAAGCCAACTGGAGTCCCAAGCCCGTGCTGCATCTTTTGCCCCATTGGAACTGGTCGATTCCGGGGGAAATCATGAGTGTTTGGGCTTACGGCAATTGCCAGTCGGCGGAATTGTTCCTTAATGGCGTGAGTCAAGGCGAGCAAAACCTCACTGTGCAAAGCCATGCGGCTTGGAACGTTCCTTACGTGCCCGGCACTCTTCAGGCCATCGGCTATAACAATGGCGTCTCCATGTTCACAAACACTGTGCAAACGACTGGAACACCTGCCGGCGTTGCCCTGAAGCCGGACCGCCGCGCCGTTCTGGACGATGGGTGCGATGTCTCGGTCGTGACCGTGCAGGCGCTCGATTCGCAGGGACTGGTGGTGCCGACGGCAAACAACGAAATCTACTTTTCCATAACTGGCGGCGCCATCATCGGAGTGGGCAACGGCGATCCCAGTTCGTTGGAAGCGGACAAGGGCAGTCAGCGGGCGCTGTTCAACGGTCTGGCCGAGGTGGTCGTTCAATCAAGCAATCAGCCAGGGGCGATCATCCTGACCGCGACTTCACCCGGTTTGACTTCGGGCAGCGTGACCATCACGGCCGTGGCGGCGCTGCCGCCGCCCGCAGCGCCTACTGGAGTTGTGGCCATGGGGGTTGGCAGCAACGGCCCGGTGGCGTTGAGCTGGGACGTGGCGCCGGGAGCAACCGGTTACAACGTAAAGCGCGCCACCACAACCAATGGGCCTTGGACGGTGTTGGCCTCCAACATCGCCGTGCTCGGTTATACCGACACCAGCGTGAACTTTTTGACGCCCTATTACTATGTGGTCAGCGCGGTGAGCGCCAAAGGCGAGGGGATCAACTCGGTTGCAATCAGCGCCTCACCGTATGCCTTTGGAGCCGGTTCGCCCGGCATAACCAACCAGCCTGCGTCCGAGGAGTTGTACACGGGACAGACGGCGATGTTTGCGGTCGGAGCGTCGGGCGCTCCGCCGCTGTTTTACCAATGGCAAAGCAACAATTTGAATCTCTCCGATAGGCTCAACATTTCCGGTTCGACGACGGCAACCCTGACCCTCACTAACGTTCCGGCGGCGGATGCCGCCACCTATCAGGTGGTGGTGAGCAACGCGTTTGGCGCGGTGACGAGCAGTGTGGCGATGTTGAGCCTGGTGACGCCTTACGCCACTAACGCCGCGACTTATGAAAACGCCGTCATGCAGGCCAATCCGGTGGCCTACTGGCGGTTGAACGAAACCAACAATCCCTCAAGCGGGACGGCCGTGGCTTATGATTACTGGGGCGGTTACAACGGCATTTATGGCGTCGCGAGCATTAATGGCGTGGCCGGGCCGCGTCCGACCAACGGCCTCAACATTTTTGAGAGTTCGAACACGGCGGTATCGCTGGCTGCCAATACTACAAATTCCTGCGTGGCGCTGCCGGCGTTGAACCTGAACACCAACACCGTAACCCTGACGTGCTGGATAAACCCCGCCGCCTCCCCCCAGGCCGCCTACGCGGGGTTGATCTATTGCCGAAGCGGCTCCACGGTTTCCGGCCTGTCTTATGACGGCGCCGGCGCCCAGTTGGGATTCACCTGGAACCAGGCCTTCGCCTCTTTTACTTGGGAATCGGGGTTGCTGCCGCCCGCCAACCAATGGTCGCTCGTGGCGCTGGTGGTGACTCCGACCAATGCGACCTTGTCCCTCTATAATACTAACAGCATAGCCAGCGCAACCCTTGCAATCTCGAACGATGTCCAGACTTTTGCCGGGCCGACGTACATAGGGGTGGATCCTTACGCGTCCGCCCGCACGTTCAACGGAACGATAGATGAAGTAGCCGTTTTCAACTACGCAATGACTCCGGCCCAGGTCCAGCAGCTCTACAGCGGGGCGAGCTTCGGTCCAACGATTACGAGCCAGCCCGCTCCCGAGGATGTCTATTCGGGGCAAATCGCGCAGTTTTCGGTCGAAGCCTCAGGTCCGCCCCCGCTGTATTACCAATGGCAATCCAACAATGTGAACCTGTCGGACGGTGGCAACATTTCCGGTTCAACAACGCCAACCCTGACCATCATCGGCGTCTCAGCCGCGAATGTGGCTTCTTACCAGGTGGTGGTGACCAATGTCTCCGGAGCAGCAACCAGCAGCGGGGCGGCGCTGAATCTGTTGCCGTCAACCGGCTCGGCTGTTGAGGACGCCATTCTGGCGGCCGGCCCGGTGGCTTACTGGCTGTTGAACGAAACCGGCAACCCGGCCGGCGGCACTCTGGTGGCTGCCGATTATTTGGGCGGCTACAACGGGGTTTATGGAAATGCCGTCACTCTGGGAATCGACGGCCCCCAGCCGGGCGCGAATTTCCCCGGCTTTGAAAGCACAAACACCGCCATGGAGTTGACAGGCAATACGGCGGGCTGCTATGTCGCCGTGCCCCCCTTGAACCTGGACACCAATACGGTGACGATCACCTGCTGGATCAATCCCTCTGCCAGCGTCCAGCCCCCCTTTGCCGCTTTGATGTTCTGCCGGGACGGGGTGACAACTGCGGGTTTGAACTTCGATGCGACCGGAGTTTTTCTGGGCTACACCTGGAACGGCGACCCTGCCACATACAATTGGGTTTCCGGCTTGTCGCCGCCGGCCAATCAATGGTCATTTGTGGCGCTGGTGGTGACTCCGACCAACGCAGTTTTGTATCTCGACACGGCCAATGGGCCGCAGAGCGCGACCAACGTCTATACGAATGTCAATCAGAAGTTTAGCGGCAGCACCCTGATTGGGGACGACCCCTACGGCAGCCCGGCGCGGGTGTTCGGCGGCGCGTTAAGTGGTGTGGCCATTTTCAACTGCGCGCTGACTCCGGCGCAAATCAGCCGCTTGCCCGACATTATTTATTCCCCGGCCGTCGTGATCAATCCGCCGGGGCAATCCGTCTTCGCGGGCAGTTCATGTGCTTTCACCGCGGCGGCGCAAGGCTCCCCGCCGCTGAGCTACCAATGGTGCTTGAACTCCGTCCCCATCCCGCAGGCCACCAATTCCGAATTGAGTTTTGCCGGCGTGGGCACGAACGACAGCGGATCTTATACGGTGCAAGTCAGCAATCCGGCCGGCACTTCCACCAGCCCGCCGGCCGCTTTGTTGGTCAATCCCTCCCCCACGGCTGTGAACATCGAGGTGGGAACGTTGCAAAACCAGCCAGTGGCCGTGCCCACGGCAAGCCTGCTCGCCCTGGCCAGCGACCCGTACGGCGAAGATCTGTCCATTGTGGCGGTGACAGACAGCGCCAACGGCGCGCCTGTCGTGTGGGAGAGGGACCAGATCATTTATACGCCGCTGCCCAACTTCCTGGGCATGGACTCCTTCACCTATACGATCAGCGACACCCAGGGCGCGACCTCCGGCGCCAGCGTTTCGGTCAGCGTTGTGTCAAGCAATGCCTTGTTCGTGAACCCGGTTGGAGCGCCAGCCCTCCTGCCCGGCGACTTCTTTCACGTCGATTTCCTGGGCGTCCCCTATTACACATACTCAGTCGAAACGGCCACCAACTTGCTTGGCCCCTGGACTTTGCTGACAAATCTCACCGCGGGAAGCAATGGCATCTTGACGCTCGCAACCAGCGCGGCCACGCCGCCTCCTGCCCGCTTCTTCCAGTTGCCGGGCGGCGCTCCGCCAGGACAATTGTCGCTCGCCACCGGGCAGGGGCCGCAATTGAACGCGCCCCAGGGGGCGGTTTGGCTTGATACCAACGATTCCCAGTCCTCCCTGGCTCTTTATTTTTCCGGTTCGGGAACTTGTGTGCCGTTGATTTCCCCGACTGTCCTGAGCGCCAGTGCCGGCAGCCTGGCTTTGCAATATCAGGCCACCGCTCCTGGCGGCGCACAGATCCAGGTGACCCGCGCCTTGACCCTGAACTCGCAATTGCAGAAGACGGTGCTGTTGGAGACGATGACGCTGGCGGCCACGGGCGCTTGGAACGGCGACATCGAGATTCAGCGTCCCTTTGCGTGGCAGCAGAGCGGCGCGACGGTGCAGGCATTTGCCCCGCTATCCGATGGCTCAGTCTTGCAGACCAACTTGTCCTCCGCACTCAATCAATGGCAATACCCGCTGGGGTATTCCGCAGTGGCGGCCACTCAACTGGCGCTGCCAGTGATGAGCTTCACCAGCCCCACCGCCCGCTTCGGAATTCTGGCGGACCCTTATTATTCCTCACTGTTCGAGGCCAGCCTGACCAATGGAAGTGTCCAGGGCCGGGTGCGTTACACCTACCACACCAGCCAGGTCCCGCTGGGCGCCACCGAAACGCGCCAATTCGGGTTTGTCCTCACAACCAACACAGGGTCTCCAGGCGCATTTGAGGATGGCCTGAACGATTTCTACGCCGAGATGCTGCCTGACGTCCCCGCCGGCCCCGCTTGGTGCAAACAAATTGCGATGAACGGCTATGATTTTCTCAGCGACTCCGGTCATGGCTGGACCAATGATATCGCCCATCTGGCAGGTTGGCTCACCCCGGCGCAGAAGGCTCGAGTGGTGCTTTGCATGCATGGCTGGTACGATGGCCTGGGCCACTACTCTTTCGACATCACCAATAATGTCATGCTCAGCAACTGGGTGGCCTTCGGACCTACCTTGCAAATTCCCATGAGCACCAACGATATGCGCTTCCGCCTGCAATATGCCAGGACCAACGGCTTCCGTGTCTTGCTCTATTTCGCCGACGGCTTGCTCTCCGACAGCGGCGGATGGTGGTATGATCCGGACTGGGTTTATTACGATACTTCCGGAGATACGATCGCCGGTTGGTCCGGACCAGACACCTTCTGGACGACCTTTGCGATGAATCCGGCCAATCCAGAGGTCGCCAACTTTTACACCAATTATTTGAATGCCTTGCTGGCTACATATGGGGATCTGGTGGATGGTTTTGTCTGGGACGAAATGTTCTACATCCGCCAGGGCGCGATCACGCTCACGCCGGCCCCGGCCTACTGCGACGTGGCCTGCATGAAGCTGGTCAAAAGCCTGCGCGCCCAAGTCAAACAGTATAACCCTCAGATGGTCTTTCTCACGGCCGACGCTCGTGGTTTTGTCACCGACGATGTCCCCTGTTATGCGATGATGGCCGATGGCACCTATGAAGACCTCTCTCTTACCCCAAGCCTCTTTTCCTACGGCCTTTTCGAGAACTGGCGCAATACGGTGTGGAGCTGCAACTGGTATCCTTTCACCGGCTTTGCCAACAGCACGAATTGGGTGCAAGCTTTCGGCGCCCCCGTGCCCATTTCCAACGGCTGGGGCGACGCCTGTGGTCCGGGCGAATGGACGTGGGCGCAGTCCTCTGAGACGATGGCGTTGTTTTACCAGCGGCTGATGATGGCCCCAACCACTGGCTATTTCTTGCATTAGTTTGATGCCAGACTTCAACAAAACCCTTGAAATTCAATGTTTCAACGCTACCTTTTGAAATTTATAAGGTGGTTGAGCATGATTTCCTCGCCGATCCGCTTGGCGCGGGCCGGGCAAATGATTTGGGCTGCAGCGGCAGCATTGCTGTTAATGGACCTCGGCGCGCAGGGCCAGCCCTCGCAATGCGTGGTCGATGGCGGCACGGTGTATCAACGAATAGAC
>Ga0187851_10005413_pt1 | contig 10197 bp, 11 predicted proteins | sample June2016WEW_6_10_FD_132997 | JGI IMG/M metagenome (GOLD analysis project Ga0187851, IMG submission 132997) | Peatland microbial communities from SPRUCE experiment site at the Marcell Experimental Forest, Minnesota, USA - June2016WEW_6_10 | ecosystem: Environmental > Terrestrial > Soil >... | reverse complement strand
GTGCGCAAACTGGTGGGCGAACGCATTGATTTGAAAAAATTCAGACGCCGCAGCCCATTGCCGTTGCCGCCATCAGCTCCGCCGGAGGACAAGGCAAGGGAGGCAGAAGAGGATTCGGCCGCATGAAAACCAATCCCAAACCCACCGACAAATGCCGCCGATTTTACGGGCACGGCATTCCCGGCGTTCAACTGGATGACCTCACCGGCCGGTTGATCGTGGTCGAAGGCGCGGACGGTTCGGGCCGTTCCACGCAGATTGCGCGCCTGGTGGACAGCCTCGAAACCGGCGGCCACGCCACGGTCCAGGTCGGGTTGAAACGTTCCACGCTCGTGAGCGCCGAACTGGAAGAGGCGCAGGAAGGAAATATTTTAAGCCGGACAACGTTGAGCCTGTTTTACGCGACAGATTTCGCCGACCAGCTGGAAAACATCATTCTGCCGGCGCTCAAGGCGGGGTTCATCGTGCTGGCCGACCGCTACATTTACACGCTCATGGCGCGCGACATGGTGCGCGGCATGGATGAAGCGTGGCTGAAAAATCTTTACGGCATCGCTCTGGAACCTGATGCGGTGTTTTATCTTTCCGTCGAGCCGGAGGAACTGGTTCAACGGAATCTCGCCAAAAGCGCGACGCTGGACTATTGGGAAAGCGGCATGGATCTCGGGCTGTCGCGCGACATGTTCGACAGTTTTGTGAAATATCAGACGGCGATCCAGGCCGTGTTCCGGCGCTTGCAAAAGACCTACGACTTTAACATTGTGGACGCCAACCGCTCCATGGATTCGGTCACCGGGGAATTGCGCAAAAAGATCGGCGTGCTGCTGAACGGAAAATAAAACTCAAACGCCCGGTGGCGGGTTGGTTGGTTCCATTGTCGACGGCTGGTTTGCGGGTGACGGCGAATTTGCCGGCGATTGCGGGTGATGTCCGGCCGGTCGAAACTGTTTCATCACCTCTTCAAACCGTTTCAATTGCGCCGGGGTCAGTTCGGCGCGGATTTGCTGGTTCACATCCTGCATCACCTTGCGCATCTGCGGCGCAACATTGGTCCAGATCACGCGGTTGCGCTCCTGGCCGTCGGCAACGATTTTGGCGATGTTATTGCTTTGCACCATGGTAAGATGAAGCGACTTGTCAAGCCGGCGGACAAAATCCTTGCTTAAGCGGTCCGCCAGCCGGGGAAGGGGTATCTCCGGTGTGTGGACGGGCTCGTGATTTTCCACCACCGGCGGCGCATTGGTTTCTGGGGAGGAGGGTTCAACATGGCCCGACTGCCGGTCAGGAACGTGATTGACCAGCAGCCCGCCGGTGGTCATCCCTGCGCCAAAAATCACCACCACCGCCAGAATGATTTTCCAGGAATTCATTGTGCCTGATCACTTTGGTCCACGGACGCCAGCAATGTGTTTTCAAAATTCTGGGAAAGGTCGCCGGCATTGGTCGGAACTGTGGGTTTGAAAAACGCCCACGCGCCGAACAGCAAGGCGATGGCCACGCACGACACGGCAGCCCGCCAGAGCCCGCGCGCCCATATCACCAGGGGATCGGTTGCGGCGCGGGCCGCGAGCAGGGCCATCACGCGCTTTTCAAAGGCATACGGCACGCGGTCGTCCGGCGGCTGGGCGCGGGCGGCGGCGAGCAATTTCGTTTGCAGTTCAGCGATGTTCATACAAGCCCCATTTTTTAGACGGCGGATTGCGTGTCCGGGTTACAGATACTTGTCCGTGGCCATCCGGGCGGTGATCTTTCGCATTTCGGCCCGGGCCCGAAACGCGCGCACTTTCACCAGCGGCACCGACCAGCCGGTGAGCCGGGCGACTTCCTTGACCGAACGGTCTTCGATTTCGAGCAACGTGATGACCAGCCGGGCCTGGGGCGAAAGCCGTTCCAGAATGCGCCCGATGAGCAGCCTGGCCGCGTCCGCGTGTTCGGAAGCGGTTTCCGGTTGGGCCACGAACCGTTCCAGCCAGTCATTTTCCGGTTCGGTCAAATCCGAAAACGATGACTCCCGGTTGCGCTGATGGCCGCGCAAAAAATCGTAACATGTCCGCACGGTCAGCCGCATGAGCCAGTGTTCAAAAGGAGCTTCGCCGCGGAAGCTTTTGAGTTTTTCAAACGCCTTGAGCCAGACTTCCTGTGAAATGTCCTCAACCTCGCTTTCGCGGCGCGCATAGCGGCGGGCAGTGGCAAAGACGCGTGGCGAATACTTTTGCACCAGCGGTTCGAAGCTGGCGGCATTGCCTCGCAACACGGCGGCAATCAGATCCGCTTCGGTTGGTTCCATCGCACGCGAGTTTGCCAAAAAACCGGTCCCGGCCAAGGTCAAAAGCCGGTTGGCATCCGGGCGGTCAAGACCGCGTGATGTGGAGCGCTGCCTCCAGGTCGCGGGTGAATTGGGAAACCGATTCGCCGATCTTGCGCGGTTGTTCGGCCAGGGTGTTCCACATTTGTTCGGTGACGGTCGGCCGGTGGCGAATCAATGCCACCGTGGCGGCAATCAGCGAAAGACTGTTGTTCAGATCGTGTCGCAGCGTGGAGAGTTTATCATTCAACTCGCCGATTTGCTCCAGGCTCAGGGCGACGGGTTTGGTTGGCTTGGCCATGATGAAATAATCGTTAATGTTTGGGGATAACCAGCGGGTTTCGTGCCAGAACAGGGTCATGGGTGGTTGGATTATGAAACATTCCCCCTGCTCCTGCGTTAACCCCGTGGCATTTGATGTGAGTTTGAAACGGAAATTCCGTGCCAAAGACGGGAGATGATGAGAGTCCATGTCAGGCAATCTGGCTAAATACTGTCGAGAAAACGTATTAAAACTGGTTCCAGACCAGCCAGTAAAAGCCGAGGACATCCATCAATTTGTTGAATTGGGTAAAATCCATCGGTTTGACCAGGTAACTGTTAACCCGGTATTCGTAGGCTTTGGCCACATCCACATCTGCGGACGAGGTTGTCAGGACGACCACGGGAATGCTCGTCAAGTCGGCGTCTTCCTTGATAATTTTCAGCACCTCCAAGCCGTCCACTTTGGGCAGGCGGAGGTCCAGCAGGATCAGGTTGGGCCGGGGCGACAGGCCCGGGTTTTGGAATTTTCCCCGGCTGAAAAGATAATCCAGGGCCTCCTGGCCATCCGCCACATGGACCAACTGAACCGGCCGGTTGGCCATGCGGAAGTTGACGAAACTACGCCGCACGATTTCAGCGTGGGCCGGGTCATCTTCGACCAGGAGAATAATGACGGGTTCACCACTCATGGCGGTTCGCCTCCTTTTTCTGAAAGTTTGTCATGTCAATTTCCCCTCAATCTGCTCGCCCAAAATTTCCTTTATGTCAGACCGACGATAACTTTGTGACTGCTCTTGAAGATAATTCGATCTTGCGCCGGACGTCAACTGCTGGATTTACCCTTGTCCCAACTCTTTGAGAATGTCCCCAGGCTGCAGAATGACGAGGTTTGTCCCGGTTTGGCGCCATTGGTCACAGGAGATAAATTGGAGCGAGCGAAGGGATTCGAACCCTCGACACTCACGTTGGCAACGTGATGCTCTACCAGGCTGAGCTACGCTCGCTTCCAGCTAGAAAAAACAGTCTATGCGAAGCTGCCGGATTTACAAGCCCGATTTCAGGCCGGCTTGTCTGAACCACCCAGCGTCGTGCGAATCACCTTGAGCAAGTCGTCGTGGTTGATGGGCTTGTGGAAGAACGCCACGGCGCCGCAGCTCGCGGCGCGTTCCTTGATTTTCACGTCTTCAGTGCCGGTGATGATGATGATGGGAATTTTCTTGGCCGGATCCAGGCGCTGAAACCAATCCATGATGCGAAAGCCATCCCACGGCACACCGTCCACTTCCGGCGGAAAGTTGATGTCCAGCAGGATCAAATCGGGGGTTTCCTTGCGCGCGGCGGCAACGGCTTCGGAGCCGTCCAGCGCGGTGATGATTTGATAACCGGCGCCTTGCAGCTTCAAGGAAATCGTCTTGAGGATGACTTCATTGTCATCCACCACGAGGATTTTCTTTTTCGGTCCTGCCGAAGTTCCGGCGTTCATAATTAAACGATTAAACAATAATTCAGCCGTTTTAACAGCCAATTTTGTGCCAACCTACCAAACCCGCCTATGGGCGCAAAGCAATATAACGCATTTTTGACTTTTGCGCCCGCCCGTGTATTAAACTGGCCGCGTGAGCAACGTTTTCTATACACCCGGCGAACAACGCGCAGCCCGGGTCAACGACCTTTTCGCCGCCATCGCCCGGCGTTACGATTTGCTCAACGACCTGCAGAGCTTCGGCCTGCACCGGCGCTGGAAACGCCGCGTCGTCGAACTCGCCGCCGTCCAACCCGGACAGCGCGCGCTCGATTTGTGCTGCGGCACCGGAGATATTGCACTGGCCCTCGCGCGGCGCGGCGCGGCCGTCACCGGCCTCGATTTCAGCCCGGCGATGCTCGACGTCGCCGAGTCCCGAAACACCATCCCCGACCCGAAATCCGGGGCCCGAAATCCGACCTTCATCCAGGATGACGCGCAGCAGATTCCGTTTCCCGACGGGACCTTCGACGCGGTCACCATCGGTTACGGTTTGCGGAATCTGGCGAGCTGGGAAAAGGGTCTGGAAGAAATGCACCGCGTGGCCCGGCCGGGAGGACGGCTGGTGGTGCTGGATTTCGGCAAACCGGCGAATGCAATCTGGCGCGCGATTTATTTCGGCCATTTGCGCTGCTCCGTGCCGCTCATCGGCCGGCTGTTCTGCGGCAACGCGGACGCCTACGCCTACATTCTGGAATCACTCCAGCATTATCCGGCGCAAGCAGGCGTGGCGGAAAAAATGCGGGCATTGAAGCTGGCGAACGTGCGCGTCATCAATCTGCTGGGCGGCGCGATGGCCATCAACTACGGCGAGAAGCCGGTTTGATTGGCAGGGTGTGTTTTCAAAATACGGAGTGTGGCCGTCCCCGGCCACAGCCATGCCCGCCAACTCCAGATTTCCGTAATTTCATGCGCTCCTGGCTGGTGAACGTTGCTGCGCCCGGAGACGGGCGCACTCCGGCTGCGAGCGTTTTTCGATTTTGAAAACTCACCATCGGAGCCGACGCCCGCCGGGTCGTAGCACTTAACGCTTGACCGATGAACCATCATAGGAGGCCACATGGTCAACATCTCGTATCCTGTGTCGGTAAATCAGCACAACAATAAACGCTGGTAGCAAAGCAAAAAGGCAAGCCCACTTGAGTATGACGAACATCGAATCCGGGTCAAAAGGCGAAACTTTACCCCAGCCACCCGGCTGAAGTGACGTGCCTAGATAAATGACCGCGATTACCAACAAGGCGGTGACAATGGTAGTGGCCGGGACGATAAACCAGCTTGGACGGCGATGACGCCAACGGGCAAGACGACACGCCAAATTGGTAAGGTAGGTGGCCGTGCCACCTATCAGCACAATCGGCAACATTATGAAAATGATGGAGTCCATATGCGTAATGTGACCTAACATTTAATGGACGGCTTGTTCTGTAGCCTGTCCTGTTTCAGGGTTGTGAGTGTGTTTCGCATTCAATTTTCTGTCCTACACACCGTTGAAACTGAATTCCCAGCCGGTCTCGCGCCGGCAAAGACGGCACCGTCAGCGCCCGGCTTTCCCGGGCAGTTCAATTGTCATCCCTTCGCGCGCGGCGTCCACTTTCAATTTACCCTTCTGCTTCGCCACGAGCCGGCGGGCGTGCTGGATCATCTTGTCGATCTGTTTGTCGTCGTGGTCCGGGTCGTGGTGGAACAGGGAAAGTTGTTTGACCCCGGCTTGCAGGGCGAGCGCGACCGAATCGTCCACGCAACCATGCCCCCAGCCGAGGTGCTCCTGGTATTCCCCGGCGTCGTATTGCGAATCGAGGATCAACAAATCCACGTCACGCAGGAATTCGATCATCTCCCGGTCCTTGCCGCCGGTGCGCGGCTCGGTATCGGGGAAAAAGGCGACCCGGCTGCCGGCCGAGAACAACCGGTAGCCGACACAGAGGCCCGGATGATTGGCGCGCATCGCCCGCACGCACACCGGGCCGATGTTGAAGTTGAAGTTCTTGAGTTCCTCGATTTCGATGTTGCTGGGCAGCTTGTTGAACGGCACGGGAAAATAGGTGCTTTCCATCTGGCCGGTCAGGGCATTGACCAGGCCTTTGCGCGTGCCTTCGCAGCCCAAAATGCGCAGCCGGCAGCGGGAATTGTAAATCGGCCCAAAAAACGGCAGGCCTTGGATGTGATCCCAATGCGTGTGCGTCAGGAGCATGGTCAGATTGAGCGGCTGATCCTTGAATTCCGACAGCAGCGAACGGCCCAGTGCCCGCAGGCCCGTGCCGGCGTCGAGGAGGATGATTTCTCCACCGGCGCGCACTTCAACGCACGATGTGTTGCCGCCATAGCGGACGGTCGTCGGTCCCGGCGTCGGAATCGAGCCGCGCACGCCCCAGAATTTTACGCAAGTGGCGGTTTTGATGCGGGGAATCTAACCCGTTTTTCGTGAAAAACAAACCGGAAATCAAACGGGTTGCGCCACAAAAAAGCCTTGTGCCTCCAATGGATGGAGTTACGTTGGCCGGGCTTTGTTTATCGCCGCCAGCCTGGCTTGGAGCCAAAGCCGGCAAGGCATGTCCGCAATGACCGAAGCCTGCAAGCAATGACAGAAATTCTGATATGGAACATCCCCCAGCAACCGGTGACAGGCCTGTCGGCGCGGGTTTAAGGTCAAAATTCAATTTCATGGATCGGGAAAAGGTTCCGGTTCTTTGTGCCTTGTTGGTTTTGCTGGTGGGCGGGGCTTATTTCAATGCCATTCCAAATGACTTCATCAATTATGACGACCCGCTTTACGTCACGGAGAACGTTCAGGTCAGGCAGGGCTTGACTTGGGAAGGCACCATCTGGGCGTTTTGCGGCACTGCCGCCGGCAACTGGCATCCTCTGACCTTGTTGTCACACATGCTGGATGTTCAGTGTTACGGACTGAGGCCCTGGGGCCATCATTTGACGAGCGTGCTGCTTCATGTCATCAACACCCTCCTGGTCCTTTTGGTTCTAAAACGAATGACGGGGGCAACCGGACGAAGTTTCTTTGTGGCGGCGTTGTTTGGAGTGCATCCCGTCCATGTCGAATCGGTGGCGTGGGTGGCCGAACGCAAGGACGTGTTGAGCACATTATTCTGGCTGCTGACAATGTGGGCGTATGTGCGGTACACGCAAATCGCGACCAGTGGCCGGCAACAGGTGGCCGGAACAGAAGTAATTCCACCTGCTGCCGACTCGTCACCCGCCACGCGCCACCCGTCACTTTTTTACGGCCTGGCGCTGGTATTTTTTGCGCTGGGTTTGATGAGCAAGCCCATGCTCGTGACGTTGCCGTTTGTGTTGTTGCTGCTGGATTACTGGCCATTGAAGCGTTGGGAAGGCAAGGGGGCATGGTTTTTGATTCTGGAGAAAACGCCGTTCTTCCTGCTTTCTGCCGCCACGAGCACGGTCACTTTTCTCGCGCAGAAGGGGGTGAACACCGTGGTGTCACTGACCGCCCTGCCCTTGTCTGCCAGGGTGGGAAACGCGTTCGTGGCGTATGGCCGATATCTTGGCAAATTATTCTGTCCGGTGAATCTGTCCGTGCATTATCCCTATCCCGAGCACTGGCCCTGGCCGACGGTGGTCCTGGCTTTCGCCTTGTTCGCCGCCATTTCACTTTTTTCCGTCTCATTACGGCGACAACACCCATACCTGTTGGTGGGCTGGTTGTGGTTTGTGGGGACATTGGTGCCGGTCATCGGGCTGGTACAGGTTGGCGCGCAATCCATGGCGGACCGCTATGCGTATGTTCCGCTGATCGGAATATTCATTTTTTTGGCGTGGGGCGTGGAAGCCTTGACCCGCTGTTGGCAGCGTCAAACCCTCATCCTGTCCGTTTTCGCTTCATTAGCCGTCATCGCCTGCGCGGTTTTGACGCACCGGCAAGTCGCCTGTTGGAAAAATGGCGAGACACTCTTCCGGCATGCCACCCGGGTTGCCGCGGACAATTACAAGGCGTACGATCTTCTGGCGGATGCCTTGAGCCGGGAAAAGCATTTTCCAGAAGCCATCCAGCAGCTTCAGGAAGCCATCCGCCTGGCACCTGACAGCCCAGATTTGCATTTTCACCTCGGCACCGCGCTCGAAGACGGGGGCCGGTTGGACGAAGCCATCGTCCAGTATCGGGAAACCCTGAAACTGAATCCCAATTTGTTTGATGTTCACAACCGCCTCGGCATGGCCTTGGGACAAAAAGGGCTGCCGGATGAGGCGATCCTTCAATTTCAGGAAGCGCTCCGGCTCGCCCCGCGTTCCAACGACATTCATTACGATCTGGGCAACGCGCTGGCCAGAACCGGCCGCCTGCCCGAAGCTGCGATACAACTTCAGGAAGCCTTGAAACTGAAGCCCGACGATGCCCGCGCCCGAAATAATTTTGGGGTGATCCTGTTCCGGGAAAAGCGGGTCGATGAAGCCATCCAACAACTCCAGGAAGCCTTGAAGTTGCAGCCGGATTATTCCGAGGCCCGCAAAAACCTGGCCATCGCTCTGGAAACCAAAAATGCCGCCCCCACACCACCCGTAGAACCGGCAAAGCCCTGACCCATTGCCGGTCAAGATGTTTGCTTTTGGGCTGAAAGTTCGCGGCGCCGAAGCTGCCGTTCCTGCTTCTTAATTTCTTCGCTCAATAATTCCTCCGCCGACCAACCGCGTGATTGGGCAAATTGCGCCAGATCAAACAGCTCCCGGGCTAATGCGGTCCTGGCTAATTGCCGCCTGGAGTTTTGACCAGTCAAAGGAATTTTTGTCTTGCGCGCCTTCTTCACCAATTTTTCGGCACGGAGCAGCGCGGGCAGATGTTTTGGAATGCCATCGAGCGCGGAATGACGGGCGTGTTTTGTCCCGTGCTTTTCCGCCTTTTTGATTTTTTCCCAGTTGGTCCAGACTTCATCCACGTTTTTCACTTTCGTCGCGCCAAAGACATGCGGATGCCGGCGCACCAGCTTTTCCACGATCAGCCGGCAGACCTTTTCGAAGTCAAACGCGCCGCGTTCCTTCGCCAACTGGCAGTGAAAAACGACCTGCAACAGCAAATCGCCCAGTTCCTCCGCCATCTCGTGGTCGTCTTCGGCCTCGATGGCGTCAATCAATTCATAGACCTCCTCGATGGCGTGGCGGCGCAGCGTCCAGTGGCTCTGTTCGCGGTCCCACGGGCAGCCCGTGGGCGAGCGCAGCCGGGCCATGACTTTGAGCAGGTCGTTTATCGCAGATTTACTTTTCATTTTGAGAAAACATCGAACATTCAACATTCAACATCGAACTCCCAATTGAAAACAGCGGCGGCGCGGGAAAACTTCGATGTTCGGCGTTCAAAGTTGAATGTTGGATGTTCAAAAATCAGAGAATCACCAGGTCATCCCGATGCACCACCTCCACGCGTGCCAGTTTGCGGCCTCGCACCTCGGCGGCGCCAAACTTCACAATCCCACGAGCGAATTCCGTCCCGTCCAGATCGCAGATTCGCACGACGTCGCCGGCGGCAAACTCGCCCTCGCAGCGCGCCACGCCGGGAGGCAACAAACTTTTGCCCTTTTCGCGCAAGGCCAGCTTCGCGCCGCCATCCACGAACAACGCGCCCTGGGGATGATGGAAAAATGCAATCCAGCGTTTGCGGCCCTGCAGCTTCGTGGGGTGCGCGACGAACAGCGTGCCCTCACCTTCCCCGGCGAGGATTTTCGCCAGCACATTTTTCTTTTTGCCCGACGCGATGACGAGAGGGATGCCGGAGCGCACGGCAATTTTCGCGGCCTGGATTTTTGAGGCCATGCCGCCGACGGCGGTGTCGCTGTCCGTGCCGCCGGCGAGCTTTTCAATCGGCGAATCAATTTTTTCGATGACCGAGATCGTTTTCGGATTGGCCCTGCCGAAATTTTCGATGACGCCGTCCACCGTGGTCAAAATGACGAGCAGGTCGGCGGGCAGCAGCGCCGCCACCAGCGCGGACAAGGTGTCGTTGTCGCCGAATTTGATTTCGGTGAACGACACGGCGTCGTTTTCGTTGATGATGGGAACGACGCCGCGGATGAGCAGCGTGACGAGTGTGTTGCGCGCGTTGAGATGGCGCTCGTGATGTTCGAGGTCGTCATGCGTGAGC
>Ga0187851_10005408_pt1 | contig 10202 bp, 5 predicted proteins | sample June2016WEW_6_10_FD_132997 | JGI IMG/M metagenome (GOLD analysis project Ga0187851, IMG submission 132997) | Peatland microbial communities from SPRUCE experiment site at the Marcell Experimental Forest, Minnesota, USA - June2016WEW_6_10 | ecosystem: Environmental > Terrestrial > Soil > Wetlands... | reverse complement strand
TCTCCGACCCCGCCCACGCGCGACTGGAAGAACTGGTCCGGACCGGCGAACCCTTCGGGCCCGCGAGCCTCGGTGGCAGCGGCCCGACCGGCGTCGTTGCCAGCCCCGCCTCGATTTACGTCGCCAACGGCAACCAGGACACCATCTCGGTGGTCGACGCCGTGACCCTCAAGGTGATCGAGCAGATTCCGCTGCGCATCCCGGGCCTCGAGCAATTGCGCGGTATCCTGCCCGTGGGCCTCGCGCTGGACCTCAACAACGGCCGGCTGCTGGTGGCCGAGGCCGGCATCAACGCCGTCGGCGTGGTCAACCTGACCACCAATAAGGTGGACGCGCACCTGCCCGCGGGATGGTTTCCGACAGCGATCGCGCTGGACCGCAGCCGCGTCTTCGTGGCTAATGCCAAGGGGCTCGGCACGGGCCCCAACGCCACGCGCACCGCTCCGCTCGAGCACAGTTTTCAGGGCGAGCGCCGCACCGGAATGCTGACCGTCTACGACATGCCCCTGCCGCACCTCATGCCGATGTTGACGCAGCGCGTTTACACGCTCGGCGGCTTTCTGCCGCGCAAGCAGGAGCCGCCCGCGCTGCCAGCCGCGATCCGCCACGTGGTCGTGATTGTGAAAGAGAATCGGACCTTCGACGAAGTCTTCGGCGCCACCACACAGGCCTCCAACGGCGCGGTCAACGGCGCCCCCGATCTGGCCCGCCTGGGGCCGCGCGGCTGGCTGTGGCATGAGCCCGGCTCGCTCAAAGCGCGCGCCGTCAAGAGCGCCTACAACATCACGCCCAATCACCAGGCGCTGGCCGCGCGCTACGCCATGAGCGACAATTTTTATGCCGATTCCGAGGTCAGCGTGGATGGCCATCACTGGCTCGTCGGTTCCTATCCCAATGCCTGGACCGAGAGTTCGATGATGGCATCTTACGGCGGCCAGAAAGATTTTCGTTTCCCGACCACCGCGCCCGGCCGCCTGTTCAACGCGGGTTCCAACTCCAGCGTGCACCCCGAGGAGCAGCTCGAAGCCGGCGCGCTGTGGCACCATCTCGACCGCCGCGGCGTCAGCTTCCGCAACTTCGGCGAGGGCTTCGAACTGGCTGGCGTCGAGGAGGAACCCGGCGAGATGCCGACCGGCGCGCGCTACCTGGTCAACGTGCCCATGCCCGAGCCGCTCTACCGCAACACTTCGCGCGACTATCCGCAGTTCAATATGAACATCCCGGATCAGTACCGCGCCACGCAGTTGATCGCGGAACTGGAGCGCCTCTATAGCCAGCCCGCCGCGGACCTGCCGCGCTTCATCTACATCCACCTGCCCAACGACCACATGGACAAGCCGCGGCCGATCGACGGCTACCCCTTCGCCAGCTCCTACGTCGCCGACAACGACTACGCGCTGGGCCGCATCGTGGAGTATCTGACGCATTCCAAGTGGTGGAAGGAGACCGCCGTCTTCGTCACCGAGGACGACGCGCAAGGCGGCGTCGACCACGTCGATTCCCACCGCACCGTGCTCATGGTGCTTTCGCCGTATGCGCGCAAAAACTACGTCGCCCACACCAATTCGAGCTTCCCGGGCATGCTCCGCACCGTCTTTCGCCTGCTCGGCCTGCCGCCCTTGAACCTCTACGACGCCACCGCCGCCGACCTGGCCGAGTGCTTCACCGCCGAACCCGACTTCACGCCTTACACGGCGCTGCGGCCCGATCCGGATGTCTTCGTTCCTGAAAAAGCCAAGGACCCCGCCGACCCGCAGCCCTCCGTGCGGATGGACTCACCCGCGTTTTTGCAACAACAACACCAGAAGCAATAGGGACTCCCGGTTCAGGCGCGGCGCCGAACCGTCGTATACCGGCCCTCGCCTGTTACGAGCCGCCACGACAATGCGCGTTCTTCGCGTTGTGGCGGGCAGTGACCAGAGAGAGCGGTCCTTGACCGCTTCACGAGTGCGGCGGTGGCTCCGGGCATGCGCCCATAGAGACTCCCGGGAACGCCGCGCCGGCGCTGTGCTACGATGGGCCTCTTTGATGCCCACCGCAGCGCTGCCGGAAAATCGCGGCCCGGCTCTTTCCGCATCCTGGTGCCGGCTGTGGGCCGGCCTGCAGTGCGGGGTTGGCGGCGGCGTGTTGATCCTGGGCTGGTTCATTCTCCATTCGCTACTGCGCAAGGAGTATTGGTGGTCCCGGTTCAACGTCGCCGGAGGGCTGTTCTACGGACCGGAGGTCTACCACAGCGGGTTGGGCCGCGCCACGCTGTCCGGCGCGGCGGTGCTGCTGCTCTACTATTGCCTGGCCGGCATAATCTTCGGCTGGCTGGCGGATCCGGCTTCGCGGCTGCGAACGCTGCTGCGGGCGGCACTGTCGGTCGGCCTGCTGCACGCCTTTGCGTCTTTCTGCCTGTGGCCGGCGATGGGTCTCTTCGCGCCGCTGTGGTTCGCTTGGAAAACGACGCTTCCGGCGGATCTGCTTCTGCTGCTGGCGCTGGCGAGGTTTCCCATTTATTACAGTCGGTTGGCGGACTACCATGGGGCCGCGGCGGGACCGCTGGCGAGCGCGATACAGCCGATCGATTCACAGCCCGAAACGCCCTCCGCCGACCCCTCGATTCCAGACCCCACGGTGGAAAACGGCTCCCGCTCCTGAGGCCGTCGATTGTTCTGGGGTGTTTCAATCCGCTAGAATGAACGGTTTGAGCCAGAAGGACGGGGAGATTCCCTGCAACGGCCTTCGGGCCGGCTACGTCTCTTCGAAGGCGCACCTTAGAAAGGATCTGCTCTGCCACCGATGACCCTCAGGCCGAGAAGCCTGGCCGCTCTCTTAATTTGTCTCCCCGTCATCTTCCTCGCCAGCGCAGCAGCGGCTAGCGGCGCAGCGCCGCAGTCCCAACCCGCGCCTCAGACTCAGAGTCCCCCACCGCCGGCGCCGAAAAAGCCCAACCCATTCGAGACGCTGCCAAGCACCGATACTGCCCAGCCGCCGGCGGATCAGAAACCCGCCGATCAGACCAAGCCACCCAGTCCCTTCCAGACCGTGCCGCAGGGCCAGGAACAGGCTAAACCCGCCCCACCGCCGGCTCCGCAACCCGAAGCCGCAAAACCGGAACAGCCCGCCGCCGAATTCGCCGACGTAGTCGAGGGCATCGATTTTCGGGGGGCGCGCCGCGTGCCGCAGGATACCCTCCGGTCGCTGATTCTCACCAAGAAAGGCGACGCCTACGACGAGGACGTGCTGCACCGCGATTTCATGGCGTTGTGGAACACCGGACGATTCGACGACATCGTCCTGGAAAAGGAGAAAGGCAAGTCGGGCTGGATCATCCGCTTCAACTTGACCGAAAGGCGCGTGGTCCGCGCCATCAAGTACGAGGGCAACAAATCGTTCAGCGTTTCCGATATTCTCGATCGATTCAAAGAGCGCCATGTCGGGCTCTCGGTCGAGCAGCAGTATGAACAGGGCCGCGTGGCGCGCGCGGTCCAGGTGCTGAAGGAGTTTGAGGCCGAACACGGCCGCCAATTCGCCACCGTCACGCCGCAGATCCGCCAGATCCCGCCCTCGTCGGTGGAGATCACGTTCGTGATCGATGAAGGCGTCAAGGTCAAGGTGGGCCGCATCGAAATCATCGGCAACAAGGAGTTCGCCCGCCGCGCCATCATCCGTGCGATGAAGAACTCAAAGCCCATTGGCATCCCGCATTCCATCTTCTTCGAGAGCCTCTGGGCCAGCACCTACGATTCGACCAAGCTGGAAGAGGACCTCGAGCGCATCCGCCAGTTCTACATGGACCACGGATATTTCACGGCGCATGCGATCGATCATAAGGTGACGATTCACGACACGGTCCCGAAGGGGATGACCATTCCGCTGATCAATCCGAACAAGCCCGGCAAAGTCGCCGATATCACAGTGACCATGGAAGAAGGCCGGCAATACCGCCTCGGCAAGATCAATTTCGTGGGCGTGAAACTGTTCCGCACGCCGGAGATGCTGATGCGCCCGATGTTCGGGATGGCCGCGGGCGACGTCTTCTCCACCGAGAAGCTGCAGAAGGGCTTCAAGAACCTGGAAAAACTTTACGGCACCTACGGCTTCATTGACGCCGTGCCCGAGCCCGACTTCGATCCCCACGAGGCCGAAGGCAAGATGGACCTCACCATCAATGTCGACGAGGGCAAGCAGTTCTTCGTCCGGCGCATCGATTTCAGCGGCAATACCACCACGCGCGATAAGGTGATCCGCCGCGAGATCATGATCGACGAAGGCGACATCTACAACACGCGGCTGTGGGAACTCAGCATTCTGCGTCTCAATCAGCTCGGCTATTTCGACGCATTGAAAGCCGAGGAGGCGGCCAGCATCACCCGCGACACCAAGAACAACACCGTCGATATCACCCTCAAAGTGCACGAGCGCGGCAAGAACTCGATCAGCCTGAACGGCGGCGTCTCCGAAATCGCGGGCACCTTCATCGGCGCCGGCTACGCGACCAACAACTTCCTGGGCCTGGGCGAGACCCTCAGCCTCAATTCACAGCTCGGCAGCCGCACGCGCAGCGCGACCTTCGGCTTCACCGAACCCTACGTGTTCGATCGTCCGCTCAACGCCGGCTTCACGATCTACATTCAGCACTTCAACTACGACCAGGCGCGCGAGGAATCGCTGCTGTCCGGACAGAATCTGATCTCGCTGTACAACGCTCTCGGGACGCAGAACCTGCTCAACTACACCACCAACGGTTACGGCTTCACGACCTTCGCCAGCTACCCGCTGCGGCGCAGTTTCGCCCGCCTCGGTTTGACCTACGGCTTCGACCGCTCGCACGTCACGCCGCTGACCACCGCGGCGACGACCTATTTCAACTATTCGAGCTTCCAGAACTTCAGTGGCCCGAACTCATTGAGCGGCATCATCACCAGCAAGATCACGCCCTCCTACACCTACAACACCATCGACCATCCCATCACGCCCACCCACGGGCAGAGCCTGTTCTTGGGACTCGGCTTCTCGGGCGGCCCGCTCGGCGGCAACGTGAAGGAGCTCGAGCCGACCGTCACCTACACCCGCTGGTTCCACGGCTTCAAGCCCGGCCAGACGTTCGGCTTCCGCATTCTAGGGCGCATGCTGGCCGGCTATGACGGCGGCGCGCCTCCGCCTTTCGCGCGCATCTTCATGGGCGGCGAGCAGGACGTCCGCGGTTTCGATACCTGGACCATCGGCCCCCTGGCCTACATCCCGAGTACGGGCACCGTGAGCGTGCTCAACGCGGACGGTACGCAGCGCATGCAGAAGTCCATTGTGAACGGCGTGGAGCAGTTCACGAATGTCACGATGAACGTCCCGATCTACCAGATCGTCTTCCCCGGCGGAGACACGCAGGGAATTTCCAATTTCGAATACCGGTTCAAGATATTTGGGCCCGTGACGCTAGCCTTCTTCGTGGATGCCGGCGTCAACCGCATCACTTTCCGCAATAAATTGAAGCTGAACCCGGACCGCATCACGGATCTCAACGGGGAGTTCCCCAGTGCCGCCTTCGAGAACAACGCCGTGCTCGTTCCAGGCAGCCAGAGGCCCCGCTCCTCCACCGGCGCGGAGCTGCAGATCATGATGCCGGTAGTCAACGCGCCCTTCCGTCTGTATTGGGCCTATAACCTGGACACGCTGACCACGACGCTCCGCGCGCCGATTACCCTTGACCCGGCGATGTTCCCCAACCAGGCCACTTACCTGAGTGCCGCACAGACCTTCGGCAGCCAGGCACCGTACGAGGAGCGGCACTCGCTGTTCCGGTTCACCATCAGCCGGACATTCTAGGGCTCAGGAGGAAACGCGTGCCGTGCTACCATTTGAATGATCCCAGGAGTCTGAAGAACGTGATTATGAAGTGCGTCCATTTCACTATGGCCGTTGTGGCATTGGGCCTTGTTGCCCCCACCGCGCCGGCGCAAACGCCAAGTAAAGTCGGAATTATCAATATGCAGGGCGCCATGCTTGCCACCAAAGACGGCGAGAAGGCACGTGACGCGCTCCGCGCGAAATTCGAACCCAAAGCCAAGGACCTGGAAGGCCGTATGGCCGAAATGAACCGCCTGAAGGACCAGCTCAATAAGGGCGCAAACACCATGTCGGCCGAAGCGCGCGAGAAGCTCAGCCGCGACATCGACGCAATGAGCAAGAAATATCAGTGGGACTCGGAAGACCTGCAGAACGAAATGCAGCAGGAAGAGCAGAAAATGGTCAACGAGATCGGCCAGCGCATGGTGGCCATCATTGACGAGTACTCCAAGGCCAACACGCTGGCCGTCGTGTTCGACGTTTCCGGCCAGCAGAGCCCGGTGCTGTGGGCCGCCAATGGCATCGACATCACGACTCAGATCGTCGAGGGCTACGACAAGAAGTACGGTGTGGGCGGCGCCGCCGTGTCCACCCTGCCCGCCAAGCCGGCCGCCCCAGCCGCCAAGCCGCCTGCCGCCGGCACGAGACCGGCTGCCCCGGCTGCTCCGCCGAAGAATTAGCCGGCGTCGCTTCCAACGCCCGCTGTTCCGATTCACGGCGGCCACGAGCGAATCGTCTCGTGTCCGCCGTTGCTGCGTTCGGCCGCCATCCGCGTGCCGTAGAGAAGTCGGCACGCCGCGAACTGAGCCTCAGAATCCTTCCGGCACTACGCGGAATACGCCTTTCCACACGCCTCCCGGCGGCACCATCGGTAAGTCCTTGAACCAGCCGTCGTGGGCCGCGTTGAAAGCGTTGGTCGGCGCGCTCATCGGCTCGAAGCAGACGAAGCCCCGCCCCGGCGGCGCGTAGGCCACTGCCACCGGATAGGCCTCTCCGTACTCCACCGTGACGCTCTCTTTTGCGCCTTCCAGCCGGAAGCGCGCCCATCCGTCCGCGTCGCGCACCAGCCCGCCCAGCACGTCGTCCAGCGCCGTGCCCTTCAGCGGCTGCGGATTGGCATACGGGTTGGGCCGCTTCTCGCCGGTCGGGATCAGCCTCTCATTCAGCACGAATTTCTCGCGCGCCGGCAGCCGCACTTTCCATTCGTCGCGCGGCGCGTCGTTGACCTGAAAATAGGGGTGAAAGCCCAGCGCGACCGGCATCGGCTCGCTGCTCAGGTTCTCCACGCGCGTTTCCACCTCCAGCACGCCGTCCCGCAGCCGGTAAATCATCGTGACCGTGTTGGCGAACGGGAACTGCTCCATCATTGCCGGCTCGCGCCAGAATTCGAAGCTCGACTCCAGCTCCGCCGAGTGTTCCGTCGCCGCGGCGCGCGTCACCTTCCATTGCTTCGCGAACAACAGCAGACCGTGAATCGGCGCGTCCTTGGGAGACGCGCGGACGTTGCCCAGGTCGGGATTGAGCGCGTACTTCCGCCCATTCACCCAGTAGCTCCAGCCGTCGATCCGGTTGGCCCACGGCCATAGGAACGGCACGCCGCCCATCGCCGGATGCTTGGCCCATTCGCCGGCGCTCGGGTAGGGGGTCCACAGCACCGCCTTGCCGTGCGCGGTCATGGAGGTGGCGATGTTGCCGAACTGCGGCGCGACTTTCACCTCGACGTCCTTCGCCGCGTCGCGCAGGACGTAGAGCTTGACGCCGTCCTCGTTCGTCTCCCGGACAGTGTAGTTATTCATGCTTGCGTCGATCGCTTCCGCCGCGGCCAGCACCAGCCCCGCGGCCAGGACAAAACGGATTGGGATGCCAGGTTGCATACCCGGCCATTCTGCAACACTTTGACGTCGCGCGGTGAAACGGCTTCAACCACCGCGCCGCGCGCGCAGCAGCCGCAAGCCGTTCAGCGTGACGATAAACGTCGCCCCCATGTCCGCCGCGACGGCCATCCACAGCGTCGCCACGCCCGCCATCGCCGCCACCAGGAACATGGCCTTCATGCCCATCGCGAAGCCGATATTCTCCTTCACCACGCGCATGGTCCGCCGCGCGTGCCGTCGCAAAAACGGCAGGCTGCGCAGGTCGCCCGACATCAGCACGACGTCGGAGATCTCCCGCGCCGCGTCCGCGCCGGAGAGTCCCAGGCTCACCCCCAGCGAGGCGCTGCTCAACGCCTCGGCGTCGTTGACGCCGTCGCCGGCCATAGCCACGTGCGGCTGCTCCAGCAGCAATTCGCGGATCCGCGCGGCCTTGTCTCCCGGCAACTGCTCGGTGCGCAATTCGTCCGCGCCGATGCGCCGGGCGATCGCCTCGCTGTTCTCCCGCGTGTCGCCGGTGAGAATCAGAATGCGCTCGACGCCTGACTTGCGCAGCGCGCGCACGACCGATTCCGACTCCTCGCGGATCGGATCGGCGACCGTCACCAGGGCCCACACCTCGTCGCCCATCCCGCACGCGAACACGGCCTCGCCGGCCGCGCTGAGCCGGTCCACTTGCGGCTGCAATCCGTCCATCAGCCCGCGCTCGCGCAGCAGTCGCGCGCTGCCGGCCCAGAAGCCGTCCCCGCTTTCGACGCCGCGTCCCTCGACAATCCGGAAATCGGCCGCGGGCAGAGCGTGCACGCCGTTGCGCGTGGCGTAGTCGATCACCGCCCGCGCGATCGGATGCTCGCTCGAAAGCTCCAGGCTCACCAGCCGTTCCAGCACCTGCCCCACCGTCCGGCCGCCCACGGCCACCACCTGCCGCACCTCCGGCCGGCCCTTGGTCAGCACGCCGGTTTTGTCGAAGACGAACGTGCGCACCCGCGCCGCTTCCTCGAGATACGCGCCGCCCTTCACCAGCACGCCGCGCCGCGCCAGCGCCGTCAGCGCCGCGACGATGCTCACCGGCGTCGAAATCACCAGCGCGCACGGGCAGGAAATCAGCAGGATCACCATGCCCTCGTAAAACCATTGGGCCCACGCGCCATGGGCGAATACCGGCGGCAGCACGGCCACGCTGAAGGCCAGCAGAAACACGATCGGCGTGTAGATCCGCGCGAAGCGCGCCACGAATTGTTCGGCCGGAGCGCGCCGCGCCTGCGACTGCTCCACCATCCGCACCATGCGCGCCAGCGTCGTGTCCGCGTAGCGGTGCGTCGTGGTAATGTCGATGACGCCCGATTCGTTGATCGTTCCGGCGTAGACGCTGTCGCCCGCCAGCTTCGGCACCGGCGTCGACTCGCCCGTCAGCAGCGCCTGGTTGACGAGCGACGAGCCGCGCACCACTGCGCCGTCGCACGGCACCGCCTCGCCCGGCCGAACTCTCACTTTGGCGCCCACCCCGACGTTGCTCGCCAGCACCCGGTGCTCGTGCTCGCCTGCGTCAACCTGGCCGTGAATCGTGCCGCCATGCAGCACCGTCGCCTCGTGCGGCGCCATGTTCATCAACTGCCGGATCGCATCCCGCGCGCGACCCATGCTCCAGCGCTCCAGCCGTCCGGCCAGCGCGAACAGGAAGCTCAGCGTGGCCGCCTCGGTCCATTCGCCCAGCACGCACGCGCCGGTCAGCGACAGCACCATCAGCAGGTTCATGTCCGGCCGCAGTTGCCGGAATGCCCCCAACGCCTTCGGCAGCGCCGGTATCGCGCCGGCCACGATGGCCACCACAAAGCAGATCAGCGCCCCGGTCGGGATCGGATGGTGGCCGTGCTCGTGCACCAGCAGGCTCCGCAGTACGTTGTCCGAGTGCGCCGCCTCCCACGCCATGCCCGCGGCCAGCGCCACGCCGCTCACGAGCGTCAGCACCGATTCGCGCGTCCAGCCGCGCCGCTCCGCGTGGGCCGCCTCCTCGTCCCATTCCTCGCAGTGCATGCCGGTCGACTCTACCGCCTGCTCAATGCGCTCCGTGGACAGGCGCCGCGTGTCGAACTCCACCGTCATGCGTGCCTGCACGACGTTGAAGCTCAGGCTACTGAGGCCGTCCAGTTTGGCCAGCGCCCCGCGCAGCAGCGACACCTCTTCCGCGCAGTCCATTCCCTTTACGCGGTATTCGATCGTGTGATGAATGATGGCTTCCCCAATCGCACCCTACCAGTTTTGGATGCGCCAGCCGGGCCGCGTGCTTCAGAGCCGCGTGTTTCAGAGCCGCGTGTTTCAGAGCCGCGTGTTTCCGAGCCGCGACCGTCAGGGAGCGGACGCCGCATGTTCCCGCGTGTTTTGTCCGGCCGGGGACATAGGTGACATTTCAGACCGGGGACATGGGTAACACTTCGGCCGGGGGTGTTCTGGGGTCCCCAGTGAGTATACGGACAATCGGAATGCGTGTGGGAATGTGGG
>Ga0187851_10005407_pt1 | contig 10202 bp, 9 predicted proteins | sample June2016WEW_6_10_FD_132997 | JGI IMG/M metagenome (GOLD analysis project Ga0187851, IMG submission 132997) | Peatland microbial communities from SPRUCE experiment site at the Marcell Experimental Forest, Minnesota, USA - June2016WEW_6_10 | ecosystem: Environmental > Terrestrial > Soil > Wetlands... | reverse complement strand
TGCCTTTGATGGTATGGGCCGCGCGGAACAGCTCGTTCACTACATCCGCGTCTCCATCGCCCCGCTCGCACCGCAGCAGCATCGACTCCATGTCGCGGAGCAGCTCCTGACACTCGGTGACGAACAGATCGAGGGGGGAATCGTCACTCACCGGGCGGTTCCCCGCTGAGTTCCGGCTGCCGCCATATTCAGCCGCAGCAAGCCGAGCAATTCGCTCACCGCCTCGCTGGGATCAGCTACTTCGAACGGAAGGCGGCGTGTTGCGCAGGCGCGTTCAACCAACAGCAGTATTTGCAGGCCTACTGTGTCGATTTCCGTCACTTGGGACAGGTCCAGCACGCAGGCAGGGGCCTCCTCGGCGAGCGCGGCAAGCAGCCTCTCCTTGAGGTCGGCGGCCGCATAAATGGTCATTTCCCCGCCGATGTGAATCGAGCGGCCCCGGCGTTCAACTTCGCAACCCACTGCCGCAACCTCACAGCCGGCGTTCCCGGCCGGACAAAACATGGCCGCGGGCGAATAGGTCGCGGTTTACCCAGACTTGTTAGCGGCGCAGGCCTGCAAAGCTGAATGGCGCCGGCGGGGAGAGGGGGGTCGACGGCGCCAGCGGCACCGCCACTTCAGGCATAATTTCCGCGCGGAGGCGCGAGTGACTGCGGAATGCCGAAAGTGTATAGGTACTTCCCCTTAGAGCCCCGATGAGCCTTTCCGGCAAAGCCAATGGTGGGAAGTTAAGATGCGGTCAAAATCTGAACGGCGGGATGGAAAAGGCGTCGCACCCAAGCGGCCGTTTCGACGGGTAGCCATGGTCGTCTGCTTCAGCCTCTGCGGGTTTCTCGGCCGCACCCTGGCGAGCGAGATCCTCATCCGCCGCGAGGCGCTGCAAACGCTGGTGGTGGCATCGGTATTCAAGGATCAGGGACGCTGGTATCTGGCCAAAGGCAAATGCTACGCGTACCTCGAGCGTCCGCACGTCGCGCTCGATGCGGGCAGAGTCATCATCGATGCCCACCTATCGTCGCTATTGGGGCTGACGGTCGGCGGCTCCTGCCTCGGCACGGAGATGATGTCGGATGTGAAAGTGTCCGGAAAGCTCGTGGGCTCGGGCACCCACATCGAGATCGATGACATTCGCATCGATAACGTCCAGGACGAATCCACGCGTCAGGTGATTGAGCTGCTGCAATCCGCCACCGGCCGCTCGCTGCCGAAATCGGTGAATATCGATCTGTTGCCGTTGATCAAGCCTACGAGCGTGCCGGGAACGGATATCAACGTGGCGGCGACGAATCTCGCGATCGCTCGCGTAACGACGCTCGCCGATGCGGTCGACGTCGAGTTCGAGATCAAACTCACCGCGCGCTGATAGAGCTCGCTCAATCAGCGCCAGTTTGTCGTTTGGGGCGGCGCACGACTCGGACCGTTCCGCTGCTTCCGCCCCCGCAAAAAAATTGCTCGTTACCGTCGGATTCGAGTCCCGAGACTCCGCTTCCGGGCGGCATCTCGATCCGCTCGAGCACCTTCCCCGTCCCGGGATCGACTCGCCTGAGATCGCTCTCGTTGCCTTCCCACGTGCCGTGCCAGAGCTCTCCATCGGTCCATGTGACCCCGGTGACGAAGCGATTCGACTCGATGGTGCGGAGAAGCGCCCCTGTGTCGGCATCGATCTGATGGATTTTCCGCTCCCGCGCATGCCCTACCCACAGCGACCCCTCAGCCCACGCGAGACCGGAATCCCCGCCGGCGCCGGGCGCGGGAATGGTGCTTAGGACCTGACCCGTTGAAGGGTCGATCTTCTGGATGCGGTCCTCGGCGATCTGATACAGATGCTTCCCGTCAAACGCCGTGCCGGCGTGGGCCGGTACATCGATCGTGCGCACAGGCTTGCCCGACTTTGGCTCGATGGCCATCAGTTTGTCGCCCGTGGCGAGCCACACCTGCTGACCGTCGTACGTCACTCCGTTCACGCGATCGACCCCCGGGAACGGGCCTAATTCATCGACGATATCGGCGGATGATTTCTTCATGGAATCGACTCTAGTCGCTCGGGGAAAAGACTGGGAGTAACAAGGCGGTCGTGATTCCGGGTAGCGGTGGCGCAGTCCAGCGGCGAGCCGGTCCGCGACCCACCGGTTGAACCTTGCCGGCCTTCGCCAAGGAGTCCAGTCCGCGCTGGACGGTGCGCTGACTCGCTCCGAGGGCCAGCCCAAGAGCCGAACTGGTCCATGACTCGCCGTCCGAGAGCAGCGCCAGCAACGCCGCGTTGTCCCCGTCGAACGGCTGCGCCAGCAAGACCACGCCCCGCTGACTCCGCGCCGTCAACGCAAATCCCTCGTCCGTCGCATCGAGGCGGGCGACGGAGCGCAATACCTGGCGAAGGCGGCCTATCTCGACGCGTAATCTCGCGCGATAGGATTCGTCGGCCTGTCTGCCACGAAAGGCCCGTGCCACCAGCACACGCCTCGGCGCGTCACCAGGCCACGCCTCGGCGAGCGTTTGGGCGAGCGCAAAGAGCACAGGCCGCCTCGACAGCGAAACCACCGTGTTCTCGCGACGCACGATGTGCCGGCACGCATCCACGATCAGCGCGTCGGAGGCGAACAACTTCTCCACCTCGCAGAGCGCGAGCGGCCGCTCCAATCCCCGCGAAACCAATCGAGCGGCGGGGCCTTGCAATCCCGATGCTGCTTCGTCGATCTCCGCCACCAACGCGCCGATTCCCGCTTCCTGTGCCGCCTTTTTAGCCCGTGCAAGGGCCTCTTGGGCCAGCGTCGCACGAACACGCCGGATTGCGATCCCAGCCCCGGCCAGTTCGTAGGCAGCGCGCAGCAGCGGCGTGAAGGGCGACGGATCGAGGCGACGCATCAGCCGCTCCGCTTCTGCCAGTTGGCCCACCAATAAGAGTCGACGCACCTGCAGAAGCCGCGCGTGGGCCGAATTCAAATGGTCGTGGTGCGCTGCCAACACCTCGCGCGCAGTTTCCAGGGGCCTCGCGGGCCACGCCAGATCGCGCGACACCAGCGCGATTTCAGCCAATGCGACCGCGCAACGCGCGCGGGCAACCGCTTCCTTGCCGCTGAAGGCCCGCGCAGCGCGCTGCAGCAGCGCCTTGGCTCGCTCGAAATCGCCAAGTTGCGCCATCGCAATGCCGCGCAGGGCCAGCGCCGGGGCGTCGTTTCGAAGGGCAACGCGCCTCAGCGCCCCGAGTACGTCACCTCGTGCGAGGGCACGCCCCGCGGCCGTGATCAGTGAGTCCATCGCAAGCCCGCCACACTTGTTACTCCCGCGTCATCGCAGCTTTTCTCTATTCTAATCCACGAGAACCACCCGACACGGCCGGACCCAGGAAGAGCAGTCATGAAAGGAACCCACACAACGCATTGGCTTTCACTCGCCGCCGCCCCGAGCTTTGCATTGATGGCGGCGCTTACAGCCTCTCTGGGAGGCGGGGCGCATGAATCCTTATGCTCTGGGGGGGCACCTGCGTCGGTGCTGTTGGGAATGATCCCGATGTACCTGCTCATGAGCGTCTTTCATGCCGCCCCGTGGTGGAAGCTCATTTGCCGTTTTCGAAACCGCGCCTTGCGCGGACGGTCTCACTACGAAGAGTCACTGCCAGCGCAAAAGCGCACAGCAACAGGAGAGAATTATGGATAGGTCCAAAGCGATAGGCACGCAACACGACACATTTCCGTGCGGCATGAACACGCCTCCGGTCGTGTCGCCGCAAGCATGGGAAACTGCGCGCCAGCAGATGCTCGTGAAGGAAAAGGCGCTGACCCGGGCTCGCGATGCGCTAGCCGCTGAACGCCGCCGGATGCCGTGGATGGCGGTCGAGAAGGCGTACGAGTTCGACGGTCCCCAGGGCAGGGTCACCCTCATCGACCTGTTCGAGGGCCGTCGACAGTTGATCGTCTATCGCGCCTTCTTCGAGCCGGGGGTGTTCGGTTGGCCCGAGCACGCCTGCCGCGGCTGCTCGCTGGGCGCCGATCAGGTTTCCCACCTGACCCATCTGAACGTCCGCGACACGACGCTCGCCTATGCCTCGCGGGCACCGCAGAAGGACATCGAGCGCCTGAAGGCACGAATGGGTTGGAAAATGCCCTGGTACACCCTCACGGACAGTTTCGACACTGACTTCGGCGTCAACGAGTGGCACGGCCACAACGCGTTCATCCGCGTCGGCGACCAGGTGTACCGCACTTACTTCATCAACAACCGCGGCGATGAGGCGATGGGCACCCTCTGGAGCTATCTCGATCTGACACCACTCGGCCGCCAGGAGATTTGGGAGGAATCGCCCGAGGGTTACCCCCAGACCCCGCCCTACAAGTGGTGGAACTGGCACGACAACTATGGCGCCGAGGCCGCGCCCGATCCGAAGTGGGTCAAGGTGTCCGATGCCGGAGAAGCCGCCTTCCGCAATTCCGCTGAGAATTCGAAGTCCGCGTAGCAGGGGAGGGGAAAGGGTCCGCTATTGGTCGGTTGCCAGCGTGATCATGAACCGCCGGCCCTGTTCGGGCAGCACCACGTCGAGGCTCGACACGTGCAGCCCGCGGGCATCAGTGAGGTTGAAGCCGTCGAGTCGCAGCGTCCAGGGGCGCGACCGCAAGGTCCAGTGACACCGTACACCCGCGGTCAGGGTCGATAACGCCGGTAGGTAGATGCTGTCGTCCGTGGTCGCGACGCGCGGCGAAAGGCGATTCCATTGAAGGGATGCTGCCCACGGACCCCAGCGCGCCGGTGCGTAGTCGACATTGGCCGTCACCGTCAGCGGTACCGGTCCCAGGGGCACATCGCCGGTCGCCCCCGGTTCCGGGATCACCCGGGTCACACGCGGCCGCACACGCACTCCGCCGACCAGCACCGTGAGCCCCGCATCGCTGTAAGACAGCGATGTCTCGAGTCCCCGGTATTCCAGCCGTCCCAGCTGGGTATAGATATTCTCAGCGTCGACATTGAAGTACGGCTTGTGGATGTCGAAACCGCCGACGATCAAAGCGAACTTTTCCGAGGGCGTCCATCGCAGTCCGCCATCGACCTGGCTGCTGCGCGTTGCTGGCGGCGGCTCGTTGCGATTGTTCGCAGAGACGGGTGCCAGTGCCGAGTCCTCGAGACCCTGCACGAAGCTACCGTAGAAAATCAGGGGCCGCCCCGCATCGATCGTCAGTCGCAAGTTCACCAGCCGCGGACTCGTGCGGTCTACATCGTGTCCCTCGTCAGGAACCAGGACGCTGCGGTGATAGTGGTCATCCAGCACGCCGACGGCGAATGAGCCCACACCCTGCCAGCGCTCCTCGAAGGTGAGCCCGAGATCGAGTTGTCGGGTGCTGTCGCGACTCACGGGCCCGAATGCCAGGCTCGGCCGGGCAATGCGCGACTGGGCGGTCAGGTCGATGGTGCCGAAGTCCGTGATCGAATCCCCGCCAAAATCGCGGTTGACCGTGCGGCCCCGAACGGCGAGCTGCAGCTCTTCCCGGTGTGTGCCATTTGAGAATAGCCGCGAGAGTCGCCACTCCCCCGACGTCGATTCGGCCATGAACGGTGGCACGACATCCATGACCGAATCGGCGGTCTGAGGGGTCAACAAGGTCAGATACGGGTCGTAACCCAGTGGGTCGCGCTCGAGAGAATGGAATAGACCCGCCGCGAGCATCCAACGATCCGCTGCGAGGTCGCTCTTCACGACCGCGCCATACGTGGTTTGGTGCCACCCCCAGCCGGTCCAATCCTGGGGGCCCAAGTCCTGGGTTCGAAACAGCGGCAATGGGAGGGTGCCGTCGGTGTAGACCACCGGTACGATCTGGCGCGCTCCGCCGGTGACGTAGGACCAAAACGGAACAATCTCGGTGCCCACCGCAGGGCGCCAGCGGAACGTCGTGCCGTATACCGAGGCGTGGGACTTGCGGAAGACGTCGACGTCGAAGTCCTCCCGATACCCCGCGCACAGATCAACGCCGAGCGTGCTATCGAGCAATGGAAGCTGCGCCTCGAGATCCGCGCTCGCGGCATCGAACGGACCGCGGGTCAGGATCGCGCTCGCCAGCGCCTTGTCTCCCGGTGTGCGCAAACTCAAATCGGCGATGCCCGTCGGCGCGGGGAAGCTGTAGGACTGTGCCGCGATCCCGACACGCATGGTCGTCTCGCGGACCATGCAGCCACCAGTCGTCCAGGTCTGCTGGTCGAAGTACAGACCCTCGATCCTCAAGTTTCCCGCCTGCTGCGGACTGAATCCGCGCGCATCGTCCGGGGAGTAGAGTCCGACAGTCTGGAAGCCGATCGACGTTCCAAATGCATCCTCAGCCGCAGTTAGGGCATTCTCGTCGGCGCGCTGTGCGACGCTCATGGCAGGCAGCGTGAGCGAGGCAACTGTCGCCAAGAGCCGCGGGAGTTGTCCTATGGAGATCAATGACTATATCGCCATATCCTTCTGCGCCTCCATCTCCAGCATGGGCAGCTCCTGCTGCGCCAACCCCTGGATCTCCCCGCCGATGCTCAATAGTTGCGTCATTCCGCCCTGCAACTGCTTCTCCCGCCGCGCCCACCGCTGCATCGTCACACTCTTCTCCGATTCCAGCTCCTCGCGCATCTTTTTGAAGGTCTCGTAGACTGCTTTGAGCTTCTGCGCGAATTGGGGGGACGTGAGGTAATCGTACAACGCCTCCATTTTCTCACCCTTGCCGGCGGACACGGCGCGTTGCCGGTGTAGATCGATGAGCCCGACGCGCAGCGCCTCGGCGATCCCGAGTGCACATGAGGCCTGCGTCACCCAAACATCGTCGTGGAGCGCGAAGTAGGCAGATTCCGGCCACTCCTTGGGGAGCGCCCCCGGCGTCGTCACCAGAATACCCACCGCCGCGCCGCAGGCGCGCATATCTTCCTTGAGTTTGGAAGTCCACTGCGGGCTCCAATCCTTCGCCCGCTTGGTTTCCCATAAAATGGTCCCCGCCGCCTGACCCGTCCGGGTCGTGACGTGTTGTAGAACATCGCCGCCCCGCTGACCCTTCTTGACCTCTTCGATGTGATCGAGCGGAAACGCACGACGAAGTCCCTCTTCGATTGCGAGCTCCAGAACCTCTCCTTGCAGTTGTTGCGACCCTTGCTCCATCTTGCGTTGCGCGGCCGCCAGCTGTTCCCCGGCATCGTCCAGTTTCTTTTGCAGCTCGGCCTTGTCGAGCTGAGCCCGGGCCTGCTCCTGCGCGCGAACCACCGCCTCACGTTGCTGAACCTGGGCATCCACCTGTTTTTGAACCTCGAGTGCCAAAGCCGCCCTCTCATCCTTGAGCTGCTCCCGTTCCTTGCGCAGCTGCAGTTGCTCGTTGCGAAGCGTCGCCACCTGCCCGTCTCGCTCAGCGAGCTGCTGCGCGAATGCCTCGCGCTCCACACCGAGCGACTTCTGCATTTCCTCGATCCGCGGTGCCACCGATTTTTCCGTCAGCGCGCGGACCTCCGCAAGCGCCACAGCATGGACCTCGCCCTGTTCCTTGAGCAGCCTCTTGAGCGACTCCGCCTCTCCCTGCGCCGCCCGCGCCCTCTCGCCGGCCAGCTGCTGCGCACGCTTCTCGACTTCGGCGCGTTCGGCATCGCGCATGGCCGCGATCGCATCCGTGCTCGACTCCTGCAGCCGCTCCAGAGCTTTCTTCGCAAATCCCTCCTGAAGGGAGAACTCATGCGCACAGCTCGGACAAGTCATCTTGATGTCCAAGGTCAGGAACAATCGATTGATGCGCAAGGGCGCCTGCGTTGACACTACCCACTCCGCCATGAATTTGGATGTCGAATCATACTCCGACCACCCAAATGGGCGACGTCGGGCCGTCGACGTCGAATTCGAGCTCAAATTCACCGCCCGCTGATGGCGTTGATTGCCTAGAATTGCATTGTCGCCTCGAACAATGACAAAAAGAGGGCTGGTGCTCGATGAAACGCTCGAATTGCTTTCCGTTCAGTCTCCTGATCTTGACCCCGTTTGGAGTGCCGCTGGTCTCGGCCGCTGAAGTGCCGGCCGTCGATACCGTGCTCGACGCCTTGAACTCCGTTCATCCGTTCAGTGAAGTCGCCCTGTCGCCCGACGGCAAGCATCTGGTGTACGGCAGCATCAGCACCGGCCAGCGGGGCGGCTCCGACGTCGATGTCTCCGTGCTCTCGCTCGTCAATGCGCGAGATGGATCTGGCGCCGTTCGACTCACCGCTTGTCCGGGGTCGGTATGCGACGAGCATGGCGCCGTCTGGTCGGCCGACGGCACGAAAATCGCCTTCGTCACCACCGACGCCCAAGGTCAGGTGCAGATCGCGGTGTCGGATGCCGCGGCAGGCCATGTCAAGATACTCACGCATGCGCGTGGGCCGCTCGATACGCCCCGGTGGGCTGCCGACGGCAGGCGGATTGCCTTTTTGTATTCCGAGGGGGCGCCCAAGCTTCCGGGACCCCTAAACCCGCTGAGCCGCGATGAAGGCGTTCTTTCCTCAACCATCTACGAGCAGCGCCTGGCCGTGGTTGCGGCGGAAGGAGGCGCGGTCACGGTGCTCGGGCCGCCGGACCTCAACGTCTACGAATACGATTGGTCGCCGGATGGGACCCAGTTCGCGCTCACCGCGGCGCACGGTTCCGGTGACGACAACTGGTGGATCGCCGAGCTCGACCTCATGGATGCCGGCAGCGGCGCCGTGCGCACACTGCTGAAACCGCCGTTGCAGATGGCATCGCCGCGCTGGTCCGGCGATGGCTCACGGATCGCGTACATCGGCGGCCTGATGAGCGATGAGAGCATCACCGGTGGCGACCTGTATGTGATCGGAAAGAACGGGGGTGCGCCAATCGACGTGACGCCGGGCCTCGCCGCCTCGCTGCACACGTTCACCTGGAACGGCTCGGGGTCGAGCATTATCGCCACGGAGTTTTCGGCCGGGGAGGAGGTGCTCGCGCGCATCGATGTCGACGCGCGCAAGCAGCATGAATTGTGGCGGGCGCCTCAGATGATCTGGGCAAATAACATCATGGGCTTTACGCCGGGAGACAGTGGAATCTCGCTGTCGAAGGACGGGAAGAACTCCGCGGTCATCCGGCAATCGTATACGATGCCGCCCGAAGTGCAGACCGGGCCGCCGGGCGAGTGGAAGCCGATCACCCACGACAACGCGCAAGTACATCGGCTCACCGGCGAAGTCAAGAATGTCTTTTGGAAGAGTGCGCCTTACAACGTGCAAGGCATGCTCATCGCGCCGCCTTCCGTCGAGGCTGGAAAGCGCTATCCCCTGGTGGTCGATGTCCATGGAGGCCCCGCGTTCGCACACTATCCCATTTTCCCGACGGCGCTCGAGTCGTTCGACGCGGCACTCGCGAGTCATGGCTATTTTGTGTTCAAGCCCAATCCGCGGGGCAGCTATGGCCAGGGCGAGGCGTTCACGTCGGCAAATGTGAAGGACTTCGGATACGGCGATCTGCGGGATGTGCTCACGGGTGTGGATACCGTCTTGAAGGAAGCACCGATCGATCCGCAGCGGGTCGGAATCACGGGTTGGAGCTATGGGGGCTACGTCACGATGTGGGCGCTGACACAGACCGCGCGCTTCAAGGCCGCGGTAGCGGGTGCCGGCCTGTCGGATTGGCTGAGCTATTACGGGACCAACAACATCGATACCTGGATGCTGCCGTACTTTGGGGCATCGATTTACGACGACCGAGAAGTCTATGAACGCAGTTCGCCGATCAACTTCATCAAGAGCGTGCACACCCCCACCCTGATGCTGTCCGGTGACCGGGATGCAGAAGTGCCGATCACACAGTCGTACGAATATTGGAACGCGCTGCGCCGCCTGGGCGTCACGACCGAGTTCGTCGTGTACCCCGACGAGGGGCATTTTTTCTTCAAGCGCGCAGACCAGCTCGATGCAATGACGCGTGTCGTCGGATGGTTCGATACCCATATGAAGTAAGGGATGCTGGGCGGTGCCCGATGCAGGCCGAAGATATTTTGGTGATCGGTGCCGGACCTGCCGGCCTCGCGACCTCGGCCTGTTTGCGTCGAGAAGGACTCGCGCACGGGGTGCTCGAGCGCGAAGGACAGATCGCCAGCGCCTGGCATCGACATTACGATCGGCTGCATCTGCACACCACCAAGACCTATTCCAGCCTGCCCATGACGCCGTGGGCCAAGGGCGTCCCGCGCTACCCGGCCCGCGAAGAGGTGTTGCAATACCTGCAG
>Ga0187851_10005404_pt1 | contig 10204 bp, 8 predicted proteins | sample June2016WEW_6_10_FD_132997 | JGI IMG/M metagenome (GOLD analysis project Ga0187851, IMG submission 132997) | Peatland microbial communities from SPRUCE experiment site at the Marcell Experimental Forest, Minnesota, USA - June2016WEW_6_10 | ecosystem: Environmental > Terrestrial > Soil > Wetlands... | reverse complement strand
CCTTGTCTGATTCACCGCCTGGAACGTACCTCTAATAATTGCGCCTTGGTGGAGGCGGGGTAATACTCGATTGGAAGATCGAGGCTATTCCTGGCGGAGCCGAAAAACCCCTTGCATCTGGATTTCGGCGACGTTTTGTGTTGGAACCGCCGTTGCGGGCGAGCCGAACGCCTCGGCTCCCTTGGGCGACCGAGTCCTGCGACCATGGGGCAACGATCTCTTCCACCGGGATACGGGGTAGCGACAGCTCCTTAAACCGGAAGCGTCGCAACCGGGCAGGGGCCGAGGAAAGCCGGTTAAAGTATTATTATTCAATGATGTGCATCCAAATCAGCCCGAAGAATCGCAGCGGCCTTCTTCCAACTGGATTCAGGAGCCAATCAACGATAAGACAACTGACTACTGTTACCACTATCTACCGCGTAATTCACCCGTCATGCCACCATCACGAGTTGTCTGGGTGCTCAGAGGTCATCGGGAGTTAATCCTGTGTGTTTTGCAATACGAGAGAGGATTTTGGAGCCGAGTTCGTCACTATCACCGTATGACCAGACGTACATTGGATACGATGATGCTTTGTGTTGTAGCTTTTTATGAGACCCGCTTTGGGAGACAACTGTCCAGCCAATTTTAAGCAACGCTTTGAAGGCTTGCTTCGCCTTCACGCTTCGCCATTGGCTCACGCAGAAACGCAGTCGAGTTTAATCGAACGTGGGACGTTCTTGGACTTCTCCACGTCATCTGCGATAACCCGTAGGGCCAGTGCGTATGCTTTTCTTTTGGCTTCGTCTTCTGTTTCGCCGTATACGATCACGCCGGGAACTGCTGCGATTTCCGCGATCCAGCGGCCATCATCTTCACGTTCGGTTTCGATATTCCAATGCACGTCGTCTCTCCTGACGCTGGCGGGCCGTTTCTTCTTGTGTTCCATCTCATCCATAAGATGCTGGATACCATGAACTGTTGCACATTACGTCGGTAATCGGGGGAGAACGTACAACGATACTCTCTTTAGCGTAGACGGTCTACAAGTGCCTCTCTTGAGGCGCTTCATGCGCGGTAGGGCGTCCGGTCGCTATAAGCGATGTGTACTCAAGGTTGTCGGAGTGGATCAATCTCAACAGCGTGTCCCGAAACAGGAAATTGTTGTCTCGGTTGTTGAAGCACCACGACATTTCGTCCAAATAGGCTTGGAGATGTTTGAGCGAAATCTTGTGCCACGTCCCTACAATGCCGCGCTTCAAGAGCGAAAACGCAGATTCAACGGTGTTCGTGTAAACGTCGCCATCAACGTAGTTGCCGGAACTGTGATTGATAGTCTTGTGTTTATTCTCCCACGGACGGCTCTTGACCGCGAATTGATACGAAGCGAAGTCATCGGTCCGGCGCCAACTCCATCTCCGTAAGTTGATCGGTCCCTCGCAACTCTGGAAACAACCAGGCCCAGGTTGCGATCACGAGCAGCGTCCCGACTCCTCCCAACACAACGGCGGGGACCGTGCCCAGCCACTGCGCGGTCAAACCGGATTCGAATTGCCCCAGTTCGTTCGAGACACCGATGAAGAGCATGTCAACGGCATTAACCCGGCCGCGCATTTCGTCGGGAGTCGCGACCTGAATCAGGGTCGCCCGTATGATGACGCTGATCATATCGCTCGCCCCCAACAGCGTCAGCGCCAGCAGCGACAGAATCAGGCTGTGCGAGAGTCCGAAGATGATGGTGAACACGCCGAATCCTCCCACGCACAGCAGCATGGTCAGCCCCGCGCGCCGCCGGATCGGCCAGTGGGCAATGACAATCGCCATCAGCGCCGCGCCCACTCCAGGAGCGCTCCGCAGCAGTCCCAATCCCCAAGGACCGGTGCGCAGAATGCTGCGGGCGTAGACCGGTAACAGCGCCACCGCTCCTCCCAGCAGGACGGCAAACATGTCAAGCGAGATCGACCCAAGAATCAGCTTCTTCTTCCAAATGAACCGGAATCCAGCCAGCACAGTGCGCAAGCTGATCCCATCTTTCTGTGCCCGTTCGGCTGCGGTTGAACCGGATGAAGCTTCGGCGGAGCTAGCCAGCGGGTGGATCCGGAAAGTCATCCCCACCGACAGGATCGAGACCGCCACGGCGCTCAGGTAGACCGCTCCAGGTCCGCGGAACAAAGCGTAGGCGAGGCCTCCAAGCGCAGGGCCCGCGATCGTCGCGACCTGGAACGAACTCGCATTCCAGGCCACCGCGTTCGAGAAGTGTTCCGCCGGAACGAGATGCGGCAAGATCGCCCGGCTGACGGGGAAGCTGAAGGACCGGACAACTCCGACCAGCACCAGCACCGCATAAATCCAATGCACCGAGCGCGGCGCGCGCCAGTCAATCACCAGCAGGAGCGTTGACGCCAGCGCGAAACCTGCGTAGCAGGTCATAAGCAACTTGCGGCGGTCGAAGAGATCGGCGGCGTGCCCCGCGAACAGGAACAAGGCGAATCCCGGCAGGAACTGGGCCAAGCCGACATAGCCCAGATCCAGCGGACGCTTGGTGATGTCGTAGACCTGCCAGTCGACCGCCACCGACTGCATCTCAAGCGCAAGGACAATAAAGAATCGCGCAAACGTGTAAGAGACGAAATTGGGATAAGTAAAGGCAACGTGTCCCGCAAGCCGCGGGTCTCGGGAGGTCAACATTCCCTACTACTTTGACACAACCAGTGTGCTTTGGGGCTCTCGGCTTTGGGCCTTAGGCTCCAGGCTCTCTGCTCAGGCTTCGGGCTTAATGCTTAGTTAAAGATCCAAAACCTGGGCGACTAGCGGCGAGTCCGCGGCGCGGGGTCAGCAGCAGCAGGTTTCCGAAAGCCTAAAGCCTAAAGCCTAAGCCCAAAGCCTGACTCCGCAAGCCGAGATCCGAGAGCCCAAAGCCGAGAGCCGGAAAGCTTACTTGCGATTGATGAGCGACGCGACATACCCTGCTCCAAACCCGTTATCGATGTTGACCACGCTAACGTTCGAGGCGCACGAGTTCATCATCCCCAGCAGCGCGGCCAGTCCTTCGAAGGCGGCGCCGTATCCAATGCTGGTAGGGACTGCAATCACAGGCACGCCAACCAGCCCTCCAACCACGCTCGGCAGAGCGCCTTCCATCCCAGCGCAGACGATAATCACTCGCGCTTTGGCGAGCACACTTGTATGGGCCAGCAGACGGTGGATTCCGGCAACCCCTACGTCGTAGAGATGCTGGACGCGATTCCCCATCAGTTCCGCCGTGACAACCGCTTCCTCGGCTACGGGAATGTCGCTGGTCCCGGCAGAAACCACCACGATGATTCCCTTGCCGTAACGTTTGCGATCGCGGCGAAGTGTGATGGCGCGAGCCAAGGGACGATACTCGGCCTTCGGTATATGGGCGGCAACCGCATCGTATTGCTCATGGGTAGCGCGAGTGGCCAGAATGTTTCCGCCGTGCTCGGCCAGCTTGCAGAAGATGCCGGCAACCTGGGCAGGAGTCTTCCCCTGTCCGAAAATGACTTCTGGCATACCAACTCGAAGAGCGCGGTGGTGATCGACCTTCGCAAATCCCAGGTCTTCAAAAGGCAGATGGCGGAGACGTTGCACCGCTTCGTCCGGAGAAAGCTTTCGATCCCGTACATCCTTGAAAATGCCAGCGAGCGAGGCGGCGTTCATTGTTCGGCCATTGTAAAAGAGGCCCGAGGTCAGGAGCCCAGACGTTAGAGGTGAGAGGGCTCAGTTCAGGTTGCAGAGAGGTGGTTTTTGGCTGAACGCGTGGTTAGCATTCTGCGCCGCCAATTTGCCCATAACTTGCAGGAAGGGAAGTGGCTTAAGCTCTGCAATCTGACGTCAGAGCTCTGACATCGTCTCCAAGCCGCCGAACCCTCGCATCCTCAATAACTTGCCATATTACTCCAGTGGTTCTAGGACCTTCGGAGAGATTGCCGCCACCGCGCCCGCACCCTATAATCGGGTCACTCTGGTTCTGGATTCTCTGTCAGGTTTGCGGGTAGGTGGCCCCGAAGGTACCTGTGTGCCTTTTGGGCGAACCGAATCCCCTATGCGAAGAAACCTGAAAATCGTCCTGATGGCCTGCCTGGCAACGACCTCCTACCTTTCAATCCTGAGCGCCACCCAATCCGGGTACGCTCAAACGGCTGGGATTACCACGTCCACCGACGAAAACGGGCGGAGAATTTACGTCAACGACGATAGTGGCGCGGGCGCCTCTTCGGCCGGCGGAACGGGTCGGCGGCCACAGGGGTCGTCAGTTTCCGGCCTTATGTACTGGAGTTCAACAGAACACCGTTTCAAGCCGGTCCCGACCAGCGGAGCCGTGATGCGCGCCGCGCGCTCGGCGGCCTACGAGGTCAGTTCTTACCTCGATCACAAATCGCACACGCACCCGAGCCCTGACCCGTCCAACTCCGTCCCTGACAATTGGAACCTCGTTTCGCCTCATGGGTTTACGCAACGGGACATCGACGCAGCCATCGACCAAGCTGCGGCCCGGCACAACGTCGATCCAAACCTGGTGCGCTCGGTGGTAAAGGTCGAGTCGAATTTCAACCCCAACGCCGTATCCCGCAAGGGGGCCATGGGCCTCATGCAGCTCATGCCGGCCACCGCCCGTTCGCTCAATGTTTCCAATCCGTTCGATCCGCAACAAAACGTGGATGCCGGGGTTCGACATCTAAAGAAGCTCCTGGAGAGCTATGGCGGCAACGTCCCATTGAGTTTGGCGGCATATAACGCGGGGGCGGGCGCGGTGGCACGAAGCGCCGGGATTCCGCATTTCGCGGAAACACAGAATTATGTGCGCAGGATTACGAATCTGTATGCAGGCGGAGGCGCCGGAGGAACGCAGGTAGTTTTTAGCGCCGTCCACGAACCGGTACGCATAGGGCGCGATGAGCGCGGCGTGCTGCACATGAGCAACACGGAGTAAGTCAGAAGCAACGGTCAGGTCAGAAGTAAGAGGTCAGATTGCAGACGTAAAACCATGGTCAGGTGTAAGAAATAATAGCTGACCCCGAAATGCTGCTCCATGAAAGCGGGGGGCACTCCGCAGAGAAGAAGTAAGTGGCGTCCCAGGCTTCTACGACCCTAACTCGAGGCCAACCGGGCTCATTGCATCGCGCTGCGCGGTGGGCAGCCATCGTGTTTTGCCTCGTTTTCCCGGTCTCATTCACGCCGCCCGCAGCGGCACGCACTCGCCATAACGACGCCTGGGCCCGGCAGCAATTCTCGAAGGCGGAACGCATGCGCGAGGCGCTTAATGGACGCCCGGCAAGAGAAAGAACTCCAAAAGAATATCAGCGTGCCATCGACGCCTACCGCCGCGTCTACTTCGGCAGTCCCGCGTCCTCAAAGGCCGACCCCAGCGTAGTGGCGACTGCCGAACTGATGGTCGAGATGGGACGCCGCTTCGACGACAACAAGATTCTGCGCGGCGCCGTCGACCAGTATCGATTCCTGCGCAAGGAATATCCCGGGAGCAAGTACAGGTTCGACGCCTTGTTCACGATCGGCGAGATCTACAAGGACGATCTGGACGATCCTGAAGAAGCTCGCACCACGTTCGAAGATTTCGTGCGCCGCTATCCGCGGAACCGGTTGGCCGAAGGCGCACGCGCAGCGGTCAAGGAAATTGACGATGCCGCCGACGCGATGGAACTTGCCGGGCGCAAAGGCAAGCGCAGTGAGGCAAAGGAAGTCGCGCGCACCGTGGGCCGGAGCGAGTTGCCACGCGTGACGGGGGTTCGGCACTGGTCGACTCCCGACTACACCCGGGTGGCGATCGACGTGGAGCGGGAGGTGAAATTCAATTCCTCACGCATCGCCAATCCCGACCGCATTTTCTTCGACCTGCGCGACACCAAGCTCGCCTCGACGCTGGTGGGCAAGACATTCGATGTGGACGACGGCTTCCTGAAGAAAATTCGCGTCGCCGAGTTTCAGCCCGGGCGCACCCGTGTCGTGCTCGAAGTTGACGACCTCTCCAGCTACGACGCGTTTCTGCTCCCGGATCCCTACCGCCTGATCATCGACATTCACGGAAAGCAGAATCGGACAACCGTGCTGGCGAAGGCGCATCCGGACGCGGGCGCGCCGGGCGCATACTCGAAGGATTTGCCAGCGCCGGGGGCGTCACCCAGCGCCTTACCGGGCAGCGCTTCCAATGCGGGTGGATCGCCAGCCTCGTCAGAGGCGGCTTCGGAAAAAGGAGCCGACGAGGCCGCTGAGGTGGCGATAGGAGCGAGCGGTGGCGACAAGAAATCGGAGAAAGAACACGCCATCGTCGTGAAGACCGGAAAGAGCGCATCGGAGGCGGACGAGGAAGACGAAACCGCGGCGTCAACATCCCCGGACGAGGGGCAGCCAGCGGAAGCCGCAGGGCCGGGAGAGAAACAATCGAACTCTAACTCGGGCGTGGTCCGGACGACCGTAACGGTGAAAGGATCGAACGTAAAAATTCCAAAGACAATTGTGTCAGCCGATGACGATTCTTCGGTAAAGCCGGCACACGGGAAAAAGCTCAAGAGCGGAAAGTCTATCCAGGCAAAGACCAATTCATCGGATGCTCCACCTTCCACTGCTTCACCGCCGGCCAGTTCGGCCTCAGCCGATTCAAGCGCAGAAGAGACAACGGCTTTCGCCCCGGAGGCTTTCCCACCGGATAAAACCCCGACCCCGGAGCGCGCTGATTCTTCCGCCATGCCTTCGTCTGCAAGAACCTCGAGAACTTCAGCACGCAAAGGGAAAAATCAGCCGTCCGTCACGCCCGATGACACCGCCGATCTGGAGAGCCGCGAGGCTCAGCCGATGGCTGCCGGCGACCGCTCCTTGACCCGCGCCCTCGGACTGAAGATCGGCAAGATCGTGATTGACGCGGGCCACGGCGGGCATGACACGGGGACGATCGGCCCGCACGGATTGCTGGAAAAGGATCTCGTGCTCGACGTCGCCAAGCGCCTGGGCCGTATGCTGCAAACGCGCATGGGCGCGGAGGTCGTCTACACTCGCCGCGATGACACGTTCGTTCCGCTCGAAACGCGCACCGCGATAGCAAACCGCGAGCGGGCCGACCTGTTTATTTCCATCCACGCCAACTCGAGCCGCGACTCCGATGCCCGCGGCGTCGAGACTTACTACCTGAATTTCACCTCATCACCCGAGGCGCTGGAGGTAGCGGCACGCGAAAATGCCGTGTCTGAGAAATCAGTCCACGAGTTGCAGGATCTCGTAAAGAAAATTGCGCTGAAGGAAAAGATCGACGAGTCGCGCGAGTTCGCCGGGGACGTGCAGCAGTCGCTCTACGGAGGGCTCGCCTTAAGCAACGCAGGCGTACGCAATCGCGGTATCAAGAAGGCTCCATTCATCGTGCTGATCGGAGCCAACATGCCGTCGATCCTGGCGGAGATTTCGTTTGTTTCGAACCCGACTGACGAGCGCAAACTCGAGACGCCCGAGCAGCGCCAACGCATCGCCGACGCGCTTTATCACGGTGTGGCCCGCTATGCGGGCGGCCTCAGCGGAGTGAAGGTGGCGAGCAAGAGTTTGAAGAACGAAGGCCAGTGACGGCCGAAAGCGCGGAGTATGGGGGCCTTTACTCCAAGCGAGCAGAAGCCCCACCCCAATCGTTGCGCTTCGCGAGCAATTATTGCTTGTCGTAAACCGCGGTTTGTGTGACTTCCTTGCCCATCGAATTGGTCCCTTTGACCGTAAGCGTCCGGCTTTTGCCATCCGCCGAGATGACAATGGTGCCCGTGGCTGTCGGCTTGCCATCTTTTTTGTTGGTTAATTCGGTCTTGCGGTCACTGATTTTTTTGTAACTGCGAGTATCGGCGCCGGGATCTCCCAGGAGCGGGTAATCTTTGCCGTCGAATTTTCCGGTCCACTCGTTGTGCGTGGGCTTACCTTGGCCATCGAAGCCATCCACCGTGACTCTGATGTCGTCGCCCGCAGCCGCATAGACAACCGTCGTATTCTTCGGAGAGCCCGGGCTGAACTTCGATTTAGCTTCGTTGAGTTTCCATGTGCCCATGTTCGGGTTGTCGGCGGCGAAGGCTGTCGCGAGGCCGGCAAAGCACATCACGACTGTCAAGGCGATTGTTCTTGTTCTCATTCTTTCTCCAGTTATTCGGAAATGGCCGCATGATCACGGCGGGTTAGCATCATCTACTGCTTGTCGTAGACGGCGGTGGAGCTCGTCTTTTTGCCCATCGAATCGGTACCACTCAAGGTCAACGTACGCGTCTTGCCGTCAGCCGCAATAACGATGTGGCCGCTGGTTGTGACTTTGCCGTCCTTTTTGTTCATTGCCTCCATCTTGTGATCCGTAATTTTCTTGATGGCCCGCGTGTTGCCTGTTTCCGTATCGCCGGTGACGGGATAGTCCTTGCCGTCGAATTTTCCGACCCACACGTTGTGGTAGGGCTTGCCCTTGCCGTCGACGCCGTCGATCGTGCACTTCATGTTGTCGCCGTCGGCTTCATAGACCACGGTGACGCTCTTGGGGGCTCCGGCGCTGAACTTCGACTTGGCTTCGTTCAGCTTCCAGGTGCCCATCATCGGACTCTCGGCAAAACACAGCGTCAGCCCGACGAAGCACGTGGCAATCGTCAAGGCGATTGTTCTGGTTCTCATATTGTTCCCCTCCTGCTTCTAAATGTCCCTTTGTTAGCGGCGAGCAATGGTGCTCCCACAAATCGGAGCCTGTCAAGCGGCCGCTGGAAACTTTATCATGCTACCGGTAGTCTAATCCGGTGGCAGGGGTGTGCCTTTTTCCTAATGAACTTCCTCCGATGTTCGGTCATTTCCCTTTTCCTATGCGGGGCCGCGTTCGCGGTGGACTCCCCCGCCTCCGTTCTGCCCAGCCAATTTGCAGGCTGGCAAGCCAGTGACTCTGTCTCCAGGAGCGCGGACCCTGCCGCCGCCGATCCCGCTAATGCGGCCGTGCTGAAGGAATACGGTTTCAAGGGCCTGGAGAAAGTCGAGTACACGCGGGCCGACGGAAACAATGATCACGGACACAAACTTGCGATCAAAGCCGCCGTGTTCGATGACGCCAGCGGCGCCTACGGTGCCTTCACCTACTACCAGACGCCAGCAATGCTCAACGAACAAATCGGCGAGCAGGCCGCTTCGTTGAATAACCGTGTGCTGTTTTTCCAGGGAAACGTGCTGGTGGATGCGGTCTTTGACAAACTTAGCGTGATGTCGGCCGCCGAACTCCGCGAACTGGCAGGCTCGCTTCCTAAGCCGACCGGCAGCGCTGGTAAGTTGCCCCCGCTCAAAAGCTATCTTCCAACGCGGGGATACGAAAAGAATACGGCGAAGTACATCCTGGGCCCGGCAGCACTGGATCGCGTGGGAGCTCCCTTGCCCAGCGCGACCGTCGATTTCAAATCCGGCGCCGAGGTGATTCTGGCAAAGTATTCAGCTACGGCGGGTGATGGCACGCTGATGCTGATTGAATATCCGACCCCGCAGATTGCCGCGGAAAAACTGCGGCAGATCGATGCGGCGCACCAAGTCACGGCCCAGCAGCCGGGCGTGGCATCGATCGTTGACGTCGGCCCCTTCTTCGACAAACGCACCGGACCGATCCTCGCCATCGCCGCGGGTCCTCTTTCGCAAAGCGAGGCGCGCGCGATGCTGGGAGCGATCAGTTACGAAGCCGACGTCACGTGGAATGAGAATACTTTCGCCACCAAGCGCGATAATCTCGCCAACCTGCTGTTCAACGTGATCGTGCTCTGCGGCGTCGTCATCGGACTGGCCCTGGTCGCGGGAGTCGGTTTTGGGGGCATTCGCATCCTCATGAAGCGGATGTTTCCTGGCCGGGTGTTCGATCGCCCCGAGGAGACGGAAATCATCACCCTGCACCTGGAAGAGACCGGTCCGCGGCACCGGGACAGACGGTAAGTGACTCAATTCAAGGTTCTTAGACGGACTTGTCGGCGATTTTATCCCGTTTTGATCCCGTTTGCCGACTTGTGGACTCATTCCATAAGTTATTGAAAATAAGACTATTTAAGTCACAAATTTTGCTTGACACTCACCTTTTCCGGCTCATAAGATTCCCGCAGAAAGTTCTGATGGATTCATCCTCCGTTGGAACTATTCTCCCTTGAAAGAAAGGCCGCCCAAGTTGCCGGGTGGCCTTTTCGTTTGGGGGTCCAGCCGCGAGTCTCGGGTTGCGAGTTTCGGG
>Ga0187851_10005402_pt1 | contig 10206 bp, 18 predicted proteins | sample June2016WEW_6_10_FD_132997 | JGI IMG/M metagenome (GOLD analysis project Ga0187851, IMG submission 132997) | Peatland microbial communities from SPRUCE experiment site at the Marcell Experimental Forest, Minnesota, USA - June2016WEW_6_10 | ecosystem: Environmental > Terrestrial > Soil >... | reverse complement strand
ATCATAACTTCTAATCGAAGCATATCATGCCTATCTTTTTCTAATTCGTCATATACGATATCTTCTACAAGTACAATCCAAGCTCTTACCCCTTTAAAGCAATCCATAGATTTTGATGCTTTATAACATCTAAGAGTAAAATGTTCATAATCATAAAACGATTCATCATTTGACTTCTTAATTTTAACTGGCATATCATAATAAAAAGGTGCGCTACTTAATAAATCTTTAATAGCATCATCACTTTTATAAAAATATACAATACTTGGTTTCATACTAATTCCTTCCATGAAACTCGAATTTTAAGGCGTTTTTAAGATTTTGCTTAACTGCTTATAATAGTTATTATGTCACTTAAATTCTTTTTCTTCCTAACTTTTTTACTATGCCCAAAGATACTTCTTTAAAACATACAGTATTAAAATATTCGCCAGGAACTTCTTCTAGGTAAACAGTTGAACTCCAGCCGCCTACATCAATATTTCTTACGGTGTAAATTCTATTAGTATTTAGATACTTTCGTGCATGTTCTAAATCATATTCGTAACCATTTTTATTTAAGAATCTTACTTTGGTTCCTGGTGCTGAGTAAATATTCATAATTTCTCTTCTCTCTCGCATTTTTTCTCCTATTCTAATTATTAATGAAATAGTTCCATGCAGTTACGAACATCTGCGGGATAATGCGATAATCGCTGAAACCATAGTTTCCACAGCTAACGTAAGGATGTATCTCGATCAAAAAAGTACCCTTATCATTGATAGCTATATCTAGCGTGTATGCACCAGGAGCACCATTGTATTTATAATAACGAATCATATACTTAACTAGTTCAATGTCAGGGAAAAGCGTAAAGTTACCACCGTAATTCTGTACTCCTACAAGTTCATTATTAAATACAAAACATCTCCACTCACTCTTTATATCGACTACTTCCGATATTAAATAATAATCATCTGGTAGTTTGCAGATATCCTTTTCTTTCATTATTTCTGCAAACTTCTTGTATTCGGATGCCGATTTAATAAATAATGTATCTTCACAGTTTTCATCATATCTTAATGTTTTTATGTTTGTGTAGTAGCAACATCTTTTTAAATATTCATCTTCCATTAGAATATAGGGAATATTAATAGGTCTATAGTCTTTTCTTTCTTTGTTATAAAAGAGTTTAGTGTACTCAAAAATAAACTCTAAGCTTCCTACAGGAATACAATCTTTATACTGATTTTTTGTGCATTCCATACTAAATAATGTAGGATAATTATAATATTTAATTTCATATACATCTTCGCCATTAAACCAATTTTGATAAATTATAGATTCGCGAAGATGCCATGCGAAATCATTCTTAATTTGACCATTACTTAATTGTACTAAGAAGGTTTTCAATATCTATTCCTTTCTACTCAGTAGTTATAAGTTCACTATAATCTAATTTTTCAATAATTACACAAAAATCTCTAAGCTCTTGTTGCTTATGATTACGCCTAGCAAAATAGATATTTCTAAGGTTTTCAAAATTACCTGTCCAGGTAGATGTAAAATCATAACTCTCTAGCAAATCTTCAATTAATTCTTCCCAAACATCTTTTGCTGATTTAGTGTCACCATTTCTAGTGAAAAATTGATATTGTAAAATTAGATCGTTAATGTGTGCTAAAGATAAACGTTTAAAATCACTCATATGTTTCCAGCTAAAGTCGTTTTCGGTTAATAATCTAGTACCTAACTTATGCATTCTTGAAGTTGAATTCCTTACTGTCGAGATCTTATAAGTATCAAAATCCCACCAAAAAGTCATAGGAGCAGTGATATCCATAGACACAAAGATTTGTCGCATAAACTTTCGGTGATCTGTACCAGCTTTGATTAATCTCTGGGCAAGCTTTAGATCCTTTTCGCCAATGACGACAACGTTATTTTTATCGTAATATGAATCTGATTGATCCCAACTTTCTAAGGGATGACGCATACCATGTAGGGCATTACCAACATTATATACACCAATACGCTCAACTTTAATCATTATAATTCCTCTCTAGCGATATTTGTCAAACTTGAATAATGAGTTATTACGCATCTTGCGGCTCTTATAAAGAACAAATGCATTTAGATAATTAATAGATCCTTCGTAAATAATATTGCAATCACAATGAGGGCAAAAATAACCATACATTGTTGTCGTAAAAGTATCTACATCTAAAACATTTTTACATAACTTACATTGTAAAACGCATCTTAAAGTATCTGGAGAATATAATTCCCATCGGCGTAATTGTGCTTTAGTTACAAAAAATGGTTTAAAACCATCATATATTGTTCTACTAATTGGTTTATTCTTTTTTTCAAGTTCTCTTTTAAGTCTTCTATATTCACAATATCTAGCTTTGTAACAGATTTTGCATACTTCCGAGAAGCCATCGGCACCCTTCTTCATTTTATACCAATGGTCTTCATTTAACGGAAATGTATTATTACACAGCTTACACTGCTTTTCTTCTGTATTAATTATCTTGTTGGGTCTACCCCTCTTTGGTTTCTTCTTCCGTCCTATCTTCCTTCACTTCCTCTGGCGTTTCTTCTTTAACTTCTTCTACTACTGGTGGCTCGACTGGCTTTTCCACTGGTACTTCTTTAAAGATAGTGTCTGAATTGAAGTACTCTTTATCTGCACTATCTACGATTTTTAATAGAAAGTCATTTGTATGAAATTCAATATTTTCACCAGCAAGCTCTACTTTGTCACCATCCTTTTTATAAACATTAAGAAATAACCATAATCCATGTTCGTCTATACTCATTCAGTTATTCTCCTCTAGATTTAATTGTTGTACTTCCATATCTTTGTTAAAGTAATAAATAGCCTTAACGGGATATTTCTTAAGTAGCTCCTGGCAAACTGGACAAGGGCAAGAATCTGTTAAATTACCACCAGGGGTAATCCCGATGGTATAGATAATGGAGTGCTTAAGCTGTTCTGGATCAACTTTGCATAGTAGATCTAGCTCGGCATGAATACCTTTTAGAAAATATAGATTAGATTTAGACATTCCAGATTTATACTTATTAATTCCTATATTAATAATTCTGTTATTTCTTATTAGTACGGCAATATGACGATACTCTTTTATATCTCTTTTATTAACTTGTTTTAAACAATAATTAAGCCATCGAATATGTCTGCCAGGAAACTGCATATATTATCATACCTCTAGAATAAATTTATTATAGTTTGTATGTATATACCTTTTATATGCTAAAGACATTGAATAATTTATACCAAGGCGATCCCTATGATTACCACAAGTTACAGTGTTTCCAGATCTTAATTGGCAAGTATTAATGCTTTTGACAGTTCCGCACTCACATTTGCAAAACCAGAAATTAGACGCTCTACAATTTACACTACGTTCCTTATCCCACTCCAGTACTGTTAAACGACCAAACTTTTTACCCGTTAAATCTATCTTATAACTCTGACACATAGACTATATTATATTCCTTTCCAGATTTATAATTATAGTTCTTCTAAGCGTTTTATAATAAGATCCGCAACAATCTTTACACTGTTTTGACATCCACTTATTATACCATACCCAATGCCATACTTGTCAAGTATTTCTTTTATATTTGTATCCATTTCCCTTGCTCCTTGCTCGTCTTGAAATCTTCCACAAGGATTGTACTTTTTCGTTCGCTCGATAAAGTAATTTAAAGTATTAAACGAATTATGAGCTTTTAAGACTAAAGCGTTAAATTCTTGTGTCATTTCGTCCTCTGCTCTATAATTAATGCCTAGAATAATTGGTGAATCGGTCAAAATAACATCTACCTTATTAAGCAATCTGAATAGACGATGGTATTGTTTGCCAAATAGATAAATCTGATCGGTAACTGTTGCATGACGCTCTTCCCAACAAAGCTCCTTGGCATATTCCCATGCCACCTCAGCGTTAATATCTTGCGATTTAAGCTCCGAAAAGACTCCTGCTGTGATGGTAGACTTGCCTGAGCCTGGCCCTGCAAAGAAATTAACAATAATCGTAGGAGAATTAGGCATTTATATTTATACTCCCTTCATATAAAAAACTAGTTTGCTCATATAGATTAGCTTGTTTTATAGGCTTGCTCTGTTTAGCTTCTTTACATTGTTTAACGGGTGCTAATAAATCTGCACCTACTCTTTTCCCTTTTGTAATTCTCTCATGTAATGTATTATATTTTAAATTTGCATAGTCTGCCCATTGTGCAATAGTTTTAGTTACTCCATCTATAGTAATAAAAACATTATTTCTTCTATTATTTTGCTGTTCTTTCATTGTGATCCATCTACAATTATCAGGTTCATAATTACCATTAACATCTATTCTATCAAGTGTTAAAGTGTCATTATATCCATTGGTTATAGCCCATGTATAAAAACTCATAAAATTATTCTTCCATTCATCATAAACAGTAATTCCTCGTTCACCATAGGTTTTGTAAAGTCGTTTATCGCTCTGACTATAGCATCTTCTCTTCATATCTCTATATGAGTGAGCTAATCTAGTTCCGCTTAACCCATTCTTGCTTCCCATACATCCACAACTTGAACTATGTCCATTTCTAAGGTAAGAAGCTCTTACTTCTTTTATGTTTCCACAATCACATTGACATAACCAGTGAACACCATTATTAGTATCATCACCGAGTTTTAAAACCTTCCAGTGGTTATACTGATGTCCAGTTAAATCCATCAATAGTGGACTGCGTTTCTTATCTTTTACTTCTGTATTAATATTGGTATCTATTTTATATTATCTTCCTCTCGGACTGAATGAAAGCGTTCTTTTATAGCCTAGTCAACATCATTAAAACGTACAGAAACAGGCACTTTGAATTTCTTTACTAATTCCAATAAACACTCTTCACAGAAATCAAATTCCCAATATTCACCATCATGCTCTGAGCCATATTCAAAACTTGCATCCATATTATGAAATAAGGGTGTAGACCACTTACTATTAGATTTCACTGATTTGCCGCAGATATTGCAAGTTATTTCATCTGTAAACTCTTGGGGAACGTCTTTGGTAATATACTTAATCATAATAGTTAGCTCCTTTATATTACTTTAATAACTTGATTACCTGAGTTATTCCAGACATAGAATGCATAGGCACAGGCATCAGTTTTACCATTATTTGTAAAGGATGGTCTATTACTAAGCACATAAAGATTATTTACGGGGCAACCCTGCCAAAAGTCATGTCTTTTCTTACTTTCAAGAAAAGCTAACCCTAGCAACATAATAACTTCCGTGTCTTTCTTTTGAAGCTCAAAACATTTCTTTATAAACAACATAGCCAAACTGAACGGTGGGTTTGTAATAATAGTCTTGTAATCTCTTTCTGGTGTCCAACTTAGAAAATCATTAATATACACATTTTCATATATGTCAGTGAGAGAAGATTTCTCTTCTTCTCTCACTTCAACAGCGTCAACATCGTAATAACCGTATTCATTTAAAACTTTTCCAAACACGCCATGTCCAGCAGAAGGATCAAGTATAGGGCCATTTCTTAAAGTATGATTATCTAAGAAATTACAGATTACATTCTTTGGAGTAGCATAGAAGTCTTTTGGATTTCGTTCGCTTCCACGATTTGTTGCGCTCACCTAAATAAACCTCCCCATATAACTCCTGCTGAAAGGGCAACTATAATCATAGATAAAAACCAAAAAATACTATGAAACCAATTTAAGCTTCCATGAAGAAAACTACGCCATCCATATAAACTAAATAATCCAAACATAATTAATAATATCCAAGCAGTAATAATCAAGTTATTATTCCTTCCTTAAAAGTCTGATTTGATATATTAACTTGCTTTCTTTTTGTCTTTTTTAGTTATAGTTCCTGGATCACGGTCTTCAAATTTCCTACAAAAGAGTACTTCATATTTCTGAGAACAAGTCTTTTTACACTTTTTACACATATCTGCATCTTCTTTAGTTTCAAAAGCTATATCTTCTTCAGATCTCCTAGGTATCTTGACTACCTTCTTCCTCTTCCCAGTTATTCACTATATAATCTAGACTAGTCTTAATACATTCACAAAACTTATAATGACAAACTGGCAACGATACAACCATTGGACATACCCTGCATATTTGATTATAATCTGCCGACATAAAAGCTTCCGTATAAACATTTTTAATGAATTTGAATTGTTCTTCCGTAAACATTCTTTCTTTTATATTAATCAGTCCTTTGTATAAATAGGGTAGTTAAAGATGAAGTAATGCGTTTATCTTAACTACCCTATTTATCTCTATTTTATTTTACTTTCCGCTTGATCCTGTCATACCATTACCACGCTCGGTCTGTGAAAGCTGATCAAATGGAACTTCTTCGCTTGTTCCGTCAGGGCTATAAATTGGTACTAATTGCTGTACTGCCTTACTCATAGGATAAAAAATAAAATTCTCTAACCATCCACCTTGTATATATTCATCTTGTCTAGATTTATCAAATTCTGTTTCAGATCCTTTTGTTAACATTTCTAAAATAGCGCACTCAGAAGCCTTTTGATTTCTTGTAATTACAATAGTCTTATCAAAGTTGCCGTTGTGAAGAAAGGCGTTTACGACACCTCGATATGAGTTATCATTGACTCCCGCACTCGTCTTAAGAGCAATCTTTCCAGTACTGCCCCGTTCCTTTGCAATTAAATGCCACCCAGAAGTAATCTCATACGCTAAACCCGTAGACAACATAACAGTTTCGCCAGGGTTAATACATACATCATCTTCGTCTGATATAATATAAATATCAAAACCAGCGTCATTACTATTTTTTGATGGTATGATTGCCCTTGGGTCTGTCTTGGCAAACTTCACATGATATGTTGGAAAATTAGAAACTGCCATTTAGTTCTCCTTTGTATTTGTTATATTATTTCTTCTATTATTCGCCTGTTCTTTTGGAGTAGACCATTTACAATTATTTTTAGAATAGCCTTTATTGTTATCTATCCTATCTATTGACATCCCTATCGGTCTTACACCTATATCATTTAAAAAGCTTATAAAACTTTCTTTCCACTCATCACATACTGTAATTCCTCTTCCTCCATAATCTTTATAATCTGGGCAACTAATACATAAACATCGTTTCTTTAGATTTTTCCATGATATGTATGTTGGTGTTCTACTCATACCATGTTTAGTTTGTAATTCTTTGTTAAGGTCTTTGGCATAGCATCCACATGATGAAGTATGACCTGAACGAAGTTTCCCTGCACTAACCACGCAATCGTTCCCGCATTCACAATGACAATTCCAATAAGTTGTTTTGTTTTTTGTTTCAGAGCGAGAAATAACCGTAAGTCTTCCATATATCATATCCTTTAAATCTATAAAACTGCCCATTTAAATGTGTTCTTTATTATTAGTATTTTGTAATCTTTTAAAAACATCTTCGGAAGTTTCATCTGGCTGAGGGATAGGGTTTTTACCATCCTTTGCAACCTTTTGAATCATCCACTCAGGCATAGGTAAGTTATGAACCCCTACTCCGCTACCCCCATCTTCGTGATCAATTAAAATATGATGAGTGGCACATAAAACACACTGGTTTCTTACGCAATCTACAGAAGTCATTGGTTTATTTTTTAATAAATTGCCATACCCATAAATATCAAGTTCTTCACAAGCCTTTTTTAGTTTATCAAAATCAACAATCTCCGAATATTTATACTCGCAACATAAATGATGACATTGTAGATTTTCTGTAGATCCGCAAATCCAGCATTTATAATGTCCGTCTTCTTTTAATCTTTCTTTTGATTTTTTAAACTCTTCACTTTCCGTTCTATCATCATGCGTTGGGACTACATCAACTTCTTGAAAAGATCTATGTTCAATGTGTTCATCAACAACGCCATCATCTGTTTTAGTGCTATCAGTATCTATATAAATAATCTCCTTTAGATTTATTTTGTTCCTTAAAATTTACCTTTTATTGCCAAAATCACAAACAGATCATATAGCATTATGGAGCATAGACGAGCAAATTGAAGCATGAGGTAGGTGATTATTCTTAGCCACCAAAAACCACTCATATTAGATTAATATTTTTACGAATCTACCGCAATGGCACTCCCCCTCATAATCTTGCCGTAGAAAATCATCACACATACATTTATTGCTCTGAGTCTTTTCTAACCTACAAGGGCAGAAATTATCGTTCTTTCTTACTAAATTAGTTATTAAGTCGTATTCCTGTTTGTTCGGATTGCGTACAATTTGTAAAATCACTTAACACCTCAACTTATTCTTATTCCATACTGATTGTCGGAAACCAACTCTATACCTAACACATCATCATATCTTTTACTTCGGTTGGGTATATATCTGCCAAACTTAATGAAGATATTACTAAACCTGTTAAGCCTATTTATATTTGCTTCTATTTCATACGGATAATAACCTGTGTAGATTACGATATCATCATCACAAACTTTTCTCAGTGCATCAATAAACTCTAATACTTCTTCAAATTGAAGCATTGGTTCAAGTCCACCTATCACTATCGCTTGTGTAATTGGATTGTTGACATATCGGTGAATAATCTTGTCAACCGATATGTCAACAACTGCCTGATGTCCTAATGATTGGTTTTGGCATATACTAATGTCTAAGTTTAATTCAGTTAAACACTTCCAATTACATTTACAGGTAGCAAGCATCATAGATGGTTTTTTGTAATCCTGAAAATCTTCATCTATGATGTCTGTTAGTCTAACAAAAACCACTCTCTCTCATTAAATTCTTTTCTACGTTCTCTGCTATACGACTGAGTAGGAACTAAATAGCCGACGATTCGACTGAATACATCTACTACCTGTCCACCACACTCAGGGCAAACATCCCCAAAAAACCCATGCCCCTTCTCGCACACAGAAGTTTCTACATTAAACGCAAAATAGATAACTCCTGACTTAGCAATATGATTCAACATATCCCAGGCTTGATCTGTATTAGAGAATCTACCTTGAATATTAATATGAGAAATCTGTCCACCACCGCATTTAACGTCAAGAATAGAGCCTAATCTAATCTTTTCTTGTATTGTGCATTTCTCAGTAAGGGGTATCCACTGATTGCTGTAAATATAATCCTTTACTTCATCTGGAAATAATAAGTTATCTTTCTCACATAAGATAACATTTGCTCTTTCTGCTGGAACACATTCAACATTGATACTATAATCAAAATCGTAACTATCCTTGATTTCGTTTATTGTGTCATAGATTTTGCAAGCAAAGCGCAAACCTTCATCTGTGTAGAATTTGTTACCAAAATCATCAGTGCCAATCAAACCCATATCTCTTACCGCTTCATATGTTGCCGTTGTTCCAATGGTATTAAACTGATTTTCCATCTTTACAAGCCCATATGTGTAGTTGGGCAGTAATCCTTTTTCAATATTCCTTTTAATAATTCCACGAATTACATCCAATATCTTTACATTTAGATGTGTTCTCTTAGCAAGTATCTCAAAGAATAAATCTTCATTATTGCCAGCTTCAAGAGTTATTTTTCTCAAATCCATAGTATTTACTTGGACACTTCCGATTGATAGTGAAGTTCCACCAATACTATTAATGAAACCAGTTAACTTCTTTGTATTAGAAAGTAAGCGGCAACAGTTACTTAATGTTGAAACGTCACTTCCACTGTAGAAATTAGAATCATACCAGTTAGTGTTATGATCGCTACACCATCTTGCAAATTCTTCATCCACAAACTTACCATTCTGAAAAAGAAGCGAATAAGTCAAAACGGGAAAGGTCATCATTAATTTACTTCTAATCTCGGAAATAGTCTGCATAAATACCTTTTGATGCTCAATAATCTCGTCAATGTGATCAATAACGTATGAGCCATCAGGAAATTGTCTTTCGCCAAATAACTCTGATAAATAATTTTTGTCCATAATTGAGATGTTAGTAAAAGCGCATTCAGTAATTCTTAGATAAGGCTGGTTCAAATCATATATGAACTTCTGAAAGCATTGCTTCCTATAGTATTCAGGATTCTTGAGAAAGAAATTATCCTTAACATCTTTTGCCCAATAGTAGTAAGAGTAAACTAAATACGATGGAAGTCCAACTGCTCCAGAACTACGATTGGCAGACCAAGAAATAAACTCAAGT